>Ga0160490_100085_pt1 | contig 91756 bp, 77 predicted proteins | sample DIDnMG_7_FD_108210 | JGI IMG/M metagenome (GOLD analysis project Ga0160490, IMG submission 108210) | Enriched soil microbial communities from UW Madison campus, WI, USA - DID2934_E24_Lignin MG | ecosystem: Environmental > Terrestrial > Soil > Unclassified | place: USA: Madison, Wisconsin...
ATCGCCAGGCCATTGCCGCCCTGTGCCGGGAGCGTAATATCGCACTGGCCAGCCACGACGACGCCACCGCCGATCATGTGTTCGAATCCCGGCAACTTGGCAGCACGATCGCCGAATTTCCCACCACTTTTGCCGCTGCAGAAGCATCACGCCAGCACGGTATGAACGTGCTGATGGGCGCACCGAACATCGTGCGCGGCGGCTCTCACTCCGGCAACGTGGCGGCCAGCTCGCTGGCGTCGCTCGGGCTGCTGGATATTCTGTCGTCCGATTATTACCCGGCCAGCCTGCTGGATGCGGCGTTCCGGGTGGCTGACGACGAGGACAACGCTTTTACCCTGCCGCAGGCGATCCGTCTGGTGACGAAAAACCCGGCGCAGGCCCTGAACCTGCACGATCGTGGGCTGATTGGTGAAGGCAAGCGGGCGGACCTGGTGCTGGCGCACCGCAAAGGCGAGCATATTCATATCGACCACGTCTGGCGTCAGGGAAAACGGGTGTTCTGATGGGAAGAGTGATCTGGTTAATGGGGCCGTCGGGCTCCGGAAAGGACAGCCTGCTGGAGGCGTTACGCCAGCAGACCCACCCGCAGCTGCTGGTGGCGCACCGCTACATCACCCGCCCCGCCAGCGCGGGAAGTGAAAACCATATCGCCCTCAGCGAGCCCGAGTTTTTTACCCGCGCCGGGCAGCAACTGTTTGCCCTGAGCTGGCACGCTAACGGCTATTATTATGGGGTGGGTCTGGAGATCGACCTCTGGCTGCACGCCGGATTCGACGTGGTGGTCAACGGCTCGCGCGCCCATCTGCCGCAGGCTCAGGCGCGCTATGCAGAGGCGCTGCTGCCGATCTGCCTGCAGGTATCGCCAGAGATCCTGCGCCAGCGCCTGCAAAGCCGTGGCCGGGAAAACGCCCGAGAGATCGACCAGCGGCTGGAGCGCGCCGCCCGCTATACCCCGTCCGATTGCCCTGTCCTGAATAACGACGGCAGTTTGCTCCAGTCTGTCGAACACTTTCTTTCACTCATTCACCAGAAGGAGAAAACCCATGCCCGAGTGTGAGTTGCGTCCCGCCACCGCGGAGGACGTCGACGCCGTCTATGGCCTTATTTGTGAGTTAAAACAGGCGGAGCTGGATCGGTCAGCGTTTCATGCCGGTTTTGCGGCCAATCTGCAGGATCACAATATGCGCTACCAGCTGGCCGAGCAGGATGGACACATCATCGGCATGATCGGCCTGCATATGCAGTTTCACCTGCATCACGCCAACTGGATCGGCGAGATCCAGGAGCTGGTGGTGATGCCGCAGGCGCGCGGGCTCAGGGTTGGCAGCCAGCTGCTGGCCTGGGCAGAAGAAGAGGCCCGCCACGCCGGGGCGGAGATGACCGAGCTTTCCACCAGCGTAAAGCGCCTCGACGCGCACCGCTTTTATCTTCGTGAAGGGTACACACAGAGCCATTTCCGCTTTACCAAACCGCTGTAAGGGGGCGCGATGAGTCTGACCATGACGTTAACAGGAACCGGTGGCGCCCAGCTGGTGCCCGCTTTTGGCTGTGACTGTCCGGCATGTCGCCGGGCGCGTTTGCAGGACGAGTATCGCCGTCGCCCCTGTAGCGCGGTGGTCAAATTCAACGACGCGGTGACGCTGCTGGATGCGGGTATCCCGCACCTGATGGACGACTGGCCGGCGGGCAGCTTTCAGCAGATTTTACTCACCCACTACCATATGGATCATGTCCAGGGGCTGTTCCCGCTGCGCTGGGGCGTGGGGGCGACCATTCCGGTCTACGGCCCGCCGGACGACGCCGGCTGCGACGATCTGTTTAAGCATCCCGGCATTCTCGACTTTAGCCATACCCTGGAGCCCTTTGTAGTGTTTGAACTGCAGGGGCTGCGGGTGACCCCGCTGCCGCTTAACCATTCGAAGCTGACGTTTGGCTATCTGCTGGAGAGCGCCCACAGCCGGGTGGCCTGGCTGTCGGATACCGCCGGGCTGCCGGACAAAACGGTGAAATTTTTACTCAACAACCACCCGCAGGCAATGGTGATTGATTGCAGCCACGAGCCGCGAACGGAGACGCCGTGCAACCATTGCGATCTGAATACGGTGATCGCCCTGAATCAGGTCATTGGCTGTCCGCAGGTGATCCTGACCCATATCAGCCATCAGTTTGACGTGTGGATGATGGACAACCCGCTGCCGGAGGGGTTCGAAGCGGGGTATGACGGGATGGTGCTGGTGCTGGACTGAGGCATCGCATCGCCGGGTGGCGGCTACGCCTTACCCGGCCTACGGTTCGCGGCCATTTGTAGGCCCGTGCAAGCGAAGCGCCGCCGGGCGTTACCGCCGATCGTAATCGTCCTCTAACCGACGCTCGTCATCTTCCAGCCGACGCCGGTCTTCATCTAACTGGCGCTGGCGGTCATCCAGCTGGCGACGTCGATCCTCAAGCTGCCTGCGACGATCGTCATACTGGCGGCTATCGCTGCTGCGACGGCTATCTTCATAGCGATCGTCATCGGAATCACGATTGTTGCTGTTGGGGTTGTAGGCGTCGTTGATCGCCTGCTGAATATTGCCGATCGCATCATCAACGACGTCGGCATGCGCCAGCTGGCTGGTTAAAGAGAGCAGACCAAATAACAGAGCGGTAGAGGTACGTTTCATAAAGCCAGTCTCGCAGGATAAGCTGGCCTTACGGTAATAAACGGCAGGTAGAGCGAGTAGCGGAGGAATCTCAAATTCTGTCGCGTGAACTCTCCTCCATCATTTGATTCGCTCGTTGCCTGTTTTCCGCCACTAAAACGACACCATGACATTTTTGGTCAGGCGAAATACTCCAGATACGCTCCTCAGGAATACAGCCGCCATCGTAAATCACTTTGCTGCCATCATAGGGCCAAAATGCGCCTTGCTCAGTATCCAGGACGAAAACAGCGATTTGATCGGACTCACGCGCTATCTTTTGCCAAAGCATCTTACCGCCTTCGTACTGGTCGAAATCGCTTACCAGTGTGATACCACAGCGCAGGATCAACGCCTCATACAACCGGGTTGCCAGCCCTTTATCTCGCTCTGCGGGATCGACACATATCCCCTCGACCTGAATAATATTGGCATCTTCCCAGCAGCGTTCGACAGCAACAATACCTTTGCCCAGGGTAGGTTTTCGCTGCAAATCCAGCGCCGCCACCACCCGATGGCGCGGTACTCCCTCAAAGGTTTCGATATCCGCTTCAATAATGGCCGCACGAGGCGTCTGTGGATCGTAGATAACATGCAGCAGTCGCCCGGAGAGTTCAAACTCTTCCACCTGTTTAAAGGCGCGTGCGACTGTCATCGGGCTATAGGTTGTAGGCATCACGATCATATGTGGGTCCCCTCTCGTCAGTACCGGCATAATTCCCTTTATATCCTAATCCGCTTATTTTTGCGCAGATTAGCACCACCGATACCGCAGAAACGATTGATTAATTCTTAAACACTGCGGCGGATTTTCTCCGCATTCGTACCGATTTTACGCAGCGCCTGCGCCAGCTGCCCGCGGGTGAACGGCTTACGCAGCAGCTCCACCTCGGGCAGCTGCGGGTTGTGCGCCGGACGCAGATCCTGACCGCTCATCAGCAGCACCGGAAGATGGGGAAAATGCTGGCGCACATGCTGGATCACCTCCGCGCCGCTCAGATTGCCGGGCAGCATTAAATCGCTGATAAACATCTCGATATCCGCAGAGGCGTCCAGCATCTCCAGCGCCTGCTCGCCGGTTTCGGCCTCCAGCGTCAGATAGCCCAGCTGGTGGAGCTGTTCGCACAGCGTCTGCCGGACGTCGGTCTGGTCGTCCAGCACCAGCACCAGCCGGTCCCCTGGCGGCGAGGCGGGGGTTGCACCGGCTTCCGGCGAAGGTACCGCCTGCAAGGTGGCGCGCGGTAGATGCAGCCGCACGGTAGTGCCCTGGCCGGGCGCGCTTTCGATCTCCACCCGCCCGCCGGACTGGCGCACGAAGCCGTAGACCATCGACAGACCCAGCCCGCTGCCGCTGCCGGTCTGTTTGGTGGTGAAGAAGGGTTCAAAGACCTGGGATTTGATCGCCTGTGACATCCCGGCGCCGTGGTCGATGACCTCCAGCGCCACCATGTCCTGCCTGCGCCCGTCGCTGCGGGTGACACGCTGGTTCCAGGTGCGGATTTTGATGGTCCCGCTGTGCCCTTCCATCGCATCGCGGGCATTCATCACCAGGTTGATGATGGCGTTTTCCAGCTGGCCAACGTCAATCCACGCCGGCCACGCCGGGGTCTGCGCTTCGATATCCAGCGCCACCGTGGCGGGCAGGGAGTGGCGCATCAGCTCGGCCAGGTTCTCCAGCAGGGGCTTCATCTCCACCGCGTGCGGGTTCAGGGACTGCTTGCGGGAGAAGGCCAGCAGGCGCTGGGTCAACAGCGCCCCGCGCTCGGCGGCCTTCAGCGCGCGGCCGATGCGCGGGGCATCCGGCGAATGGGGATCGGCCAGCTCCAGGCTGCCGATGATCACCGCCAGCAGGTTATTGAAATCATGCGCCAGCCCGCCCGTCAGTTGCCCAACCGCCTTCATCTTCTGGCTGTGCAGCAGCGCCTCCTCCAGCCCCTGGCGTTCAAGGCGATCCACCTCCATCTGCGAGGTCTTCTCCTTCAGCAGCCGGGTGGTGTGCTCCAGCGAGGCGGTATTGCGGGCAAAGACGTTAAACGCCCGCGCCAGCTCGCCCAGCTCATCCCGTCGTTGCAGTGCAGGCACCGAGACATCCTGTTCACCGTGGGCCAGCCGCGACATCGCCCGGGAGATGGCGGTCAGGTTGGTGCCCAGATTGCGGTAGATATACCAGCAGGCAAAGGCGGTGATGATCAGCGCCAGCACGGCGAACAGGGTGATAAAGACGCTGATGGAGCGTAGCTCCTGATGACTCTCGGCGGTGCGTAATTGCGAAGCCTGGGCCACCTGCTCCACGTAGCGGTTGATATCGCTGTTCAGGATCGCCACCAGCGCCTTGATGTGGAACATATACCAGTTGATCGACAGATCGCTCTCTTCCAGCTGCCCGGAGAGCGGGCCGAGCTTGTTGAGTTCGGCATTGAAATCGGGCAGGACGAAGCTCACCACCGGCTGCGTGGCCTGGCGGGGCAACATCGCCGTCACCGTATCCAGCTGCTGAAGGGTTGCGCGCGGCGAGGGGGTTTCGATGGCGGCGACGATCAGCCGGTCCATCTCGCTGAGCAGCCGGGCGTCAGGCAGGTTACTGGCATCGCGGCGGTTGATGTCCTGCAGATGGCGAAGATAGCTCTGGCTCTGGTAGAGCGAACTGAGCAGGGCGTTACGCTGCAGGTGGCGTCGCTGCCCGCGCTCCAGCATGCCGGTCACGCTTTGCTGGAGCTCGTTGCTGCGCTGGATGATCCGCGCCACCAGCCCCGGCTCCTGCTGCGCCAGCGGCGCATCGGCAAGCTGCTCCAGCGCGTGACCGAGCGCCGTCTGGGTCTGTTTCAGGCGGTTGGCTTCGTCTTTATACTCCAGCGCCCCCACCACCTGCGACAGCCGCACCGCCGCCGTCGCCACGTTGGCGGTTTCCCGCGCCAGGTTCATGCTGCCGGTCATGTCATCCAGGGTCTGACGTTGCACCTGCTCCTGAATATGACTGGCATGGCGAAAGCCCAGCACCGCCACGCCGCTGACCATTAACGTCACCGCCACCACCAGCAGATTGAAGATCAGCAGGCGGCCACGGGCGCTGGCGAAGAAGGGGGGACGGCGTGAGGGCATTTATGTCAGCTCCTGTGCGGTGTGATGCCCTCGCCCCTCACCCTAACCCTCTCCCCAAAGGGGAGAGGGGATGATTACACCCTCTCCCCTTTGGGGAGAGGGCCGGGGTGAGGGGAGAAAGCGATTAAGTAGCGTAACTGTGATCCACATTAACTATTCATAACTATGACAAATATGAACGACTTCTGACATTTTGCATTTACCGGGGTGTGATGAAGTGCGGATATCGAACGTCACAGGAGATCCGCCATGAGCAGAACCCCGGTTTTAGAGATGCGCAACATTGCCAAAACCTTTGGCAACTTCCACGCGCTGAAGGGTGTGGATCTGACGGTCTTCCCCGGTGAAATCCACGCCTTAATGGGCGAAAACGGTGCCGGAAAAAGCACCCTGATGAAGATCCTCGCCGGGGCCTACATCGCCAGCGGCGGTGAGATCCTGATCGACGGCAAGCCGTTTCATATCAAAGGCCCGAAAGACGCCCTGGCGGCAGGCATTACTCTGATCTATCAGGAGATGCAGCTCGCCCCCAACCTCACCGTGGCCGAGAACATCTTCCTCGGCAGCGAGCTATCGCGCGGCGGGCTGGTACAGCGCAAAGAGATGGCGGCCCAGGCCCAGGCGGTGATCGATCGCCTCGGCGCGAACTTCAAAGCCACCGACCTGGTGATGAAGCTGACCATCGCCGAGCAGCAGCAGGTGGAAATCGCCCGCGCCCTGCACCGCAACAGCCGCATCCTGGTGATGGATGAACCCACCGCCGCCCTCTCCTCGCGCGAAACCCACCGTCTGTTCGAGCTGATTTTGCGCCTGCGCGACGAAGGGATGGCGATTATCTATATCAGCCACCGCATGGCCGAAGTCTATGAACTGTCGGATCGCGTTAGCGTGCTGCGTGACGGCCAGTACGTCGGCAGCCTGACCCGCGACAAGCTCAACGCCTCTGAGCTGGTGCGGATGATGGTCGGGCGGCCGCTGAGCGATCTCTTCAATAAAGAGCGCGATATCCCGCTCGGCAGCCCGCGCCTTAACGTCCATCACCTGACCGACGGCGGCAAAGTGCAACCCTGCAGCCTGCAGGTGCGTTCCGGCGAAATCGTCGGCCTCGCCGGGCTGGTGGGGGCCGGACGTTCCGAGCTGGCGCAGCTAATTTTCGGCGTGCGCAAGGCCACCGGCGGGATGATTGAGGTGGATGGCGAGCCGGTGGTGATCCACTCCCCGCGCGCCGCCATTGACCACGGGATCGGCTTTTTAACCGAGAACCGCAAGGAGCAGGGGCTGTTTCTTGAGCTGGCGGCGCAGGAGAATATCACCATGGCGACCCTGGAGCGCGACGCCAGTTTCGGCATGCTGAACCGCAAAAAAGCCCAGTCGATCTCCGATGACGCCATCGCCCTGCTCAATATTCGCGTGCCCCATTCCCAGGTGCGGGCGGGCGGTCTCTCCGGCGGCAACCAGCAGAAGCTGCTGATCTCCCGCTGGGTGGCGATTGGCCCGCGCATTCTGATCCTCGACGAGCCGACCCGCGGCGTGGACGTCGGGGCCAAAAGCGAGATCTACCGGATCATGAACCAGATGGCGCGTAAAGGGGTGGCGATCCTGATGATCTCCAGCGAACTGCCGGAAGTGGTCGGCATGAGCGATCGCGTGTACGTCATGCGTGAAGGGAGCATTGCCGGGGAACTCCATCGGGCCGATATCACACAAGAAAACATCATGACGCTGGCGACCGGCGTTAACGACTCTCACCATCGGGCGGTATAACCATGACGCAACCTAACACTCCGCAACAGGTGGCCAAAGCGGCCTCCGCCAAAAAAATGCTGATGGGCGATCTGATGCAAACCATCGGCATCCTGCCGATATTGATCCTGATTGTCGCGGTATTTGGCTTTATCGCGCCAAACTTCTTTACCGAGAGCAACCTGCTGAACATCACGCGTCAGGCGTCGATCAACATCGTGCTGGCGGCGGGGATGACCTTCATCATTTTGACCGGCGGCATCGACCTGTCGGTGGGCTCGATTCTGGGCACCACCGCGGTGGCGGCGATGGTGGTCTCGCTGATGCCGGAGCTGTCGATGCTCTCGGTGCCGGCGGCACTGATGCTCGGTATGGTGCTGGGGCTGTTCAACGGCGCGCTGGTGGCTTTTGCCGGGCTACCGCCCTTTATCGTCACGCTCGGCACCTATACGGCGCTGCGCGGGGCGGCCTACCTGCTGGCCGACGGCACCACGGTGATCAACTCCAGCATCAGCTTTGAGTGGATCGGCAATAACTATCTCGGACCGGTGCCGTGGCTGGTGGTGATCGCCCTGGCGGTGATCGTCGTCTGCTGGTTTATCCTGCGCCGCACTACCCTCGGGGTGCATATCTACGCGGTGGGCGGCAACATGCAGGCCGCCCGCTTAACGGGCATCAAGGTGTGGATGGTGCTGCTGTTTGTCTACGGCATGAGCGGCCTGCTCTCGGGCCTCGGCGGGGTGATGAGCGCATCAAGGCTGTACAGCGCCAACGGCAACCTCGGCACCGGCTATGAGCTGGACGCTATCGCGGCGGTGATCCTCGGCGGCACCAGCTTCGTCGGCGGCATCGGCACCATCACCGGCACGCTGGTGGGGGCGCTGATTATCGCCACCCTTAACAACGGCATGACGCTGATGGGCGTCTCCTATTTCTGGCAACTGGTGATCAAAGGGGCGGTGATCATCATTGCGGTGCTGATCGACAAATACCGTACCCGACACCATCAAAGTGCATAACAACAATACCCTATGTGAGGAATACAGCATGAGATTAAAGCCATTAGTTACCGCGCTCTGTGCTGGCGCACTGCTTGCAGCAAGCCCGTTTGTTCAGGCCAAAGAGCTGAAGTCCATCGGCGTGACGGTGGGCGATCTGGCCAACCCGTTCTTTGTGCAGATCACCAAAGGGGCGGAACTGGAAGCGCGCAAACTGGCGGGGGATAACGTGAAAGTGACGCTGGTGTCCAGCGGCTACGATCTCGGCCAGCAGGTTTCTCAGATTGATAACTTTATCGCCGCCAAAGTCGATATGATCATTCTCAACGCCGCCGACTCGAAAGGGATCGGCCCGGCGGTGAAGCGCGCGAAGGACGCCGGGATCGTGGTGGTGGCGGTTGACGTGGCGGCAGAGGGCGCCGACGCGACCATCACCTCCGACAACACCCAGGCCGGTGAGATGGCCTGTAAGCTGATCACCGACCGCCTGAAAGGCAAAGGGAACGTGGTGATCATCAACGGACCGCCGGTCTCTGCAGTACAAAACCGGGTGGAAGGCTGTAAGACGGAATTTAAAAAACATCCGGATATCAAAGTGCTTTCCGATAACCAGAACGCCAAAGGCAGCCGCGATGGCGGGCTGGAGGTGATGACCTCCCTGCTGGCCGCTAATCCGAAGATCGACGGTGTGTTCGCCATCAACGATCCAACGGGGATCGGTGCCGATCTGGCGGCGAAACAGGCGCAACGTAACGAGTTCTTTATCGTAGGCGTCGATGGCTCGCCGGATGCGGAAGAGGCGCTGAAGCGCGAAAACTCTCTGTTTATTGCCACTCCGGCGCAAGATCCGCAGGTCATGGCGGCAAAAGCGGTGGAGATCGGCTATGACATTCTACAGGGCAAACCGGCACCGAAAGAGCCGGTGTTGATCCCGGTGACGATGATCGATAAGAGCAACGTCGGCAATTATAAGGGCTGGACGGTTAAGTAAGGCACTGTGCGGTCTGATTCCCCTCACCCCGGCCCTCTCCCCAAAGGGGAGAGGGTGTTCAGATTCCCTCTCCCCTATGGGGAGAGGGTTAGGGTGAGGGGTAATATTTGCACATCACTTAAGGAGTCCACATGAAACGCTCCGAAATTAACGAGATCCTCGGCCACACGCGACAGTTTTTCTCCATGCACGACGTGCATCTGCCCCCCTTTGCCAGCTTTCCTCCCACCCGCTGGCAGCAGCTTGATCCCAATGCCTGGCAGGAAGTGTTCGACCTGCGGCTCGGCTGGGACGTGACCGCGTTCGGCGGCGACAATTTTGCGGCACAGGGCTTAACCCTCTTTGCCCTGCGCAACGGCTCTCCCGGCGGCAAGCCGTGGGACAAATGCTACGCCGAGAAGATCATGCACGTGCGTGAGGGCCAGGTCACGCCCCTGCACTTTCACTGGCGCAAACGCGAGGACATCATCAACCGCGGCGGCGGGAATCTGATCGTCGAGCTGTGGAATGCCGATGAAAATGAGCAGAAAGAGGACGGCGATATCCAGGTCGCCATTGACGGATGCCAGCAGACCCACGTGGCGGGCAGCCATATCCGCCTCGCGCCGGGGGAGAGCATCTGTCTGCCGCCCGGTCTGTACCACAGTTTCTGGGGAGAACAGGGCTTTGGTGACGTGCTGGTCGGGGAGGTCTCGTCGGTGAATGACGACGAGCACGATAACCACTTCCTGCAGCCCACCGCCCGCTATAACAACATCGACGAAGACGAACCGGCCGTGCTGGTGTTGTGCAACGAGTACAGCCTGTTTCGCCTGTAAGGAGTGAACATGCCGCTTATTTCTCTCGCCGACGGGCTGGCGCACGCCCGCGAGCACCGTTACGCGCTGGGGGCGTTTAACGTCCTCGACTCTCACTTCCTGCGGGCGCTGTTTGCCGCCGCCCGTCAGGAGAACTCGCCCTTTATCATCAACATTGCCGAAGTGCATTTTAAGTATGTGTCGCTCGACTCGCTGGTGGAGGCGGTCAAATTCGAAGCCGCCCGGCATGACATTCCGGTGGTGCTGAATCTCGATCACGGCCTGCATTTCGAGGCGGTGGTACGGGCGCTGCGCCTGGGGTTCAGCTCGGTGATGTTCGACGGTTCCACGCTGAGCTACGAGGAGAACATCCGCCAGACGCGGGAAGTGGTGAAGATGTGCCACGCGGTGGGCGTGTCGGTGGAGGCGGAACTGGGTGCTGTGGGCGGCGATGAGGGCGGAGCCCTGTATGGCCATGCCGACGAAGCCTTTTTCACCGATCCTGGGCTTGCGCGGGAGTTTGTCGACCAGACCGGCATCGACGCCCTGGCGGTGGCGATCGGCAATGCCCACGGCAAGTACAAGGGCGAGCCGAAGCTCGATTTCGCCCGCCTTGATGCCATCCGCCAGCAAACCGGCCTGCCGCTGGTGCTGCACGGCGGGTCTGGCATCAGCGACGCCGATTTCCGTCGCGCCATTGAGCTTGGGATCCACAAGATTAACTTCTACACCGGCATGTCCCAGGCGGCGCTGGCGGAGGTGGAGCAGCGAATGGCCAACCGCCAGCCGCTGTACGATGAGTTTGCCGAACTGCTGCTGGGCATCGAAGAGGCAATTACTGACACCGTTGCTGCGCAGATGCGCACCTTTGGCAGTGCGGGGTACGCCTGATGGAACGCCGGGGGATTATCGCGGCGGGCAATATGCTGGTGGATCACGTCCACCAGATTGTGCAGTGGCCGGAGCGCGGCTGGCTGGCGGAGATCGTCCACAGCGAACGCGCCACCGGCGGGGCGCCGCTCAACGTGCTGCTCACCCTGGCAAAAATGCATGCCGGCATCCCGCTGCAGGCGGTCGGCCTGGTAGGGGATGACCACGACGGGGATTACATTCTGGCCATGCTCGACCAGTATCACGTCAATCGCCAGCGGGTGCAGCGCACCACCTTTGCCCCCACCTCCATGTCGCAGGTGATGACCGACCCCAGCGGCCAGCGCACCTTTTTCCACTCTCCGGGGGCCAACCGGCTGCTGGATCTGCCCGCATTCGACCGACTCGACAACAGCCTGAAGATCTTCCATCTGGGCTACTTGCTGCTGCTGGATAGCCTCGATATGCCGGACGAAGAGTACGGCACCCGCAGCGCGCGGCTGCTGGCGCAGATGCATGAGCTGGGATTTAAGACCTCCCTGGACCTGGTGTCACGCAAGGGCGATCCGCGCTACCAGCCGCTGGTGCTCCCTGCCCTGCGCCATCTCGACTATCTGGTGATCAACGAGCTGGAGGCGGGCGAGTTCAGCGGCCTGCCGATGCGCGATGACCAGGATGCGCCCGTTATCGGTAATATTGCCGCGGCGGCGGCCGAGCTGCTGGCGGCGGGCGTGAAGGCGCGGGTGGTGATCCACTGTCCGGAAGGCGCCTGGGGGCAAGAGCCGGATCGGGAGGGGTGCTGGATCCCCTCGTGGCGGCTGACGCAGGAGGAGATTGTCGGCAGCGTCGGGGCGGGAGATGCCTTCTGCGCCGGGTTTTTGTATGGCTGCCACGAATCGCTGTCGCTGGCGGAGAGCATCCGGATGGCGCATGCCTGCGCGCGGGCCAGCCTGCTGGCGGCCAACGCCATCGACGGGGCGAAAACCCTGTCGGAGCTACAGCTGTTTATTCAGGAGAACCCGCTGACCTAAGCCGCCCTGTCGCCGTGCTGCACGTCGGCGGCAAAGACGTAGCCCAGCCCGCGGATGGTTTTAATCAGCAGCGGCTGATGGGGGTTGATTTCGATTTTGCGGCGCAGGCGCATGATCAGCACGTCGATGGTGCGATCGAACACCTCCGCGCTTTCGCTGTGGGTCAGCTCCAGCAGCTGTTCACGGCTCAGCACCCGCCGGGCGTTTTGCGTCAGGGCCAGGAGTAAACCGTACTCGCCCTGGGTCAGGGCGACCACGCCGCGCTGAGGGTCAATCAGTTCACAGCGGGTGGTATCCAGGGTCCAGCCGTTAAAGCCGATCCCGGCCGTCCGCGCAACGACCGGTTCGGCCGCCAGCGCGCCGGTGCGGCGCAGCACGGCTTTGACCCGCGCCACCACCACCCGGGGGTTGAAGGGTTTGCCGATGTAATCATCTGCCCCCATTTCGAGGCCCACCACCACGTCCGACTCACTGCCGAGGCCAGTGAGCATAATCACCGGCAGCTCCGGGCGCTGCTTTTGCAGCTGCTGGAGCACCTGCAGGCCGTTGATATCCGGCAGCATCATATCCAGCAACACCAGCGCGATCTCCGGTACCTGCTGCGCCAGCCGCAGGGCATCCTGGCCGTTGTGGCACACATGCACCGTGAAGACGTGCTCGTTGAGCACATCCTGCAACAGTTCGCAGACCGCGGTGTCGTCATCGACCACCAGAATTGCTGGTTTCATTACGGGATTCCATCAGGGAGATAGAGATCAGTCTGGCCCATTCTGTGCAAGGCTCCAGCCAAAACGTCCTTTCCATCACGGATCTTCAACCGCCGTCACATCCCCATCGCTTCTGCTGCCGCAATTTTTGACGCGGGCCTGTTTTTCGTCAGGGTTTTGACCAGGATTCGCCCGTAAAGTCAGGGTAATCCCACAACAAAAATGTGGCATAGAAGCGGCATACTAAACCGACATGTCAGCATCATTTGAATCTGGAGCGAGACCGATGAAAAACGTCATCACGGTGTGCCCCTATTGCGCCTCAGGATGCAAAATCAACCTGGTGGTCGATAACGGCAACATCGTCCGGGCGGAGGCGGCCGAAGGGAAAACCAACAAGGGCACGCTGTGCCTGAAGGGCTATTACGGCTGGGATTTTATCAACGACACGCAAATCCTCACCCCGCGCCTGAAAACCCCGATGATCCGGCGCGTTCGCGGCGGCAGGCTGGAGGCTGTCTCCTGGGAGGAGGCGCTGGACTATGTCGCCCACCGCCTCAGCGAAATTAAAGCGCAGCACGGTCCGGATGCGATCATGACCACCGGCTCCTCGCGCGGCACCGGGAATGAAACCAACTACATCATGCAAAAATTTGCCCGCGCGGTGATTGGCACCAATAACGTCGACTGCTGCGCACGCGTCTGACACGGCCCTTCGGTTGCAGGTCTGCACCAGTCGGTCGGAAATGGCGCCATGAGCAATGCCATCAACGAGATTGATGACACCGATCTGGTGTTTATTTTTGGCTATAACCCGGCAGATTCGCACCCCATCGTCGCCAATCATATTCTGCGCGCGAAGCAGAACGGGGCAAAAATTATCGTCTGCGATCCGCGGCGCATCGAAACCGCACGTATTGCCGATATGCACATCGCGTTGCGAAACGGTTCGAACATCGCCCTGCTCAATGCTATCGGCCACGTGATTATTGCCGAGGAGCGCTACGATCGGGCCTTCGTTGCCACCCGCACGGAAGGCTTTGATGCGTATCGTCAGATTGTCGAACGTTACACGCCGGAGTCGGTCGAGACCATTACCGGCGTAAGCGCGCGGGAGATCCGCCAGGCGGCGCGGCTCTATGCAGGGGCGAAAACGGCTACCCTGCTGTGGGGGATGGGCGTTACGCAATTCTGGCAGGGGGTAGAGACCGTCCGTGCGCTCACCAGCCTCGCCATGCTGACCGGCAACCTCGGCAAAGCCCACGTCGGAGTCAATCCGGTGCGCGGGCAGAATAATGTGCAGGGTGCCTGCGACATGGGGGCGCTGCCGGATACCTATCCGGGCTACCAGTTTGTTAAATTCCCGGAAAACCGCGAGAAATTCGCCAGGGCCTGGGGCGTTGAGAGCCTGCCGGCGCACCCCGGCTACCGTATCAGCGAGCTGCCGCACCGCGTGGCCCATAAAGAGGTGCGGGCGGCGTATATCATGGGTGAAGATCCGCTCCAGACCGATGCCGAACTTTCGGCAGTGCGGAAGGCGTTTGAAGATCTCGAGCTGGTGATTGTCCAGGATATCTTTATGACCAAAACCGCAGCGGTGGCGGACGTCGTTCTGCCCTCCACCTCCTGGGGGGAGCATGAAGGGGTCTACACCGCGGCCGATCGCGGCTTCCAGCGCTTCTTCAAGGCCGTCGAGCCGAAGTGGGATTTGAAAACCGACTGGCAGATCATCAGCGAGATTGCGACCCGGATGGGTTATCCGATGCATTACGACAACACGCAGCAAATCTGGGATGAGCTGCGCCAGCTGTGTCCGGGCTTTAAAGGAGCGACCTACGAGAAGATGGGCGAGCTGGGCTATATCCAGTGGCCGTGCCGGGACGCGTCGCCGGAGGATCAGGGCACTTCTTACCTGTTCGAGGAGAAATTCGATACCCAGAACGGGCTGGCGCAGTTCTTCACCTGCGACTGGATGGCGCCGATCGACAAGCTGTCGCCAGAGTATCCGCTGGTGCTCTCTACCGTGCGCGAAGTGGGTCACTACTCCTGCCGCTCGATGACCGGCAACTGTGCCGCCCTGTCGGCGCTGGCCGATGAGCCCGGCTACGCGCAGATCAACACCGAGGATGCCAAACAGCTGGGCATTGAGGATGAGGCGCTGGTGTGGGTCACTTCACGTAAAGGTCGGGTTATCACCCGCGCCCAGGTAAGCGATCGGCCTAACGTCGGGGCGGTATACATGACCTATCAGTGGTGGATCGGGGCCTGCAACGAGCTGGTGACGGAAAACCTGAGCCCAATAACCAAAACGCCGGAATATAAATATTGTGCCGTACGCGTCGAGCCGATAGCGGATCAGGTTGCCGCCGAGCAATATGTGATTGATGAATATAATAAGCTGAAAAAAGCGTTACGGGAAACCGCGATGGGTTGATGCAATTAAAGGAGCAATTAATAAAAGCGGGGTGAAATATTCACCCCGCTTTTATTTGCATAATAACAACGAAATATGGCGAATATTATTTTGCGATCATCATTCCAGAGAAATGTAATTGCCCACAAATTGAATTACATCTTTTCTTTTTAGTTCATAGGGATAAGATTACTGACGGGTGCTTAAGGCTTTCTGTCTTGAGCATAAGTTGAGGGACAGAAAGTGAAAAACCCCGGAAATGTTTCCATTAACCGGGGCTATCCATCAACTCCAAACAAGTCGAGGATAGCCTCTTATTCTTTTCTTAGCAAGGAGTAAAAGGCATGACGCCATTAAAAGCAGCGTTAGGGATAATATTTATTATCTGTCTGACCATCGTGATATTCACCTTTATTAATCGCGGGAAGTTATGCGAACTGACAATAAAGACGAAACAACACGAAGTGGCGGCTAAATTAGCCTGCGCAGCAGGCTAACGTCAGCGGGCGGGGAAACCCGCCCGGCTTGTGGGGAGTGGAGGTCTTAACGCACCCATTTTTTTCTGCTCTTCCCGCGCTTATACTGCCCGTTATCTATCCCTACGAAAATAACGCATGAAACCTCTTTATCTGTTGTTGATCCTGTTTTCTTCCCTGGCAGGCGCCGAGGAGATTGGCAGCCAGTATTTGAAGCAGGCTGAGGCGGGCGACAGCCGGGCTCAGTATTACCTTGCCGAAACGTATTACAGTTCGGGTGATGATAAGCAGGCCGAAACCTGGGCCGAAAAAGCCGCCAAAAACGGCGACGTGGATGCCATGGCGCTGCTGTCGCAAATCAAGTTTAAGCACGGCGATCTGGCGCAAGCGAAAGGGCTGGCGCAGCAGGCTACCGTGGCGGGTAGTTCACCAGGTGCGGTAATGCTGGCGCGGTTGCTGGTCAATACCCGGGCCGGAAAAACCGATTACCCGCAGGCGCTGAGTTTGCTGCATAAAGTGGCAGAGAATACCGAAGATGACGCCGCCGTTGATGCCCAGCTGCTGCTGGGGCTGATCTACGCCAACGGCATGGAGGTGGCGCAGGATGATGTCCAGGCCGCGCGGTGGTTTAAGCAGAGTTCCACCCTCTCGCGTACGGGTTACGCGGAGTACTGGGCAGGTCAGGTGTTTCAGCAGGGCGAGGACGGCTTTATCACCCCGAATAAACAGAAGGCGCTGTACTGGTTAAATCTGAGCTGTAGCGAAGGCTTTGATACCGGATGCGAGGAGTTTGAGGCGTTAAGCGGAGAGTAGTGCGGTCTGCGTGCCGGGGGCGCTTCGCTTGCCCGGCCTACAGGACCGTAGGCCGGGCAATGTACTTTACTGGTCTGCGGTCTTATCGAAACGACCCAGCACCTCGCGTTCATACGCCAGGGCTTTCTTGCGGTCGAACTTGTGTTCCCACTTGGCAATCACCAGCACCGCCAGCGCATTACCCACCACGTTCAGCGCGGTACGCGCCATGTCGAGGATACGGTCAACACCGGCGATAAACGCCAGTCCTTCCAGCGGAATACCCACGCTTCCCAGGGTCGCCAGCAGCACCACAAAGGAGACGCCCGGTACGCCGGCAATCCCTTTTGAGGTCACCATCAGCGTCAGCACCAGCACGATCTCCTGCCACAGGGAGAGGTCGATACCGTACAGCTGGGCAATAAAGATCGCCGCGATACTCTGGTACAGCGTAGAGCCGTCGAGGTTGAACGAGTAACCGGTCGGCACCACGAAGCTGGTGATCGACGCAGGCGCCCCGTACGCTTCCATCTTCTCAATAATACGCGGCAGCACGCTCTCGGAGCTGGCGGTGGAGTACGCCAGAATCAGCTCGTCTTTCAGGATGCGGATCAGGATCCAGATGCTCAGGCCACACATCCGCGCCACCAGCCCCAGCACCACCAGGGCGAAGAACAGGATCGCGAAATGCACCAGCAGCACCAGCTTCGCCAGCGGCCACAGGGAGGCAAAACCGAAATTCGCCACGGTGACGGCGATAAGCGCAAACACCCCTACCGGCGCGTAGCGCATCACCATATGGGTCACTTTAAACATGGTTTCGGAGATAGAGCGGAACACGGTCACCAGCGGTTCGCGATGCGTCGCTGGCAGAGAAGAGAGTCCCAGACCAAACAGCACCGAGAAGAAGATGATCGGCAGCATTTCGCCCTTCGCCATCGACGCTACGATGTTGGTCGGCACCAGCGACAGGATAGTTCCCATCAGGCCATGAGCATGGCTTTGCACATCTGCGGTCGTGCTTTGGTATTTCGAAATATCCACCGTCGCCAGCTGCGACATATCAATGCCCGCGCCAGGCTGGAACAGGTTCGCCAGCGTGATGCCGAGAATGATGGCCACCGTAGTGATCACTTCGAAATAAAGGATGGTTTTTGCGCCGATGCGGCCAAGCTGCTTCGCGTCACCGACCCCGGCAATCCCTACCACCAGCGTCGAGATGACAATCGGCACCACAATCATCTTGATCAGATGGATAAAGATATCACCCGCAGGCGACAGTAAGTTGGCGATCAGCCATTCGCGGCTGTCACTGTGATAATGCAGATAACTACCCAGCAAGATACCCAGCACAAGGGCCAGCAAAATTTGCCAGGCCAGGCTGACTTTCAAATTTTTCATGACAAGAAACTTCCTCAATGAAGTGTTCGTACTCGTAAAACGATGGGGACGACACATACTGAAAGGGTATGAATTGTGTTGCGTTCATTTATGGGGTTTTTTAACGCGCGGTATCAGTACCATTTGCACGGCATGCTGCGCAAGCCTTTAAGAACAAGGCATTTGACTGACAAAAGGCTTTATTACGCTAATTTGTATTAGTGATGATAAATAACCTTTTGTTATAAAAACGCTTTTTTATCCATAAATGCAAATAATCCTCAAGAGTAATTATTTTTCTTCAAAGTGTCATTTGCTCAATTTTCGAACTCTTTAATTTTTGCGTGATCTGTCGCCCAAATAGTAAACAAAGGTCCCAAAGCCCCTACAATTAACGTTTTTGCGACATATTATTAACATTCTACAAGGAGAACAAAAACCATGAGCCAGGTCCATAAACACGACATTCCCGCAAATATTGCGGACCGCTGCCTGATTAACCCGGAGCAGTACCAGGAGAAGTATCAACTGTCTATTACCAACCCTGACGCCTTCTGGGGCGAGCAGGGCAAAATCCTTGACTGGATCACCCCGTATCAGACGGTCAAGAACACCTCTTTTGCGCCCGGCAACGTCTCTATTAAATGGTATGAAGACGGCACGCTGAACCTCGCCGCCAACTGCCTGGATCGTCACCTCGCCGAGCGCGGCGACCAGACGGCGATTATCTGGGAGGGCGATGACGCCACCCAGAGCAAAAATATCACCTACCGTGAACTGCACCGCGATGTCTGCCGCTTTGCCAATGTGCTGCTGGCACAGGGCATCAAAAAAGGCGACGTGGTGGCTATTTATATGCCGATGGTGCCGGAAGCGGCCGTGGCGATGCTGGCCTGCGCCCGCATCGGCGCCGTGCACTCCGTGATCTTCGGCGGCTTCTCGCCGGAAGCGGTCGCCGGACGCATTATCGACTCCAGCTCGAAACTGGTGATCACCGCCGATGAAGGCGTGCGTGCTGGCCGTGCCGTTCCGCTGAAAAAGAACGTCGACGACGCGCTGAAAAACCCGAATGTGAACAGCGTCAACAGCGTGATTGTGCTGAAGCGCACCGGCAATGCCATTGAATGGCATGAAGGCCGCGACCTGTGGTGGAGCGACCTGATCGAGCAGGCCAGCGACCAGCACCAGCCGGAAGCGATGAACGCGGAAGATCCGCTCTTTATCCTTTATACCTCCGGATCCACCGGCAAGCCGAAGGGTGTGCTGCACACCACCGGCGGCTATCTGGTCTATGCCGCGACCACCTTCAAGTATGTCTTTGATTATCATCAGGGCGATATCTACTGGTGTACCGCCGACGTGGGCTGGGTCACCGGTCACAGCTACCTGCTGTACGGCCCGCTGGCCTGCGGCGCGACCACCCTGATGTTCGAAGGGGTGCCCAACTGGCCGACCCCGGCGCGCATGAGCCAGGTGGTGGATAAGCATCAGGTTAATATTCTCTACACCGCTCCAACCGCCATCCGCGCGCTGATGGCCGAAGGCGACAAGGCGATTGAAGGGACCGACCGCTCCTCCCTGCGCATCCTCGGATCCGTGGGCGAGCCGATCAACCCGGAAGCCTGGGAGTGGTACTGGAGGAAGATCGGTAACGAGAAGTGCCCGGTGGTCGATACCTGGTGGCAGACCGAAACTGGCGGGTTCATGATCACCCCGCTGCCGGGCGCTACCCAGCTGAAAGCCGGCTCCGCGACCCGTCCGTTCTTTGGCGTCCAGCCTGCGCTGGTGGATAACGAAGGTAACCCGCTGGAAGGGGCCACCGAGGGCAACCTGGTGATCGTCGACTCCTGGCCGGGCCAGGCGCGGACCCTGTTTGGCGATCACGATCGCTTCGAGCAGACCTACTTCTCCACCTTCAAAAACATGTACTTCAGCGGCGACGGCGCGCGTCGTGATGAAGATGGTTACTACTGGATCACCGGCCGCGTGGACGACGTGCTGAACGTCTCCGGCCACCGTCTGGGGACCGCCGAGATTGAATCGGCGCTGGTGTCGCATCCGAAGATTGCCGAAGCGGCGGTCGTCGGTATTCCGCACAGCATCAAAGGCCAGGCGATCTACGCCTACGTCACCCTGAACCATGGCGAAGAGCCGTCACCGGAGCTGTATACCGAAGTGCGTAACTGGGTGCGTAAAGAGATTGGCCCGCTTGCCACCCCGGACGTGCTGCACTGGACCGACTCGCTGCCGAAAACACGCTCCGGCAAGATCATGCGCCGTATTCTGCGCAAAATCGCCGCGGGGGATACCAGCAACTTAGGCGATACCTCTACGCTCGCCGATCCTGGCGTGGTGGACAAACTGCTCGAAGAGAAGCAGGCCATCGCCATGCCATCGTAATACCGCTTTTCTCCCTCTCCCTATGGGAGAGGGCGGGGTGAGGGTATTCCACCGCACCTTCCCCCCTCACCCTAACCCTCTCCCTCAGGGAGAGGGAATAAAAACAAGCCCTACCTTACCTCGGAGACTTCTGTGATGAATGACAATATTTGTCAGCAGATAGAGAATAGTGCGCACTACAGGGAGCTCGTCGATAAGCGGCAACGGTTTGCCTTCACTTTATCTATCATCATGTTAATCATTTACGTCGGCTTTATTCTGCTGATCGCCTTCGCTCCTCACTGGCTGGGCACCCCCTTACATGCCGGGACCAGCGTCACCCGCGGCATCCCTATCGGTATCGGGGTGATTGTCATTTCGTTCGTGCTGACCGCCGTGTACGTCATTCGTGCTAACGGTGAATTTGATCGTCTGAATAAAGCGGTTCTGCGTGAGGTAAAAGCATCATGAAGCGAGTTCTGACGGCGCTTGCCGCCACCCTCCCCTTTGCGGCAAATGCCGCCGATGCCATTACCGGCGCCGTTGAACGCCAGCCAACCAACTGGCAGGCGATTGTGATGTTCCTGATCTTCGTGGTGCTGACGCTGTATATCACTTACTGGGCGTCGAAACGCGTGCGCTCCCGTAACGATTACTACACGGCGGGCGGCAACATTACCGGCTTCCAGAACGGGCTGGCGATCGCGGGCGACTTTATGTCGGCGGCCTCCTTCCTCGGGATCTCCGCGCTGGTCTACACCTCCGGCTACGACGGGCTGATTTACTCCCTCGGCTTCCTCGTCGGCTGGCCCATTATTCTGTTCCTGATCGCCGAACGTCTGCGTAATCTTGGGCGTTATACCTTTGCCGACGTGGCCTCCTATCGCCTGAAGCAGGGGCCGATCCGTACCCTCTCCGCCTGCGGCTCGCTGGTGGTGGTGGCTCTGTACCTGATCGCCCAGATGGTGGGTGCCGGTAAACTCATCCAGCTGCTGTTCGGCCTGAACTACCATATCGCGGTGGTGCTGGTGGGCGTGCTGATGGTGATGTACGTCCTGTTTGGCGGCATGCTTGCCACCACCTGGGTGCAGATCATCAAAGCCGTGCTGCTGCTGTTCGGCGCCAGCTTTATGGCCTTTATGGTCATGAAGCACGTCGGATTCAGCTTCAACAACCTGTTCAGCGAAGCGATGGCGGTCCACCCGAAAGGGGAAGCGATCATGAGCCCGGGCGGGCTGGTGAAAGATCCGATCTCGGCGCTGTCGTTAGGCCTCGGCCTGATGTTTGGTACCGCAGGTCTGCCGCACATCCTGATGCGTTTCTTCACTGTGTCAGATGCGCGTGAAGCGCGTAAGAGCGTGCTCTACGCCACCGGCTTTATGGGTTACTTCTATATCCTGACCTTTATCATCGGCTTCGGCGCCATCATGCTAGTGGGCGCTAACCCGGCGTTCAAAGACGCGGCGGGCGCGCTGATTGGCGGCAACAACATGGCAGCGGTGCATCTGGCTGACGCGGTGGGTGGCAACCTGTTCCTCGGCTTTATCTCCGCCGTGGCCTTCGCCACTATCCTGGCGGTGGTCGCAGGCCTGACGCTGGCCGGTGCTTCGGCGGTTTCCCATGACCTCTATGCCAACGTCTGGCGTAAAGGGGCCTCCGAGCGCGATGAGCTGAAAGTCTCCAAAATTACCGTGCTGGTGCTGGGAGTGGTGGCAATCCTGCTGGGTATTCTGTTCGAAAATCAGAACATCGCCTTTATGGTGGGACTGGCCTTCTCCATTGCCGCCAGCTGCAACTTCCCGATCATTCTGCTCTCCATGTACTGGTCAAAACTGACTACCCGTGGGGCGATGGTAGGCGGCTGGCTGGGTCTGCTGACCGCGGTGATCCTGATGATCCTCGGCCCAACCATCTGGGTGCAGATCCTTGGCCACGAAAAAGCCCTCTTCCCTTACGAATACCCGGCGCTGTTCTCCATTGCCGTGGCGTTCATTGGGATCTGGTTCTTCTCCGCCACGGATAACTCGCCGGAAGGGAATCTGGAGCGTGAGAAGTTCCGCGCCCAGTTTATCCGTTCCCAGACCGGCCTGGGTGTCGAACAGGGCCGCGCGCATTAACATCCCCTCCCCGGCCGCTGGTCGGGGATCACATTTTTTTCCCCTTCTGGTGACCTTTATCACGTCGCCAGAACGGAAAAAGCCGATGCACATCACAGCCTTTATCTGCGATCCGCAAAGGCCATCACACTTTTCCCGTTTTCACGTCAATACCCGTCTTTCCCTCTGCCCCCCGTACAGACAATTCCCGTCTCAGTTTTTATTCTTTGGTTACAGCGACGCGCTAAGGCTTCTGGCAAAGCGCTCCAGCCGCTCCGGGCTCAGCAACAGCGGCAGGAATAACGGGCCGCTGGCGGGTGGATCAGTCAGCCAGCGATCCAGGGTGTCGGCGTACTGAAGCAGCCGCTGCTGATGCTTCTGCAGGGTGTCGGCAGGCAGGCTGTTGGTGCCGTAATGGTCGAGCCACAGCACGTCGGTCACCGCGGCGGCCACGTGGGAGAACATCTGGCTGTAGATCTCCGCGCTGCGCCAGGCGGCGAGCAGGATCGCCAGGCTGTCGTCCGGGCAGGTAATACGCGGCATCAGCTCACGCAGGTTTTGCAGCGTGCGTGATGCGAGGAAGCAGGCGGCCTCTTTCTCCAGCGCCATTCGCTCCCGCTGCTCTTTGCCAAGCGCAGGATCGTCTGCGGGCATCAGCGGCTGCCAGGCGTGCAGCCAGTTGGCGCTGCGGGTGTCCATATGCAGCAGCTGCTGCGCCTGGGCAATGCTCTCCGGGATCTGGCTCTGATAGTGCAGCCGTCGTCCGAGGAGGTTCGGCGTTTTGCACAGCCAGTCGTAGCTGGCATGGACGATGGCCGAGAGCTGATGCCTGTCCTGCAGGGAGCGAAAGCCGAGCTGATGGTGTTCCGCCCAGCGATCGAAGGTGGCGGGCAGCGCCGCATCGGCGGCCTGGTTGGCGGCGGTAAGCCCGAACAGGTTAATGGCGTTGGCGGAGTCCATCACCCGGCTGTCGGGCAGCCACTGCCAGCTCACGCGGGAGGTAATGGCTTCAATTTCGTTTTCGGCGGCGCTGAGCGCCCAGCTTAAGCGGCCGCTGATTTCATCGGCCAGATAGCACGGCAGCGCGGTCCAGCCGTAGCCGGTGCCGAAGAGGTCGTACTCGATCCACTTTTTATGCCCGGGCAGGGTGGCGATGTGCGGATGGTTGGCAAAGCCAGGGTGATAATCCAGCTCGGTGGCTTTTACCGAGGCGCGCACGTCGTCCGGGAGCGTCGCCAGGATGTTAGAGAGCTGCTGGCGTGGCCAGCTGTTATCAATGAAGTCGCGCAGGATCAGTTTCTTGCCCCGGGCGCGCAGCAGGCTCCAGACATCATGCAGGCTTTGCTGCCAGCGGGCGGTCTGAAAATCCGGCGTCGTCAGGCTGAGAATAAGCCCGCTGAGATGGGGCAAGGCGTGTAATAGCGGATGCAATATCGCGGCATAAAAAGGGTGCCAGAAATCGTGCGCGCTTTTTTCGTCGAACGTCAGTTCCGGAAATTTACGCTTAATAATGTCGTCATCAGGCGCGGCTTCACCCTGAAGCCAGAACGACAGGTTATTTTCCGCCAGATAACGATCGACGCGGATTAAATATTGCAGGGCGTAATTTTGCTGATGAATAAGGTTCTCGACGTTGAGTTTCTGGCTCAACGGCGAGGGCGTCGCAAGTACCGAAAGCAGTTCCTGTTGGTGCAGGATGATCCCAGTGAAACCGTGCTGTTTCGCGCTTTTGACCCCCTGAATAAACCAGGGCCAGTGCCAGATAAAAGTGCTGTTCAGCTCCATCAGTTGATGGGGAATACGTTTCATTGGGCCACCTTGCTGATTTTTTATTATTCATATTAATCGAGGATGCCATGAAAACTTATGCTCTGGTAGGAACCGGTGGACGCGCAGGTTTATATATTTCCGCCATCGGTGGCACCTGGCGGGAAAATGCCAGAATGGTCGCGTTCTGCGATACCAACACCACGCGCATGCACTACGCTAATCAGCTATTAAAAAACGAAGGGGCAGCGCCGGTCTCCACCTGGCAGGCTGCGCAGTTTGAGGAGATGATCCGCGAGACGCGCCCTGATGTGGTTATTGTCACCACCATGGACCGCACTCACGACGACTACATCGTTCGCGCCCTGCACGCCGGCTGCGATGTGATCACCGAAAAGCCGATGACCATCGACGAACAGCGCGCCCTGCGCATTCTCGACGCCATCGAAGAGACCGGCCGCAGCGTGCGCGTGGCCTTCAACTACCGCTACGCCCCGCACCACAGCAAGGTGCGCGAGCTGCTGATGCAGGGGACGATTGGCAAGGTCACCTCGGTGCACTTCGAGTGGCTGCTCAACACCGAACACGGCGCGGACTACTTCCGCCGCTGGCACCGGGAAAAACGCAACAGCGGCGGCCTGCTGGTGCATAAATCCACCCACCACTTCGACCTGATGAACTTCTGGCTCGGCAGCTATCCGGAACGGGTTTACGCCGAAGGCAGCCTGCAGTTTTACGGCCGGGAGAACGCGGAGAAGCGCGGGGTGACGCACTTCTACCCGCGTGCCCACGGCTTTGCCGAAGCGAAAGCGGATCCCTTTGCCCTGCAGATGGCAGAGAACGCCCAGCTCAAGGCGCTCTATCTCGACGCCGAACATGAAGATAACTACTTCCGCGACCAGAGCGTGTTCAGCGACGGCATCACCATCGAAGACACGATGTCAGTGCTGGTGAAGTACCAGAACCAGGTCCAGCTCACCTACTCCCTCAACGCCTACCTGCCGTGGGAAGGGCTGAACGTGGTCTTTAACGGCACCGAAGGTCGCCTGGAGATGAAGATCGTCGAGAAATCCTACGTCAACGCCGGGGGCGAGCGCGAAAACGAGGGCAGCCTCGAGCAGTGCGATCTCACCGTCTTCCCGATGTTTGCCGAACCCTGGAAAGCGGAGTTCAGCCTCGGCGAAGGGGGCCACGGCGGCGGCGACAACGCCATGCTGGCCGACCTGTTCGGTACGCCGGGCCATGACCCGCTGCAGCGCGCCGCCGACCACCGCGCCGGGGCGATGTCCATCCTCACCGGGATTGCGGGCAATATCTCCATGCAGCAGCAGCGGCCGGTCAACTTTAAGGAGTTTGAGCTGGTTTCCCGTCTGAAGAAGCGCTAAGGGCGTTGGGCCGTTATTCACCTGTTTAATAATAAAAGTCACGGAGAAAAATAATGAATAAGCTCCTGTCAGGTGTCATCGCATCGCTGTTGTTTTCCTGTACCTCTGCCTGGGCGCAGCCCGTTGAATTACGCATGTCGTGGTGGGGTGGCAACAGCCGCCACCAGGCCACGCTGAAGGCGCTCGAGGCCTTTGAAAAAGCGCATCCGGAGATCAAAGTGAAGGCCGAATACACCGGCTGGGACGGGCACCTTTCGCGCCTGACTACCCAGATGGCGAGCGGCACCGAGCCGGATGTGATGCAGACCAACTGGCCGTGGCTTATCGTCTTTTCCAAAAACGGCGAAGGCTATTACGATCTCGACAAGCTGAAAGCGGAGCTGGATTTAAGCCAGTACCAGGCGCAGGATCTGCAGTCCACCACCGTCAACGGCAAGCTCAACGGCCTGCCGATCTCGGTCAACGCCCCGGTCTTTTACTACAACGACGTCACCTGGCAGAAGGCCGGGCTGGCGTACCCGAAAACCTGGGACGAATTTTTTGCCGCTGGGAAAGTCTTCCAGCAAAAACTGGGTAATAACGACTACCCCTACGCGATGGTCGATCAGGACGTCATTCTGCTGCTCAACGCGTATATGATGCAGAAACACCAGAAGCCGATGTTCAACAGCGACGGCACCTTTGCCTGGAACGACGCTCAGTGGGAGGAGGCCTTCAGCTTTGTGAAGCGCCTGAGCGACGACCATGTTCTCCCGTCGCCCAAAACCCTCTCCTCCTACGGCAAAGGCAATTTGTATGAGATGAAGCCGTGGATTAACGGCGAATGGGGCGGCTTGTTCACCTGGAACATCACCATCCGCATGTTTGCCAACAACATGACGCCGCCGGCGAAGCTGGTGCTGGGCGACTACGTGATGCAGCCCGGGACGGAGGAATCGGGGGTGTACTTCAAAACGGCGCAGATGCTGTCGGTGGCGAAATCCACGAAGCATCCAAAAGAGGCGGCGATACTGGTGAACTACCTGCTTAACGATCCGCAGTCGGTGGACGCCCTGGGGCTGGAACGCGGTATTCCGCTCAACAAGGCGGCAGAGACGCAGCTTACGGAGAAAGGGGTAATTGACCCGCAGGATCCGGTGATTGCCGGGCTGCGTCAGGCGCAGGCGCTGCACACCACCGCCGTCGCCACGCCTTATATTGAGGATTTGCAGGTGATCGATCAGTTCACCTCAGCGCGGGAGAAACTGGAGCAGGGCCAGACGCCCGCCCAGGTCGCGGCGGATTTCCGTCAGAAGGTGGAGCGGATTGTGCGTCGTTTGAATCGTTAGCATTCATTGCCCGGCGGCGCTACGCTTGCACGGGCCTACGGTTTTGTAGCAAGCGTAGCGCCGCCGGGCAAAACTCAGAACATCAACCAGCCCACCAGCGGGGCCACCAGCACCATCACCACCCCGGAGAGCATCATCACCAGGCTGGCGACCACCCCCTCCTGCTGACCCAGCTCATAGGAGCGGGCGGTGCCAGCACCGTGCGAGGCCGCGCCAAACCCGGCCCCTTTCGCCATCCCTTCGCGGATCGAGAGCCGTAAAAACAGCATATCGCCCACCGCCATGCCAAACACCCCGGTTACCACCACGAACAGCGCCACCAGATCCGGCTGCCCGCCGAGTGGTTTTGCTGCGGCCAGCGCAAAGGGCGTGGTGACGGAGCGCACCGCCAGGCTGCGCTGGATCTCATCCGACAGGGTAAACAACCGCGCCAGCCAGACCGAGCTGGTGACCGCCACCACCGTGGCGGTGACCACCCCGGCGGAGAGCGACATCCAGTGGCGTTTGATTACCGCCAGGTTGTCGTACACCGGCACCGCAAAGGCGATGGTCGCCGGGCCGAGTAGCCACAGCAGCCAGTGCGCTTCCCCGATATAGTTCTGCCAGGAGATATGGCCCCACACCAGCATCATCACCAGCAAAATCGGGGTGAAGACCAGCGGCATCAGGGGCAGTTTACGAAAGCGGCGGTAAAGACGCTTGTTGGCAAAATAGATCGCCAGGGTTACCACCAGACAGAGGACGCTGACCTGAAAGTTAGTCATGTTTCTGCCTGCTGATTTCATAGCGGTAGACTTTATCCACCACCCAGGCGGTGGCACCCAGCACCATCAGCGTGCTCAGGGCAATCACCGCAAAGATACGCCAGCCGTCCACCATCAGCAGCTGGACGTAATTGACCACCGCCACCACCGCCGGCACAAAGAACAGCAGCATTTCCGCCAGCAGCCAGCGCGAGCCTGCCCGCACCCAGTTCAGGGGAATGATGCGGCAGAGGATCAGGCTGAACATCAGCACCATCCCGACCAGATTGGCCGGCAGCGGCAGATGTAGCCAGCCAACAAGGTATTCAGCGAAGACAAAAAGACCCGCATAAAGCAGTACCTGAACCGGTACCTGGAGTCGTTGCACGACGGCAGGCGTAACGCGACCTAACGCCACGGTCATGGGGGATTTCCTCAAAATGAGATGAAGCGCCAGTATAGTCAGCGCCCGTAATTGACTGAAATGAATTAAAATCATCAAAGGTATAGTTTCGAGGAATAGTCATGGACATACGCACGCTGCGTTACTTTGTCGAAGTGGTCCGCCAGCAGAGTTTCACCCGCGCCGCGGAGAAGCTTTTTGTCACCCAACCCACCATCAGCAAAATGCTGAAAAACCTCGAAGATGAACTGAACTGTACCCTGCTGATCCGCGACGGACGCAAGCTGCTGTTAACCGACACCGGCCGGGTGGTGTTTGAGCGCGGGCTGGCGATCCTCGCGGAATTTCGCCAGCTGGAGGCCGAGCTTGGCGACATCAACCACCTGAATAAAGGCGTACTGCGCCTCGGGATCCCGCCGATGGTGGGGATGATGATGGCCGGGCCCATCGGCCTGTTTCGCCAGCGCTATCCCGGCGTGGAGCTGAAAATTTCTGAATTTGGTGGCCTAACCGTCCAGCAGGCGGTGATCAACGGCGAGCTGGATCTGGCGATGACCGCCCTGCCGGTGGAGGAGGACAGCGGTCTGACGGCGCTGCCGCTGTTCAGCCATCCGCTGTGCGTGCTGGTGCCGCGCTCCGGCAGCTGGTTGACGCTGGAGGCCATTAATCCGGAGCTGTTGGCCGAGCACCCGCTGCTGATCTACAACGAAGATTTTGCCCTCAGCCGCCAGCTGATGCAGCTCTTCAGCCAGCACGGCGTGAAGCCGCGCATCGCGGTGCGCAGCGGGCAGTGGGACTTTCTGGCGGCGATGGTGCAGGCGGGGGTGGGGATTGCGATATTGCCGCAGCCCATCTGCGAGCGGCTGGACAAAAACACCCTGCGCTGGATCCCGCTGCAGAGCGATCTGCACTGGCAGCTGGGGATGATCTGGCGGGAGGGGGTCTATCTGTCGAACAGCGCCCAGGCGTGGCTGAAATGCTGTGAGGGATTCTGGACTTCGGTGGAATAGCGCCGGGTGACGGCTTCGTCTTACCCGGCCTACGGTCAGCATGTAGGCCCGGTAAGCGCAGCGCCACCGGGCAACAAACGGTTACTGCTTCTCTATCAACAACGCTTCCATCAAATCGAGATCGTGCAGTAGCTTCTGCAGCGTCTCGTTGCTGATCTCCCGGGTCGCGCGCAGGTGGTACAGCTCCGCGCGTTCAGAGCGCAGCGCGGCCAGACGGAAGCGGCGTTCGAGGTTCTCTTCCATCAGCGAGCTTTCCACATCGTTGCGGCCATCCGCGCGGCGGCGCAGGTTACCAATGACCCGCGAACTCACCTCTTTCAGCAGCTGGTTATCGATGTTCTCTTCGGTATCGGCGGCCAGACGCTCCTCCATCTTCTGGATAGCGACAATCGCCACTTCAGCGGTTGCTGCCCGGGCAATACGCGCCTCTTTATGCTGCTGAACGTGATCGCCCACCTCCATATGTTGCAGCAGGATCGGCAGCATCACCACGCCGACAAACAGCGAGAAGAGGATCACCCCGGCGGCCAGGAACACCAGCTCGTAGCGGGCCGGGAAGACGTCGCCGGTCGGCAGCAGCAGCGGAATGGAGAGCACACCGGCGAGGGTGATGGCCCCACGCACCCCGGCGAAGGTGGAAATCAGCAGTTCACGCGTGGTCCAGGAGCCAAACTCCATCGGTTTCTTTTTCAGGAAACGCACGCTGAACTTTTTCATCGTCCATAGCCAGCCGAAACGCACCAGCATCAGCGCGGCGTAAATCAGTACGATGTCGGTAAACAGCATCCAGGTTTCGACATTCGGATCGGCCTCGGCCGCCACCAGCGAGGACTCGAGGATACCCGGCAGCTGCAGGCCCAACAGCAGGAACACCATGCCGTTAAAGACAAACTCCAGCATCGACCAGGTGCTGTTGGCGCGCAGGCGCATCGCCAGCGGCGCGCGGCGCATAACCCCGGCGCGGGTGATGGTCATCCCCGCCGCCACCGCGGCCAGAATACCCGACACGCCGATGTGTTCTGCAATCAGATAAGAGGCGAACGGCAGCAGGAACAGCAGCACGATTTGCGTGGCGGGTTCGTCGCCGCCCCAGCGGCTGAGGAAGCGCAGCGAACGGCCATACAGCCAGCTCACCACAAACCCAGCCAGAATGCCGCCAATGGCCACTTTGAAGAATTCAACGGACGCCCCGCCGATGGTGAAGACCATGGTGCCCATCGCCACGGCGACGGCAAACTTCAGCGCCACCAGGCCGGAGGCGTCGTTCATCAGCGCCTCGCCCTGTAGGATGCCCATGATTTTCTTCGGAATGCGCCCTTCACCGACGATCCCGGACAGCGCCACGGCATCGGTGGGTGACAGTACCGCCGCCAGCGCAAAGGCCGGTATCAGCGGGATCCCCGGCACCACCCAGTAGATGAGGAAACCAATCCCCACCACGGTGACCACCACCAGCGCCAGCGCCAGGCCGAAGATCTCGCGCCCGTGTTCGAGAAACTCACGGGTCGGGGTTTTCCAGCCGTCGGCAAACAGCAGGGGAGGAATAAACAGTACCAGAAACAGTTCGGGATCAAACTCGACATGCAATCCGAACGTCGGCCACGCCAGCAGAGCACCGATGGCGATCTGCATCAGCGGAAGCGGTAACTGGAAGGGCAGTACGCGGGTAACTACCCCGGAGAGGGAGACCAAAAGGGTCATGATGAGTATTGTGAAAAAGATTTCCATGCGTTCCCTGTTTGCGAGATTTCTGTACGTTTACATCACTGGCATCTTGCCACAGTGTATCTCCCCCAGAGTAACGCATAAGGCAACAAGATGTGTTCCGAAAATAAAAACGGGCGGCCTGAGCCACCCGTCTTTTTACGCAGTTGACAGCTTAGATAGCCCAGCCGCCCGCGTAGAACGCCACCAGCGCCACGGCAATCACTACCGTACCGATGTTCAGCTTGCGCCATTCACCGGAAACGATACGGCCGATCACCAGCGACGCGAAACCGATCATGATGCCGGTGACGATGTTACAGGTCAGCACGATGAACACCGCGGTGATCAGCCCGGCCATCGCATCAACGAAGTCGGCAAAATCGATTTTCGCCACGTTGCTCAGCATCAGCAGGCCAACGTACATCAGCGCAGGTGCGGTCGCGTATGCCGGAACCAGATACGACAGCGGAGCAAGGAACAGGATCAGCAGGAACAGCACGCCGATGGTGATCGCCGTCAGACCGGTTTTACCGCCTGCCGCCGTACCCGCCGCAGATTCGATATACACGGCCGCCGGCGCGGCACCCACCAGACCGGAGAAGACACTGCTCAGGGAGTCGGTGGTCAGCGCTTTGCCGCCATCGATAATCTGACCGTCTTTATCCAGCAGGTTCGCCTGGCCCGCTACCGCGCGGATGGTGCCGGTGGCGTCGAAGACCGCGGTCATCACCAGCGCCAGCACGCTTGGCAGCACCACCGGGTTCAGCGCGCCCATGATATCCAGGCTGCCGATCAGCGAGTTGCCGTTTTCATCGCTCAGGGATGGCATGGCGAACACGCCGGAGAAGTGTACTGCCGGATCGAAAATCAGCCCCACGACAGAAACGCCAATGATGGTCAGCAGGATGCCGCCCGGCACTTTCAGTTTTTCCAGACCAATGATCACCGCCAGGCCAATCAGCGACATGATCACCGGGAAGCTGGCGAAATTACCCAGCGCCACCGGCAGACCGTCCAGCGGGTTCTTGATCACCAGACCTACGCCGTTGGCGGCAATCAGCAGCAGGAACAGGCCGATACCAATCCCGGTGCCGTGCGCAACGCCCTGCGGCAGGTTGCGGAGGATCCAGCTACGGATACCGGTGGCGGAAATAATGGTAAACAGCACACCCATCAGGAACACAGCACCCAGCGCAACCGGCACGCTGATGTGCTGGCCCAGCACCAGGCTGAATGCGGTAAAGGCGGTCAATGAGATGGCGCAACCGATCGCCAGCGGCAGGTTGGCCCACAGACCCATTACGATGGAGCCGACACCAGCCACCAGACAGGTGGCGACAAAGACCGCCGCCGGTGGGAAACCGGCTTTGCCCAGCATGCCCGGGACCACGATCACCGAGTAGACCATCGCCAGGAAGGTCGTCAGACCGGCAACGATCTCCTGACGCACGGTACTGCCGCGGGCAGAAATTTTGAACATGGCGTCGAGTGAACCGCCGGTACGCGCAGATGGCGTAGACATAGAAAACATCCCCTGAAAATTATTATCGTCGTCGGTCAGCGTGATGGACACTCCACGACCAGCGAAACGTCATATCCCTGTGCTGCGTTTATGACAAAGAGGGGCGTCATAAAAAAAGCAAACGTTTAGCTTCGCGCTGACAAAACGGGTGTTGAATTAAAGGCAAACGATTATCCGGCTTAAACATGGGCATTTTCAACTTAACTTTGCCGTTTTTCGCTAATTTCCGTACGGGGTGGTGAAGAAGTAGACAGAGTATGCGCAAACGTTATCGTGAATGCGCAATTTGATAACATTTTCAGGGCTCGCCAGGGATTTCGAACGGACCGCCCTGCTGGATCGCCCGCTGCCAGGCCGGCCGCATTTCGACGTTTTTCTTCCACGTCTGCAGGTGAGGAAGATCCTCTATGCCGCCACGCTCCAGCAGGGCAAACACCGGAAAGCTCATCTGCACATCCGCCATGCTGAGACGATCCCCGGCAAACCAGCGGTGATCTTTAAGCCAGGACTCCAGAAAACGGGCGTGGGATTCCAGCTGTTTGTTGAGATACGCTTTCTGCACCCCCTGCCCCAGCACTTTGCCCAGCGAACGCAGGCCAAACGGGATCGGCGGTTTACCGAGGCTGGAGAAGACCAGCTTCATCAGCAGCAGCGGCATCAGGGAGCCTTCCGCGTAGTGGAGCCAGAAACGGTAGTGCAGTTTCAGCTCGCGATCCTGCGGCTTAAGCTGCGAGCCGGGATCGTAGGTCTCCTGCAGGTATTCGAGGATCGCGCCCGACTCCGCCAGGATCAGGCCGTTATCCTCCAGCACCGGAGATTTGCCCAGCGGATGGACTTTGCGCAACGCGGCGGGCGCCATCATGGTCTTATCCCGCTGATAACGTTCAATCTGATAGGGCAGTGAGAGCTCTTCCAGCGCCCAGAGCACGCGCTGGGATCGGGACTGGTTGAGGTGGTGGACCTTAATCATGGTCATCTCCAGTTGGGCTTATCCACTAACTATAGAAAATTGCACAACCTGGCGAAAAAATTTCGCCGAGTTTTTGTACTGTGACGCTGGCAAACCCGGACTCCCGGCCTAGACTTAAATTGTCAGCACAAACCGGAACCTCCAAAGCATGCTCGACTGAGGGGTGTTGATGTCGGGGGAAACCCTCCTGTGAACCAGCGGGATAGAGAGAAAGACAAAGACCGGGAATAAACTAAAGCGCCTCTGTGGCGCTTTAGTTTTTACTGCGTCGGGCTAATCTTCTTCCAGCAGCCGCGCGCCGGTACCCTGTTCGCCCAGCCTGTCGCCAGGGTTACGCAGCGGGCAGTCACTGCGCGACAGGCATCCGCAGCCAATGCAGCCGTCAAGCTCATCGCGCAGCGCCTCCAGGGTATGAATGCGCCGATCCAGTTCGTCGCGCCACTGGGAGGACAATGCTTTCCACTCCTTCGCACTCAGGGTATGCCCTTCCGGCAGGATGCCAAACGCCTCGCCAATGGTCGCCAGCGGGATGCCAATGCGTTGGGCAATCTTAATGATCGCCACGTAGCGCAGCACGTCGCGGGTATAACGCCGCTGGTTACCGGTGTTGCGAATGCTTTTAATTAACCCTTTGCTTTCATAGAAATGCAGTGCTGACACCGCCACGCCGCTACGCCTGGCCACCTCGCCCGGGGTCAGCAGCGGTTTTATCCGCGGTAATTTCTTTTCCATAAAACCTCTTTACCTCAAGTTAACTTGAGGAATTATACTCGCCCGCAGACAAAACGACGAATCTATAGACACAGGTGTACCCAGAGGGAGGCTGCTTTATGTCGCATCAACAAATTATTCAGACACTTATTGAATGGATGGATGACCATATCGATCAACCCTTGAGTATTGATGTGGTGGCGAAAAAGTCAGGTTATTCGAAGTGGTACTTACAGAGGATGTTCCGCGCCGTGATGCACCAGACGCTGGGCGAATACATTCGCCAACGCCGGTTATTATTGGCCGCTCAGGCGCTGCGCACGACCCAGCGACCTATTTTTGATATCGCCATGGATCTGGGCTATGTCTCGCAGCAGACCTTTTCCCGCGTATTCCGCCGCGAGTTTGATCGCACCCCCAGCGATTACCGTCATCAGCTGAATTAGTGGCTGTGGGCGAGTGATGCCGCGACAGGCTGTTGCTGCCAGGTCATGAAATCCTGCGGCGACATCGCCTTCGCAAAGTGCCAGCCCTGACAATACTGCACGCCGCGCTTGTTTAACCACGTGACCTGTTCCGCCGTTTCCACCCCTTCCGCGATGGTTTTTAAGCGCAGGCTCTGGGCCATTTCGATAATGTGCTCGACGATCAGGTGGCTGGTGCTGTTGGTGGTCAGCGTATCGATAAAAGATTTATCGATTTTCAGGATATCGACGTTCAGGGAGTAGAGGTTGTGCAGGTTGGAATAGCCGGTACCAAAATCATCGATCGCCACTTCATATCCCGCCTGACGAAACGCCTGGATCACCGGTGTGGTTCTCGGTACGTCGATGAACCCGCGCTCGGTCACTTCGATTTTAATCTGCTGGGCCCGAACGTTGTAGTGGCGGGCCTTATCGGTGATCATCGCAATCAGGCGTGAAGAGTGGAAGTCCGTGGCTGACAGGTTAATGGAGATATAGATATGCGGGTTGCAGGCCAGGAAAGGGCCCAGATCGCTGAAGACTTCTTCCACTACGTAGTCGGTAATGCGCTCGCTCATGCCCTCTTCTTCTGCCAGCGGAATAAATTCTACCGGGCTCATCACCGGGCCGTTAAAACCAGGCCATCGCAACAGCGCCTCTGCCCCGACACAGACGTTGGTTTTAATATCAATAATCGGCTGGTAGTGGAGGCAAAGCTGTCTTTTATTTAATGCCCGATGCAATAAGCGACCCGGGGAATTAAATTCCCGTCGCGTCCGCGACCACATCAGTAAAATAATAATGCTGCTGATCATCCCCAGCGGCAGGGTTAATGTCGCCTGATGATAGAGCACTTCGTAAAATCGCTGGTTGGTCGTTGAAACAATGGCGGCAATCGGGCGCTTGTCCGAGCGCACAATAGTATAAAAGCGGCCTTGTTTCTGGAACGAAAGATCGTTATCGCCAATCAGCGTTTTTAATTCATTTTGATTAGCCTGTTCGCTGACCGAGAAAAAAGCATTGGTCACTGTATCAAATACACCCCACGCCAGAGAGCGATCCGAAGACATGACTTCGCTATAGGTCAGGGGGTTAACCACCACCACATAATGCCCTATTTGCATATAAGTCATCTTATATCCCGCATAAAACGGCGTATCGCGGTAATAATAGATAGAGACGTCAGGCTGGCGTTGGTAATTGGCGTCGGAAATTGTATAGGGGTTATCGGGGGTGCTCGTCGTGGAGCAGAGGAATTCACGGCCATCAGCATAGAGCAGGTCGGCAATGTAAAGTCGGCCCCGGACGATATTTAACATATTCTGTCGGTGTGCCGGCGTGCAAATATCACCCGAATACTGTTCAGCCGCCTGACGCGCCAGCTCCACCTGCTGAATCACCAGTTCAGTTTTGTCTAAAGCGAGTTGAGCAAAGGAGCTGAGTTGGCTGCGTGTTTCGTTGACCGCGCGTTGCTGGGCAAACCATAGCGCAAGCATCACAGGTAGCGAAACTACCATGATAACCCCGACTATCCTCAGCACCTTGTCCCGTGCGCTACGATTCATTTCCGCCCTTTTTCCCTGCTTTTTATGTGCCTGTAATCATGAAGGCCGGATGCTTTGCTAAACAGGTGATTACGTTGCATGAATCATGCGAAGTTAGCAACTGACTTTTAACACCAATAACCTAATATTTGGTTATGCCGATAATATTTGTCCGTAAGCCAAACTGAAAGTATTCGTTTCCTGTTTATTAAGTAAAATAATTACCCATTTCGAAAGCCAGGCTCCCGGATAACTCAACAGAATGTCGTCGATTAAGTCAAACTACCGACAGCGTGAAAAAAGCGCAACTTCCTCATGAAATTTTGTGCTATTTATCCCACGATAATGATTAAAGTGATTTATAAATAATCAACCGCAACGATTGTTTTTCCTCTTCCCGCGCGTTTGGCATCATAAAGTGCCTTATCTGCGCTAATGAGTAACGAGGAGGTATCGTGCTGTTCGCCGCTTACCTCTACCACTCCCGCGCTAAAAGAGAGGATCAGCGTCCGGCTGCCAACGTTAAGCGGCGTCACCGACAGCGCCTGGCGGAGCCGGTTGGAGAGATGCACCGCCGCATCGCTGCGCGTTTTCGGCAGCAGCAGTAAAAACTCCTCTCCGCCGACCCGACCCAGCGCCGAACCGGGCGGGAGCAGCGCTCGCAGGCAGTCGCAGAAGTGCACCAGCGCCGCATCCCCTACCAGGTGGCCCCACTGGTCATTGATCTGCTTAAAGAAATCCAGGTCAAACATCAGCACCGAGAAGTAGCTGTCGGCCTCCTGCCGCTGGCTGGCCTCCAGGGCGGCGGCAATCTGCTGCAGGATGGCAAAGCGATTCAGGCAGCGCGTCAGATCGTCGGTCATGGCCTTCATCTCCAGCTGCCGCTCCGCTTTTTTACGGGCAGTGATATCGAGCCCGATATTGAGGATCGAGCCGTCCGGCAGGGAGATGTTCGACCACAGGATGGTCAGCTGCATACCGTCCCGGCGCACCGGGTGCCATTCATACATATCGTTCAGCGGGGTGATGTTAACCGACTCGTGCACCCGGCGGCGCACCTCCGGGTCAGGATAAAACAGCGCCAGCGGATCGGCATGGGCGTTGATCTCCGCCATCGTCCAGCCAAACACCTTTTCGCATTCGGCATTCCATAACACGCAGCGGCTATTCCTGTCGAAAGAGTTCATCAGTACCGGCGCCCGTTCAAACAGCGTTTTATACTGGGCGAGCATCCGCTGCATCTCTTTTGCCGTGCGTTCACGGGCAACGAGCCCGGTGACAAAATCCTTCAGCTTTTCCAACAGGATAATCACCACCTCTTTCAGCACGGTAATGCTGCTTTGCGGTTGCGCAAAGCCCAGGAAAAAGTAGCCGTGCTGATGCGGCGCCATTTTACACAGCACCCCGCACTGTAATTGTTGATGTCCTGGATGGCCGGAAGGAAATATCAGCGCGCCCATATTCTCTTTCCAGCCGATGACCTGCCATGAACGGCGTTGGCGCTGCAATAACAGGCTGGCAAGAAACGCATTAATTTCCAGCGGATGGCAGGTTAATTCACCGGCACTGACAAACTGCGGCTGGCCCGTATCATCCTGCATCATCACCCAGCTGAGCTGGGCGCCAAAGGTATGATTAATCGTCCCCAGCAGATCCGTTAAGGTGACGTGGGATGATAACTTTGGCATTAATTTAGCTAATGCGTGCAGGGCTCGGGTACTGTCTTTAATATTCTCTCGATTTACTTGCTTCATTGTTTATTCGCAGCTCATTAACGAGACAGAAATACCGCAACGAATTAATCAGGAATAAAGTGATATTCAGTCGACATAAATTAATGCGACTCTCTTACAGGGATGCGTGTGTAAAAATTAAATGACAAAGAATAATAAAAAACAAAAAGCGCTAGCCTGATTTATTTATTACGAACTGAGTAAGCAACCGCAAGAAGCATAATCCATAGCCCTGAGGCTGTAAATATTGTACATCGACGCCCGCTCTGTACATGTTTTCTTATCCCGATGAATTATCAGTAAAGTTATCATAATTACACCGCTTAGCAGGCTAAATATATATTTCAGAGCGCAATAACCATGTCAATTGCAGGGTTAAAAAAGACCATTTTTATGCATTTGCCCAGTGGCGAATAAAAGAACAAACGTGATATAGTTCACATATCTTATGTAACAAGAAACATTGTTTCATTGTTGTGAGTCTGAGCCTGCCGATAGCCAGTTTGCCACAGTGTGTGGGCAACGTCGCGCTTTACCCGGCGGCGGTTATCTTTGAGGATCGTTTTTATGGCAGCTATTACCACCGGTGTTGTGTTTGCACGCTGGGAGTTGTTGAGCGCAGTGCTGATGTTTCTGGCCAGTACGCTGAACATTCAGTTTCGTAAATCAGATTACACCGCGCTGGCGGTGGTCAGCACCTGTCTGGGTCTGGCGGCAGCATGCTGGTTCGCCACCGGCCTGCTGGGCATCACCCTGCTGGATGTGGCCGTTATCTGGAACAACGTTAAGGAAGTAATGGTCGAGGCGATGAGCCATACGCCACCAGACTGGCCAATGATGTACACCTAGTGAATATAAAAAAACCCAGACATCGTCTGGGTTTTTTGTGGTTGCGAAACGCAGGTTCTGCTTATCAGAACGGGATATCGTCGTCGAAATCCATTGGCGGTTCGTTGGACTGCGCTGGTGCAGACGGCTGCTGCTGCGGACGGGACTGTGCGCCGCCGCTGAACTGGTTGCCGCCCTGCGGCTGCTGAGGCTGACCCCAACCGCCCTGCTGCTGCTGGCCGCCACCTGCTGGTGCGCCACCGCCCTGACGGCCACCCAGCATCTGCATGGTGCCGCCGACGTTAACCACCACTTCGGTGGTGTATTTTTCTGCGCCGGACTGATCGGTCCATTTGCGGGTACGCAGCTGGCCTTCGATATAGACCTGGGAGCCTTTACGCAGATATTCACCGGCCACTTCGGCCAGTTTGCCAAACAGCACAACGCGGTGCCATTCGGTCTGCTCTTTCATCTCACCGGTCGCTTTATCGCGCCAGGATTCGGACGTCGCCAGCGTAATGTTGGCCACTGCACCACCACTCGGCATATAGCGTACTTCCGGGTCCTGGCCCAGATTACCGACGAGAATCACCTTGTTTACGCCTCTGCTGGCCATGATCGTGTCTCCTGAAAACGTGTCTGAAAATAGTGTAAGCGCGCGAGTGTACCATTTCCACGTGGTCTTCCGATAGTTTCGAAGCATCTTCCAGAGTTCTCACGAAGGTTACATTGTTGCACAAGTAATCAGAAGATGCATTCCAATACTGTATATCCAGCCAGGTCAATTTGTGTCATAATTAATCGTTTCTGCCGGTTGTCCTTCAAACAAACCAGGCATTCCGTGTATCTACCTACCGGGAAAGGTGAATGGATAAGATAGAAGTTCGGGGCGCCCGCACCCACAATCTCAAGAATATCAACCTCGTCATCCCTCGCGACAAACTGATCGTCGTGACCGGGCTTTCAGGCTCAGGCAAATCTTCACTGGCTTTCGACACCCTGTATGCCGAAGGGCAGCGTCGTTACGTTGAATCGCTCTCTGCGTATGCGCGTCAGTTTCTGTCGCTGATGGAAAAACCGGACGTCGACCATATCGAAGGGTTGTCGCCGGCCATCTCCATTGAGCAGAAGTCGACCTCCCATAACCCGCGCTCCACCGTCGGGACCATCACCGAAATCCATGACTACCTGCGTCTGCTGTATGCCCGCGTGGGCGAGCCGCGCTGCCCGGATCACGATGTCCCGCTGGCGGCCCAGACCGTCAGCCAGATGGTGGATAACGTGCTGGCGCAGCCGGAAGGCAAACGCCTGATGCTGCTGGCACCGATCATTAAAGAGCGTAAAGGCGAGCACACCAAAACGCTGGAGAACCTGGCCAGCCAGGGCTATATCCGCGCCCGTATCGACGGGGAAGTGTGCGATCTCTCCGATCCGCCGAAGCTGGAGCTGCAAAAGAAACACACCATCGAGGTGGTGATCGATCGCTTCAAGGTGCGTGATGACCTGACCCAGCGCCTGGCTGAGTCGTTCGAAACCGCGCTGGATCTCTCCGGCGGCACGGCCGTGGTAGCCGATATGGACGACCCGCAGGCGGAAGAGCTGCTCTTCTCCGCCAACTTCGCCTGTCCGGTGTGTGGCTACAGCATGCGCGAGCTGGAACCGCGCCTGTTCTCGTTCAACAACCCGGCGGGCGCCTGCCCGACCTGTGATGGCCTGGGCGTGCAGCAGTATTTCGATCCTGACCGGGTGATCCAGAATCCGGAGCTGTCGCTGGCTGGCGGCGCGATCCGCGGCTGGGATAAGCGTAACTTCTATTACTTCCAGATGCTGAAATCGCTGGCTGAACACTATAAGTTCGACGTCGAAGCGCCGTGGGGCAGCCTCAGCCCAACCGTGCACAAAGTGATCCTGTTCGGTTCTGCGAAAGAGAACATCGAGTTCAAATACATGAACGATCGCGGCGATACCTCGGTGCGCCGTCATCCGTTTGAAGGCGTGCTGCACAACATGGAGCGCCGTTACAAAGAGACGGAATCCAGTGCGGTACGTGAAGAGCTGGCGAAGTTCATCAGCAACCGCTCCTGCGCCACCTGTGACGGCACCCGTCTGCGCCGCGAAGCGCGCCACGTGTATGTTGAAAACACGCCGCTGCCGACCATCTCTGACATGAGCATCGGCCATGCGATGGACTTCTTCAACAACCTGAAGCTCTCCGGCCAGCGCGCGCAAATCGCCGAGAAAGTGCTGAAAGAGATCGGCGATCGCCTCAAGTTCCTGGTCAACGTCGGCCTGAACTACCTGACTCTTTCCCGCTCGGCAGAGACCCTGTCCGGCGGTGAAGCGCAGCGTATCCGTCTGGCGAGCCAGATTGGTGCGGGCCTGGTGGGGGTGATGTACGTGCTGGATGAGCCGTCCATTGGCCTGCACCAGCGCGACAACGAACGCCTGCTCGGAACGCTGATCCACCTGCGTAACCTCGGCAACACGGTGATTGTGGTTGAGCACGACGAGGATGCTATCCGCGCCGCCGATCACGTGATCGACATCGGCCCGGGAGCCGGCGTCCACGGCGGCCAGGTCGTCGCGGAAGGGCCTCTGGACGCCATTATGGCGGTACCAGAATCCCTGACCGGCCAGTACATGAGCGGCAAGCGCAAGATTGAAGTGCCGAAACAGCGTGTACCCGCCGACCCGGAAAAAGTGCTGAAGCTCACCGGGGCTCGCGGTAACAACCTGAAAGACGTGACCCTGACCCTGCCGGTTGGCCTGTTCACCTGCATTACCGGGGTATCGGGTTCCGGTAAATCAACGCTGATTAACGACACCCTGTTCCCGATTGCCCAGACTCAGCTGAACGGCGCAACCCTGGCTGAACCGGCGCCGTATCGCGAGATCCACGGCCTTGAGCACTTCGACAAGGTCATCGATATCGACCAGAGCCCAATCGGTCGTACGCCGCGCTCTAACCCGGCGACCTATACCGGCGTGTTTACGCCGGTACGTGAACTCTTTGCCGGCGTGCCGGAATCGCGTTCACGCGGCTATACGCCAGGACGTTTCAGCTTTAACGTTCGCGGCGGTCGCTGTGAAGCCTGTCAGGGCGATGGCGTCATCAAGGTTGAGATGCACTTCCTGCCGGACATCTACGTGCCGTGCGACCAGTGCAAAGGCAAGCGCTATAACCGCGAAACGCTGGAGATCAAATACAAAGGCAAGACCATCCACGAAGTGCTGGATATGACCATTGAAGAGGCGCGTGAGTTTTTTGATGCCGTTCCGGCGCTGGCGCGCAAGCTCCAGACCCTGATGGATGTCGGTCTGACCTACATTCGTCTGGGCCAGTCAGCGACCACCCTGTCGGGCGGCGAGGCGCAGCGCGTGAAGCTGGCGCGTGAGCTCTCCAAACGCGGTACCGGGCAGACGCTGTACATTCTGGATGAGCCGACCACTGGTCTGCACTTTGCCGATATCCAGCAGTTACTCGACGTGCTGCACCAGCTGCGCGATCAGGGCAACACCATCGTGGTGATTGAGCATAACCTGGACGTGATTAAAACCGCGGACTGGATTGTCGATCTCGGTCCGGAAGGCGGCAGCGGCGGCGGCGAAATCCTGGTTTCCGGCACCCCGGAAACCGTCGCGGAGTGCGAAGCCTCGCACACGGCCCGCTTCCTTAAACCGCTTCTGAACTAGTCACACCGAAAGCTGCTGCCGGGTCATCTCCGGCAGCAGTTCCACCGCCTGCTTGTAAGAGGCATCCACCAGGTAGTAAATCTGCGAATCCGGTATCGACCCATCGAGATAGACCGTGCTCCAGTGCGCTTTATTCAGGTGCTTGCTGGGACGCACGTCGGTGTGCTGCTGGCGCAGCAGATCCGCCAGTTCCGGGCTGGTTTTTAGCGAGGCAGCCGGACGCCCCTCCACATCTTTCACCATCGCAAACAGCACGTCTGCGACCTTAATCTGGGTTGCCTTCCAGTCACTGTGCACGCTTTGCTCCGCACCCGGCTTATTCATGCAGTACTGAAGTATCTCCGAAATTGTCATCATTATTCCCCTTGTAGCGTAGCGATAATTTTGCGCGAACCGCCATGGATACGATGTTCTCCCAGCCAGATCCCCTGCCAGGTGCCGAGCTGCACGCGGCCGTGATTCACCGGCAGCAGCAAAGAGACGCCCAGCAAGGAGGATTTAATATGGGAAGGCATGTCATCTGGCCCCTCGTCATCATGTTCCCAGCGAGCATCGTCGGGAACGGATTTGAGAAAATGCTGCTCCATATCGGAACGGACGGTGGGATCGCAATTCTCGTTGAGAGTGAGAGAGGCTGACGTATGTTGCAGCAACAGATGCAGTAAACCGACCTTGATGCGGGGGAGATCGCGGATCTGTCCGAGGACCTCGTCCGTCACCAGGTGAAAACCACGAGACCTGGCGCGCAGGGTCAGGGTTTGCTGATACCACATGTGCTGCTCCGTATTACAGGATAATCCTTCTAAGTGTGCAGCAATACGACGAAAGGTAAAACCCGTAGCGGGTAAATCTGCTTAAAAAAGCGTCTTTTCTGCCCGAATACTCAATATTCTGAATTGACGATCACCTCTTCACCAAACGCCCCTGCCTGTGGCAGCGGTTTCCAGGTCGAGTTGGAGGCGCGCAGCACCCGGATGCCCCGGGCACCCGCCTCGCGGGCCGCGATGATGTCGCTGTCGGCGTCACCGTAGTAAATTTTGACCTGTTTCTGCTCCATCCACCGGGCTTTGTTGTTTATGCCAGCCTTCTCACCGGCAAAAATGACCGGGTTCATAGCTGCGGCGGGGATCAGAAAGGCATCCTGCAACGCTTTGGTGACGGTTTCGGTTTTAGTGAGATGACGCCCGGTAATAAACCAGATCCTGTCGCCACGCTTAACGTGCATGGCAATCAGCGCGCGGGCCACCTCTTTCGGAATGCTGAACTCATCCCAGCCGTTGTTCATCTGCTGCCAGAAGGCCGGGTTTTTCAGGTAGTCGTCGCTGTCCGGCGACCAGGTTTTTTTACCGCGCCAGAAGCCCGGGCTGGAGAACAGCACGGTGTCATCAATATCAAATCCCACCGACATCGGCGGACGGCCCATCAGGCTGTTTTCAATCTGGGCAACGGATACCCAGTGGATCGGTGCCTGCTCGGCCAGTCTGGCGGCGTTGGTGCCGGTGTATAACGGTGGAGGTGATGAGGGGCGCGCCACCACCGGGTGGCTGAGCGAGAGCAACAAGCAGACAGCGCTGAGCGCCAGTGTGATTTTGCGCATGATTTCCCCTGAATATTCAAACCGTTATTTTTTATTTTGAGCGGATGGTCAAAAACCCCCTCGAAAATAACCGCAGCCGGAGGGGAATGAAAGGGAATTTTTTATATAAACCACGATAAAAAGAGGGGTATCACAAAGCGGGATTTTACCCATTCCGGCCCCCTTCGCAACCGAAGGAGGCCGTGAGTAAGTGCTTACATTACTGCGGCAAAGGCCTGTGCCACGCGCTGAACGTTGTTGCTGTTCAGGCCCGCTACGCACATGCGTCCGCTGGCAATCAGGTAGACGCCGAACTCATCACGCAGGCGATCCACCTGCTGCGCGCTGAAGCCGGTGTAGCTGAACATGCCGCGCTGCTGCAGCAGGTAGTCGAAGTTGTGCCCCGGCACCGCCTCTTTCAGCACGTCGACCAGCGTCTGACGCATGGACAGGATACGGGTACGCATTGCTTCCACTTCCGCCAGCCACTCGGCTTTGAGTTCATCATCGCCCAGCACGGTCGCCACCACCTGCGCACCAAAGTTTGGCGGGCTGGAGTAGATGCGGCGCACGGTGGCTTTCAGCTGGCCGAGCACACGCCCGGCAGCATCCTGATCTTCACAGACCACCGACAGGCCGCCGACACGCTCGCCATACAGCGAGAAGATTTTGGAGAAGGAGTTGCTGACCAGCGCCGGCAGGCCTGCGCTGGCGATGGCGCGAATGGCGTAAGCGTCCTCTTCCATCCCGGCGCCAAAGCCCTGATAGGCAATGTCGAGGAACGGGATCAGGTTGCGGGCCTTCAGCACCTCAATCACCGCATCCCACTGATCGTTGGTCAGATCGGCACCGGTCGGGTTATGGCAGCACGGGTGCAGCAGCACGATGCTGCGTTCCGGCAGGGTGCTCAGTTTTTCCAGCAACGCGCCAACGCGCACGCCGTTGGTCTGGTCGTCAAACCACGGGTAGGTTTGCACCGTGAAACCGGCACCTTCAAAGATGGCAACGTGGTTTTCCCAGGTCGGGTCGCTCACCCAGACCCCGGATTCCGGGAAATACTTGTGCAGGAAGTCGGCACCGACTTTCAGCGCGCCTGAGCCACCCAGGGTCTGGATAGTGGCAACGCGCTTTTCCACCAGCACCGGATGCTCTGCGCCAAACAGCAGCGGAGCAATGGTGTGACGATAGCTGTTCAGCCCTTCCATCGGCAGATAGAGCGACGCGCCGTGCGGCGTGGCATTGAGACGCGCTTCGGCTTTGGCCACCGCCTGCAGCTGCGGAATAATGCCTGCTTCGTTGTAGTACAGACCGATACTGAGGTTAACTTTATCGCCCCGGGGATCTTCTTTGAAACGCTCCATTAAGGAGAGGATGGGGTCGCCAGCATAGGCGTCGACTTTCTGGAACACGCGATGGTTCTCCGGATAATAATGAGGCAGGGAATTCAACAATAAACCGGAAGCAGGAGAAGATCGAGAGGATGTTAAGGAAGATGGGGTGTGGGCGACAGAACCTGCGGTGCGGTCTGTTCCCCCTCACCCTGACCCTCTCCCCACAGGGGAGAGGGAACATAGCCATCAGTCGAGGTAGTGCATTGCCACCCGCGACGTCAGGCGCGTGATAAGTTCGTAAGCACTTACTTTTGTGATTTCCGCGATCCGCTCTACGGGTAAACCTTCGCCCCACAGGGTCACCGAATCGCCCGCTTTCTCCTGCGCCTCTGGCCCGAGGTCAACGCAGATCATGTCCATCGCCACACGTCCGACGATGGTCACTTCGCGGCCGTTCACCAGCACCGGCGTACCTGAGGGTGCAGCGCGCGGGTAGCCATCGCCGTAGCCCATCGCCACCACGCCCAGACGGGTATCGCGCTCGCTCACCCAGGTGCCGCCGTAGCCCACCGGCTCTCCGGCTTTGTGCTCGCGCACCGCAATCAGGCTGGAGGTGAGCGACATTACCGGCTGAAAACCGAAGTCCGGTCCCCAGGGTTTACCCTCCAGCGGCGAGACGCCGTACAGGATGATGCCCGGACGCGCCCAGTCGAAATGGGACTGCGGCCACAGCAGAATGCCGCCGGAGGCCGCGATCGAGCGCATCCCCGGCTTGCCTTCGCAGAAGGTGTTGAAGATATCGAGCTGCTGCTCGGTCGCGCCACACTCGGGCTCGTCGGCGCGGGCGAAATGGCTGACGATGTTGACCGGCTGGCGGACGTTCTGGCACTGGCTTAAGCGCTGATAAAAGGCCTCCGCCTGCTCCGGGCGGACGCCCAGACGGTGCATGCCGGTATCAAGCTTCATCCAGACGGTGACGGGCTCGCTGAGCACCGCGTTTTCCAGCGCCTCGAGCTGCTCCAGGTTGTGCACCGCGGTGTGCAGCCTTTTTTCGGCGATGGTCGGCAGGTCATCGGCATTAAAGAAGCCTTCGAGCAGCAGGATCGGCTGGGCGATCCCCCCTTCGCGCAGGCGCAGGGCTTCTTCGAGACGGGCGACGCCAAAGGCATCGGCATCGGGGAGCGTTCGCGCGGTCTCGATCAGACCGTGTCCGTAAGCGTTCGCTTTCACGACTGCAACCAGTTTGCTGGCGGGAGCCAGTTCACGCAGGCGTTGCAGGTTGTGTCGCAGAGCGCGGCGGTTAATCACTACAGTTGCCGCTTGCATTTGAATTCCTTAGAAATTACTCATCATCATATTGAGGACCGGCATAGTTGTCGAAACGCGACCACTGTCCGTTAAAGGTCAGACGCACCGTACCGATCGGGCCGTTACGCTGCTTACCGATAATAATTTCTGCGATCCCTTTCAGGTCGCTGTTCTCGTGATAGACCTCATCGCGGTAGATGAACATGATCAGGTCGGCATCCTGCTCGATGGAGCCGGATTCACGCAGGTCGGAGTTGACCGGGCGCTTGTCGGCGCGTTGCTCCAGGGAGCGGTTAAGCTGCGACAGCGCCACCACCGGCACCTGCAGCTCTTTCGCCAGCGCTTTCAGCGAGCGGGAAATTTCGGCAATTTCCAGGGTACGGTTATCCGACAGTGAGGGGACGCGCATCAGCTGGAGGTAGTCGATCATGATCAGGCCAATGCCGCCGTGCTCACGGGCGATTCGGCGCGCGCGGGAACGCACTTCCGTCGGCGTCAGGCCGGAGGAGTCATCGATATAGATGTTCCGTTTTTCCAGCAGAATACCCATGGTGCCGGAGATCCGCGCCCAGTCCTCGTCGTCCAGCTGGCCGGTACGAATGCGGGTCTGATCCACACGCGACAGCGAGGCCAGAGAACGCATCATAATCTGCTCGGAGGGCATCTCCAGGCTGAAGATAAGAACCGGTTTATCCTGCAACATCGCCGCATTTTCGACGAGGTTCATCGCAAACGTCGTTTTACCCATCGACGGACGCGCGGCGACGATGATCAGATCCGACGGCTGCAGACCGGCGGTCTTTTTGTTCAGATCGTCATAGCCAGTGTTAACGCCGGTGACCCCGTCGTGCGGCTGCTGGAATAGCTGCTCAATACGCGAGACGGTGGCATCCAGCACCTCGGCAATGTTTTTCGGCCCTTCGTCTTTATTGGCGCGGCTTTCGGCGATTTTAAACACCCGGGACTCGGCCAGGTCGAGCAGTTCGTCGCTGTTACGCCCCTGGGGATCGAAACCCGCTTCGGCGATCTCGTTGGCGACAGAGATCATGTCGCGCACCACCGCACGTTCGCGAACGATATCGGCGTAAGCGCTAATGTTCGCCGCACTTGGGGTATTTTTCGATAACTCAGCCAGATAGGCGAAGCCGCCCACGGTTTCCAGCTGCCCCTGACGCTCCAGCGATTCCGCGAGCGTGATCAGGTCGATGGGGCTACCGGATTCCTGCAGACGCGCCATCTCGGTAAAGATATGGCGGTGCGGGCGGGTATAGAAATCGTCGGTGACAACGCGCTCGGCAACGTCGTCCCAGCGCTCGTTATCCAGCATTAAACCGCCCAACACCGACTGTTCCGCTTCAATCGAGTGCGGCGGGACCTTTAACCCGGCTAACTGCGGATCGCGCTCACGGGGTTCAGTCTGTTTGTTGAAGGGTTTGTTTCCTGCCATAGTGAATGGAGTTACCGAGATAGAGAGTGGGTCGAAAGATTACCATATTTTCTAAGTCTAATGGAGGGAGCATGGCAACGCGTATTGAATTTCATAAGCACGGCGGCCCGGACGTTCTCAGGGCGGTAGAGTTCACGCCCACCGCGCCTGGCGATAACGAAGTCCAGGTCGAAAACAAAGCCATTGGCATTAACTACATCGACACCTATATCCGCGGTGGCCTCTATCCGCCCCCGGCCCTGCCAAGCGGGCTGGGCACAGAGGCGGCTGGGGTGGTGATCAAAGTGGGCAGCGCCGTTAAGCATATAAAGGAGGGCGACCGCGTGGTGTATGCGCAATCCGCCCTCGGCGCCTACAGCTCGATCCACAACGTCCCGGCGGATAAAGCCGCCATCCTGCCCGACGCCATCTCCTTTGAGCAGGCCGCCGCCTCCTTCCTGAAAGGGCTGACGGTCTTTTATCTGTTGCGCAAAACCTATGAGATCAAACCTGACGAACAGTTTCTGTTCCACGCGGCCGCAGGCGGCGTCGGGCTGATTGCCTGCCAGTGGGCAAAAGCGCTGGGGGCCAAGCTGATCGGCACCGTCGGCAATGCGCAAAAGGCGCAGCGCGCGCTGCAGGCGGGCGCCTGGCAGGTGATCAACTACCGCGAAGAGAGCATCGTTGAGCGGGTGAAAGAGATCACCGGCGGTAAAAAGGTACGCGTGGTCTATGACTCGGTGGGCAAAGATACCTGGGAAGCCTCGCTGGACTGTCTGCAACGCCGTGGCCTGATGGTCAGCTTCGGCAACGCCTCCGGCCCGGTGACCGGCGTCAATCTGGGCATTCTTAACCAGAAAGGCTCGCTGTTCGCCACCCGCCCTTCGCTGCAGGGTTACATCACCAATCATGACGAACTGGTTGAGGCCAGTAACGAGCTGTTCTCGTTGATTGCCAGCGGCGTGATTAAGGTGGATGTGGCGGAGGCGCAGAAGTATCCGCTGAGTGACGCGCAACGCGCGCATGAAGTGCTGGAGAGTCGGGCGACACAGGGGTCAAGTTTACTGATCCCCTAAAAAGAAATTGGGCTTCCCGTAGGAAGCCCTTTTCTTTTCTTTTTTTAGTTCGGCTGTATGTAGGGTACAGCGCGATGAATTCTTTAACGGCGGCAATAGTGACAGATTCGATAACTAAATCCTATTCTGTTCTAAGCAATGCTGCCGTAAAAGTTGCAAGGATGTGACGAACCGCTCAATACCTTAGTAACGAAAGCGGTTATTGCGCTGATAGCGTGGGATTTTTGGCGATTTAATCGCCCGTATCGCCCACACCACCGCCACGGCCAGCAGCAACCACGGCAGCAGTTTCAGCATCAGGGCAAACAAGCCGCCGATAAACATCACCACGGTAGCGACCACCAGCGCGGCAATAATCCCCAGCAGCGAGACGCCGGTTACCAACAGCATGACAAAAAATCCAATCACAAAAAGTAGTTCCAGCATGGCTCTCTCCCGAATGCATCACAACGATACGCTGCTATGACCATTACAAGATCCGTGCCAAAACGTAACTCATTGAGATAAAAACAAAACGCCCGGCAACAGGCTGCCGGGCGTGGTGAATTTGACGAACTTTTGGTGAAAATTATCGCTTGTCTGCTACCAGACGTAGCGCCTGCTCCAGCACCTCGATATCGGCACCCGCTTTATGGGCGTTTTCACTCAGGTAACGCCGCCACTGGCGCGCGCCCGGGATCCCCTGGAACAGACCCAGCATGTGGCGGGTCACGTGGCCCAGATAAGTGCCGTTGCTCAGCTCGCGCTCAATGTAGGGATACATCGCCCGCACCACCGCCACCGGATCGCGATCGGCGCTATCCATACCAAAGATTTCGCGATCCACTGCCGCCAGCACGCCCGGGTTCTGGTACGCCTCGCGGCCCACCATCACGCCGTCCATATGCTGTAAATGCGCTTTGGCCTCGTCAAGAGACTTGATACCGCCGTTGATCGACATGGTCAGCTGTGGGAAATCGCGCTTCAGCTGATAAACGCGCGGGTAATCCAGAGGCGGGATCTCCCGGTTCTCTTTCGGGCTCAGGCCAGAGAGCCAGGCTTTACGGGCATGGATGATAAACATCTCGCACTCGCCCTTCCCGGCCACCGTGCCAATGAAGTCACAGAGAAATTCGTAGCTGTCCTGATCGTCAATGCCGATACGGGTTTTAACCGTCACCGGAATGGAGACCACATCGCGCATCGCTTTCACGCAGTCGGCCACCAGCTGCGCATTGCCCATCAGGCAGGCACCAAACATGCCGTTCTGCACGCGATCGGACGGGCAGCCGACGTTGAGGTTAATCTCGTCGTAACCGCGCGCCTCTGCCAGCTTCGCACAGTGCGCCAGCGCGGCCGGATCGCTGCCGCCGAGCTGCAACGCCACCGGATGCTCCTCTTCGCTGAAGGCGAGATAGTCGCCCTTGCCATGAATAATCGCCCCGGTGGTCACCATCTCGGTATAGAGCAGGGTATGGCGCGACAGCAGGCGCAGGAAGTAGCGGCAGTGTCTGTCTGTCCAGTCGAGCATCGGCGCGATGGAAAAACGATGAGCAGGATAGAGGGACGAGTTTTCTGACGACATGGCGAAGTTTTAAGCATCTGCTGAAAATGGGGCGCTACTATAGCACATATTCGCCGGAGGCAGAGCGCCTCCGGATCCCGTCAGAAGGTGACGCTGAACTGCGCCCCGGCACCCCAGGTTTCATCCTCGCCGTAAATGCCGGTTAAATCGATATGCACGGTATTAAAGGGAGCGAAGCCGAGACCGCCGGTAAAGACGTTACTGTCGTTGCCCTTCACGTCCCCGCGAAAGCCGCCGCGCACCGCCAGCCAGCCCAGCAGGGACACCTCTGCCCCCACCCCGACATACTGCGCGTCATCTTCACTCCTGAAGCCCCGGGTTTCGGTCAGATCGCCATCGGCGCTGAGGGTGAGCAGGCCGGTGTGCCAGGCCACCCCCGCCGTGACCAGAGGGCGGATCTGGTACGTGTCCTGATAGCTCACCTCCTGCCCGGTGCGCCCGTTGAGAATGCGGATATCGTTGGTATCAATATCCCGTGAGAACAGGTTCTGCCCGCTCAGGCCGACCGTCCAGTTTTCACCAAAGTCGACCGCGACGCCGACATCGACGTTAAAGCTGGTATCGTCATTGCGGTTACGACTGCTGTTAAAATCGCCGCTGTCGTAGGTATAGATAGAGGTGGTGTAGTTGTAGAGCCAGGTTTGCTGCAGCTTTGGCGTTACGCCAACCGATACCGGCAGGCCGTTGAACTCAAACTGACGGGCAACCGCCACGCCGTAGTCGGAGACGATCGCCGCCCTGCCCATGGCAACGGAGTTAAGGTTGCGGGTAATGACGTCGCTGCCGTTCCGGGCCGCCCCCAGCGCCATTTGGTTGGTCATCCCTGCGTTGCCCTGTAGTCTGCGCAGAAAATCGATATCCTGCTGATCGATCTCCGAGCTGATGCGCGCGTGGGCATTGGCCTTAGCGACAAACGCCAGCGACAGCCCCGAGCCCGGGATACTGACGGCTATCCCTGCCCCGGCGTTACCGTGCGCGGTTTTGCCCTCGAGGAACTCCAGCTGATCGGCCAGATTGCCTGCGGCACCCTGAAGATCGCTGAGCGTCCCCTGCGGATCGGCCAGGATCCTCGCCACTGTCAGATCGTCGATCATCTCCCGATCGGCGCTGATCTCATCGCTGATTTCATCGATCTTGTCCTGCAGATTGTCTTTATCGCTGATTTGCGCCCCCACCGAGGGGAATATAATGGCGACGTCGTCTTCTGCTTTCGATTTTGCCAGCAGGGCCGGGTTGATCAGCACCCCGCTGCTATAATGCGCCGACGCAACGCCCGTTCCACCCATTGCATCGCCGCGTGCTTCCGTCCAGGTATTTGCTGCTCCAGCATGATTAGGCAAAAGGAAAGCGGTGGCAATTCCCGCCACAGAAAGTTTGAATTTAATTTTCACAGGACACCTGACTTATTGTGGGTGAATAAACCCCGGCGGCTAAATACCGCGCAGGGGCATACGTCCTTTGTGAAAAAAGTATGAGGAGCCGAATTTATCTAAACTTTAGTATTAGATTAAGTTATTGATTTCCTTATTTCTTTAATATGTATAGAACAAGAAATTACTTTTGCCCTGGTTTTCCGTCATGCGGTCCAAAAAATTGCGGCGGATGATCTATCCAGCGATCTTCGCGCGTCGCGGCATATACAGCATTTAGAGGATAATAAATTCGGTTATGTTTTTTATTCGCTTCACCCACCACTAATAACCGCACTTCTTCACTGGTATTATTAATAAAGGTGTGGCAAACGCCCGTCCCGGCAGGAAAACCGACGCTGTCCCCCGGTTCCAGCTTCCATAAATAACCGTTGATCCAGGCTTCGGGATAACCTTCGAGCACAAAGATAAACTCCTCTTCATCGCTTTCGGCATGAGGATAGGAGGTGCGACGCCCGGGTGGCAGGCGTTCATGGTGGATTCCGAGGCGGCCCAGCCCCAGCGCACGGGCCAGCGGTGCGCCAATGGAGAAACGCTCTGTGCTGTCAGGGTAGGTAGAGTCGTCGGCACCTTCTACTTCACGCCAGTGTCGAATGCAGTCAGGTCTTTTCATCTTTCCATCTCCTGTGGTTTTTCGTCAGGGTAGCATACCCGCGGGATCTCGGCGTTTAGGCCAGAACATGGTAAACTGGCGGTTTGTTATTCCACGTCATTCGAGGTGCAAAATGGAAACGACCACAATGCAGGCACTGTTAGCGCAAGCCGAAAAGCTGTGCGCGCAACGCAATGTGCGCCTGACTCCGCAGCGCCTTGAAGTGTTGCGTCTGCTGAGCCTGCAAAACGGGGCCATTAGCGCCTATGACCTGCTCGACCTGCTGCGCGAGAGCGAGCCGCAGGCCAAGCCGCCTACCGTCTATCGGGCGCTCGATTTCTTACTTGAGCAGGGCTTTGTGCATAAAGTGGAATCGACCAACAGCTACGTGCTGTGCCATCTGTTCGATCAGCCTACCCACACCTCAGCGATGTTCATCTGTGACCGCTGCGGCAGCGTGAAGGAAGAAGGCGCGGAAGGGGTGGAAGATATCATGCATAGCCTGGCGGCGAAGATGGGCTTTGCCCTGCGCCACAACGTGATTGAAGCGCACGGACTGTGCCGCAACTGTGTGGAAGTGGAAGCCTGCCGCCATCAGGAAGATTGTCAGCACGATCACTCTATCCAGCTAAAGAAAAAGCCGCGCTGAGGGCAAAAAAACGGGCGACCTGAAAGGTCGCCCTGGGCGTACATCCGTGTACCTGCGGGTATAGGTTAATTACCAGCGATAGTTGTTACGGGTTTCCCAGTCACCAACTTCTTTCTCTGCCTGGTCTTTCTCATAACCATAGCGTTCCTGGATTTTACCCACCAGCTGGTCACGTTTACCTTCAATGACGGTCATATCGTCATCAGTCAGATCGCCCCACTGTTCTTTTACTTTACCTTTGAATTGCTTCCAGTTACCGCCGACTTGGTCTTTATTCATCATCGATTCCTCTTCGTTCGGTCGTTAAGGTTAAGTTCGTCCTGAAATACGTTTCGTGCTGGACGTGATAATTATTATAGATAACCCTGCGGCGTTAGGTTTGTTATTCGGAATCTTTTACCATGCAGCCAGGCGAAGCCGCTATGAAAACCAGCTGCCGTTGCGCCAGTGACGGTGCCAGATCCAGGCCAGAGAGAGACCCCGCAGGGCCAGGAACACGCTCAGGGCCAGCCACAGGCCGTGGTTACCCAGCCATGGGAGGGTGAACAGCGTCAGGCCAAATCCGGCGGCCGCCACGGCCATGCTGTTGCGCATCTCTGCCCCGCGGGTTGCGCCGATAAACATGCCATCCAGCAAATAGCACCAGACGCCCACCACCGGCAGGATCACCTGCCAGATAAGATAGTGGCTCGCCAGCGCGCGCAGTTCAGGCAGTGAGGTCAGCAGGGCAATGATCCTGTCTCCTGCCAGGGCATAGACGAGCGCAAAGGCCAGCGCCACCAGACCGGACTGTCGGCAGGCCGCCCGCCACACTTCCCGCAGCTGGCCGCTTTCCCGTGCGCCGTATGCCTGCCCGGAGTGCGCCTCAACCGCATAGGCGAAGCCATCCAGCGCATAGGCGGTAAAGGTCAGCAGGGTCATCAGCACGGCGTTGACGGCGATAATCTCCGGCCCCAGCCGCGCGCCCATCACCGTCAGCGCCCCGAAGCAGAGTTGCAGCAGCAGCGAGCGCAGCATGATGTCGCGATTGAGGGCCAGCAGCTTGCGGATGTTGCCCCGCCAGCTCGCTTTCAGCAGCGCCAGCGAAATACCGCGCAGGGCCAGCACCCGCCAGACCATCCACAGGCCGATTAACAGGGTGGCGTACTCTGCGATAGCGGTTGCCAGCGCGGCCCCCTGCACGTTCATCTGCAGGCCCATCACCAGCCACAGATCCAGCACGATATTGAGCAGGTTGCCCACCACCAGCAGGATCACCGGCGCCCGGGCGTACTGCACGCCCAGCAGCCAGCCGAGCAGCACCAGGTTAGCCAGCGAAGCCGGGGCGCTGAGCCAGCGGATCTCAAGGAAGCGCCGCGCCTGATGGAGAACGGCCTCGCTGCCGCCGACGACATGCAGCGCCAGATCGATAAGCGGCGTGCGCAACAGCACAATCAGCAGCCCGGCACCCAGGGCCAGGATCAGCGGCTGCACCAGCGCGCGGGCCAGACGCAGCGGATCCTTTGCGCCATAGGCCTGGGCGGTAAGCCCGGTGGTGCTCATGCGCAAAAAGAGCAGCAGCATAAACAGGAAGCTGGTTGCCGTCGCGCCGATGGCGACACCGCCCAGATAGACGGGCGAATCAAGATGACCAATTACTGCCGTGTCCACCAGCCCAAGCAGAGGGACGCTGATATTGGAGACGATCATGGGAAGTGCAAGACGCCACAACGCCTTGTCTGAAGCAGTCAGGAGAGACATGAAAATGTTCGCCAGAGGCAGGAAAAGCAAACTGCGGCAGCGCCGCAGTTTGTCAGAAATCAGTTATAACCACTCACCGTTGCGGATGACGCCAACCGCCAGGCCTTCGATGGAGAAGTTATTTTCACGCAGGTCGACAACTATCGGGGAAAACTCGCTGTTTTCCGGCAGCAGCTGCACGGTGTTGCCCTGCTTTTTCAGGCGCTTAACGGTGACTTCATCATCGATGCGCGCCACTACGACCTGACCGTTACGCACGTCCTGCGTTTTATGCACCGCCAGCAGATCACCGTCCAGAATACCGATGTCTTTCATCGACATACCGCTTACACGCAGCAGAAAATCTGCGCTCGGTTTGAACATGCCTGGATCGACCTGATAGTGGCCTTCAATGTGCTGTTGCGCCAGCAGCGGTTCCCCGGCAGCGACGCGACCGACGAGCGGCAGGCCCTCTTCGGCTTCAACCAGCAGACGAATACCACGAGACGCACCGGAGACAATCTCAAGCACACCCTTGCGCGCCAGTGCCTTAAGGTGCTCTTCGGCGGCATTTGGAGAACGGAAGCCAAGACGCTGCGCGATTTCTGCACGCGTCGGCGGCATACCCGTCTGGCCGATATGATCCCGAATGAGATCAAACACCTCTTGCTGCCTGGTCGTTAACGCTTTCATTCCGCCCCCTGGGTGTATATACAGTTATGCTGTGAGTATATACAGCTAAAGGTGATTTTGGAACCACAAACCGCATAAAAAACCAGAGACTTGTTCAGTTTCTGAAGGCTTATCGTAAATGTCCCCAAAGCAGCGTGACCCAGGTAAACAACGCAACCATAATCGCCATCAGCACTGCGGCAGAGCCCATATCTTTTGCCCGGCCCGACAGCTCGTGAAAATCAGTGCCGATGCGGTCGACTACCGCCTCGATCGCACTGTTCAGAATTTCGACTATCATCACCAACATCACCGAGCCAATCAGCAATACGCGGGTGATGGGATCAACATCCAGCCAGCAGGCAATAATAATCGCCGCGACGACCGCAACCCCCTCCTGGCGAAATGCGGCTTCATTGATCCAGGCAGCACGGATGCCCTTCCATGAATAGCCGGCAGCTTTAATGATTCGGGTTAACCCAGTGGTATTATTGGCCATTAAAAGAAACCTTTCTTCGAAAATAGCGTCAGAAACGGTGGCTTAAGCGCCTGGCGCAGCCACCGGAAGTATGACGGGTAACAACAGAAATTTTGCGCGCTTTCTGTTATCCTTGCGCCGCAATTGCATTTTTAACCAGAGGCTTTACATCGTTTATGTCTGGCTGGCCACGAATTTACTACAAATTACTTAATTTACCATTAAGCGTCCTGGTAAAAAGCAAGTCTATTCCGGCGGTTCCGACGCTGGAGTTGGGACTCGATACCTCGCGTCCTATTATGTACGTTTTGCCTTATAACTCGAAGGCCGACTTGCTAACGCTGCGCGCCCAGTGCCTGGCGCACGATCTCCCCGATCCGCTGGAGCCGCTGGAGATCGACGGCACCCAGCTGCCGCGCTACATCTTTATCCACGGTGGCCCTCGCGTGTTCACCTGGTACACACCGAAAGAAGAGTCGATCAAGCTGTTCCATGACTACCTCGATCTGCACCGCAGCAACCCGCTGCTGGACGTGCAGATGGTGCCGGTGTCGGTGATGTTTGGCCGCCGTCCGGGGCGCGATAAAGGCGAGGAAAATCCGCCGTTGCGCATGCTCAACGGGGTGCAGAAATTTTTCGCCGTCAACTGGCTTGGCCGCGACAGTTTTGTCCGTTTCTCGCCGTCAGTCTCCCTGCGCCGCATGGCCGATGAGCACGGTACGGATAAGACCATCGCCCAGAAGCTGGCACGCGTGGCGCGCATGCACTTTGCCCGTCAGCGTCTGGCCGCGGTAGGCCCGCGCCTGCCGGCTCGTCAGGATCTGTTTAACAAGCTGCTGGCCTCGAAAGCGATCGCCCGCGCTGTCGAAGACGAAGCGCGCAGCAAAAAAATCTCCCATGAGAAGGCGCAGCAAAACGCCATCGCCCTGATGGAAGAGATTGCGGCTAACTTCTCTTACGAGATGATCCGCCTCAGCGACCGTATCCTGAGCTTTACCTGGAACCGTCTCTATCAGGGGATCAACGTGCACAACGCCGAGCGTGTGCGCCAGCTCGCTCACGACGGCCATGAGATTGTCTACGTGCCCTGCCACCGCAGCCACATGGACTACCTGCTGCTCTCGTACGTGCTCTATCACCAGGGGCTGGTGCCGCCGCATATCGCTGCGGGTATCAACCTTAACTTCTGGCCGGCAGGCCCGATCTTCCGCCGTCTGGGTGCGTTCTTTATTCGCCGTACCTTTAAGGGCAACAAGCTCTACTCTACGGTGTTCCGTGAGTATCTGGGCGAGCTGTTCAGCCGCGGCTACTCGGTGGAATATTTCGTGGAGGGTGGCCGTTCCCGTACCGGGCGTCTGCTCGATCCGAAGACCGGCACCCTGTCGATGACCATTCAGGCGATGCTGCGCGGCGGTACGCGTCCAATCACCCTGGTGCCGATCTACATCGGTTACGAGCACGTGATGGAAGTGGGTACTTACGCCAAAGAGCTGCGCGGTGCTACCAAAGAGAAAGAGAGCCTGCTGCAGATGCTGCGCGGCCTGAGCAAGCTGCGTAACCTCGGCCAGGGGTATGTCAACTTCGGCGAACCTATGCCGCTGATGACCTACCTCAACCACCGTGTGCCGGAGTGGCGCGAGTCCATCGATCCGATCGAAGCGGTGCGTCCTGCCTGGCTGACGCCAACGGTGAACGCCATTGCTGCCGACCTGATGGTGCGTATCAACAACGCCGGGGCGGCCAACGCCATGAACCTGTGTTGTACCGCCCTGCTGGCCTCTCGCCAGCGCTCGCTCACCCGCGAGCAGCTGACCGAGCAGCTCGACTGCTACCTGAATCTGATGCGCAACGTGCCTTACGCGGCAGATGCCACGGTGCCGACCGCCAGCGCCAGCGAGCTGATCGAGCACGCGCTGCAGATGAATAAGTTCGAGGTCGAGAAGGATACCATCGGCGATATCATCATTCTGCCGCGCGAGCAGGCGGTACTGATGACCTACTACCGTAACAACATTGCGCATATGCTGATGCTGCCTTCGCTGATGGCTGCCATCATTACCCAGCATCGCCAGATCAGCCGTCAGGCGCTGCTGGAGCATGTCACCGCTCTCTATCCGATGCTGAAAGCCGAGCTGTTCCTGCGCTGGAACAACGAGGAGCTGGTTGAGGTGCTGGATCAGCAGATTGCAGAGCTGACCCGCCAGGGACTGATTTCGCAGAAAGAGGACGTTCTGCTGATCAACCCATCCCGGGCACGCACGCTGCAGCTGCTGGCGGCGGGCGCACGCGAAACCGTGCAGCGCTACGCCATTACCTTCTGGCTGCTGAGCGCTAACCCGTCGATCAACCGCGGTACGCTGGAGAAAGAGAGCCGCACGCTGGCACAGCGTCTGTCGATGCTGCACGGCATCAACGCGCCGGAGTTCTTCGACAAAGCGGTCTTCAGTTCGCTGGTGTTGACGCTGCGTGACGAGGGTTATATCAGCGACAGTGGTGATGCCGAGCCGGAAGAGACGATGAAGGTGTACCAGATGCTGGCAGACCTGATTACCTCCGACGTGCGCTTAACGATTGAGAGCGCGACGCAGGGCGAGTAAAGCCCGTGCGGCCGGATGCCCTCACCCCGCCCCTCTCCCACAGGGAGAGGGAGCAAACATAAAAAATGGCAGCCGAAAGGCTGCCATTTTATTTTTACCTCGCCACCGGGCATTTTTTTATGCCCAGTAGCTAATCGCTAACCCGACAAACAGCACCAGACCGACGTAGTTGTTATTAAGAAACGCTTTAAAACAGGCGTCGCGCTCGCGGTTGGCGATAAGCTTCTGCTGGTAGATAAACAGTATCCCTGCCGCCGCGACTGCGGCGTAAAAGGCCCCGTTCAGCTGGTTCAGATAACCAATCGCCACCATCAGCCCCAGCACTGCCACCTGTAAAATCCCGATGATCAGCTTGTCCTGACGGCCAAACAGAATGGCGGTGGATTTGATGCCGATTTTCAGGTCATCGTCCCGGTCGACCATCGCGTACTGGGTATCGTAGGCTACCGCCCAGAGGATATTCGCCAGGAACATCAGCCAGCAGCTCAAGGGCACGCTTTCGCTGACGGCGGCAAACGCCATCGGGATCGACCAGCCAAAGGCCGCCCCCAGCACCACCTGCGGCAGATGGGTGTAGCGCTTCATAAACGGGTAGACCCAGGCCAGGGCCAGCGCTGCGACGGAGAGCAGAATGGTCATGGTGTTCAGGGTCAGCACTAACAGGAACGACAGCAGCACCAGCACCACAAACAGCGTACGCGCCTCTTTCTCGGTGACATCGCCGCTCGGCAGCGGACGATTCGCGGTGCGTTTCACATGGCCGTCAAACTTACGATCGGCATAGTCGTTGACGACACAGCCTGCCGCACGCATCAACCAGACGCCCGCCACAAATACCGCCAGGATCCACAGCGGCGGCAGCCCGGGGGTTGCCACCCACAGCGCCCACAGGGTCGGCCACAGCAGCAGCAGCGCACCGATCGGCTTGTCGGTTCGCATCAAGCGGTGGTACGCCAGCAGCTTGTTCTGCGTCAGACTCCACTCCATTTTTTCTTCCTCTTAGTACAACGGCGACGCCGGTAAAAACAGCTCGGTCAGCATCAGGGGTTTACCACTTAAGCGCAGGCGGGAACGGCGTCCCCACAGCCCGGCATCGCGACCAATTTCAATAAAATCTCGGGTAAGTTCGGAGGAGGTGAACAGATAACGTCCCAGCGGGGTTTTGCCCATCTGCTGCAGCGCCAGCTCCGGCCCGGTGAGGGTGGATTCAGGCACCACGGTGCGTCCGGCCAGCCACGGCTCGCCGTCGGCACAGAGCAGGATCTCCCGCAGCCAGTAGCGTGCCTCCTGCGGCAGCAACGGCAGCTCATCCGCGACCGCGTCAGGCGTGACAAATCCCTCCTGAATGAGGGTGACGGTGACCTTTTTGCCCTGCTGCTCAAAACGTTTGGTCATGGAATCTTCCAGCAGCAGCCAGTCGAGCTGCTCCGGTTCCAGCGCAGGGATTTCGTCAAAATAACGCAGCGCGCGCAGTTGCGTTAGCGCGGGGTGTGACATGCCAGACTCTCCGATACATAACGTGAAGCTATTGTATCGCAGAAACGCGGAATGGGGGCGGGCAAACGTGAACTAGCGAACATTATCGCAACAGAGATGCAACAGCGGCAGACCGTGCAAAAAAAGTGCGCCCGTAAGGGCGCACCAAACTACTGACAAAATCAGCACTGTGGGGAGACGGTCACCCCTTGCCTTTTACACTGCTGATAAAGGTGGAACGGGCAGTGGTCGAGCCTAAACGCTCGGCTTCATCAAGGAGTTTCAGCGCCTTGTCGACATCGCCTTTATCTACTGCCTGTTTAATGGCCTGATTGAAGTAGGTTTCAGTGTCGTTAAGCACCGGCTCGCTCTTCTTCGCAGCGACCGGGGCAGCAGCGGTCGCCGGTGTAGCGGTGGCCGGGGCTGCGACTGGCGCGGCATAGACCGGAGCAGGTGCTGCGGTGTTACCCACGGTCACCGGGCCGGTGCCGGAAGAACCAAACAGCGGGCCAACCAGCACGCTGGAGGCGCTGTTGGTGGAAACTTTCAACCGCAGCTCACCGTCGGTGACGTGGCGGGCAAGCGGGTCAGGAATATCCGGTACGGCGTTGCCGGTGCCTTTGGCATAGGCTTTTGCCGGGTTGATGAGTTTGGTGGATTGCTGCAGATCTTTATCGGTAGTAAACACCAGCACATACAGTTTTTGCTGGCCCAGCGCAGGCGTCAGGCGCATTACACCTTCCAGGCGGTCAGCGCTCATTACGCCCGGCTCCTGGTAGGTGAAGTACTCGCTCGGGAAGTAGGCCGATGGCGTCAGGTTCTGATCCAGAATCAGCACGTTCGGGGCGAAGACGCTGGTTTGCTTGTTCACAATACTGTTCAGCGTCAGGGTGATTTCACCGATATTGGCAGGCACGCTGTAGGCCGCCACCGGGCCGGCGATCCCCGGCACATTCAGGGACTGACCGCCGGTAGAAAGCTGGGTGGTCTGGGCTTTGGACTGGTCGACAGGCGTCCAGACCAGCTGTTGCAGCGCAGCGGCCGGGACCGCAGGCGCGGCGCTGGTGTTTTGCGGTACAAAGTTGACGTTAGCGAGAGTGATGGCTGGGGCACTTGCCAGCAACCCTGCAGAGAGGCACAGCGCGACGAGACTTTTCTTCATTTTCATTGTTTTTACCTCAGATAGCATAAGCACTGCGGTGGCCAGGCAATAGCGCGCAGGACTCTACGAAGAGAGGGGCTTGCGCCCCTCTTTTAGGTCAGTACATCAGGTGTTACGTATTACCACCAGATTTCCATCTGGGCGCCGAAGGTCCACTCATCGTTGTCGCCGCGGCTGAAGGTTTTGGTAGAGGTGTCGTTATACGCGATGCCAGAGGTGTAGCCAGTATCGCCGTTGTTTGCGTAACCCCATTTCTCATCCCACTTGGCGTAGGTTGCGAAGACACGGATAGCCGGACGAGACCAGATGCTGTCGCCTGCCTGCCACTGCTGTGCCAGGGTGATTTTGTACTGGCTGTTGGTGTCGTCAGTTTTCTGAGATTTGACGTTGTCGTAGCCCACTTCCAGCAGGGTGGACATGATTGGTGTCCATTTGAACATTGGACGAACACCGACGGTCCACCACTCGGTACCGTTGTTGTTGTCACGGTCGATGTTCTGGTACATACCGACGTACATCAGATCCCACTGGTCAGCCAGAGTGATGGCACCGTGGTCGAGAACGCGCAGCAGAGAGCCGTCGTTATCAACGTTACCGCCCTGTGGAATACCTTTGCCGTTAGAGGTCATGGAGTCCGTGCCGTACTGCAGAACGAACTTGTTGAAGCCTTTCAGCATGCTCTGGGTGTGTTCAGCAGTGAACAACCAGCCATCTTTAGAGGCGCCAGGCTGCAGGTAGAAGTCGTCAGGAATGTTGGTATGACCGTAGTCAACGCCCAGCTCCAGGGTACCGCCTGGGTTGATTTCCATGCCCGCTAAACGGATATCGAAGACATCGTTTGGCACGACGTTGTCATAAATACGGTCGCCGTTCGCATCGCGATCGGCGAAGGTCGCAGAACCGCCGGACTCAGAAGAGCGGGTGGCTGCCAGAGAGAGTTTACCGAAGCCCAGATCGATGTTTTCGATACCTGCACCAGGACCTGAAATATCCCAGTAGTAGAAGTCGATCATGTGGACGTCATGACGCTGATAGAAGCGCTTACCGGCCCAGATGGTAGAGCCTGGCAGCCATTCAATCAGGTTTTTACCCTGCACGTTTGCTTCACGGAAGGCCGGGCTGGTTGATTCCCAGTCGTTCTGCTGTGAAACAGAGTAGGCTACGTTGGTGTCGAAGTAGAAGCTCTTGTCGCCTTCTTTCCACACTTCCTGGCCCAGTTTCAGTTCGGCATAGGTTTCACATTCGTTACCAAGACGGTATTTACTTTGTGCACCTGTTGCCTGGAAACACTGCTGTTCGCCACCACTCCCGGTCCAGCCAATGCCAGAACGAGCATAACCTTTAAAGTCTACAGCGCCGGCCTGGGCAGACAGGATGCCTGCCGCAATGGCGACCGCCAGAGGGACTTTGCGCAGAGTAATCATTATTCTATCTCCTGAGATCATTGCTTTTCTTTGAACACTTCACCTGATGGTTTCGTGCTTATTATTGGGATTGCTTAAACGCCTGGCTCCTGATGCAACCGACGACATGCAGTGCCATCTTCCCGGAAGAGATGGCAGCGCTCTGGCGGCAAGCCGATAGCGAATGTGGCACCCTCTTTTACCAACACCACGTCATTCTGGCGGTACACCAGGTTCTGACGAATGGCGGGGATCTGGATATGAATCTGTGTTTCATGACCAAGTTGCTCAACCACCTGAACCTCGCCTTCCAGCGTCACATCAGCGATGTGGCTCGGCAGCAGATGCTCAGGGCGGATCCCGAGGGACATGTTTGCCCCCACGTTGACGTTTGCACTGTCTACCGGTAACCACACCTGCTGGCGGTTCGGCAGCTCTACCTGAACCTGTTCGATAGCGGTGGCGGTGACTTTGACCGGCAGGAAGTTCATCTTTGGCGAGCCAATAAAGCCCGCAACAAAGCGGTCTGCCGGGTAGTGATAGAGTTCCAGCGGTTTGCCCACCTGCGCCACACGACCGGCATCCAGCACCACAATCTTGTCGGCCAGAGTCATCGCTTCGACCTGATCGTGGGTGACGTAAATCATGGTGCGGCCCAGGCGCTTGTGCAGACGGGAGATTTCAATACGCATCTGCACGCGCAGCGCGGCGTCGAGGTTCGACAGTGGCTCATCGAGCAGGAACACGCGCGGTTCCGCCACCAGCGTACGGCCAATCGCCACACGCTGACGCTGGCCACCGGAGAGCGCCTTCGGCTTACGATCCAGCAGGTGCGCCAGCTGGAGCACCTCGGCGACCTGGGTCACGCGCTGGTTGATGGTCTCTTTTTTGGCGCCGGCCAGCTTCAGGCCGAACGACATGTTCTCGGCAACGGAGAGATGGGGATAGAGCGCATAGGACTGGAATACCATCCCGACGCCGCGCTCCGCAGGTGGGATATCATTCATCCGGGTATCGCCAATCATCAAATCACCGCTGGTGATGGTTTCCAGACCGGCAATCATGCGCAGCAACGTGGATTTACCGCAGCCTGACGGGCCAACAAAAACCACGAATTCGCCTTCCTGGATATCGAGGTTGATATCTTTTGATACCACCACGTCACCCCAGGCTTTCGTTACGTTACGCAGTTCTACGCTCGCCATGCCCTACTCCCTTCGTTACAACCTGTCATCGACAGAAACATTCAATATGGGCTGACTATGCGGTATCGCGCGGCGTCGCGAATCCTCCACCCCCTGCCTTTTTTATGGGGGAGGAGGCGGGAGGATGAGAGAGAGGACTCAGCCAGCGCGGCCGGGGGGCTGAGGCTAAATTCGTGATGTCACTGGCAAAATTCACCGTACTTTTATGTGCGCTGGGACACATAACTCAATTTTATGCAACGCAGATCACATAAAACGGGGGTGGGGCGTAGGGGACGGGAGGATGGAAAGAGGATGTCAAATAAGGAGACTGAGCGACGTTGAACCACCTCATGTATCCACAGCACATCACCAAAAAGGATGGCAGATATGAATATCAAGACTGGCGCACGCGTTTTCGCATTGTCCGCCCTTGCAGCAATGATGATCTCCGCTCCGGCGCTCGCCAAAATTGAAGAAGGTAAGCTGGTAATCTGGATTAACGGCGACAAAGGCTACAACGGCCTGGCCGAAGTGGGTAAAAAATTCGAGAAAGATACCGGCATCAAAGTCACCGTTGAACACCCGGACAAACTGGAAGAGAAATTCCCGCAGGTTGCGGCGACCGGCGACGGCCCGGACATTATCTTCTGGGCGCATGACCGTTTCGGCGGCTACGCACAGTCTGGCCTGCTGGCGGAAGTCTCTCCGGATAAAGCCTTCCAGGACAAGCTGTTCCCGTTCACCTGGGATGCCGTGCGTTACAACGGCAAGCTGATCGCGTACCCGGTTGCGGTTGAATCGCTCTCCCTGATCTACAACAAAGACCTCGTACCTAACCCGCCGAAAACCTGGGAAGAGATCCCGGCTCTGGATAAAGAGCTGAAGGCGAAAGGTAAGAGCGCGCTGATGTTCAACCTGCAGGAGCCGTACTTCACCTGGCCGCTGATTGCTGCCGATGGCGGTTACGCGTTCAAGTTTGCTGACGGCAAATATGACGTGAAAGACGTTGGCGTGGACAACGCAGGTGCGAAAGCGGGTCTGACCTTCCTGGTTGACCTGATCAAGAACAAACACATGAACGCGGACACCGATTACTCCATCGCCGAAGCCGCCTTCAACAAGGGCGAAACCGCGATGACCATCAACGGTCCGTGGGCGTGGTCCAACATCGACAAGAGCAAGATCAACTACGGCGTTGCGGTGCTGCCAACCTTCAACGGCAAGCCGTCTAAACCGTTCGTTGGCGTGCTGAGTGCCGGTATCAACGCCGCCAGCCCGAACAAAGAGCTGGCGAAAGAGTTCCTGGAAAACTACCTGCTGACCGATCAGGGTCTGGAAGAAGTGAACAAGGACAAACCGCTGGGTGCCGTGGCGCTGAAATCCTTCCAGGAGACGCTGGCGAAAGATCCACGCATCGCCGCCACCATGAGCAACGCCGAGAAAGGCGAAATCATGCCGAACATCCCACAGATGGCTGCCTTCTGGTATGCCACCCGTACTGCGGTGATCAACGCCGCCAGCGGTCGTCAGACTGTGGATGCTGCGCTGAAAGATGCTCAGGGTCGTATTACTAAGTAAGACTGGCTGTAACCCCCTCATCCCGGCCTTCTCCCTCAAGGGAGAAGGAGAAAACTGCCCCCTCTCCCTCAGGGAGAGGGTTGGGGTGAGGGTTGTTTAATTGTTGTAGAGGAAGATCCCCATGGATGTCGTTAAAAAGAAACACTGGTGGCAAAGCGACACGCTGAAATGGTCAGTGATTGGTCTGCTGGGCTTGCTGGTGGGTTACCTTATTGTTTTGATGTACGCCCAGGGGGAGTACCTGTTTGCCGCCATGACGCTGATTTTAAGCGCGGTCGGCCTCTATATTTTCGCCAATCGTAAAGCCTACGCCTGGCGCTATGTCTATCCGGGCGTGGCCGGGATGGGGCTGTTTGTCCTGTTCCCGCTGATCTGCACCATCGCCATTGCCTTTACCAACTACAGCAGCACCAACCAGCTCGCGCAAGAGCGTGCCCAGCAGGTGCTGATGGACCGTTCCTATCAGGCCGGTAAGACCTTCAACTTTGGCCTCTACCCGGCCGGTGATGAGTGGAAGCTGGCGCTGACCGACGATGCAACGGGCAAAAACTACGTCTCCGACGCCTTTAAATTTGGCGGCGAGCAGAAACTGGCCCTGAAAGAGGCAGACGCCCTGCCGGAAGGCGAGCGCGCTAACCTGCGTGTCATCACCCAGAACCGACAGGCATTGACCCAGATTACCGCCGAGCTGCCGGACGAAAGCAAAGTGATCATGAGCTCGCTGCGCCAGTTCTCCGGCACCCGCCCGCTCTACACGCTGGGCGATAACAGCACGCTCACCAACAACCAGACCGGCGTGAAGTACCGTCCGAACAACGAGATTGGCTTCTATCAGTCCGTGAATGCCGACGGTAACTGGGGCGACGATAAGCTCAGCCCGGGCTATACCGTCACCATTGGCTGGGACAACTTTACCCGCGTCTTCACCGACGAAGGCATTCAGAAGCCGTTCTTCGCCATCTTCGTCTGGACCGTGGTCTTCTCGGTACTGACCGTGATCCTGACCGTGGCCGTCGGCATGGTGCTGGCCTGCCTGGTGCAGTGGGAAGCGTTAAAAGGGAAAGCGATTTACCGTGTCCTGCTGATCCTGCCGTATGCCGTACCGTCGTTCATCTCGATTCTGATTTTCAAGGGCCTGTTCAACCAGAGCTTTGGTGAAATCAACATGTTGCTGAGCGGGCTGTTTGGCATCAAGCCGGCCTGGTTCAGCGACCCGACCACCGCCCGCACCATGATCGTGATCGTCAACACCTGGCTCGGCTATCCGTACATGATGATCCTGTGCATGGGGCTGCTGAAGGCGATCCCGGACGATCTGTACGAAGCCTCGGCGATGGACGGTGCGACCCCGTTCCAGAACTTCTTTAAGATTACGCTCCCGCTGCTGATCAAGCCGCTGACGCCGCTGATGATCGCCAGCTTCGCCTTTAACTTTAACAACTTCGTGCTGATTCAGCTGTTGACCAACGGTGGCCCGGACCGTCTCGGCACCACCACGCCAGCCGGTTATACCGACCTGCTCGTGAGCTACACCTACCGTATCGCCTTCGAAGGCGGCGGCGGTCAGGACTTCGGTCTGGCGGCAGCGATTGCCACCCTGATCTTCCTGCTGGTAGGCGCGCTGGCGATTGTGAACCTGAAAGCCACACGCATGAAATTCGACTAAGGAGGGCACAGAACATGTCTATGGTCCAACCCAAATCTCAGAAGCTGCGCCTCTTCGCCACGCACTTAGGCCTGCTGATTTTTATCGCGGCGATCATGTTCCCGCTGCTGATGGTTATCGCCATCTCCCTGCGTTCGGGTAACTTCGCCACCGGCAGCCTGATCCCGGATCAAATCTCCTGGGAGCACTGGAAGCTGGCGCTGGGCTTCAGCGTGGAGCACGCCGATGGCCGCGTCACGCCGCCGCCGTTCCCGGTCCTGCTGTGGCTGTGGAACTCGGTGAAAGTCGCCACCATCACCGCGATCGGTATCGTGACGCTCTCCACCACCTGCGCCTACGCCTTTGCCCGTATGCGCTTCAAGGGGAAAGCGACGCTGCTGAAAGGGATGCTGATTTTCCAGATGTTCCCGGCGGTACTGTCGCTGGTGGCCCTGTACGCGTTGTTTGACCGTCTCGGCCAGTACGTGCCGTTCATCGGTCTGAACACCCACGGCGGGGTGATCTTCGCCTACCTCGGCGGGATCGCGCTGCACGTCTGGACCATCAAGGGCTATTTCGAAACCATCGACAACTCGCTGGAAGAAGCGGCCTCGCTGGATGGCGCCACTCCGTGGCAGGCGTTCCGCCTGGTGCTGCTGCCGCTCTCCGTGCCGATTCTGGCGGTGGTCTTTATTCTGTCGTTTATCGCCGCCATCACCGAAGTGCCGGTCGCGTCACTGCTGCTGCGTGATGTGAACAGCTACACCCTGGCGGTAGGGATGCAGCAATACCTCAACCCACAAAACTACCTGTGGGGCGACTTTGCCGCAGCCGCCGTACTCTCCGCTATCCCGATCACCGTCGTGTTCCTGCTGGCCCAGCGCTGGCTGGTGAACGGCCTGACCGCGGGGGGCGTGAAAGGTTAAGTTTCATTGTTATGCCACTGCAACCCTCAACTTTGCCTTGATGTCTTGATCCAAACTTGTGACTGTATTCGGCGGCCCTCGGGCCGCCTTTTTTTATTCCCGCTTCAGTCGCTTCGAGTTGCACAGCCAGAGTGTGACCACCAGCAGCAGGATCGCCGCCGAGTAGAGCAGCACGTCGAGGGGCGATTTATGATCGACGATAATCAGTCGCACAATCGCGGTGATACCAATGTAGACAAAGTAGCGCAGCGGGAAGTGAAAGCCAGACTGAAAGTACTTGACGATCAGGGCGATAAATTCGAAGTAGAGAAAGTAAACCACCAGCCCTTCAACCAGCTCGTATTTGCTGGTTTGCTCAGGGGCAAAAAGCACATCAGCCAGATGCACCGTCTCTTTACCGAGGAAGACGACCAGGATCAGGCCAAGGCTCAGCAGACCCAGGTTCAGCACGGTCTGCAGAATGGTTGAGATAAACTCAACACGCGGGCGAGTCAGGGATGTCATACAGCACCTCATTCTCCGGGGCGAGGTTCCTGTATAACGCAAAAATGTGACGGAGATCTATATTTTTTGTTTATATTTTGTGCAGATCTGCCGGGCGGCACTTCGTTTGCCCGGCCTACAGGGTTTTGTAGGCCCGGTAAGCGTAGCGCCACCGGGCACACAGACCGCAGCAGAGTTACTTATGCGCGCCAGGCTTTGTAACGGTTAATCAGACCGTTGGTGGAGCTGTCGTGGCTGCTGATATCCTGGTTATCACCCAGCTCCGGCAGAATGCGGTTAGCCAGCTGTTTGCCCAGCTCTACGCCCCACTGGTCGAAGGTGAAGATGTTCAGGATCGCACCCTGGGTGAAGATTTTGTGCTCATACAGGGCAATCAGCGCGCCCAGGCTGAACGGGGTGATCTCACGCAGCAGGATGGAGTTGGTCGGGCGGTTGCCTTCGAACACTTTGAACGGCACCACGTGGTCCAGGGTCGCCGGATCTTTACCCTGATCGCGATACTCCTGCTCAACCACATCACGCGCTTTACCGAACGCCAGCGCTTCAGTTTGCGCGAAGAAGTTCGACAGCAGCTTCGGATGGTGGTCAGACAGCGGGTTGTGGGTAATGGCCGGGGCGATGAAATCGCAAGGAACCATTTTGGTACCCTGGTGGATCAGCTGGTAGAACGCGTGCTGGCCGTTGGTGCCTGGCTCACCCCAGATGATTGGGCCGGTCTGGTAATCCACGGCGTTGCCGTTACGGTCAACGTATTTACCGTTGGATTCCATGTTGCCCTGCTGGAAGTAGGCCGCGAAACGGTGCATGTACTGGTCGTACGGCAGGATCGCTTCGGTTTCAGCGCCGAAGAAGTTGTTGTACCAGATGCCGATCAGCGCCAGCAGTACCGGCAGGTTTTTCTCTGGTGCGGTGGTGGCGAAGTGTTTATCCATCTCGTGCGCGCCGGAGAGCAGCTCAACGAAGTTGTCGTAGCCCACGGAGAGGATGATCGACAGGCCGATAGCGGACCACAGGGAGTAGCGACCGCCTACCCAGTCCCAGAATTCAAACATGTTGGCGGTGTCGATGCCGAACTCGCCCACCGCTTTGGCGTTAGTGGAGAGCGCCGCGAAGTGTTTCGCTACGTGCTGCTGGTCACCGGCCGTTTTCAGGAACCAGTCGCGCGCGCTGTGGGCGTTGGTCATGGTTTCCTGAGTGGTGAAGGTTTTGGACGCTACCAGGAACAGAGTGGTTTCCGGGTTCACGTTTTTCAGCACTTCGGCGATGTGGGTACCATCGACGTTAGAAACGAAATGCATGTTGAGGTGGTTTTTGTACGGACGCAGCGCTTCGGTCACCATGAACGGGCCGAGGTCAGAGCCGCCGATACCGATATTCACCACGTCGGTGATCGCCTTGCCGGTGTAGCCTTTCCAGCTGCCGGAGATGATCGCTTCAGAGAAGGCTTTCATCTTTTCCAGGACGGCGTTCACTTCCGGCATCACATCTTTGCCGTCAACGATAATCGGAGTATTGCTACGGTTACGCAGGGCCACGTGCAGCACCGCGCGGTCTTCGGTGCGGTTGATCTTCTCACCGGAGAACATGGACTTGATGGCACCGCTCAGATCGGTCTCTTTCGCCAGATCCTGCAGTTTTGCCAGCGTCTCTTCAGTGATGCGGTTTTTGGAAAAATCCACCAGCATCCGATCGTCGAAAGTCGCGGAGAACTTGCTGAAACGATCGCCGTCTTTCGCGAACAGTTCCGCGATGGTGATGTCTTTCATTTCTTCAAAATGTTTCTGTAATGCCTGCCAGGCTGAAGTCTGCGTTGGGTTGATATTTTTCATAGCAATACTCTTCTGAATTGAGAATTGTGACCTCGGTCGATTGTAGCCTCTGTCGCCAAAAATTGTGATGGTTTTTATGCCATTGGCCTGGCCTGCATCAAGTGCAGCGTAAAAGCTCCAAAAGTATAGCTGTTATAAGTCCTGTTTCTCATATGGAAGGCAGCATGAAAAATCCGCATAATCCCGGCGTTGACAGGATCCCCTGCACATTTTATTTATACACACGGTATTTGCGCCTGCACCGATAAAACTATTTTGTCCTTGTGCCATGGTCGCTTTTTTCCTTCCCTGACACGAGGTTGTTATGACGAGTTTTGTTGTCGCCAAATTTGGCGGTACCAGCGTGGCCGATTTTGATGCCATGAACCGCAGCGCCGATGTGGTGCTGGCCGATCCTGATACCCGCCTGGTGGTGTTGTCCGCTTCGGCTGGCGTCACCAATCTGCTGGTCGCCCTTGCTGAAGGGCTGGAAGCGAGCGAGCGCCAGGCGAAGCTCGAAGCGCTGCACAAAATTCAGTTTGATATTCTTGGCCGCCTGCGCGATCCGAGCGTGATCAGCGAAGAGATCGAGCGCCTGCTGGAAAATATCATCACCCTGGCGGAAGCCGCCTCTCTGGCCACCTCCACCGCCCTGACTGACGAGCTCGTCAGCCACGGTGAGCTGATGTCGACCCTGCTGTTTGTCGAAGTGCTGCGCGAGCGTAACGTGCAGTCGCAGTGGTTTGACGTGCGTAAAGTGCTGCGCACCAGCGACCGCTTTGGCCGCGCAGAGCCGGACGTGACCGCCATTGCCGAACTGACCACCCAACAGCTGGCGCCGCGCCTGGCGGAAGGGATTGTCATCACCCAGGGCTTTATCGGCAGCGAAGCCAAAGGCCGCACCACCACGCTGGGTCGTGGCGGCAGCGACTACACCGCAGCCCTGCTGGGTGAGGCCCTGCAGGCCTCCCGCGTCGATATCTGGACGGACGTGCCGGGTATCTACACCACCGACCCGCGCGTGGTGCCTGCGGCAAAACGTATTGATGTGATCGCCTTTGAAGAAGCCGCTGAGATGGCGACCTTTGGCGCGAAAGTGCTGCACCCGGCGACGCTGATGCCTGCGGTACGCAGCAATATCCCGGTGTTTGTGGGTTCCAGCAAAGATCCGAAAGCGGGCGGCACTATCGTGTGCAACACCACTGAAAACCCACCGCTGTTCCGCGCCATCGCCCTGCGTCGCAAACAGACCCTGCTGACCCTGCACAGCCTGAGCATGCTTCACTCCCGCGGCTTCCTGGCGGAAGTCTTTAGCATCCTGGCGCGCCACAGCATCTCGGTGGACCTGGTGACCACGTCAGAAGTGAACATTGCCCTGACCCTGGATACCACTGGCTCAACCTCCACCGGGGATACCCTGCTGACCCAGTCCCTGCTGATGGAGCTGTCGGAACTGTGCCGCGTCGAGGTGGAAGAAGATCTCGCCCTGGTGGCGATCATCGGTAACGAGCTATCCCGCGCCAGCGGCGTGGGCAAAGAGGTGTTTGGCGTAATGGAGCCTTTCAACATCCGCATGATTTGCTATGGCGCATCCAGCTACAACCTGTGCTTCCTGGTGCCTGGCGCTGAAGCCGAGCAGGTCGTGCAGAAGCTGCATCATAACTTGTTTGAGTAACAGAAATGGCCCGGGAAACCGGGCCATTTTTTATCCCGCCAGCACCGTTCTCATCAGCAGTGAATCCAGCGAGGCTATTTTGCCATCCCGGCTGTTGGGCAGCGCGGGCGGGTTTTCGCCCCGTTCCAGCTCATGCTGAATAAAAGCGTGCAGCAAAGGGCGCCTCAAACCGTACTGCGCTTCTCCCGCGCGCTGTTTTATCGCCAGCAGAGCATCGATTTCCTGACGTAACGGCGCATCAAGATCGCTTCCCGCCAGCAGCTCGGCAAAACGCATCGGCGGCATCCCTTTTCCGGCCTCCACCCAGCGCACCGCGAGCAGCGGCCGCAGGACGTAAAAGTACTTCTTCAGCCGCACCTCCTCGCCCTGTAAATAACCGCGGAAGTTTTTGCGCGCCATGGAGTAGTAGTGCCAGCGCGCACGAACCGGGGAAAACCAGGCGGGCACCTGCGCGCGTAGTTCCGCTATCACCGTTTCGCTCTGCTGATAGACCACTGGCGAATCCAGCCACTCGATAAGCGTAGGGTTGGCCGCTTTCAGCAGGCCAAGCGCCTTACGCCACTCCCAGCCGCTCACGTCCAGCTCGTCGTCTATCGGCAGCTCGATCACGTCCCGCTGCGGCTCTACGCGCAAATACCAGTCAGGTTTATGCACATACAGGAAGCGCACGTCATAATCGCTGTCCGGCGACGCAAAGCCCCAGCCCCGGCTGCCCGATTCACAGGCGTAAAGCACGGTCACATTAAATCGTTGTTCTATTTCGTTGAGTTGCTGCCGCACGCGCTCGCGCATGGCGGTATCTACACCGTTATCAGCCATCTGCTTTATCCTTTTACACATACCACCTGGCGCAACGTATGGACGATTTTGACCAGGGATGCTTGCGCCGCCATGACGGCATCGATGTCTTTATAGGCCATCGGGATCTCGTCGATGACCTCGTTGTCTTTTCTGCACTCGACGTGGGCCGTGGCGCGGATCTGATCGGCAACGGTGAAGCGTTTTTTGGCCGCCGTGCGGCTCATCACCCGCCCTGCCCCATGGCTGCAGGAGCAGAAGCTCTCTTCATTGCCCAGGCCGCGCACGATAAAGCTTTTCGCCCCCATCGAGCCGGGGATGATCCCCATCTCGCCCTTCTGCGCCGACACCGCCCCTTTGCGCGTCACCAGCACCTCTTCACCAAAATGACGCTCTTTCTGCACATAGTTGTGATGGCAATTCACCGCCTCCTGCTGGGTCAGGAAAGGCTTTGGCACGATGCGCGACAGCGCGGCCAGCACGCGCGACATCATCACCTCGCGGTTATGGCGGGCAAAATCCTGCGCCCACTCCACGGCTTCGATGTAGTCGTTATAGTGCCGGCTTCCCTCCTGGAAATAGGCCAGGTTTCTGTCCGGCAGGTTGGCAATATGCTGCTGCATATCTTTCTGCGCCAGGGTGATAAACACGTTGCCGATGGCATTACCCACGCCACGCGAGCCGCTGTGCAGCATGACCCACACGCGCTGCTGCTCGTCCAGGCAGATCTCGATAAAGTGGTTCCCGGTGCCCAGCGTCCCGAGATGCTGATGGTTATTGGTTTTCAGCAGTTGCGGATACTTATCCGTCAGACGCCTGAAGCGTGGCGCCAGCTGACGCCAGTGGTTATCCACTTCATCCGGCGTCTTTTCCCACGCCCCTTTGTCGCGGCGGGAGCGGGTGTTGGTACGTCCGTGCGGCACCGCCTGTTCAATGGCGCTACGCAGCCCGTGGAGGTTATCCGGCAGATCGCCTGCCAGAAGCGACGTCCGCACGGCGATCATCCCGCAGCCGATATCCACCCCCACCGCCGCCGGAATAATGGCCCCTTTGGTGGGGATCACGCTGCCAATGGTGGACCCTTTTCCGAGATGCACATCCGGCATTACCGCCAGATGTTTAAAAATAAACGGCATTTTCGCGGTATTCAGCAGCTGCTCGCGCGCCTCTGGCTCAACGGGCACCCCGTGCGTCCACATTTTTACCGGGGCGCTGTGTTGCGCCGTTAACACGTCAAAATCATTCTGTTTCATGGTGCTGACCCTCAGGGCTGTCTGTTACTGAGAAGTATTGCCAGAAGCGTGCCAGAAAATTTAGCCTCCACAAATAAAACTTATCCTTTTGATTATATTAAATTTAATTAACAGGCCTTCTTCAGTTATTGCTTAACCCGCAGAATATTTTTATCTTTTAGTATCGGTTTTTATCTTGCAGGATAAACATGAAAAAGCGGCGGGTTGTTATTGGGGTCCTGGGCACGGTGATGGACAAACGCGGCAAGCGGACCAACCGCTTACGCAAATGGCGCCCAACGGTCGCGCTTTGCCAGCAGCCCGATCTCCCCGTCGACCGGCTTGAGCTCCTCCACCAGCCCCAGGATCGGGGGATGGCAGAACAGATAACGGAAGATATCGGGCTGCTTTCACCCCATACCACCGTGCGCACGTGTCCCGTCACCATTGCCGATCCCTGGGATTTTGAAGAGGTCTACGCCGCGTTCCTCGACTTCGCCACCCACTACAAGTTTGACACCGAGCATGAAGAGTACCTGGTGCATATCACCACCGGTACCCACGTGGCGCAGATCTGCTGGTTTTTGCTGACCGAAGCGCGGTATCTCCCCGCCAGCCTGATCCAGACCGGCCCCGCCAGCAGGGATGCGCCGGAAGAGGCCGTACCCGTCGGACGTTACTCGATCATCGACCTGGATTTAAGCCGCTATGCCACGCTGACCAGCCGCTTTCAGCGTGAACAGCAGGAGTCCATTTCGTTCCTCAAAGCCGGGATTGATACCCGCAATGCCACCTTTAACGCCCTGATCGATCAGATTGAGCGTGTGGCGCTGCGCTCAACTGCCCCGGTGTTACTGACTGGCCCAACGGGAGCCGGAAAATCCTTCCTCGCCAACCGTATCTACCAGCTTAAGCAATCCCGCCATCAGCTGACAGGCAGGCTGGTGGCGGTAAACTGCGCCACGCTGCGGGGTGACAACGCCATGTCGACCCTTTTCGGCCATGTCAAAGGCGCCTTTACCGGAGCAGCCACGGCGCGCGCCGGGCTGCTGCGTGAGGCCGACGGCGGCGTGCTGTTTTTAGATGAGATCGCCGAACTGGGCCTCGACGAACAAGCCATGCTGTTGAAGGCTATCGAAGAAAAAACTTTCTTCCCGTTTGGCTCCGATAAAGAGGTCAGGAGCGATTTTCAGCTGATTGCCGGCACGCACCGGGATATGCGTCAGTGGGTGGCGGAAGGCCGTTTCCGTGAGGATCTCTACGCCCGCATCAATATGTGGAGTTTTGCCCTGCCCGGCCTGGCGCAGCGCCGGGAGGATATCGCCCCTAACGTGGAGTACGAACTGCAGCGCTTTGCGGCCGAAGCACAATCTCAGGTTCGCTTCGATAAAGAGGCGCGTGAGCGCTACCTGCGTTTTGCTGACTCGCCTCAGGCGTTATGGCGGGGTAACTTTCGTGAACTGGGTTCCTCTGTGGCGCGGATGGCCACCCTTGCCGAGCAGGGGCGTATCACCTTAGCGCTTGTTGAGGAAGAGATCGCCAGGCTGCAGGAGAGCTGGCAAACCGCCACGCCATCAGCGGCGATGGAACGCGATCTCTTCGACCAGCGACAGCTGGAAACCGTACTGGAGGTGTGCCGTCGTAGCGCCTCATTATCCGAGGCCGGTCGGGAACTCTTTGCGGTCTCCCGGATGAAAAAGGTCAACCCTAACGATGCCGACCGGCTGCGCAAATATCTCGCCCGCTTTGGGCTGAGCTGGGAAAGCCTTCACCCGGGATCATGAAGAAAATTTGGTTGAACAAAATTCATTAGCAGGATAAACACTATCTCTAAGCCGGGCTCGAACCCGGCTTTTTTTATAACTACATGACACAACACAATCGCAAGGAATCCGTATGTTATCCGCCATCACCCGGCTGTTCCCGTTATGGGCGCTGCTGCTCTCTGTTCTCGCGTATTACACACCATCCACCTTTACCGCTATCGGCCCGTGGGTCACCACGCTGCTAATGCTGATCATGTTCGGCATGGGCGTGCACCTGAAAGCCGATGATTTTAAACGCGTGCTGTCACGCCCGGCCCCGGTCGCGGCGGGTATTTTCCTGCACTACCTGGTGATGCCGCTGGCGGCATGGGCGCTGGCTATCGCCTTTAAAATGCCGCCGGATCTCTCCGCCGGGATGGTGCTGGTAGGCAGCGTGGCCAGCGGTACGGCCTCCAACGTGATGATCTATCTGGCGAAAGGCGATGTGGCGCTGTCGGTGACCATCTCCTCCGTCTCCACCCTGGTGGGCGTGGTGGCGACCCCGCTGCTGACTCGTCTGTATGTGGATGCCCACATTCAGGTGGATGTGATGGGGATGCTGTTGAGCATTCTGCAGATCGTCGTGATCCCGATTGCGCTGGGGCTGGTTATCCACCACCTGTTCCCGCGGCTGGTGAAAGCCGTGGAGCCGTATCTGCCGGCGTTTTCGATGGTCTGTATTCTGGCCATTATCAGCGCCGTGGTGGCCGGTTCTGCGGCGCATATCGCTTCTGTCGGCTTTGTGGTGATTATCGCCGTGGTGCTGCATAACACCATCGGCCTGCTGGGCGGTTACTGGGGCGGGAAGCTGTTCGGCTTTGACGAATCCACCTGCCGTACGCTGGCGATTGAGGTAGGGATGCAGAACTCCGGCCTGGCAGCTGCGCTCGGCAAAATTTACTTCTCGCCGCTGGCGGCACTGCCTGGCGCACTGTTCTCGGTATGGCATAATCTGTCCGGCTCGCTGCTGGCGGGTTACTGGTCGGGTAAGCCGATCGATGAGCAAAAGAAACGCGATGTGGTGAAGGAAGGTTAATTCAGCTTCGCGACAGCGAAGGCATGCTTTACACTGAAGCCTCGTCCACAGGAGGCTTCAGGTATGTCCACACCGAGATTGACCCAGAAAGAGATGACGGAGAGCGAGCAGCGCGAACTGAAAACCCTGCTCGATCGCGCCCGTATCGCCCATGGCCGACTGCTGACCAACGCCGAAACCAATCACGTTAAAAAAGAGTACATCGACAAACTGATGGCGCAGCGTGAACTGGATGCCAAAAAAGCCCGCAAGCTTAAAAAAGAGCAGGCTTATAAAGTGGATAAAGAGGCGACATTTTCCTGGTCGGCAAATACCCCAACCCGTGGAAGGCGCTAATCAGCGCCCTTTCTTTTTGCGCCCTGGCTGGGTAAAGCGTTTCCCGTTCCCGGCCGGTTTGGCTTTGCTTTTCTCTTCCGCCTGCGGGGCTTTGACCACCGGTCGTTTAATGCCCTGCGCTTTCGGTTTTGCCTTCGCTTTCGGCTTCGCTTCTGAGGAGGAGTTCTCGATCAGCCTGAACAGCTCAATCAGTTCATCGCCAGTCAGATCGCGCCACTCGCCCAGTGGGATGCCGGAAAGGCTGACGTTCATGATGCGGGTACGTTCCAGCTTCGTCACTTCAAAACCAAAATGTTCGCACATGCGGCGGATCTGGCGGTTTAGGCCCTGAACCAGGGTGATACGGAAGGCGAACGGCGCCTCTTTCTTCACCTTGCACTTCTTCGTGACCGTGCCGAGGATCGGCACGCCCGCCCCCATGCCGCGAATGAATTCGTCCGTCACCGGCTTGTTGACCGTGACGATGTACTCTTTTTCGTGGTCGTTACCGGCACGCAGGATCTTATTCACCAGATCGCCGTGGTTGGTGAGGAAAATCAGCCCCTGGGAGTCTTTATCCAGACGGCCAATCGGGAAGATACGGCTGCTGTGGTTGACGAAATCAACGATGTTGTCGCGCTCGCCATCTTCTGTGGTACTGACAATGCCAACCGGTTTATTCAGCGCGATAAACACCAGGTCCTCTTCGTCCCGGGGCTCGATCAGTTGACCATTTACTTTGACCACGTCGCCAGGGACGACCTGATCGCCAATGGTGGCGCGTTTACCATTGATAAACACGTTGCCCTGTTCGATATAACGGTCAGCCTCGCGACGCGAGCAGATCCCGCTCTCGCTAATGTATTTGTTTAATCGGGTGGATTGAGTTGGCAGCATAATTTCTCCTGTAGAGGCGAAATATACCTTAGGTTTGGGCTGGTAAAAAGTTAAGTACCAAGAAATACGAGACGCATTCAGAATCGCCGATATCCCTCTTTACTTGCCCGCTATCGCCTCCTAATTTTTCTCGTCCACTTGTTAATCCGCATTGTAGTTTATAAAATACAGGGAGGTATGATGAAGGCGATTGTCCAGACAGAAGTCTTTCGGCGCTGGCAAAATAGCATTAAGGACAGACGTGTAAACACGCTGATTGCGACCCGGCTATCGGCTCTACTATCAACAACGAGGGGATGTTCTCATTATCCTGCTCTGTGGTGGCGATAAAAGCAGCCAACAAAAAGATATAGAGATGGCTAAAATCCTCGCCAGATCGCTCGACAATCAGGAGATCATTTGCGATGAATAAATTGACCCACTACGATCCTGCCAGCGCACTCATCAATGACGAGGAGATAGCCGTATTCATGGCCGATGCGCTGGAAACGGGTGATGCGGCCTATATAGCACAAGCCCTTGGCGTAGTTGCCCGCGCCAAAGGCATGACGCAGATTGCAGCCCAGACAGGGCTTTCGCGCGAACAGCTTTATCGCTCGTTCAGTGAGAAAGGTAACCCAACACTTAAAACCACCCTGGCAGTGATGAAAGCATTGGGCCTTGGGTTAGCCATTAAAAACGCAACAGATTAATACTCATCCCGGCCATCATCTTCATCCGGCTGTTCCATCACGCTGTACGCCACCGCGCAGAACAGGGAGTTAAGACGCTTCATGTCGCCCAGCAGCCCCATATGCAGGGAGCTGGTCTCGATACTTTGCACGTTCTGCTGGTGCAGCCGGTCGACGTGCGCGTGGGAGTAGCGGCGGTTGAGGATGCGGAAGCGGTGCTTGTTGCGGCGCAGACGACGGGCGCTGGCCAGATCGCTGGAGAAAAAGACCGACATCGCCAGCCTGAGGTTAGCCAGCAGCTGATCGTGCAGCGCATCCAGCTCTTTGACCCCTTCGAGGGAAAATGCCCGGCGGGCCGCCAGCGATTTATCAGCGATTTCACTCCCCATGCGCTCGACGATATCGGAGGCCTGCTCAAGGTTGAGCGACATCTCGATAATCTCCGCCCAGCGGCGGGACTCCTCCTCCGCCAGCTCATCTTTTGGCATCCGCGCCAGATAGAGCTTAATGGCGGTATAGAGCACGTTGATGTCATCGGCGAGCTTGCGCAGATCTTTTTCCTCCCGCGGTTCGCCATGCATCACCTTTTTCAGTCCCTCCAGCATCAGCTCCATGGCATCGCCCATGCGCAGCGTTTCCCGGGCAGCATTGGCCAGCGCCAGCGCTGGCGTATCCAGGGCTGAGGTATCCAGATGTTTCGGTTTCAGGCGTGCATCCAGCTCCGGCTCATCGCGGATCACCCGCTTACAGAACCGCGCCATCGGCTCGGCAAAGGGCACCATCGCCACGCAGCGCACCAGGTTGTAGAAGACGTGGAAGTAGATCACCAGCTCCGATTTCGGCAGCGGCAGGTTGTCCATCAGGTTCGCCAGCGGATAGACGAATGGCAGGATCACCAGACTGCCCACCAGCTTAAACAGCAGGCTGCCGAGGGCCACGCGACGGGCCGCGGCGTTGGCGGCACTGTTGTTAAGCATCGCCAGCAGGCCGGAGCCGAGGTTAGCGCCTATCACCAGACACAGGGCCACCGGGAAGGAGATAATTCCTGCCGCGGTGAGGGTGGCGGTTAACAGTACCGCCGCCAGGCTGGAGTAGCTGATCAGGGCAAACACCGCACCAATCAGCGCATCCAGCAGGATATCGCCGGTCAGCGAGGCGAAGATAACCTGCACGCCGCTGGCCTGGGTGATGGGGGTGACGGCCTGGACGATCAGCTCCAGCGCCAGCAGGATCAGCCCCAGGCCGATCCCCACGCGTCCCAGTTGTCCGGCGCGGGTCTGTTTACGGCCCAGGAAAAATATCACGCCGATGAAAATCAGCAGCGGCGACAGCCAGGAGAGATCGAAGGTTAATACCCGCGCCATCAGCGCGGTCCCCACGTCAGCACCGAGGACAATCACCAGCGCAGGGGTCAGCGCCACCAGATCCTGGGCCACAAATGAGGTGACCAGCATGGTAGTGGCGTTGCTGCTTTGCACCAGCGCGGTTACGCCAATGCCGGCGCAGAACGCGAGCGGTTTTTTCTCAACGCTGCGGCTGAGGACGGTGCGTAAACGGGCACCAAAAACACGCATCACGCCGGTACGGACAATGTGCGTGCCCCAGACCAGCAACGCCACGGCAGAAAGCAGATGTAGCAGAGTCAGCACGGATGTAGGTTCTCCTTTTCGTTATCCATTTTCCTGAGGCTCTTAGCGCGCTGTATTGCCGGATGGCGGCGATGCCTTATCCGGCCTACCTGTAGGCCCGGTAAGCGAGAGCGCCACCGGGCAATGCCGAAGGAGCCTTCGTTCAGTATAAGGGTTCAAACGTAAGAAAGAGACAGGGCACCCGGTGGGTGCCCTGTTTGTTGTAAGGAAACGTGACCTTAGTCTGCGTCATACCCCAGATTCGGTGCCAGCCAGCGCTCCACTTCAGAAACGCTCATCCCTTTACGCAGGGCATAATCTTCCACCTGATCGCGCTGGATCTGCGCCACGGCGTAGTATTTGCTGTCAGGGTGGCTGAAATACCAGCCGGACACCGATGCCCCCGGCCACATGGCGAAGGATTCGGTGAGCTTCATGCCGGTATGGGCTTCGACATCCAGAAGCTGCCAGATGGTGCCTTTCTCGGTATGCTCCGGGCAGGCCGGATAGCCTGGCGCCGGGCGAATGCCCTGGTAGTTCTCGCGGATCAGCTCCTCATTGCTGAGGTTCTCGTTCGGCGCATAGCCCCAGTACACTTTACGCACCCGCTCATGCAGGTATTCCGCAAAGGCCTCGGCCAGACGGTCGGCAATCGCTTTGATCATGATCTTATTGTAATCATCGTGCTGCGCTTCGTAGGCCTCCGCCAGCGCGTCCTCCTCCAGCCCGCCGGTCACGGCAAAGGCGCCGATGTAGTCGGCTTTACCGCTCAGCTTCGGCGCGACGAAATCGGCCAGGCAGTAGTTGGCAAAACCGATCTTCTCGGTCTGCTGACGCAGATGATGGCTGACCGTCAGCACGTGGGTACGGGTTTCATCGCGATAGATCTCGATGTCATCGCCCACGCGGTTGGCCGGGAACAGCCCCACCACGCCGCGCGGGTTGAGGGTTTTCTCCTCGCTGAGCTGGTCGAGCAGGTCGTTGGCATCTTTAAACAGGCGCTGGGCCTCTTCACCCACCACCTCATCTTCAAGGATGCGCGGATATTTCCCGGCCAGCGACCAGGTCATAAAGAACGGCGTCCAGTCGATGTAGTTGCGCAGGGTTTCGATGCTGGCCGTCACCTCCTGCACGCCCAGGCGATGGGCGACCGGCGGCGTGTAGCTTGCCCAGTCAAAGGCCAGGTCGTTATCCCGTGCCGCCGCCAGGGTCACCGGCGGGGTGCGCGGCTTTTTGCGCGCGTGCTGGATACGCACCGTCTCGTACTCTTTGCGGGTTCTGGCAACAAAGTCGTCGCGCTGGGTCGCGGAAAGCAGCGCCGAAACCACGCCCACCGTGCGCGAGGCGTTCTGCACGTAGACCGTCGGCCCGCTGTAGTTCTGCTCGATCTTCACCGCGGTGTGCGCTTTCGAGGTGGTCGCGCCGCCAATCAGCAGCGGCAGGGTAAAGCCCTGGCGCTCCATCTCTTTCGCCACGTTGACCATCTCGTCCAGCGACGGGGTGATCAGCCCCGAGAGGCCAATCAGGTCGGCATTCACTTCGCGCGCGGTTTTGAGGATTTTATCCGCCGGCACCATCACGCCCAGATCGATAATCTCGTAGTTATTACACTGCAGCACCACGCCGACGATGTTTTTGCCGATGTCGTGCACGTCGCCTTTCACGGTGGCGATCACCATCTTGCCGTTGCTGGAGCCTTTCTCTTTACTGGCTTCGATGTAAGGTTCCAGGTAAGCCACCGCCTGTTTCATCACGCGGGCCGATTTCACCACCTGCGGCAGGAACATTTTGCCCTCGCCGAACAGATCGCCCACCACGTTCATGCCGTCCATCAGCGGGCCTTCGATCACCTCAATAGGACGCGCAGCCTGCTGGCGGGCCTCTTCGGTATCCAGCTCGATAAATTCGGTGATGCCTTTTACCAGCGAATATTCGAGACGCTTTTTCACGTCCCAGGAACGCCACTCCGCCTGCTGGACGTTGGCGCTGTCATCAGCTTTGCTGCCGCGATATTTTTCGGCCAGCTCCAGCATGCGTTCGGTGGCGTCGTCGCGGCGGTTGAGGATCACGTCTTCAACCGCGTCGCGCAGCTCCGCCGGCAGATCGTCATATATCGCCAGCTGGCCGGCGTTGACGATGCCCATGTCCATCCCGTTGCGGATGGCGTAGTAGAGGAATACCGCGTGGATGGCCTCACGCACCGGGTCGTTGCCGCGGAACGAGAACGACACGTTGGAAACGCCGCCAGAGATCAGGGCGTGCGGCAGCTCGCGTTTGATGTCTTCACAGGCACCGATAAAGTCCTGGGCATAGTTGTTGTGCTCTTCGATCCCGGTCGCAACGGCAAAGATGTTCGGGTCAAAGATAATGTCTTCCGGTGGGAAGCCGACCTCTTCGGTCAAAATCTGGTACGCGCGGCGGCAGATCTCAATTTTGCGCTCGCGGGTATCGGCCTGGCCGACTTCATCGAAGGCCATCACCACCACGGCGGCACCGTAGCGGCGCACCAGTTTGGCGTGATGGATAAAGGGCTCAACCCCCTCTTTCATCGAGATGGAGTTAACGATGCCCTTGCCCTGGATGCACTTCAGCCCTTTCTCGATCACCTCCCATTTCGAGGAGTCGATCATGATCGGCACGCGGGCAATGTCCGGTTCACCGGCGATCAGGTTGAGGAAACGCACCATCGCCGCTTCGGCGTCGAGCATCCCCTCATCCATGTTGATATCGATAATTTGCGCGCCGCTCTCTACCTGCTGGCGGGCAACGTCCAGCGCTTCGCTGTATTTCTCTTCTTTGATCAGGCGCTTGAACTTCGCGGAGCCGGTGACGTTGGTACGTTCGCCGACGTTCACAAACAGGCTCTCATCGCCGATGTTCAGCGGCTCAAGACCGGCCAGTCGGCAGGCCACCGGCAGCTCGGGCAGCTTGCGCGGAGGCAGACCTGCCACCGCGTTGCTCATAGCGGCGATATGCTCCGGCGTGGTGCCGCAGCAGCCGCCGACGATATTCAGGAACCCGGACTCGGCCCACTCGCGGATCTGCGCCGCCATGGTCGCGGCGTCGAGATCGTATTCCCCAAAGGCGTTCGGCAGGCCGGCGTTCGGGTGGGCGGTTACGTAGCAGTCAGCGATGCGCGACAGCTCCTGCACGTACTGGCGCAGTTCGTCCGGCCCCAGGGCGCAGTTCAGGCCAAAGCTCAGGGCGTCGGCGTGGCGCAGGGAGTTATAAAAGGCTTCGGTGGTCTGTCCGGAGAGGGTACGACCGGAAGCATCGGTAATGGTGCCGGAGATCATGATCGGCAGATCCACGCCCAGAGCCTCGAACTCCTCTTTCACCGCATAGATCGCGGCTTTGGCGTTGAGGGTATCGAAGACCGTTTCAATCATGATCAGATCGGAACCGCCTTCCACCAGCGCACGGGTCGACTCGCGGTAGGCGGCCACCAGCTGGTCAAAGGTGATATTACGGAAAGCCGGATCGTTGACGTCCGGTGAGATAGAGGCGGTGCGGTTGGTCGGGCCGAGCACCCCGGCCACGTAGCGCGGCTTCTCCGGCGTGCGGGCCGTCCACTCGTCGGCACAGGCACGAGCCAGCTTCGCCGCCTCGTAGTTGATCTCCGCCGACAGGGATTCCATCTCGTAATCCGCCATGGCGATGGTTGTCGAGTTGAAGGTGTTGGTCTCAACGATATCCGCACCCGCCTCGAAATAGGCGTAATGAATGGCGGCGATAATCTCTGGCTTACTGAGCACCAGCAGGTCGTTGTTACCTTTCAGATCGCAGGGCCAGTCGGCGAAGCGGTCGCCGCGAAAGTCGTCTTCACTCAGACGATAGCTCTGGATCATGGTGCCCATACCGCCATCCAGCACCAGAATGCGTTCATTTAACTGCGCACGCAGTTGATCTACTTTGCTGCTCACACTTGCTCCCGACAACGCTCAACCAGGCCAAAAGGCCAGCAGACCATACTGGCATAATCTTGCAAAGGGGAAAAGTCACACTGCGGTAACATGAGACATGTTCACCATAACTCCTCCGATCAGTAAGGATAGCGGTTGCAAAACAGCCAAATAAAACGAAAATGATTTCCACGATACAGAAAAAGGAGCCTGTCATGGTCGCCACCGTTCCCGCTAAACGCGGCAGAAAACCCGCCGCCGCAACCGCCCCGGCGGGCGGACAAGTCCAGTCCCTGACGCGGGGCCTTAAACTGCTGGAGTGGATAGCCGAGTCGCACAGCAGCGTGGCGCTGACCGAACTGGCCCAGCAGGCTGGCCTGCCGAACTCCACCACCCATCGCCTGCTGACCACCATGCAGCAGCTGGGCTTTGTCCGTCAGGTGGGCGAGCTGGGGCACTGGTCCGTGGGTGCCCACGCCTTTATCGTCGGCAGCAGCTTTTTACAGAGCCGTAATCTGCTCGCTATCGTGCACCCGATCCTGCGCAAGCTGATGGAGGACTCCGGCGAGACGGTCAATCTGGCGGTGCTCGACCAGAGCGATCACCAGGCGATTATTATCGACCAGGTGCAGTGTACCCAGCTGATGCGCATGTCGGCGCCGATTGGCGGCAAACTGCCGATGCACGCCTCCGGGGCGGGGAAGGCGTTTTTATCCCAGCTCAGCGAGGAGCAGGTCACGGGCCTGCTACACCGTAAAGGGCTGCACGCTTATACTCATGCGACGCTGGTCTCACCGGTGCATCTGAAAGAGGATTTGGCCCTGACGCGCAAGCGCGGCTACTCCTTTGATGACGAAGAGCATGCGCTCGGTCTGCGCTGCCTGGCAGCCTGTATTTTTGACGAACACCGCGAGCCTTTTGCCGCCATCTCCATTTCCGGGCCGATCTCGCGAATGACCGATGACCGGGTGACCGAGCTGGGGGCGCTGGTGATTAAGGCGGCGAAAGAGGTGACGCTGGCGTATGGTGGGATCCGTTAAGTCTTAAATGCCCGGCGGCGAGGTAAATGCAAAACGGCAACCTTGTTGCCGTTTTTAGTGTTTGTTCCCTCTCCCCGTGGGAAAGGGTCAGGGTGAGGGCACCAGACCGCACGTTATGCAGTATACCGCACGCTAAACCGCTGCTTACGCCGGTAAGCATACACATCTTCCACATGCCCGTTCTGGATGCGCGTCTGCAGGCTCCGCCAGTAGTCAGCGCGGAACAGATCGGCATGCATCTCCTCAAACAGCGTCCCGATGCGTGGGTCGGCGCAGAGCCAGTGACGAAACTCCTCCGGGAAAACATCCCCCGGTGAGACGCTGTACCAGGGCTCGCTGGCGAGCTCATCCTCCGGATAACGCGGGGGTGGGATCTCGCGGAAATTCACTTCCGTCATGTAGCAGATTTCGTCGTAATCGTAGAACACCACCCGCCCGTGGCGTGTGACGCCGAAGTTTTTAAACAACATATCGCCCGGAAAGATGTTGGCCGCCGCCAGCTGACGGATAGCGTTGCCGTACTCTTCGATGGCATCGTGCAGCGCCTGCCCCTCCGCCTGCTCCAGCCAGATATTGAGCGGCACCATACGCCGTTCGATATAGAGGTGGCTAATGGCAATCCGATCGCCCAGATCGCTGATTTTTCCCGGCGCCTCCCGGAGCAACAGCGCCATCAGTTCCGGCGCAATCTGCCGCTTATCGAGCACGAAGTTCTCAAACTCCTGGGTATCCGCCATGCGTCCGACGCGATCGTGCTCCTTAACCAGCTGATAGCAGGCACGGACGTGCGCGGCAGTCATCTCTTTTTGCGGGGCGAATTGGTCCTTAATCACCTTAAAGACCCGATCAAACCCCGGCAGGGTGAAGACCAGCATCACCATACCGCGAATGCCCGGCGCCTCGATAAACTGCTCGTCGGCACGGGCGATATAGTGCAGGTACTCCCGATAGCTCTCGGTTTTGGCGTGCTTCTGACACCCTATCGCCATATAGAGCTCGGCGGTGGTTTTACCGGGCAGGATCTCCCGCAACCACTCCACCAGCGCGCCCGGCTGCGGGGCATAAACCATAAAATAGGAGCGGGCGAAACCGAAAACGATGCTGGCCTCGGCGTTGGTGGTCAGGCAGGTATCCACCGCCAGCTCCCCTTCATCGCTGCGGTGAATGGGCAGCAGAAACGGCAGCGTGGCGTCCGGCGTAACCAGCTTGCCCACCAGCCAGGCGGCTTTGTTGCGATAAAAGAGTTCGTTAGCGACCTGCAGATGGCAGTTGCGCAGGTTGTCTGCACCCAGCGTTTCAGACAGATGGGCGATGATATACCCGACATCACGCGGGCGATTTTGCCAGGGCAGACGCAGAGGAAGGTCGGCTAACACCTTGGTTAACAGCGCCTCCCAGCCCTGGTCGGGAAAGAAATCTTTCGCCAGCGGGCGCGACAGGGTGCGAAAACGTTGTCCGGGCTGAGAGCTGAAAATAAAGAGCCGCTCCGGTGACAGGGAGCGGTGGTCAAACAGCCGACAGTAGACGGAGTTGAAAAAGCTCTCCGCAATTTCAAAGCGAGGGTAATCCGGCAGCAGATGGGTGTAATGCTCTTTCACACGCAGTAAGAACGCGGCATCGGTACTGGTGTGCCCGGTGATGCATCGCAATTGCTCCACTACCAGGCCCACATGGTGATCGTAGAGGTGGATACGCTGCTTCATAGCCTGCTGCACCGCGTGCCAATCGGCCTGCTCAAAGCGCTGCTGCGCCCCGGCAGTCACCTCCAGAAAGCGGCCATACTGGGCATCAAAGCCCTGCAGGATGGTTTGTGCAATCAGTAACTCCATGCCACGCGACATAGCTTCCCCTCACCCTCTCCCCAGGAACCGTAGGCCCGGTAAGCGTAGCGCCACCGGGCGTTTCCGTTATCAGAACTGTGCTTCTTCGGTCGACCCGGTCAGCGCGGTTACGGAGGAGGCGCCGCCCTGAATGATGGTGGTGACGTTATCGAAGTAGCCCGTTCCCACTTCCTGCTGATGCGAGGCAAAGGTATAGCCCTTTTGGCTTGCTGCGAACTCCGGCTGCTGGACCTTCTCGACGTAGTGCTTCATGCCCTCGCCCTGGGCGTAGGCGTGCGCCAGATCGAACATGTTGAACCACATGCTGTGAATGCCCGCGAGGGTGATGAACTGATACTTGTACCCCATGTCCGACAGCTCTTGCTGGAAGCTGGCGATGGTTTTATCGTCCAGGTTTTTCTGCCAGTTGAAGGACGGTGAGCAGTTATAGGCCAGCAGTTTGCCCGGATATTTCGCATGGATGGCGTCAGCAAAGCGTTTAGCCAGGGCCAGGTCCGGGGTGGAGGTCTCGCACCACACCAGATCCGCATAAGGGGCGTAGGCCAGACCGCGGCTGATCGCCTGTTCAATGCCGGCATGGGTGCGATAGAAGCCTTCGCTGGTACGTTCCCCGGTAATAAACTGGCTGTCGTAAGGGTCGCAATCGGAGGTGATCAGGTCCGCGGCATCGGCATCGGTACGGGCAATCACCAGCGTCGGGACGCCCAGCACGTCAGCGGCCAGACGGGCGGCCACCAGTTTCTGAATCGCCTCCTGCGTTGGCACCAGCACTTTGCCGCCCATGTGTCCGCACTTCTTCACCGAGGCCAGCTGATCTTCGAAGTGAACGGCCGCTGCACCGGCTTCAATCATCGATTTCATCAGCTCGAAGGCATTCAGCACCCCGCCAAACCCCGCTTCAGCATCGGCGACGATCGGCAGGAAGTAGTCCACAAAGCGCGGATCGTTTGGCTCAATCCCGGACGCCCACTGGATCTGATCCGCCCGACGGAAGGTGTTGTTGATGCGCTCCACCACTGCCGGGACAGAGTTCGCCGGATAGAGGGACTGGTCCGGGTACATGCTGGACGCCAGGTTGGCATCCGCCGCGACCTGCCAGCCCGAGAGGTAGACTGCTTCAATGCCCGCTTTCGCCTGCTGTAACGCCTGGCCACCCGTCAGCGCGCCGAGGCTGTTGATGTAGCCCTTTTTCGACTCACCGTGCAGCAGATGCCACATTTTTGCCGCTCCCAGCTGCGCCAGGGTGCACTCCGGATTGACCGAGCCGCGTAACTTCACCACTTCCTCTGCGCTATAAGGGCGTTCAATGCCTTCCCAGCGCGGTTGAGTCCACTCGTTCTGTAATGCTTCGATTTGTTGGGTACGGGTTTTCATGTGCAGATGCTCCATTATTGTTATGTGGTGAAATCAGGCCAGCAGGCGGTAGCCAGGCAGCGTCAGGAAGTCGATGAGCTCATCTGAGGTGGTGATCTGCTCCATCAGGCGTGCGGCGGCGTCGAAGCGACCGCTGCTGAAGCGGTGCTCGCCCAGCTCTTCCTGAATGTTCAGCATCTCTTCTGACAGCATCTGGCGGAACAGGGCTTTGGTGACCGGTTTGCCGTTGCTGAGGGTCTTCTGATGGTGGATCCACTGCCAGATAGAGGTACGCGAAATCTCGGCGGTAGCGGCATCTTCCATCAGACCGTAAATCGGCACACAGCCGTTGCCGGAGATCCACGCTTCGATGTACTGCACCGCCACGCGGATATTGGCACGCATTCCCTCTTCGGTGCGCTCGCCCTCGCACGGCTCGAGCAGCTGTGCGGCGGTGACTGGCGCATCCTCTTCGCGGGTTACGTGCAGCTGATTTTTGTTATCGCCCAGAATGCGGTTGAACACCTCCATGGCGGTATCGGCCAGCCCGGGATGCGCCACCCAGGTGCCGTCATGACCGTTGCTGGCTTCCAGCTCTTTGTCGGCCTTCACCTTGTTCAACACCTGATTGTTACGCTCGCTGTCTTTGCTCGGAATAAAGGCCGCCATACCGCCCATCGCGAAGGCGCCGCGCTTGTGGCAGGTTTTGATCAGCAGACGCGAGTAGGCATTCAGGAATGATTTATCCATGGTCACCACCTGGCGATCCGGCAGGACGCGATCGGGGTGATTTTTCAGGGTCTTGATATAGCTGAAAATGTAATCCCAGCGGCCGCAGTTCAGGCCAACGATGTGGTCACGCAGGGCATGCAGGATCTCATCCATCTGGAACACCGCCGGCAGGGTTTCAATCAGCAGCGTGGCTTTGATGGTGCCGCGCGGCAGGTCGAAACGATCTTCGGCATAGCTGAAAACCTCGCTCCACCAGGCCGCTTCCTGCCAGGACTGGGTTTTCGGCAGGTAGAAATAGGGGCCGCTGCCTTTTGCCAGCAGATTTTTATGGTTGTGGAAGAAGTAGAGAGCAAAGTCGAACAGGCTGCCCGGGATCGCTTCCCCGTTCCAGGTAACATGCTTTTCCGGTAAATGCAGGCCGCGCACGCGGCAGACCAGCACTGCCGGGTTGGGTTTGAGTTGATAAATTTTGCCGGCTTCATTGGTGTGGCTGATGGTGCCGTTCACCGCGTCGCGCAGGTTGATCTGGCCTTCGATCACTTTGTTCCAGTCGGGTGCCAGTGAATCTTCAAAATCCGCCATAAAGACTTTCACATTGGCATTCAGCGCATTGATTACCATTTTGCGCTCTACCGGCCCGGTGATCTCGACGCGTCGGTCCTGCAGATCCTGCGGAATGCCGCGGATCGTCCAGTCACCTTCACGAATGGAAGCGGTTTCCGAAATAAAGTCAGGCAGCTTTCCGTTATCAATGTCTTGCTGCTGCTGGATACGTGCGGCCAGTAACTTATTGCGTTTTGGCGTGAAGCGGGTCACCAGCTCGGTAAGAAACTCAACGGCATCGGGGGTCAGGACCTGCTGCTCCTGCTCGCCATGCGGTTGGTTAAAGGCCAGTTCATCGATAATGGTTGCCTGTTGATTCATTCCACTGCTCCTCGTCGTTGATCCGAATTCATTTCCCCCACGCGAACGAAAGATCGTTGTGTAGTTTTCGTTCAGCAAAATTAAGACTATCTGGATTTATGGCAAAATCAAAAACTATTTCCATTTTAAAATTTAAATGCATTTAAGTGATTGATATTTATCAGATTAAAAATAATTCACAACACGGAGTAGATTTCGGAAATAAAAAAGGCACCCGAAGGTGCCTTAACTGGAGAGCTGAAACGCTACAGGATCACGATCCTCAGAGGATTACTCCAGCGTCGGATTCATGTGGCGCAGATCGTATGGCGTGATCTGGTAGACATAGTAGTTGAGCCAGTTAGTAAACAGCAGGTTGCCATGGCTGCGCCAGGTTGCCCGCGGTTTGTTCTGCGGATCGTTTTGCGGGAAATAGTTGTAGGGCACGTCCGGGTTCAAACCCGCTTCCACATCGCGGAAATATTCGCTCGCCAGAGTATCGGGATCGTATTCCGGATGGCCGGTGACAAAAGCAATACGCTTATCTTTGCTGGCGAACAGGTAGGCATCGCCCTCTTCACTCTCTGCCAGGATCTCCAGATCGGTGTAGTCACGGATCAGTGCCGCCGGGAAATCGGCATAGCGTGAGTGGGGCGCCAGGAAGGAGTCATCAAAGCCCCGCGTCAGCAGTGCATGGGGGTGCAGAATATGGTGTTCGTAGACGCCTGAAAGTTTTTCACTGCGGGTTTGCTTAGGGATACCGTAAAGAATGTTGAGGGCCGCCTGTACCGCCCAACAGACAAACAACGTGGAAGTGACGTGATCTTTGGCCCACTCCAGCACCTGCTTAATCTGCGGCCAGTAGGCCACGTCGTTGAACTCAACCAGCCCCAGCGGCGCACCGGTGACGATCAGGCCATCAAAATTCTCGTCGCGGATGTCGTCGAAGTTACAGTAGAAGTTATTGAGATGCTCTGACGGCGTGTTGCGGGACTCGCGCGCATCAATACGCAGCAGCTGGATATCGACCTGCAGCGGGGAGTTTGAGAGCAAGCGGAGGAACTGATTCTCCGTCTCAATCTTCTTTGGCATCAGGTTGAGGATAAGCACCTTCAGAGGACGAATTTCCTGACCTGTAGCGCGCGATGCCTTCATGACAAAGACATTTTCCTCACGCAAGAAATTGACGGCTGGTAGCTCGTCCTGCACCCGAATCGGCATAACCTTAAATCCTCACAGCATACGTATAAACGTTTAGACATCCAGATAGCTGACAATAACCAGGAATGTGGCAAATGTCGAGTCTGCATGTGAAAGGTGAGAAAGTTTCAAGAAAGGGGGTTGGGTGCGGCAGGTGTTGCCCGGTGGCGCTACGCTTACCGGGCCTACAGGCCCCGTAGGCCGGGCAAACGCAGTGCCGCCCGGCGGTTTTCCCGCAGACGGCAAAAAACCCCGTACCTTACGGTACGGGGTTTCCTTATTTGATGCCTGGCAGTTCCCTACTCTCGCATGGGGAGACCCCACACTACCATCGGCGCTACGGCGTTTCACTTCTGA
>Ga0160490_100088_pt1 | contig 89253 bp, 72 predicted proteins | sample DIDnMG_7_FD_108210 | JGI IMG/M metagenome (GOLD analysis project Ga0160490, IMG submission 108210) | Enriched soil microbial communities from UW Madison campus, WI, USA - DID2934_E24_Lignin MG | ecosystem: Environmental > Terrestrial > Soil > Unclassified | place: USA: Madison, Wisconsin...
CCACTGCGAGGATCCGGCCTGCACCAAAGTCTGCCCCAGCGGGGCGATGCACAAGCGCGACGACGGCTTTGTGGTGGTGAATGAGGATGTCTGCATCGGGTGTCGCTACTGCCACATGGCCTGTCCGTACGGCGCGCCGCAGTACAACGCCGCGAAAGGTCATATGACCAAGTGCGACGGCTGCCACGAGCGCGTCGCCGAAGGCCACAAGCCGATCTGCGTCGAGTCCTGCCCGCTGCGGGCCCTGGACTTCGGCCCGATTGAGGAGCTGCGTAAGAAACACGGCAAACTGGCGGCGGTTGCGCCGCTGCCGTCGGCGCACTTCACGAAGCCGAGTATCGTCATAAAACCCAATGCCAACAGCCGACCTACGGGTGATACCACCGGCTATCTGGCCAATCCGAAGGAGGTGTGAGATGGGAAGCGGATGGCATGAATGGCCGTTGATGATTTTTACGGTCTTCGGACAGTGTGTGGCGGGCGGTTTTATCGTCCTCGCCCTGGCGTTGTTAAAAGGCAATCTGAACAGGGAACAGCAGCAGCGGCTGGTGCTGAGCATGTTTGGTTTGTGGGTGCTGATGGGGATCGGGTTTATCGCTTCCACGCTGCACCTCGGTTCGCCCCTGCGCGCGTTCAACTCCCTGAACCGCATAGGCGCGTCCTCGCTCAGCAACGAGATCGCCAGCGGCGCGATCTTCTTTGCGGTTGGCGGGCTGGGCTGGCTGCTGGCGGTGCTGAAAAAACTGCCGGCAGGCTTACGCACTCTGTGGCTGGTGGTGACCATGGTGCTGGGCGTGGTGTTCGTCTGGATGATGGTGCGGGTCTATAACACCATCGACACGGTGCCGACCTGGTACAGCGTCTGGACGCCGATGAGCTTCTTCCTGACGATGTTTATCGGTGGCCCGCTGCTGGGCTTCCTGCTTCTGCGGGTGGCGGGCGTCGATGGCTGGGCCATGCGTCTACTACCTGCCGTGTCGCTGCTGGCGCTGGCGGTGAGTACGGTGGTGGCCCTGATGCAGGGTGCAGAGCTGGCAACGATCCACAGTGCCATTCAGCAGGCGTCATCCCTGGTGCCGGATTACGGTTCGCTGATGGCCTGGCGCGTGGTGCTGCTGGCGGCGGCGCTGGTGTGCTGGATTGTGCCGCAGCTGAAAGGCTATCAGCCTGCAATCCCGCTTTTGTCGCTGGCATTTTTGCTGGTGCTGGCAGGAGAAATGATTGGACGCGGGGTGTTTTACGGTCTGCATATGACCGTTGGAATGGCCGTCGCCAGTTAACGCTGATTATTGTTATATAAAGCCGGGACTTAGTGCCCGGCTTTTCTTTTTTCAATCATGAAATTTTTCGACTGTCGTTTGGCTTTAATGTTGGCCTTAAATAAACAAAAACAAATACATAATTATTATCGATAGCAGACTTTGCATTAGCAGGATGAGTTTTTTCAATCGACAGGGAGCATATCGTGCGCGCGGCTCGATTGGGTGGATTGACTTTGTTTTTGCCAGTGGCATGATGCGCACGAAATCTGAACTTCCTCACGGTTTTTAATCCATGTCGACCTATACCCGGCCAGTGCTCCTGTTGCTCTGTGGCCTGCTTTTGCTGACCCTCGCGATCGCAGTGTTAAATACGCTCGTTCCGCTGTGGCTCGCCCATGAAAACTTACCGACCTGGCAGGTGGGTATGGTCAGCTCGTCCTTTTTTACCGGTAATCTGCTGGGCACCCTGATGACGGGAAGCCTGATTAAACGGTTTGGCTTTAACCGTAGCTATTATCTGGCATCGCTTATTTTTGCCGCCGGCTGTGCCGGGTTAGGGCTGATGGTGGGTTTCTGGAGCTGGATGGCCTGGCGCTTTATTGCGGGCGTCGGCTGCGCCATGATCTGGGTGGTGGTGGAGAGCGCTCTGATGTGCAGCGGCACCTCCCGCAACCGTGGGCGTCTGCTGGCGGCCTATATGATGGTCTATTATGTCGGGACCGTGCTGGGCCAGCTGATGGTCAGCAAACTGCCAACCGACCTGATGAGCGTCCTGCCGTGGGTGACCGGCATGGTGCTGGCCGCTATCCTGCCGCTGCTCTTTACGCGCATTGTGAACCAGAGCAGCGAGCATCAGGAGGCAACGCATATCTGGCCGATGCTGAGACTGCGTCATGCGCGTCTTGGGGTGAACGGCTGCATTATCTCCGGGATTGTGCTGGGCTCGCTGTATGGCCTGATGCCGCTCTACCTGAACCATCAGGGAGTCAGTGATTCCGGGATCGGTTTCTGGATGGCGGTGATGGTCAGCGCCGGGATTGTCGGGCAGTGGCCGGTTGGTCGTCTTGCCGACCGATTTGGGCGCCTGCTGGTGCTGCGCGTTCAGGTCTTTGTGGTGATCATGGGCTGTCTCGCCATGCTCAGCAATGCCGCGATGGCACCGGCGCTGTTTATTCTGGGTGCGGCGGGCTTTACCCTCTATCCGGTCGCGATGGCCTGGGCCTGTGAGAAAGTGGAACATCATCAGCTGGTGGCCATGAACCAGGCGCTGCTGCTGAGCTATACCATCGGCAGCCTGCTGGGCCCGACATTTACCGCCATGCTGATGCAGAACTATTCTGACAATCTGCTGTTTATCATGATCGCCAGCGTGTCATTTATTTATCTGCTCATGCTGCTGCGTAAAGTGGGCGAACATCCCACGCCGGTGGCCCATGCCTGAATAAATAAAAGCCTGTCGCTGACAGGCTTTTTTGTCTCTGTCACATATAAGAGTTTTACGCATTGTTTGTTTATTGCGTCAGACGATAATTCAGAGGCGTTCTATCACTAAAAGGCAGCGATCATGTCTACTCGTCGTTTTACCACTACAGCGCTGGCAGTAGTATTGTCTTTAACCTTTGCAACTGCACCTGCTATGGCCAATCCGGGCAATGGAAACGGAAATGGTCACGGTAACGGGCAAGGTAATAGCGGCAATCATGGCAACGGCAATTCCGGTAAAGGGAATGCCGGTAACCAGGACCATAAACAAAATAACGGTCACCAGAATTCAGGCAAATCAAATAAGAGCGTTAAAGATGATGTCGATGCACGCGTCAGTTACGATCATGCCCGGCATCTGGCGTTAAATTATGGCCTGACGGGTTATGACTCCCTGCCGCCGGGTATTGCAAAAAACCTCGCACGCGGTAAACCGCTGCCTCCGGGCATCGCGAAAAAGGCCGTACCGGCGTCTATGCTGGGCCAGTTACCTTCTTATCCTGGGTATGAATGGCGGGTGGTCGGAAAAGATCTGGTCTTAATTGCGCTGAGTACGGCGATTGTGACCACCATTATTAATGGCGTCTTTGACTAATAAATAAAACGCCCGGTGAAAACCGGGCATTTTGTTAATACATGACTTTGTGACCGTACTGCTCCAGAATGCCTTTTACGCGTTCCATGGTCTCTTTCTTCGGCGGCTTAACGCCATCCAGCTTGTACTCTTCGCCCATCGCTACCCATTTATGTTTGCCCAACTCGTGATACGGCAGCAATTCAATTTTCTCAACGTTGCCCATATCACGGGTGAACTCACCCAGGCGGTGGGCAGAGTCGTCATCATCTGACCAGCCCGGCACCACGACATAGCGGATCCAGGTTTTGATGCCTTTAGCGGAGATGTATTTTGCGAACTCCAGGGTGCGATGGTTGGAGACGCCGACCAGATTCTGGTGAATTTCGTCGTTCATCTGCTTGAGATCCAGCATGACGAGGTCGGTCACTTCCAGTAGTTCATCAATCACCGGATCGTAGCGACGGACAAAACCGTTGGTATCCAGACAGGTATGAATGCTCTCTTTATGGCAGGCGCGGAACCAGTCGCGGACAAACTCCGCCTGCAGGATCGCTTCCCCGCCGGAAGCGGTCACGCCGCCGCCGGAAGCGTTCATAAAGTGGCGGTAGGTCACCACCTCTTTCATTAATTCATCAACGGTGACTTCTTTACCGCCATGGGTATCCCAGGTATCGCGGTTATGGCAGTACAGGCAGCGCATCAGGCAGCCCTGGAAGAAGGTAATAAAGCGGATGCCCGGGCCATCGACGGTGCCACAGGACTCAAAGGAGTGAATGCGACCAATAGTTGACATTGCGGTGATATCTCCAGATTCGGCCCGTCCGGGGCCTGTGTATGTGCACAACTCAAGCGGCTGTGTCGAGTCTGTTTTGGCTGTTATCCATTTATTATAGATAGCGGGCAAAAGAGACTATGGTGCGGGAGGTGTTAAAAAGGCCCCACTTGCGTGGAGCCTTTATTGTACGCGTTTTACGGCGTGATTTCAGTCAAATCCACTTACATGGACTGAGTGAAAGTACGGGTAATCACGTCTTTCTGCTGTTCTTTAGTCAGCGAGTTGAAACGTACTGCGTAGCCAGATACACGGATGGTCAGCTGAGGATATTTCTCAGGGTGTTCCATCGCATCGAGCAGCATTTCACGGTTCATGACGTTCACGTTCAGGTGCTGACCACCTTCGATGGACGCTTCGTGATGGAAGTAACCGTCCATCAGGCCCGCGAGGTTGGTTTTACGCACTTCGTCGTCTTTACCCAGCGCGTTTGGCACGATAGAGAAGGTGTAAGAGATACCATCTTTCGCGTAAGCAAACGGCAGTTTAGCAACGGAGGTCAGAGAGGCAACAGCACCTTTCTGGTCACGGCCGTGCATTGGGTTAGCACCTGGTCCGAATGGCGCGCCAGCACGACGACCGTCTGGGGTGTTACCGGTTTTCTTACCATAAACCACGTTAGAGGTAATGGTCAGAACAGACTGAGTCGGGATAGCGTTACGGTAGGTGGTCAGTTTCTGAATTTTCTTCATGAAACGTTCTACCAGGTCAACCGCCATGTCATCAACGCGAGCGTCGTTGTTACCAAACTGCGGGTATTCACCGTCGATTTCGAAGTCTACAGCCAGGCCGTCTTCGTCACGAATTGGTTTAACTTTCGCATATTTGATTGCGGACAGGGAGTCAGCCGCAACGGACAGACCTGCGATACCGCATGCCATGGTGCGAACAACGTCACGGTCGTGCAGCGCCATCAGAGAGGCTTCGTAGCTGTACTTGTCGTGCATGTAGTGGATGACGTTCAGTGCGGTAACGTACTGTTTAGCCAGCCAGTCCATGAAGTGATCCATACGATCCATCACTTCGTCGAAGTTCAGCACATCGCCTTTGATTGGTTCAGATTTAGGACCAACCTGGATTTTCAGTTTTTCATCAACGCCGCCGTTGATTGCATACAGCATGGTTTTCGCGAGGTTAGCGCGAGCACCGAAGAACTGCATTTGCTTACCAACAACCATCGGGCTTACGCAGCAAGCGATCGCGTAGTCGTCGTTGTTGAAGTCAGGACGCATCAGGTCATCGTTCTCGTACTGCAGAGAAGAGGTGTCGATGGACACTTTAGCGGCAAATTTTTTGAAGTTCAGTGGCAGTTTTTCAGACCACAGAATAGTGATGTTCGGCTCCGGAGACGGCCCCATGGTGTACAGGGTGTTCAGGAAACGGAAGCTGCTTTTGGTCACCAGGGTACGGCCATCTACGCCCATACCGGCGATAGATTCAGTTGCCCAGATTGGGTCACCGGAGAACAGTTCATCATACTCAGGGGTACGCAGGAAGCGAACCATACGCAGTTTCATGACCAGGTGGTCAATCATTTCCTGTGCTTCGAGCTCGGTGATTTTGCCAGCTTTCAGGTCACGTTCGATGTAGGCATCCAGGAAGGTGGACACACGACCGAAGGACATTGCCGCGCCGTTCTGAGATTTAACCGCCGCCAGGTAACCGAAATAGGTCCACTGGATAGCTTCCTGAGCGTTGGTCGCAGGACCGGAGATGTCGTAACCGTATTTAGCAGCCATCTCTTTGATCTGACCCAGCGCACGGTGCTGTTCGGAGATCTCTTCACGCAGACGGATAGTCGCTTCCAGGTTTACGCCGTTTTCCATGTCGGACTGCAGGGACAGGAACTGTGCGTATTTGTCTTTCATCAGGAAGTCGATACCGTACAGCGCAACGCGACGGTAGTCACCGATGATACGGCCACGGCCATACGCATCTGGCAGACCGGTCAGGACGCCTGATTTACGGCAGTTCAGGATGTCTTTGGTGTAAACGTCAAACACGCCCTGATTGTGAGTTTTGCGGTATTCGGTGAAGATTTTCTTCAGCATTGGGTCCAGCTCGCGATCGTACGCTTTGCAGGAACCTTCAACCATTTTGATACCACCGAACGGGATAATCGCACGTTTCAGTGGAGCTTCAGTTTGCAGACCAACGATCTTCTCGAGGGATTTGTTGATGTAACCCGCGTCGTGAGAAGTAATGGTGGATGCAATGGAGGTGTCGAAATCAACAGGCGCGTGAGTGCGGTTTTCCTGCTTAACGCCTTCCATAACGCTGTCCCACAGGGCAGTGGTCGCGTCGGTGGCACCGGCCAGGAAGGATTCGTCACCTTCATATGGGGTGTAGTTTTTCTGGATGAAGTCACGAACGTTGACTTCATTCTGCCAATCACCTTTGGCAAAACCTTCCCATGCTGTGGCTAACTTTTCATTAAGTTCGGACATGTAACACCTACCTTCTTAAGTGGATTTTTTATTTACTGCCTGAGAAAACCATTAATGATGGTTATCGCCACGCAGGTAAATGACCCAGTATGTCAACCCAACCAGCAGACCACCGCCAATAATGTTCCCGATTGTGACTGGGATCAGGTTATCAGTGATGAAGTTCATAACGGTCAGGTGAGAGAAACTTTCCGGGCTGGAACCTACTGCAGTCCAGAACTCCGGGCTGGCAAAGTCACGGATTACGATACCGAATGGAATCATAAACATGTTTGCAATACTGTGTTCAAAGCCGCTGGCAACGAACATGGCGACAGGCAGAACCATAATCATGGCTTTGTCCATCAGGCTGCGGCCGGAGTAGCTCATCCAGACTGCCAGGCAGACCATCAGGTTGGCAAGAATGCCCAGCGCAACGGCTTCAATAAATGTGTGGTGTACTTTGTGGTCGGCGGTTTGCAGGACGTTTAGCCCCCACGCGCCGTTGGCGGTCATATATTCACCCGACAACCACATCAACAGGACAAACAGCAGGCAGCCAATCAGGTTTCCAACGTAAACGTTGAGCCAGTTTTTTGCCAGTTGGCCCCAGGTGATCTTACCGCTGGCTTTCGCGACCACGATAAGAACCGTCGAGGTAAAGAGGTCAGCGCCGCAGATAACGCACAGGATCAGACCCAGTGAGAAACAGATGCCGCCGATCAGCTTAGCGATACCGAATGGCATCCCGGCAGTACCGGTGGTGGCGGTGATATAGAAAACAAAGGCAATGGAGATGAACACCCCGGCAGTGATGGCCAGGAAGAACGTCGTCATCGGTTGTTTCGTTGCTTTATAGACACCCGCTTCTTCGGCAACTTTCGCCATTGCAGCTGGGAGTAAAAGATCAAAAGGGTTGTCAGCTTTCACACTAACTCTCTCTTTATTAAGTCGGCGACGAGATACTAACAAAGCATTATAGAAGAGAAATTGATGTAGATCATATCTCGCCTGGCTTATAGGCCCGCAAAGTGCGTGGTTTTTCAGCAAATGCGGAGTAAGTATTTGATTATCCGTATAAAAATAAATTTTAAAAGTTACTAAATGATTTGATTTTTTTCTTCCGACCTTCCCCCGGACAGTTAATTAGAATGGAGTATTTCATATAAAAAGTAACAATAATCGCCAGGCCGCCATAATTATAGCTACCAATATTTAACTTTATTATTACAACTAAAACTTATTGCCGCAGAAATAAAAAACGGGGCAATAAAATTGCCCCGTAATATAACGTAGGTGATTGTATACGCCTACAGTTTGTAATGATATGTAACGTTATTTAGCCCAGTAAGCGCTTTTAGCCTTCTGTAATTTCTCATAGGCCTTCAGCAGCGACTGGTGAGCAGGGAAGGCTTTCAGATCGCTATCCACTGCCTGCAGGCCGTGGAATGGCGCTTCACCGCTCAGGGCTGCACTGGCGTTCTCTACCGCTTCGGCACCGTACATACGGGTAAAGGCGTTAAGATATTGCAGCGGCTCACGATCTTCTTCCTGCGCCAGTAACAGCAGCGTCTGCAGGCAGCGGTAGTAATTCGCGCGCTCTGCGCTGAATACCGAGGCGTTGAACTCGATAGTCCACTCGGTCCAGATCAGCGCCTGCTCCAGGTCGCCGCCCGCCAGCGCCAGCATCGCCTTCAGCTCACCGATACGCAGGGTGTACCAGCCGTTATCTTTGCCTGTCGCCAGGCCCAGCAGCTCGCGCACGCGGGTAAAGTCGTCGTGGCCTTCGTCGTCCAGCTGGGTGATGAGGTTCAGGTAGTCCTCTTTCTCCCACGCGCTCTCCGGCAGGGCCAGCAGGGTTTCGCGCAGATGCGCACCCATGCTGTTGTTCGCCAGCCACAGATCTTCAACCGGATAGATGTCGGACATGCCCGGGACCAGAATACGGCACGCATACACGCTCAGGTGTTCGTAATCCGCGATATACACTTCCTGGCCTTCGGCAGTGAAGATCGCCATCAGGGTGGCGAACTCTTCTTCCGTAGTACCGGCGAAGCTCCAGTCAACAAACGGATAATCTGCGTCCTGCTTGAACATATCCCAGGAGATAGAGCCGCTGGAATCGATGAAGTGGGTCTCCAGGTTGGCGTGTTCAGCCACTTCTTCGTCATCGAAGGTTGGCGGGGTAAACACGTCGAGATCTTTCAGGCTGCGGCCCTGCAGCAGCTCGGTAACGGTACGCTCCAGCGCCACGCCGAAGTCCGGGTGTGCGCCGAAGGAGGCGAAGCAGGTACCGTTCGCCGGGTTGAACAGCACCACGCAGATAACCGGGTACTTACCGCCCAGGGAGCCGTCATAGGCAAAGATTGGGAAACCTTCGGCTTCCAGTTTGGCAATGGACTCTACCACGCCCGGGTAGCGGGCCAGCACGTCAGCCGGGATCTCCGGCAGGCTGATGGATTCCGCAATAATGCGGTTTTTGATGTGGCGCTCAAACACCTCGGACAGGCCCTGAACACGCGCTTCGTTGCGGGTGTTACCGGCGGACATGCCGTTGGAGACATACAGGTTGCCGACGATGTTCATCGGGATATAGACGGTTTGCTCGTCAGACTGACGGGTAAACGGCAGGGCGCAGATACCGCGATCTTCATTACCTGACTGCAGATCGATCAGCATGCTGGCGGTCAGCTGGTTTTCCAGATCGTAGAACGCGCGCAGGCGATCGTCGAGGATCCCTTCCGGCAGCTCGTCGTCTTCGGTCAGCGGGAACCATTTTTCGTTCGGGTAGTGAACGAACGGGCCATTTGCCACGGTGTCGCCCAGCCAGAAATCGGCAAAGAAATAGTTGGTGGACAGACGCTCAAAATATTCACCCAGCGCAGAGGCCAGCGCCGCTTTTTTGGTGGCGCCTTTGCCGTTGGTAAAGCACAGCGCGCACTCTTTATCGCGAATATGCACGGACCAGACGTGGGGAACCGGGTTGAGCCAGGAGGCCTCTTCGATGTTAAAGCCCAGGTCGGTCAGTTTTTGCTGGAAGCGAGCAATGGAATCTTCCAGGGCGGCGTCTTTGCCGGGGATAAACGTTTGAGTCATGGCGATCACTTATATCGTACGGAAAGCGCGCAATGATACGGGTTTTGCATGACAGGCGCTATCTCCCCGGCAGTTTCGGCGAAAATAAAAGGCTGGGCTATGCTTACATCCAGTAACCTACTGTAAAGGAATATAAAAAATGAAAGCATTCGATCTTCAACGAATGGCCTTTGATAAAGTACCCGTTGAGTTTTTGGGCGAGGTCGCGCTGCGAAGTCTCTTTACCTTTGTACTGGTTTTCCTGTTCCTCAAAATTACCGGGCGGCGCGGCGTGCGCCAGATGTCGCTCTTCGAAGTGTTAATCATTCTGACGCTGGGGTCGGCGGCGGGTGACGTGGCGTTTTATGACGATGTGCCGATGATTCCCGTCTTTATCGTTTTTGTCACCCTGGCGTTGCTCTACCGGCTGGTGATGTGGCTGATGTCAAAAAGTGAAAAGCTGGAAGATCTGCTTGAGGGAAAACCCGTAGCCATTGTCGAAGAGGGCAAGCTGGCCTGGGAAAAGGTACAGCGCGCCAACATGACCGAGTTTGAATTCTTTATGGAACTGCGGGTGAGCAGCGTCGAGCAACTTGGGCAGGTTAAGCTTGCCATTATGGAGACCAACGGGCAGTTAAGCGTCTACTTTTACGACGATGACGAGGTTAAGCCCGGGCTGTGCATACTGCCGGATGAATTTGTGGAACGTTTTATGACGATACCGGAAGTCGGCGAGTATGCCTGCCGACGTTGTGGTCATGTTGAGACTCTATCGGCCGGGGCGCATCAATTATGCCCACGCTGCAAGAATCCGGAATGGACGAAGGTTAGCCGGGCCAAACGCATCACCTGACAGCAATTTTGTCGGTTTTGTGACAGCCCGCTGGCAGAATGTATTGTGTGACGGCGGGCACATTTTCCGGGTCATAAGTTTTAGACATTGCGGCGCGTGTCACTGAATGATAAAACCGATATCCACAGTTATAACTTATTGCTTTTAGCGTGGTGAGGGGAAATGGCTCAGGTCTTTAATTTTAGTTCAGGTCCGGCAATGTTACCGGCGGATGTGCTCAAACAGGCTCAACAGGAGCTGTGTGACTGGAACGGTCTTGGCACGTCGGTGATGGAAGTCAGCCACCGTGGTAAAGAGTTTATTCAGGTGGCAGAAGAGGCAGAAGCAGATTTTCGTTTCCTGCTGAATATCCCCTCAAATTACAAAGTATTATTCTGCCACGGCGGCGGACGCGGCCAGTTTGCGGGCATTCCGCTGAACCTGCTGGGTGACAAAACCACCGCGGATTACGTTGATGCCGGTTACTGGGCAGCCAGCGCAGTAAAAGAAGCGCACAAATATTGCTCCCCGAACGTGATTGATGCCAAAGTCACCGTAGACGGTTTACGCGCGGTGAAGCCGATGAGCGAATGGCAGCTCTCCCGCGATGCGGCCTACCTGCACTACTGCCCGAATGAGACCATCGACGGGATCGCCATTCACGAAGAGCCAAACTTTGGCGAAAATGTAGTGGTCACGGCAGACTTCTCCTCCACCATTCTCTCTGCGCCTCTGGATGTCAGCCGCTACGGCGTAATCTACGCCGGCGCGCAGAAAAACATCGGCCCGGCCGGTCTGACCCTGGTGATCGTGCGTGAAGATCTGCTGGGTAAAGCCCACAAATCCTGCCCGTCGATTCTGGATTACACCGTGCTGAACGATAACGACTCCATGTTCAACACCCCGCCGACCTTTGCCTGGTACCTCTCTGGCCTGGTCTTTAAATGGCTGAGAAACAACGGTGGCGTGGCGCAGATGGATAAGATCAACCAGCAGAAATCTGAGCTGCTGTACAGCGTGATCGACGGTAGCGACTTCTACCGTAATGACGTTGCCAAAGCGAACCGTTCTCGCATGAACGTGCCGTTCCAGCTGGCCGACAGCAATCTCGATAAGCTGTTCCTGGAAGAGTCCTTCGCCGCTGGTCTGCACGCGCTGAAAGGCCACCGCGTAGTGGGCGGGATGCGTGCGTCTATTTATAACGCGATGCCGCTCGAAGGCGTTCAGGCCCTGACCGACTTCATGACTGACTTCGAACGTCGCCACGGTTAATCACGCCCGTGTTTATTCCCCCGCGGCCTGGCTGCGGGGTTTTTATTATGTTGAATTGAGAGTTAAGTTTCATGGAATCCCTGACGTTACAACCTATCGCGCGGGTAGATGGCACCATTAATCTGCCTGGTTCAAAAAGTGTCTCGAACCGCGCTTTGCTGCTGGCAGCGCTGGCAAACGGCACCACTGTTCTCACTAACCTGCTGGACAGCGATGACGTTCGCCATATGCTCAATGCGCTGAAAGCGTTGGGAGTCCACTATACCCTGTCCGCCGATCGCACCCGCTGCGAAGTGACGGGCAACGCCGGGGCGCTGCACTCCGCTGAGGTGCTGGAACTGTTCCTCGGCAATGCCGGTACGGCAATGCGTCCGCTGGCAGCGGCCCTGTGCCTGGGCAGCAACGACATCGTGCTGACCGGCGAGCCGCGCATGAAAGAGCGTCCGATTGGCCACCTGGTGGATGCGCTGCGTCAGGGCGGCGCGCAGATTGATTATCTGGAGCAGGAAAACTATCCGCCGCTGCGCCTGCGCGGGGGCTTTACCGGTGGCGAAGTGGCGGTGGACGGCAGCGTCTCCAGCCAGTTCCTGACCGCGCTGCTGATGACCGCACCGCTGGCACCTCAGGACACCACTATCTCCATTAAAGGTGAGCTGGTTTCCAAACCCTATATTGATATCACCCTGCACCTGATGAAGACCTTTGGCGTTGAGGTTGAAAACCACAGCTACCAGCGCTTCGTGGTGCGCGGCGGGCAGCAGTACCAGACGCCGGGTAACTACCTGGTGGAAGGTGATGCCTCATCGGCCTCCTACTTCCTGGCGGCGGGCGCCATTAAAGGCGGCACTGTTAAAGTGACCGGTATTGGCCGCAACAGCGTGCAGGGCGACATCCGCTTTGCCGATGTGCTGGAGAAGATGGGCGCGGTAGTCACCTGGGGCGATGACTTCATCTCCTGTACCCGCGGCGAACTGAACGCCATCGACATGGACATGAACCATATTCCCGATGCGGCGATGACCATTGCCACGGCGGCCCTGTTTGCTAAAGGCACGACCACGATGCGCAACATCTACAACTGGCGTGTGAAAGAGACCGATCGCCTGTTCGCAATGGCCACTGAGCTGCGTAAAGTGGGGGCCGAGGTGGAAGAGGGCGAGGACTACATCCGCGTAACCCCACCGGCACAGTTGCAGGCTGCGGAAATTGGTACCTATAACGACCACCGGATGGCGATGTGCTTCTCGCTGGTGGCGCTGTCGGATACGCCGGTTACCATTCTCGATCCAAAATGCACCGCGAAAACCTTCCCGGACTATTTCGACCAGCTGGCGCGTATCAGTACGCTTGCCTGACGATCCCCTGCCGCACCGCCCGGTGCGGCAGCTTAATTACTTACACTTCATGACGCTGTCATCGTCCATTTCTTCTACACTCAGCTTCAAACATTTCGTAATTTGCACGCAAAGGTAACAGTTGTGGACGTTGACGCGTATAATGCGCGGCGTTTACACAACGGTATGCCTAATTTAAGGAGAAAAAGATGACGGCAATTGCCCCGGTTATCACCATTGACGGGCCGAGTGGCGCAGGGAAAGGTACCCTGTGCAAAGCGATGGCGGAAGCACTGCAATGGCATCTTTTAGATTCGGGCGCAATCTATCGTGTGCTGGCGCTGGCTGCTTTGCATCACCATGTTGATGTGGCCTCTGAAGAGGCGCTTGTTCCGCTGGCCGCCCATCTGGACGTGCGTTTTGTCTCCACCAACGGCAACCTGGAAGTGATTCTGGAAGGCGAAGACGTCAGCGGTGAGATCCGCACTCAGGACGTGGCGAACGCCGCCTCTCAGGTTGCGGCCTTCCCGCGCGTTCGCGAGGCGCTGTTACGTCGCCAGCGTGCTTTCCGTGATGCGCCGGGTTTGATCGCTGACGGACGCGACATGGGAACCGTGGTTTTCCCTGATGCGCCGGTCAAAATTTTCCTTGACGCTTCCTCGGAAGAGCGTGCGCAGCGCCGCATGCTGCAGTTGCAGGAAAAGGGCTTTAGTGTTAACTTTGAACGTCTTTTGTCTGAGATAAAAGAGCGCGACGATCGCGACCGCAATCGCGCCGTTGCACCGCTTGTTCCTGCAGATGATGCATTAGTTCTGGATTCTACCAGTTTAACTATTGAGCAAGTGATTGAAAAAGCGCTACAATATGCGCGCCAAAAACTGGCAATCGCGTAATCGCGACCGATTTAGCAGTACCCCCGCTGCAATGGATTGACGGCGGGTATGTGAAACAACCCCATCCGGCACGGAGCCAGGTGGACGTTAATATTAACCTGAAGATTAAACATGACTGAATCTTTTGCTCAACTATTTGAAGAATCCTTAAAAACAATCGAAACCCGTCCGGGTTCCATCGTTCGTGGTGTTGTTGTTGCTATCGACAAAGACGTAGTACTGGTTGACGCCGGTCTGAAATCTGAGTCCGCCATTCCGGCAGAGCAGTTCAAAAACGCCCAGGGCGAGCTGGAAATCCAGGTTGGTGACGAAGTTGACGTTGCTCTGGATGCAGTAGAAGACGGCTTCGGTGAAACCCTGCTGTCCCGTGAGAAAGCTAAACGTCACGAAGCTTGGATCACGCTGGAAAAAGCTTACGAAGAAGCTGAAACTGTGGTCGGTGTTATCAACGGCAAAGTTAAAGGCGGCTTCACTGTTGAGCTGAATGGTATTCGTGCGTTCCTGCCAGGTTCACTGGTAGACGTTCGTCCAGTTCGTGACACCCTGCACCTGGAAGGCAAAGAGCTTGAGTTCAAAGTAATCAAGCTGGACCAGAAGCGTAACAACGTTGTTGTTTCCCGTCGTGCCGTTATCGAATCCGAGAACAGCGCAGAACGCGATCAGCTGCTGGAAAACCTGCAGGAAGGCATGGAAGTCAAAGGTATCGTTAAGAACCTCACTGACTACGGCGCATTCGTTGACCTGGGCGGCGTTGATGGCCTGCTGCACATCACCGACATGGCGTGGAAACGCGTTAAGCACCCAAGCGAAATCGTGAACGTGGGCGACGAAATCACTGTTAAAGTGCTGAAGTTCGACCGCGAGCGTACTCGTGTATCCCTCGGCCTGAAACAGCTGGGCGAAGATCCATGGGTTGCTATCGCTAAACGTTACCCAGAAGGTACTAAACTGACTGGTCGCGTTACCAACCTGACCGACTACGGCTGCTTCGTTGAAATCGAAGAAGGCGTTGAAGGCCTGGTTCACGTTTCCGAAATGGACTGGACCAACAAAAACATCCACCCATCCAAAGTTGTTAACGTTGGTGATGTAGTGGAAGTTATGGTTCTGGATATCGACGAAGAACGTCGTCGTATCTCCCTGGGCCTGAAGCAGTGCAAAAACAACCCATGGCAGCAGTTCGCGGAAACCCACAACAAGGGCGACCGTGTTGAAGGTAAAATCAAGTCTATCACTGACTTCGGTATCTTCATCGGCCTGGACGGCGGCATCGACGGCCTGGTTCACCTGTCTGACATCTCCTGGAACGTTGCAGGCGAAGAAGCAGTACGTGAATACAAAAAAGGCGACGAAATCGCAGCAGTTGTTCTGCAGGTTGACGCAGAGCGTGAGCGTATCTCCCTGGGCGTTAAACAGCTCGCAGAAGATCCGTTCAACAACTGGGTTGCACTGAACAAGAAAGGCGCAATCGTAAACGGTAAAGTGACTGCAGTTGACGCGAAAGGCGCAACCGTAGAACTGGCTGACGGCGTTGAAGGTTACCTGCGCGCTTCTGAAGCTTCACGTGACCGCGTTGAAGATGCAACTCTGGTTCTGAGCGTAGGCGACGACGTTGAAGCTAAATTCACCGGCGTTGACCGCAAAAACCGTGCAATCAGCCTGTCTGTTCGTGCTAAAGACGAAGCTGATGAGAAAGATGCAATCGCAACTGTTAACAAACAGGAAGATGCAAACTTCTCTAACAACGCAATGGCTGAAGCTTTCAAAGCAGCTAAAGGCGAATAAGTTACTCGTAGAGTAACTTGACAGATTGCAGGATTCGTCCTGTAATCAATAACAAAGGGCGGCTACGGCCGCCCTTGTTTAAGCTGTTTAGCTAATGGGTTTGAAGGAACCGGAGGAATCATGACCAAGTCAGAATTGATTGAAAGACTTGCCAGCCAGCAATCGCACATACCTGCTAAAGCAGTGGAAGATGCCGTAAAAGAGATGCTGGAGCATATGGCGACCACTCTTGCACAGGGCGAGCGCATTGAAATCCGCGGTTTCGGTAGTTTTTCTCTGCACTATCGTGCTCCACGCACCGGGCGTAACCCGAAGACTGGCGACAAAGTAGAGCTGGAAGGTAAATACGTTCCGCACTTTAAGCCGGGTAAAGAACTGCGCGATCGCGCCAATATTTACGGCGACTGAGTTTGGCCTGCGGGCGAAACTGAGTTACCTCAAGAAAGCACCTTCGGGTGCTTTTTTCGTTTCTGTTATCCCGATCCTGAATCGGCGCTGCAAGTTCTGCACCCGGTTGCTGCAAACCGATCGATTCCCGCCAGCCTGCGCCGCAACCTCACATTTCCCTACCTGACACGTCACACGCCCCGCCGCACACTGCCCTGATACAGGGAGGTGTGTATGTGTCTGTCAACGCTCGCGACATGTCTGATCCTGGCCATCTTACCGCTGCTCTGGTTGCCCGCGCTGCCGACGTTGCCGGTTATCCAGGCCACGATTGTTGCCGGGGTCCTGTTGGCCTTAATCCGCCATCAGATTGCGCGCTATCTGGGATTCTGGCTGCTCTTTTTTGCCTGGGGCGGGCTTGCCGCGCTGAGCGCCGTCTGGCCGATGCAGTATCTGACCACCGGGCCGCAGAAGGCTGAGCTGGAAATTCTGGCGGCCGGGAGCGACAGGATGTACCAGGCCCGCATTATCCGGCTCAACGGCAGAGCGATGCTGCCCGCGGTGGGGGTTACGCTGTATGGCAACGCGCTGCCGCAGCCAGGCTGTGCCGGACAACGCTGGAAGATGACCTTATCGTTACGGCCCGTTCACGGCCAGCTTAACGAAGGGGGATTCGATGCCCAGCGCTATGCTCTGGCGCAGCATCAGCCGCTGACCGGGCGCTTTACCGCCGCAGAAGTGGTGGATGCCCGCTGCAGCCTCCGCGCCCGGTATCTGGCAACGCTAACGGCCAGGCTCTCGTCTTATACCTGGGGGCCGGTGTTACTGGGGCTGGGCATGGGGGAGCGCCTGGCGGTAACGCCCGAAATTAAAAACCTGATGCGGGAAACGGGCACATCGCATCTGATGGCGATCTCGGGATTGCACATTGCGCTGGCGGCGTCGGTTATCTGGCTGCTGGTGCGTGGCATACAGTTTGTCATTCCCGCCCGCTGGGTAGGCTGGCGTGCCCCGCTGGTGGCGGGATTCTGCTTTGCCGCCTTTTACGCCTGGCTCACCGGAATGCAGCCCCCCGCGCTGCGCACAGTGGTCTCGCTGGGGGCCTGCCTGGCGCTACAGCTCAGTGGGCGTCTCTGGTCGCCCTGGCAGGTATGGCGAGTCTGCATCGCCGCCATTCTGCTGGTCGATCCGATGGCGGTGTTATCGCATAGTCTTTTGCTATCAGCCTTTGCGGTGGCGGTGCTGATTTTCTGGTATCAGTGGGTGCCTAAACCCCGTCTGTCCGGGCCGTGGGCAGTCAGGGCGATGGTTAATCTGCTGCACCTGCAGCTTGGCATGCTGCTGCTGTTACTGCCGGTGCAGGTGATGGTCTTTCACGGATTTAGCCTGTCATCCCTGGTCGCGAACCTGGTGGCAGTACCCCTGGTGACCTTTATCTCGGTGCCGCTCATTCTGCTGGCAATGTGGCTGCATCCCGGGATATGGCCGCTCGCGGAACAGATGGTCTGGACGCTGGCGGATGGCTCGCTGTCGCTGCTGTTTGGCTTCCTGACCTCGCTGCCAGACGGCTGGATCCCGGTCGATAAACGCTGGCTGTGGCTGACCCTGCTGCCCTGGGGGGCCATTATCGCCTGGCGGATGTGCGGCACGCGAACCTGGCCGGTGGTCTGTATCTCGGCACTGGTGTTGGCAACTAATCCGTTATGGCGGGCGAACAAAACGGAAGGGTGGGCGGTACATATGCTGGATGTCGGGCAGGGGCTGGCAGTGGTTATCGAGCGCCAGGGGAAAGCGATTTTATATGACACCGGTCCTGCGTGGCCGGGCGGCGACAGCGCGCAACAGCTGATTATCCCCTGGCTACGCTGGCACCATCTACGTCCGGAAGGGGTGATTGTTAGCCATGAACACCTGGACCATATCGGCGGGCTGGCATCGTTGCGCCAGGCATGGCCGAACATCTGGATACGCAGCCCGCTGCGCCAGGACGGACATGATCCCTGTTTTCGCGGTGAACGCTGGCAGTGGCAAGGGCTGACCTTCAGCGCCCACTGGCCCCTCGCCACCACACCGCAGCGCGGCAACAACGGTTCCTGCGTGGTTAAAATTGAGGACGGCACCCATAGCCTGTTGTTAACCGGGGATATTGAGGCGCAGGGAGAAAAAGCGATGCTCAGCCGTCACTGGCAATATCTTGCGTCTACACTTATCCAGGTGCCGCACCATGGCAGTAATACCTCTTCGTCACTTCCTCTGGTGCAGCGCGTGGGCGGACGCATCGCCCTGGTGTCTGCATCCCGCTATAACGCGTGGCGACTGCCCTCAAACAAGGTGGCTCGCCGTTACAGAAAGGAGGGGTATCTCTGGTTAACAACGCCCCGATCTGGACAAATCACGGTTTCATTTTCGCAACATGGCTGGCAAATCCAACGCTTACGGGATCAAATTTTACCCCGTTGGTATCATCAGTGGTTTGGCGCGCCCGGAGATAACGGGTAGAATATGCGGCTATTTCAACAAATGCTGGTTTTTTGAATGCATAACGACAAAGATCTCTCCACGTGGCAGACCTTCCGCCGACTCTGGCCGGTGATAGCACCCTTCAGAACGGGCCTTATCGTGGCGGGCGTAGCGTTAATCCTCAACGCAGCCAGCGATACCTTCATGTTATCGCTCCTCAAACCGTTACTGGACGACGGTTTTGGTAAAACGGATCGCTCAGTGCTGCTCTGGATGCCACTGGTGGTTATCGGCCTGATGATTTTACGCGGCATCACCAGCTATATCTCCAGCTACTGCCTCTCCTGGGTATCGGGCAAGGTGGTCATGACCATGCGCCGTCGCCTGTTCAGCCACATGATGGGCATGCCGGTGGCGTTCTTCGATAAACAGTCCACCGGTACTCTGCTGTCGCGCATTACCTACGATTCCGAGCAGGTGGCCTCCTCCTCCTCCAGCGCGCTGATCACCGTGGTGCGTGAAGGGGCCTCGATCATTGGCCTGTTCGTCCTGATGTTCTGGTACAGCTGGCAGCTGTCGCTGATCCTGATCGTGCTGGCGCCAATCGTCTCGATCGCGATCCGCGTCGTCTCCAAACGTTTCCGCAGCATCAGTAAAAACATGCAGAACACGATGGGGCAGGTGACCACCAGCGCAGAGCAGATGCTGAAAGGGCACAAAGAGGTGCTGATTTTTGGCGGCCAGGAAGTGGAAACCAAGCGCTTCGATAAGGTCAGCAATAAGATGCGTCTGCAGGGGATGAAAATGGTTTCCGCCTCTTCCATCTCCGATCCGATCATTCAGCTTATCGCCTCTCTGGCGCTGGCATTTGTGCTGTATGCCGCCAGCTTCCCGAGCGTGATGGAAACCTTAACCGCCGGTACCATCACCGTGGTCTTCTCGTCGATGATTGCCCTGATGCGTCCGCTGAAATCGTTAACCAACGTTAACGCCCAGTTCCAGCGCGGGATGGCAGCCTGCCAGACGCTATTTGCCATCCTCGATTCCGAACAGGAAAAAGACGAAGGCAAACGCGTGATCGAGCGCTCAACCGGCGACGTGGAGTTCCGCAACGTGACCTTTACCTACCCGGGTCGCGATACGCCTGCTCTGCGTAACATCAATCTGAAGATCCCGGCAGGCAAGACCGTAGCGCTGGTGGGCCGCTCTGGCTCGGGTAAATCGACCATTGCCAGCCTGATCACCCGCTTCTACGATATTGATGAGGGTGAGATCCTGATTGATGGCCACGATCTGCGCGAGTACACCCTGCGGTCGCTGCGTAATCAGGTCGCGCTGGTCTCCCAGAATGTGCACCTGTTCAACGACACCGTGGCCAATAACATCGCCTATGCCCGTAATGAAGAGTACAGCCGCGAGCAGATTGAAGCCGCAGCGCGGATGGCCTACGCCATGGACTTTATCAACAAGATGGATAACGGCCTGGATACCATTATCGGTGAAAACGGTGTGCTGCTCTCCGGCGGTCAGCGCCAGCGTATCGCCATTGCGCGCGCGCTGCTGCGTGACAGCCCAATCCTGATCCTCGATGAAGCCACCTCGGCGCTGGATACGGAATCCGAACGTGCCATCCAGTCTGCGCTGGATGAGCTGCAGAAGAACCGTACCTCGCTGGTGATCGCGCACCGCCTGTCGACCATCGAAAAAGCCGATGAAATCGTGGTGGTGGAAGATGGCTATATCGTCGAGCGCGGCAGCCATACCGATCTGCTGGCGCATCAGGGCGTGTATGCGCAACTTCATAAGATGCAGTTTGGCGCATGATTGCCCGCATCTGGTCCGGTGAGTCTCCGCTCTGGCTGCTGCTGTTGCCGCTCTCCTGGCTGTATGGCCTGGTCAGCGGCCTGATCCGCCTCAGCTATAAAGTGGGGCTCAAACGGGCCTGGCGTGCCCCCGTGCCGGTGGTGGTGGTGGGCAACCTCACTGCTGGCGGCAACGGCAAAACGCCGGTGGTGATCTGGCTGGTGGAACAGCTGACCCGACGCGGTATCCGCGTGGGGGTCGTCTCCCGGGGCTACGGCGGTAAGGCGGAGCGCTATCCGCTACTGTTGACCGCGCAAACCACTACTGCGCAAGCGGGGGATGAGCCGGTGCTGATCTTTCAGCGCACCGGTGCGCCGGTGGCGGTCTCGCCGGTGCGCAGCGAGGCCGTTCAGGTTCTGCTGAGCCAGGCGAATGTGCAGATTGTTATTACCGACGATGGGCTGCAGCACTACGCTCTGGCCCGGGACAAAGAGATCGTGGTGATTGACGGCGTGCGCCGCTTCGGTAACGGCTGGTGGTTACCCGCCGGGCCGATGCGCGAGCGCGCGTCTCGCTTAGGTTCTGTGGATGCGGTCATCGTTAACGGCGGTACGGCGCAGGCGGGGGAGATCCCGATGCAGCTGCGTCCTGGTCTGGCGGTGAATCTGCTGACCGGCGAGCGGCGCGATGTCGCTGAACTTAATAATCTGGTGGCGATGGCCGGGATCGGTCATCCCCCGCGCTTTTTCACCACTCTCGAAGCCTGCGGTGCCCGGCTCGTTAATACAGTGCCGCTGGCCGACCATCAGGCGCTGAGTCTGGAACAGGTGTCAGGCTTTACCGCACCCGGCCAGACGCTAATCATGACCGAAAAAGATGCGGTGAAATGCCGCGCGTTTGCCCGCGACAACTGGTGGTATTTACCGGTTGATGCTGAACTGCAGGGCGAACAGCCTGAACGGCTGCTGCAGGAACTTATCGCCCTCGCAGGGCAGGTTAACGAGGTTTCACCCGCGCACTAACTGACAGGACATGGCATGGCTCTACCGCAACTCACGCTTTCAGCCGCACGTCATCTTCATCTCGCCGCGCAGGGGCTTTTGAAAAAGCCCCGTCGTCGCGCGCAGCCCGCCGATATTCTTACCACCATCCAGCGCATGTCGCTGCTGCAGATCGATACCATCAATATCGTTGCCCGTAGCCCGTATCTGGTGCTGTTCAGCCGTCTCGGCCACTATCAGCCAGACTGGCTGGATAACGCGCTGCGTCAGGGCGAGCTGATGGAGTACTGGGCGCATGAGGCGTGCTTCCTGCCGCGCAGCGATTTTGCCCTGATGCGTCACCGGATGCTCTCCCCCGACAACATGGGCTGGAAATACCGCCAGGCCTGGATGCAGGAGCACGCGGAAGACATTGAGCAGCTAATCGCCCATATTCATGAGAAGGGTCCGGTACGTTCTGCCGATTTCGAACATCCCCGCAAAGGGGCCAGCGGATGGTGGGAGTGGAAGCCGCACAAACGCCATCTTGAGGGGCTGTTTACCGCCGGGAAAGTGATGGTTGTAGAAAGGCGTAACTTCCAGCGCGTTTACGATCTTACCCACCGGGTGATGCCGGAGTGGGATGACAGCCGGGATATGCTGACCCAGGCGGCGGCCGAAGCCGTAATGCTGGAAAACAGCGCCCGCAGTCTGGGCATTTTCCGCGCCCAGTGGTTAGCCGATTATTATCGCCTCCGTCGGCCAGCTCTGGCCCCGCTGCTTGAGCGCTGGCAGGCGCAGCAGCAGGTCGTTCGCGTTGAGGTGGAGGCTCTGGGAGAGATGTGGCTGCATGCCGATCTGCTGCCGCTGCTTCCTCTTGCAGAGGAAGGCAAGCTCACCGCCACCCACAGCGCTGTCCTGTCACCGTTTGATCCGGTGGTCTGGGATCGTAAACGCGCGGAGCAGCTGTTTAACTTCAGCTACCGGCTGGAGTGCTATACCCCGGCTCCGAAACGCCAGTACGGCTATTTCGTCCTGCCGCTGCTGCACAAAGGGCAGCTGGTGGGGCGGATGGATGCCAAAATGCACCGCAAAACCGGTGAGCTACAGATTATCGCCCTCTTTCTGGAAGAGGGTGTCCGGGTCAGCGCCGGGCTGGAAAAGGGGCTCACTGCCGCAATCAGCGACTTTGCGGGCTGGCAGGGGGCAACACGGATCGCGCTGGGCCATCTTCCTAACGGGCTTTTTGCTGCCTGTCGAAGTGGCTGGGAAATAGACGCGGTCTGAAAAAGGAATATGGTAAGCTTTACCGATCATTGATACGGAGGAACTATGGATCACCGTTTACTGGAAATTATTGCCTGCCCGGTGTGCAACGGCAAACTCTACTACAGCCAGGATAAGCAGGAGTTAATCTGCAAACTGGACAGTCTTGCCTTCCCACTGCGCGACGGCATTCCCGTTCTGCTGGAAACCGAAGCCCGTTCGCTGGCGGCAGAAGAGAGCAAACCATGAGTTTTGTTGTCATCATTCCGGCGCGCTTCGCCTCCACGCGCTTGCCGGGTAAACCGCTGGTCGACATCAACGGTAAGCCGATGATCGTCCACGTGCTGGAGCGTGCGCGCGAGTCCGGCGCTGAGCGTATTATCGTCGCCACCGATCATGAAGACGTAGCGCGAGCGGTGGAAGCAGCGGGCGGCGAAGTGTGCATGACCCGCGCCGATCACCAGTCCGGTACCGAACGTCTGGCGGAAGTAGTGGAAAAATGCGGTTTCAGCGACGACACGGTGATTGTCAACGTGCAGGGCGATGAGCCGATGATCCCGGCGGTGATTATTCGCCAGGTGGCTGAAAACCTCGCCCAGCGTCAGGTGGGTATGGCGACGCTGGCGGTGCCGGTGCACAGCGCCGAAGAGGCGTTCAACCCCAACGCGGTGAAAGTAGTGCTGGACGGCGAAGGCTATGCGCTCTATTTCTCCCGCGCGACCATTCCCTGGGATCGCGACCGCTTCGCACACTCCCGCGAAGAGATCGGCGACAGCATCCTGCGCCATCTGGGTATTTATGGCTATCGCGCCGGCTTTATTCGCCGTTACGTGACCTGGCAGCCGAGCCCGCTGGAAAACATCGAGATGCTCGAGCAGCTGCGCGTGCTGTGGTACGGCGAGAAGATCCATGTTGCCGTCGCGCAGGAAGTGCCTGGTACGGGCGTTGATACGCCAGAGGATCTCGCCCGCGTTCGCGCTGAGATGCGTTAATCCCCGCCATCCCCCCATCCGGGGGGATGCTTTTCTTCCGAATTTCTTCATCAGAATCGCCTCACAAGAGTGACATCCGCCCGCCAGACGCTCATTATAAAAGCAGTAGTCTTAATGGGGGTAATCTAAAATGGAACAGCTGCGTGCCGAACTCAGCCATCTGCTGGGTGAAAAACTGAGCCGTGTGGAATGTGTGCATGAAAAGGCGGATACCACGCTGTGGTCGTTGTATGACAGCCAGGGAAACCCCATGCCGTTACTGGCGCGAAGCTTCACTTCACCGGATGTTGCCCGACAGCTGGCGTGGAAAATCTCCATGCTGGCTCGCAGCGGTACGGTGAGAATGCCGACCGTCTATGGCGTGATGACCCATGAAGAGCATCCAGGGCCTGACGTGCTGCTGCTCGAGCGCCTGCGCGGCGTCTCAGTTGAAGCCCCGGCCCGCACGCCGGAACGCTGGGAGCAGCTCAAAGATCAGATTGTCGAGGCGCTGCTGGCCTGGCACCGGATGGACAGCGGCGGGCTGGTCGGGGCGGTGGACAGCACCCAGGAGAATCTCTGGCCGCTCTGGTATCGCCAGCGGGTCGAGGTGTTGTGGGGAACGCTAAACCAGTATCGCAACACCGGCCTGACCATGCAGGACAAACGGATCCTGTTTCGGACCCGTGAATGCCTGCCCGCCCTGTTTGAAGGCTTCAACGACAACAGCGTGCTGATCCACGGCAGCTTTACCTTGCGCAGTATGCTCAAGGATCCGCGCAGCGATCAGCTGCTGGCGATGGTTGGGCCCGGGGTGATGCTGTGGGCTCCGCGGGAGTATGAACTGTTTCGCCTGAGCGAAAGCGGGCTGGCAGAGGATCTCCTCTGGTACTATCTGCAGCGCGCGCCGGTCTCAGAGTCATTCCTCTGGCGGCGCTGGCTGTACATATTATGGGACGAAGTGGCGCAGCTGGTGAATACCGGACGCTTCAACCGCGCCAACTTCGATCTGGCGTCAAAATCACTGCTTCCCTGGCTCGTCTGAAGGGCCTTTAAGCCACTGCCAGACGCGTCCGAGCGTCTCGTAACCGACACGATCGCTGTGCATCAGCCAGACCGGGGACGGAATAATCCGTTCCCAGGGGTTGAGCGGGGCGCTAATCGCCAGCTGATTGGCGGGGGCGGGCAGCGGGTGTAACCCCTGTTGTTCAAAGAAGATCATCGCCCGCGGCAGATGCGAAGCGGAGGTCACCAGCAGGAACGGGGCATCGCCGATCGCCTGCTTCACCGCTGCGGCTTCCTCTTCGGTATCTTTCGGGCTGTCGAGGGTGATAATGTCCTCACGCGGGACCCCCAGCGACTGTGCCACGCGGGCCCCGGCTTCTGCGGTGCTCACCGGATTGCTTTGCGCCGCCGCTCCGGTGAAGATCATCTTCGAGCCCGGATTAGCCAGCCACAGGCGCATCCCTTCATTGAGTCGCGGCAGGCTGTTGTTGATGAGATTAGAGCTGGGCGCCCAGTCCGGATCCCAGGTATAGCCCCCGCCGAGCACCACAATGTACTCAACTTTTTGATTTCCCTGCCAGGTCGGGTACTTATCTTCCACCGGACGTAGCAGCCCGTCCGCCACCGGCTGCAGGCTCAGCAGCAGCAGTACCAGCCAGCCTGCCGTGGTCATCATTTTACCGGTTTTCTGAAAGCGGCTGAACCACAGCAACCCCAGACCCAGCGCGATACACAGCAGAAGAAGAGGGAGGGGAAGCATCATGCCGCCAATATATTTTTTTAGGGTAAAAAGCATCCTTTCTGGCTCCTTTTTTGACCATACAGCTGAGGATTGTTAGCGATATTACACCAGAGAGGTTCATTCTCCGTCCGGCTGTGACAAAATAGCGGTTTTGTTGTTAGCGGGTGGAGCTCTCCCAATGCGGGATCGCAATTTTGATGACATCGCGGAAAAGTTTGCCCGCAATATTTATGGCACGACCAAGGGCCAGCTGCGTCAAACGATCCTCTGGCAGGATCTGGACATCCTGCTCGACCGCTTTGGGTCGAAAAAATTGCGCGTTCTCGATGCCGGCGGCGGTGAAGGTCAGACCGCAATAAAAATGGCCGAACGCGGACACCATGTCATCCTTTGCGATCTGTCGGCAGAGATGATCGTCCGGGCCGAAAGCGCCGCGAAGGAGAAAGGTGTGAGCGATAACATGCAATTTATACATTGCGCCGCTCAGGACATCGCTCAACATTTGGAAAGCCCGGTTGATCTGATATTGTCTCATGCGGTGCTGGAGTGGGTAGCCGATCCCCAGGCGCTGTTGCAGACGCTGTGGTCGATACTCTGCCCCGGCGGTGCGCTGTCGCTGATGTTCTACAACGCCAACGGCCTGCTGATGCGTAACGTGCTGGTGGGCAATTTTGGCTATGTGCAGCAGGGCATGTACAAAAAGAAACGGCGCACGCTTTCACCGGACTTTCCGCGCGATCCGCAGCAGGTTTACGGCTGGCTGGAAGCAATGGGCTGGCAGATCGCCGGGAAAACCGGCATCAGGGTGTTTCACGATTATCTGCGTGATAAACAAAAGCAGCATGAGTGCTTTGACGCCCTCACAGAATTAGAGACGCGGTACTGTCGCCAGGAGCCCTGGATCAGCCTTGGCCGCTACATACACGTCACCGCGTACAAGCCGCAGAGCAAGGATAACTTATGAGTGAATTTTCCCAGACAGTCCCCGAACTGGTTGCCTGGGCCCGAAAAAACGATTTCTCCCTCTCGCTGCCGGTCGACAGACTCTCTTTTCTGCTGGCGGTTGCCACGCTGAACGGCGAACGGCTGGATGGAGAAATGAGCGAGGGCGAACTGGTGGATGCGTTCCGCCATGTCAGTGATGCGTTTGAGCAAACCAGCGAAACCATTAATGTGCGTGCCAATAACGCGATTAACGATATGGTGCGTCAACGTCTGCTGAACCGCTTTACCAGCGAACAGGCGGAAGGAAACGCCATCTATCGCCTGACGCCGCTGGGCATCGGCATCACCGACTACTACATTCGCCAGCGCGAATTCTCAACCCTGCGTCTCTCGATGCAGCTCTCCATTGTGGCGGGCGAACTGAAGCGTGCGGCCGATGCCGCTGACGAAGACGGCGACGAATTCCACTGGCATCGCAACGTCTACGCGCCGCTGAAATATTCGGTGGCCGAAATCTTCGACAGCATCGATCTGACCCAGCGCATCATGGACGAGCAGCAGCAGCTGGTGAAGGACGACATCGCCCAGCTGCTGAACAAAGACTGGCGGGCGGCGATCTCCAGCTGCGAAATGCTGCTGTCAGAAACCTCAGGCACCCTGCGTGAACTGCAGGATACGCTGGAGGCCGCGGGCGACAAGCTGCAGGCCAACCTGCTGCGCATCCAGGATGCCACGCTGGCCCATGACAACCTGCATTTTGTCGATCGTCTGGTCTTCGACCTGCAAAGCAAACTCGATCGCATTATCAGCTGGGGCCAGCAGTCTATCGACCTGTGGATCGGCTATGACCGCCACGTGCATAAATTTATCCGTACCGCCATCGACATGGATAAAAACCGCGTCTTTGCCCAGCGTCTGCGCCAGTCGGTCCAGACCTACTTCGATGCGCCATGGGCGCTGACCTACGCCAGTGCCGACCGTCTGCTTGATATGCGTGACGAAGAGATGAGCCTGCGCGACGAAGAGGTGACCGGCGAACTGCCAGCCGATCTGGAATACGAAGAGTTTAACGAAATACGCGAACAGCTTGCGACGATGATCGAGGCGCAGCTGGCGATCTTCAAAGCCAAAAACACACCGCTGGATCTCGGTCTGGTGGTGCGCGACTACCTCGCCCAATACCCACGTGCGCGCCATTTCGATATCGCCCGCATCGTGGTCGATCAGGCGGTACGTCTGGGCGTCGCGCAAGCAGATTTCACCGGCCTGCCGCCGAAGTGGCAGCCGATTAACGATTACGGAGCCAAGGTACAGGCGCATGTCATTGACAAATATTGAACACGTGATGCCAGTTAAGCTGGCCCAGGCGCTGGCAAATCCGATCTTTCCGGCGCTGGACAGCCAGCTGCGTGCCGGTCGTCACATTGGTCTCGACGAGCTGGATAATCACGCCTTTTTGATGGATTTTCAGGAATACCTGGAAGAGTTTTACGCCCGCTATAACGTGGAGCTGATCCGCGCCCCGGAAGGTTTCTTCTACCTGCGCCCGCGCTCCACCACGCTGATCCCGCGCTCGGTGCTGTCCGAGCTGGACATGATGGTCGGTAAAATTCTTTGCTACCTCTATCTCAGCCCGGAGCGTCTGGCTAACGAAGGCATCTTCACCCAGCAGGAGCTCTATGACGAGCTGCTGACGCTGGCGGACGAAGGCAAGCTGCTGAAGCTGGTGAACAACCGCTCTACCGGTTCCGACGTCGACCGTCAGAAGTTACAGGAAAAAGTGCGCTCCTCCCTGAACCGCCTGCGCCGTCTGGGAATGGTGTGGTTTATGGGCCACGACAGCAGTAAATTCCGCATCACGGAATCGGTATTCCGCTTTGGCGCCGACGTGCGCGTGGGCGACGACGCCCGTGAAGCGCAGCTGCGCATGATCCGCGATGGCGAAGCGATGCCGGTGGAAAACCATCTGCAGCTCAATGATGAGCATGAAGACAATCAGCCGGATAGCGGGGAGGAAGAGTAATGATTGAACGCGGTAAATTTCGCTCACTGACGCTGATTAACTGGAACGGTTTCTTTGCCCGCACCTTCGATCTCGATGAGCTGGTGACCACGCTCTCGGGCGGTAACGGGGCAGGGAAATCCACCACCATGGCGGCGTTCGTCACCGCCCTGATCCCGGATCTGACGCTGCTGCATTTCCGTAATACCACCGAAGCCGGTGCCACCAGCGGCTCCCGCGATAAGGGTCTGCACGGTAAGCTGAAGGCGGGCGTCTGTTACTCCGTGCTGGACGTTATCAACTCCCGTCACCAGCGCGTGGTCGTCGGCGTACGTCTGCAGCAGGTCGCCGGACGTGACCGTAAGGTCGACATCAAGCCGTTTGCCATTCAGGGGCTGCCAACCTCCGTTCAGCCCACCTCTCTGTTAACGGAAACCCTCAATGAACGCCAGGCGCGCGTGCTGACGCTCCAGGAGCTGAAAGACAAGCTGGAAGCCATCGAAGGCGTGCAGTTTAAGCAGTTCAACTCCATTACCGATTACCACTCGCTGATGTTCGATCTGGGCGTGGTGGCGCGTCGTCTGCGCTCGGCCTCGGATCGTAGCAAGTACTATCGTCTGATCGAAGCCTCGCTGTACGGCGGGATCTCCAGCGCCATTACCCGTTCCCTACGCGACTACCTGTTGCCGGAGAACAGCGGCGTGCGTAAGGCCTTCCAGGATATGGAAGCGGCGCTGCGTGAAAACCGCATGACGCTGGAAGCGATCCGCGTGACCCAGTCGGACCGCGATCTGTTCAAGCATCTGATCAGCGAAGCCACCAACTATGTGGCCGCCGACTATATGCGCCACGCCAACGAGCGCCGCATCCATCTGGATCAGGCCCTCGAGTATCGCCGCGAGCTGTTTACCTCGCGCCAGCAGCTGGCGTCCGAGCAGTACAAACACGTCGAGATGGCGCGCGAGTTGTCCGAGCACAACGGCGCGGAAGGGGATCTGGAGGCCGATTATCAGGCCGCCAGCGATCACCTGAATCTGGTCCAGACCGCGCTGCGTCAGCAGGAAAAAATTGAGCGCTACGAAGCGGATCTCGATGAGCTGCAAATTCGTCTGGAAGAGCAGAACGAAGTGGTGGCTGAAGCCGCCGACAAGCAGGAAGAGAACGAAGGCCGTGCCGAAGCCGCCGAGCTGGAAGTGGATGAGCTGAAAAGCCAGCTTGCCGATTACCAGCAGGCGCTGGACGTCCAGCAAACCCGCGCCATTCAGTACAACCAGGCGCTGCAGGCCCTGCAGCGTGCGAAAGACCTCTGCCATTTGCCGGATCTGACGCCGGAGAGCGCGGATCAGTGGCTGGAAACCTTCCAGGCCAAAGAGCAGGAAGCCACCGAGAAGCTCCTGAATCTCGAGCAGAAAATGAGCGTGGCGCAAACCGCGCACAGCCAGTTTGAACAGGCTTACCAGCTGGTGGCGGCCATTAACGGCCCGCTGGCGCGCGCTGAGGCCTGGGAAGTGGCCCGCGAGCTGCTGCGCGATGGCGTCAATCAGCGCCATATGGCGGAACAGGTTCAGCCGCTGCGCATGCGTCTGAACGAGCTGGAACAACGCCTGCGCGAACAGCAGGAGGCGGAACGCCTGCTGGCTGAGTTCTGCAAGCGTCAGGGCAAACGGGTCGATATTGACGATCTGGAAGCCCTGCATCAGGAGCTGGAAGCCCGTATCGCGTCGCTGTCCGACAGCGTTTCCAGCGCCAGCGAGCAGCGCATGCAGCTGCGCCAGGAGCTGGAGCAGCTGCAGTCGCGTATTCAGACGCTGATGCAGCGCGCCCCGATCTGGCTGGCAGCCCAGAGCAGCCTCAGCCAGCTCAGCGAGCAGTGCGGCGAGGCGTTCGAATCCGGGCAGGACGTGACAGAGTATCTCCAGCAGCTGCTGGAGCGTGAACGCGAAGCCATTGTTGAGCGTGACGAAGTGGGCGCCCGCAAGCGTGCCGTCGACGAAGAAATTGAGCGCTTAAGCCAGCCGGGCGGCGCAGAAGATGCGCGCCTGAACACCCTGGCCGAACGTTTTGGCGGTGTACTGCTGTCCGAAATCTATGACGACGTCAGCCTCGAAGATGCGCCGTACTACTCCGCGCTGTACGGTCCATCCCGCCACGCTATCGTGGTGCCGGATCTGTCCCTGATCGCCGACCAGCTCGAAGGCCTGGAAGATTGCCCGGAAGATCTCTATCTGATCGAAGGGGATCCGCAGTCGTTCGATGACAGCGTCTTTGGCGTCGACGAGCTGGAAAAAGCGGTGGTGGTGAAGATCGCCGATCGCCAGTGGCGTTATTCGCGCTTCCCGTCGCTGCCGCTTTTTGGCCGCGCCGCGCGTGAAAGCCGCATTGAGAGCCTGCACACCGAGCGCGAAGCGCTGTCCGAACGCTTCGCCACGCTCTCTTTCGATGTCCAGAAAACCCAGCGTCTGCACCAGGCGTTCAGCCGCTTTATCGGCAGCCATCTGGCAGTAGCCTTTGAAGCCGATCCGGAAGCGGAGATCCGCAAGTTCACCACGCGTCGTACCGAACTTGAACGCGCGCTTTCCGCTCACGAAAACGACAACCAGCAGAGCCGCGTTCAGTTTGAACAGGCTAAAGAGGGCGTCGCGGCCCTGAACCGCATTCTGCCACGCCTCAACCTGCTGGCGGATGACACCCTCGCCGATCGGGTGGATGAGATCCAGGAGCGCCTCGATGAAGCGCAGGAAGCCGCGCGCTTTGTGCAGCAGCACGGCAACCAGCTGGCGAAGCTGGAGCCGATGCTCTCCGTCCTGCAGAGCGACCCGGAACAGTTCGAACAGCTGAAAGAAGATTACGCCTGGTCCCAGCAGGTTCAGCGCGAAGCCCGTCAGCAGGCCTTTGCCCTGACCGAAGTGGCCCAGCGTCGGGCGCACTTCAGCTACTCCGATTCAGCGGAAATGCTGAATGGCAACAGCGATCTGAACGAGAAGCTGCGCCATCGTCTGGAGCAGGCGGAAGCAGAACGTACCCGCGCCCGTGAGGCGATGCGTAGCCATGCCGCACAGCTGAGTCAGTACAGCCAGGTGCTGGCGTCGCTGAAAAGCTCCTTTGATACCAAGAAAGAGCTGCTGACCGACCTGCATAAAGAACTGCAGGATATCGGCGTACGGGCTGACAGCGGGGCAGAGGAGCGGGCGCGTATTCGTCGCGACGAACTGCATGCCCAGCTCAGCAACAACCGCGCGCGTCGCAACCAGCTGGAAAAAGCGCTGACCTTCTGCGAAGCGGAGATGGATAACCTGACCCGTCGTCTGCGCAAGCTGGAACGCGATTATCACGAGAAGCGCGAGCAGGTGGTCACCGCCAAAGCGGGCTGGTGCGCCGTGATGCGGATGGTAAAAGACAACGGCGTTGAACGCCGTCTGCACCGCCGCGAGCTGGCCTATCTCTCCGGGGATGAGCTGCGCTCCATGTCGGATAAGGCGCTCGGTGCGCTGCGTCTGGCGGTGGCGGATAACGAACACCTGCGCGATGTGCTGCGCATGTCGGAAGATCCGAAACGCCCTGAGCGCAAAATTCAGTTCTTCGTGGCGGTCTATCAGCACCTGCGCGAGCGTATTCGTCAGGACATCATCCGTACCGATGACCCGGTTGAAGCCATTGAGCAGATGGAGATCGAGCTGGGCCGTCTGACGGAAGAGCTGACCTCCCGCGAGCAGAAGCTGGCCATCAGCTCCCGCAGCGTGGCGAATATCATCCGTAAGACGATCCAGCGCGAGCAGAACCGTATTCGTCAGCTGAACCAGGGCCTGCAGAGCGTCTCCTTCGGCCAGGTTAACAGCGTGCGTCTGAACGTTAACGTGCGTGAAGCCCACGCCACGCTGCTGGACGTGCTGGCTGAACAGCACGAGCAGCATCAGGATCTGTTCAACAGCAACCGTCTGACCTTCTCCGAAGCGCTGGCGAAGCTGTATCAGCGTCTGAACCCGCAGATTGACATGGGCCAGCGCACGCCGCAAACCATCGGTGAGGAGCTGCTGGACTACCGCAACTATCTCGAGATGGAAGTCGAAGTTAACCGAGGCTCCGATGGCTGGCTGCGTGCGGAATCGGGCGCCCTGTCGACCGGGGAAGCGATCGGTACCGGGATGTCGATTCTGGTGATGGTGGTGCAGAGCTGGGAAGATGAATCCCGACGCCTGCGCGGCAAGGATATCTCCCCATGCCGCCTGCTGTTCCTCGATGAAGCGGCGCGTCTTGATGCCCGTTCTATCGCCACGCTGTTTGAGCTGTGCGACCGTCTGGACATGCAGCTGATTATCGCCGCGCCGGAGAACATCAGTCCGGAGAAAGGCACCACCTACAAACTGGTGCGTAAGGTCTACCAGAACAGCGAGCATGTTCACGTTGTCGGCCTGCGCGGTTTTGCCCCGCAGCCACCGGAATCCCTTCCGGGAACGGCTGACGCCTCCTGACGATTCTGAAAGTTCACCATGGCGGCCTCCGGGCCGCCTTTTTTTGTTCCTTAAGCTTGTACTGGCGGCTGCGTTAACTTTAAACTTCTTTACATAAGGCAAGGCTGGTGCCGGTCTGTCTTCCTATAATGAAATGAAGCCCCGGTGATGAGGGCGCGACGTAAAGTAAACAGGGGGCAAGGGATGTTGCTGAATAAAATGTACGGTCGTCAGCTGTCGGCACTCAGTTTGTGCCTGACGGTAGTAGTGGCTCCACTGTTTTCTGCCCGGGCCGATGAGCCCGAACTGGTTCCTGTCGACAGCTCCGCCACGATGGGCGCGCAGCCTACGTCGCTGTCACAACCGCTGGAACAATCGCCAGCCACCGCCATCATGGCCGGTATCCGGCCGCTGCCTGCCGATGTCAGCGCGGAACAACGCCGCCAACAGCTGCTGTCGGCTCTGCCGGCGGGCTACTCTCCGGTTTATCTCAATCAGCTTACGCTGCTGTATGCCGCACGCGACATGAAACCCATGTGGGACGATCGCGATGCCGTGCGGGCGTTCCAGCAGCAGCTTGCCGAAGTCGCTATCGCCGGTTTTCAGCCACAGTTTACCGCCTGGGTGGAGCTGCTGACCCAGCCTTCGGTGACCGGTATGGCGCGGGACGTGATCCTGTCCGATGCGATGATGGGCTATCTGCAGTTTGTCGCGGGGATCCCGGTCAACGGTAACCGCTGGCTCTACAGCACCAAACCCTACAAGATGACGACCCCGCCGCTGTCGGTGATTAACCAGTGGCAGCTGGCGCTGGATAACGGGACGGTACCGAACTTTATTACCCGACTCGCTCCGACCCATCCGCAGTATGCGGTGATGCACCAGTCGCTGCTGCAGCTGGTGGCCGATACGCAACCCTGGCCGCAAATGCAGGGAACCGCCAAACTGAGTCCCGGGCAGTGGAGCAGCGACGTTCCGGCCCTGCGCGAGATCCTCAAACGCTCCGGGATGATTGACGGCGGGCCAAAAATAGCCCTGCCGGGCGACGATCCGCAAAGCGTGGTTGTCAGTCCGTCAGCCCCGCCGGCTGAGAAGAAAAAGAAATCTGTCTCCAGCAAACCGGCGGCCTATGACCGCAGTCTTGTAGAGGCGGTCAAAGCCTTCCAGACCACCCAGGGGCTGGGCGCGGATGGCGTGATTGGCCAGGGCACGCGTGACGCGCTGAATCTCACTCCTGCTCAGCGTGCCGGGGTGCTGGCGCTCAATATCCAGCGTCTGCGCCTGCTGCCGGCCACGCTCTCCACCGGCATTATGGTGAATATCCCGGCCTTCTCGCTGGTCTACTATCAGAACGGTAACGAGGTGCTGGCATCGAGAGTCATCGTTGGCCGTCCGGATCGTAAAACCCCGATGATGAGCAGCGCCCTGAATAACGTGGTGGTCAACCCGCCGTGGAATGTGCCGCCGACGCTGGCGCGCAACGATATCCTGCCGAAACTGCGGGATGATCCCGGATATCTTGAACGCCACAACTATACCGTTCTGCGCGGCTGGAACAGTAAAGAGGCGATCGATCCGTGGCGGGTTGACTGGGCGACTATTACGCCTGCGAATCTGCCATTCCGTTTCCAGCAGGCGCCCGGGGCGCATAACTCGCTGGGGCGCTATAAGTTCAACATGCCAAGCTCGGATGCCATCTATCTGCACGATACGCCTAACCACAACCTGTTCCAGAAAGACGTTCGCGCGCTCAGCTCCGGTTGCGTGCGCGTGAACAAGGCGTCAGAACTGGCTAACATGCTGTTACAGGATGCGGGATGGAACGACACGCGTATCTCCGACGCGCTGAAGCAGGGCGACACGCGCTATGTGAATATCCGCCAAAATATTCCGGTTAATCTGTATTATCTGACTGCATTCGTCGGCAAGGACGGTCGGACCCAGTATCGTACAGATATTTACAATTATGATGAGATCGCCCGGTCCAACACACAAATTATTGCCAGGGCCGAGCAATTGATCAGGTAAATGAAGAAGTTCGGAAAATTCCGGTAGCCTAAGTAAAAAACAGGAACGGGGTTTGCGGCTGCAAGCCCCGTATTTCCTGGATTCTGCTACCTTGACGGTGACAGGTTTGCCCGGTAAGGTGCCCTTCGTGCGCTGTAGTGCATATAGACGATAACACTGACCTGTAGACCTGATTACCATGGACAAATTCGACGCTAATCGCCGTAAGTTGCTGGCGTTAGGGGGCATTGCGCTGGGCGCTGCCATCTTACCGACGCCATCATTTGCCACGCTCTCTACCCCTCGACCACGCATTCTGACGCTTAATAACCTGCATACAGGTGAGTCAATAAAAGCGGAGTTTTTTGATGGACGGGGCTATATTCAGGATGAATTAGCAAAGCTTAATCATTTTTTCCGTGATTTCCGCGCAAATAAGATTAAAGCCATCGATCCGGGATTATTCGATCAGCTTTACCGCCTGCAGGGCCTGCTGGGAACCCGTAATCCGGTCCAGCTTGTCTCCGGTTACCGCTCCCTTGATACCAATAACGAACTACGCGCCCGCAGTCGTGGGGTCGCTAAAAAAAGTTATCACACCAAAGGGCAGGCGATGGATTTCCATATTGAAGGCGTTTCGTTAGCCAATGTTCGCAAAGCTGCGTTATCTATGCGCGCAGGTGGTGTAGGATATTACCCACGTAGCAACTTTGTGCATATCGATACCGGGCCATTGCGGCACTGGTAATAACGAAATCAGGAGCAGTATGAACTATCGTATTATTCCGGTCACCGCGTTCTCCCAGAACTGTTCGATTATCTGGTGTGAGCAAACCAAACTGGCAGCGCTGGTCGATCCCGGTGGTGATGCAGAGAAGATCAAACAGGAAGTCGCTGCCGCTGGCGTGACCTTAATGCAGATTTTACTCACCCACGGTCATCTCGATCACGTGGGGGCGGCGGCCGAGCTGGCGCAGCACTACGGTGTGCCGATCGTCGGTCCGGAAAAAGAAGATGAGTTCTGGCTGCAGGGCTTGCCGGCGCAAAGCCGCATGTTTGGGCTGGATGAGTGTCTGCCGCTGACGCCGGATCGCTGGCTGAATGAAGGTGAGACCGTTAACGTCGGCAATGTGACCTTACAGGTCTTACACTGTCCGGGACATACGCCAGGTCACATTGTCTTCTTTGATGACCAGTCGCGTCTGCTGATTTCCGGCGACGTGATCTTCAAAGGTGGAGTAGGGCGCAGCGACTTCCCGCGTGGCGATCATGCGCAGCTGATCCGCTCGATCAAAGAGAAGTTATTGCCGCTAGGTGATGACGTGACCTTTATCTCCGGCCATGGCCCGATGTCGACGCTGGGCTACGAGCGGCTGCACAACCCGTTCCTGCAGGATGAACTGCCGGTCTGGTAACGAACATTAAAAAAGCCTGCTTTAAGCAGGCTTTTTTTTGCCCGGTGGCGCTGACGCTTACCGGGCCTACGTGTAGGCCGGGCAAACGCTGTGCCGCCCGGCTTAACGTTTACAGTACAGCCACAATCGCTTCGCACAGCGGCGCCATGTTATCCGGCGTCATACCCGCCACGTTAACACGACCGGAAGCCACCGCGTACACGCCAAACTCTTCACGCAGACGCAGAACCTGTTCTTTGGTCAGGCCGCTGAAGGAGAACATGCCGTTCTGCTTGATGATGAAGCTAAAGTCGCGATCCGCGCCTTTCTCCGCCAGGGTGTTCACGAACAGCAGGCGCATGCGCTGGATGCGTTCACGCATGTCGTTCAGCTCCTGCTCCCAGATGGTGCGCAGCGCGTCATTGCTGAGGATGGTCGCCACCACAGACGCACCGTGAGCCGGTGGGTTGGAGTAGTTAGCACGAATAACGGATTTCATCTGGCTGAACGCACGATCGACGGTCTGCTCATCGGCAGCCACCAGCGTACAGGCACCTACGCGCTCGTTGTACAGACCGAAGTTCTTGGAATAGGAGCTGGCAACAATCAGCTCTTTATGCAGCGCTGCGAACGCACGCAGGCCTTCGGCGTCCTCTTCCAGGCCGCGGGCAAAGCCCTGGTAGGCGAAGTCGAACAGCGGCAGCCAGCCTTTTTCAACGGACAGTTTCGCCAGCTGTTCCCACTGTTCCAGCGTTGGATCGATACCGGTTGGGTTATGGCAGCAGCCGTGGAACAGCACCACATCACCCGCCTGCGCTTCGCTCAGGCTGGCCAGCAGGCCGTCAAAGTCCAGAGCGTGGTTCGCCGCGTCGTAGTAAGCGTACTCACGCACTTCCAGACCGGCAGAGTTGAAGACGCTCTTATGGTTCGGCCAGCTTGGGTTGCTCACCCAGACCGTTTTTACGCTGGTGTTTTTGGCGAGGAAATCCGCCGCCACGCGCAGGGCGCCAGTACCGCCAGGGGTCTGTGCGGTGCGGGCACGTTTATCGCTGATAATCGCGTTGCCTTTGCCGAACAGCAGCTCCTGAGTGCAACGACCAAATTCCGGAATACCGTCGATGCCGAGGTAGTTTTTGGTATTTTCGTTTTCCAGCAGATACTGCTCAGCTTTTTTAACGCTGGTCAGCACCGGGGTCTTGCCGGTCTCATCTTTATAGACACCAATACCCAGGTTGATTTTTCCAGGGCGGTCATCGGCACGAAACAGATCGGCCAGGCCCAGAATCGGGTCGGCAGGGGCGGCGGTAATGTTCTCAAACATGACGAAGTTCCATTGTGGTTACGGAAGTGAAATCCGCTATCAGGTTAACGATAGTTCTACAAAATGCCAACCGTTTGCTACAAAAAGCGTGCGGCTTTTCAAAAGACGCCATCTTTTGCTTTCAGGCATAAAAAAACAGGGCCGAAGCCCTGTTTTTTAAACATATAACAAAGTGGTGTACTGATTAGAACTGGTAAACGATACCAACAGCTGCCTGGTCGTCGGTCGCCTGGCCAGATGCTGCGGAGTAGTTGTTGTCGTCCAGCAGGTTGAATTTGTACGCAGCGTACACGTTCATGTTCTTGTTGAAGTAGTACCATGAACCTACTTCTACGTATTTCACCAGGTCAGCATCGCCACCAGCGAAGCCAGGACGCGCCAGCAGGTCTTTACCTTTAGACTGTACGTAACCTACAGAAGGACGCAGACCGAAATCGAACTGGTACTGAACTACCGCTTCGATGTTCTGAGTTTTGTTAGCGAAGTTGCTGTCTGGCTCACGAGTCATGTTGTAAGTCTGAGCGTAAGAAACTGCAGCATAGATGTTGTTCGCATCATATTTAACAGCAGTAGCCCATGCTTCAGCACGGTCGCCGCCAGCACTTGCGCTACCTGTACCGCCAACGATAGTTTGCGGGTTAGTCTGAGCATCGGTACGGTCAGCAGATTCATAACCCGCTGAAATTGCGAAGCCTTCGCCGAAATCATACTGTACAGCAGTGCTGTAGCCGTCGCCGTTCGCTTTCGCGCCGTTACCCGTCAGGTTAACGGATACAGGTTGGCCATTGTCAGTAGTTTCAACGGTGAGTGGGCTGTTACGATCGTTTTTGCCCTGGTACTGGAGAGCGAAGCTCAGGCCATCAACCAGACCAAAGAAGTTGCTGTTACGGTAGGTCAGCAGGCCGGTAGCACGACCGTTCATGAAGTTGTCGGTAGCAACCCAGGAGTCGCCGCCCCACTCAACCAGCATATCGGTGTAAGCGCCGACGTCATAGATTGCGCCGTAGTTACGACCGTAGTCGATAGAACCTGCATCACCGAAGTTCAGACCAGCAAAGGCCAGACGGGTTCTGGTACCCTGAGAACCTTCAGTGTTGGATGCGTCCATGTTGTATTCCCAGTGACCGTAACCAGTGATCTGGTCGTTGATCTGGGTTTCACCTTTGAAGCCGATACGGGCATAGGTGGTGTCTTCGTTGCTGGTGTCACCGTTGGTGGTCCAGACGTGCTCACCTACAGCTTTACCGTAGAAGTCCAGCTTGTTAGCGTTTTTGTTATAGATTTCTGCTGCGTTAGCTGCACCGGCTGCCAGCAGGGCAGGGATAACCACTGCCAGGATATTGCGCTTCATCATTATTTATTACCCTCATTGGTTTTTTTATGACACTCGCCACTGCCGTCAATAAATTCTGTCAATAAATATTTCCGGAACTATTGATGAGAGTTTGGTGTCTTTATGTGTCTGACAGGCATCTTTCCATTCAAATTACCGTTCCGCCACCCTGAAAGTGCTACAAACCTCAAGATAGAGTTACAAAAAGAAAATATATGTAACAAAAGATGTATTTTAAGGAACTTTGTGAGGCATCTCAAAGTTCAGAGTTACATGGTGAAAATTAAAGCTTCACTAATTCTATCTATATGAATTGCTTATCTTAATTTTAGCTAATGACTTTTTTTATGATCCGAAGCATTAGCGCACTATTTTTCTTATCTCTGGAGATGGACATCTGGATAGCCAGGTTTTCGCACAAAAAATGTGCTAATGCTTGAGATAAGTATTAGGCGCAATAAGACTGTGGTTTATTTTGTGTGCAAAAATATTTCATGGAAATAAAAGGTAACAGTGGAGAGGATTTTGCGGGGTTGCTCTTTAAGGAGGATGACTTTCAACTGACATAAGTTGACAGTGCAGAATAAAATAATGGCCAGCAGAGGCTGGCCATTGAGTGCTACTTAATCGAAATCAGAATGTGGCGCTGCGCGGGGTGCGCGGGAAAGGAATCACATCACGCACGTTCTGAACGCCGGTCACGTAAGCGATCAGACGCTCGAAGCCGAGACCGAAACCGGAATGCGGCACGGTGCCGTAACGACGTAAATCGCGGTACCACCAGTAGTCCTCTTTGTTGAGGCCCATCTCCGCCATACGCGCATCCAGCACATCCAGACGCTCTTCACGCTGAGAACCACCGATGATTTCACCGATGCCCGGGGCAAGCACGTCCATCGCGGCAACGGTTTTGCCGTCTTCGTTAAGACGCATATAGAACGCCTTAATGTCTTTCGGATAGTTTTTCACGACCACCGGGGCTTTGAAGTGTTTCTCGGCCAGGTAGCGTTCGTGCTCGGAGGAGAGGTCAACACCCCAGTAAACCGGGTTCTCAAATTTCTGGCCGCAGGTTTCGAGGATTTTCACCGCATCGGTGTAATCGACCTGCGCAAAATCAGCAGAGACGAAACGCTCCAGACGGGAAATGGCATCGCTGTCGACGCGCTCGGCGAAGAACTTCATGTCATCCGCGCGCTCGGTGAGCACTGCGTTAAAGACATACTTCAGCATCGCTTCCGCCAGGCCAGCCACGTCATCGAGGTTGGCAAATGCCACTTCCGGCTCCAGCATCCAGAACTCCGCCAGGTGACGGCTGGTGTTGGAGTTCTCGGCGCGGAAGGTTGGGCCGAAGGTGTAGATTTTGGACAGTGCACAGGCGTAGGTTTCGCCGTTCAGCTGGCCAGATACGGTCAGGAAGGACTCTTTGCCAAAGAAATCTTTGTCGTAGTCCACTTTGCCTTCCGGCGTGCGCGGCAGGTTTTCCATGTCCAGCGTGGAGACGCGGAACATTTCGCCAGCGCCTTCGGTGTCGGAGGCGGTGATCAGCGGAGTGGAGACCCAGAAGTAACCCTGCTCGTCAAAGAAACGATGCAGCGCCTGCGCCAGAGTATGACGTACACGAGCCACGGCACCAATCATGTTGGTACGCGGGCGCAGGTGAGCCACTTCACGCAGATACTCGATGCTGTGGCGTTTTGCCGCCATCGGGTAAGTATCCGGATCTTCAACCCAGCCGGTCACTTCAATCGAGGTGGCCTGCAGTTCAAAGCTCTGACCCTGGCCCTGAGAGGCCACGATTTTGCCGGTGACCACCACGGAACAGCCGGTAGTCAGACGCAGCACTTCCTGATTGTAATTGGGCAGAGAATTATTAATAACGGCCTGTACAGGATCAAAGCAGGAACCGTCATAAACGGCGAGGAATGAAAAGCCAGCTTTTGAATCTCGGCGGGTACGCACCCATCCGCGCACGGTGACTTCGCTGTCAACGGTAACGCGGCCCTGGAGTACGTCGGCTACAGGCACAACGCTCATAATAGTCTCTCTATGTAGTCCAAAAATAAAATCTGTATCCCCTTCAATGGGGGGATATCTATGTTACCTGTCATCTTCCATCAGACAAGTAGAATTCGCATATGAAAGAGCGGATTTCGGAAATAATAATGGTGCAGACAGCTTACGTACCCTCTGCTATTGCCTTTAGCGTGAACTACTCAATCATTACCGTCATCTCCTGCTTGGCATTTTGCATCGAGACGATGGTGCGGAAGGACTTAATATTTCCCGAAGCGAAGAACAGTTCGCGGGTCAGCGCCTCGTATTCCGCCATATCGCGCACATTAACCACCAGCAGAAAATCGAAATCTCCGGTGACGTAATAGACCTGCTGCACCTGCGGGCAATTCACGAACCGCTGCTTATCTTCCTCCAGCAGGTCCAGACGTTCGTTCTCAATCGTGACCTGAACCATGATGGTGATTGGGCGACCCACCTTGCTGGCGTCCACCACGCTGACGCTGCCCTTGATAATGCCCGCCATCTCCAGTGCGGCGATCCGGCGATTGACCGCCGAGGCAGACAGGCTGACGCGATCGGCAATTTCCCGCTGTGAAAGGCGACTCGTCTGCTGCAAAAGCGTGAGGATTTTTTTATCCCAGGTATCCAGTTTCATCGTGTCGATAACCTTAAACAGTGTGATCGGCCTCACTAATGCAATTTTGTTGCGCTTAAGGGGCGGATAAGGGTGAAAGTTGCGTATTCAAGCTCAATTTTGCGCCATTTACGCGTCAGGCGAAGTGTACCATCACAATTACCGGGAAAGCGTTAACCCGCTTCAAATAGTCAGCCCACACGATAAAGGTGCACTTATGACGGACAGAATAAATTATCAATTTAACGCCCGACGCAAAGGGTATGCTCAGGGGGTGAGCCTCAGCCTGCTCAATGAGCAGGTCGGCGGCGAGGTGCTGGCTTTCCATCAAAAATTCCCGGCATACCGGGTAACGCCGCTGCGCAGGCTCAACCACTTAAGCCAGCGTCTGGGGCTCGGGTCGCTACATATCAAAGATGAGGCCCAGCGATTTGGCCTCAATGCCTTTAAAGGGCTCGGTGGCTCCTATGCCATGGGAAAATATCTCGCCGGCCTGCTCGATCGCGATATTAATACCCTGAGTTTCAGCGACCTTAATTCAGCGGAAATTAAAGCGCGTATAAAAGATATTGTTTTTGTCACCGCCACCGATGGCAACCATGGTCGCGGCGTTGCCTGGGCGGCAGAGCAACTCGGGCTGCGGGCGGTGGTCTATATGCCGAAAGGTTCCTCGCCGGTGCGGGCGCAAAATATTCGCCAGCACGGGGCCGAGTGCACTATTACTGACCTCAACTACGACGATACCGTGCGGCTGGCCGACAAAATGGCCCGCGAGCAGGGCTGGGTGCTGCTGCAGGATACGGCCTGGCAGGGCTATGAGCAGATCCCCACCTGGATTATGCAGGGCTATATGACCCTTGCCGTCGAAGCCTGGGAGCAGCTGCGGCAAAGCGGTGCGCCGTTACCGACACATCTCTTTCTTCAGGCCGGAGTGGGGTCATTCGCGGGCAGCATCATGGGCTATTTTGTCGAGAAGATGCAGCTCCAGGCACCAACGATCGTCATTGTGGAACCGCATAAAGCCAACTGTCTGTATCGCTCGGCGGTCATTAATGACGGGCAACCACACAGCGTGGGCGGCGATATGGCCACCCTGATGGCCGGGCTGGCCTGTGGCGAGCCGAATATTACCAGCTGGCCGATGCTACGCGACCACGCCACCTGTTTTATCTCCGCCGATGATCATCTTGCCGCCAACGGTATGCGCCTTCTTGCCGCGCCGCGCCCCGGTACTGATGAACCCTTTATTTCCGGTGAGTCTGGCGCGATCGGCGTCGGGGTGCTGCATGCCCTCATGACGCAACCGGAATACCGCGAACTCGCCGAATCATTGCGCCTTAATGCCGATGCCCACGTCCTGTTAATCAGCACAGAAGGAGACACCTCCCCGGATATCTATGAGGAGATCGTCTGGTTTGGCCGTAACGGTTAATCGCCCACAGTAATCACAAGAGGGCCATTTTACCTACCCTACAAGCCCTCGGTATGGCACGCGTTCTGACAATAAAACATACGCGGTATCGCGTAATGCACAGAGAGAACATGACCGATGAAGAGTGAAAATGCTGTTACAGAAAGAGGATGCTGCAATCCCGCAAAATGGCATAGCGAAGATACCGTCTGGGTACTTGGCCTGTTCGGGACGGCGATTGGGGCCGGAGTGCTGTTTCTGCCAATAAATGCCGGGATTGGCGGCTTCTGGCCGCTGCTGATTGTTTTCCTCCTCGCTTTTCCCATTACCTATCTGGCACACCGCGGGCTGGCGCGATTTATTTACTCATCTACTACCCCGGAAAGCACCATTACCGATGCGATCGGTGAACATTTTGGTGCCCTGGCGGGAAAGGTGTTTACCGTCATCTATTTCTTTGCCGTCTACACCATTCTGATTATGTATGCGGTGGCGATAACCAATACCGCGCAGAGTTTTATCACGCATCAACTGGGGATGGCGGAACCGCCGCGTGCGCTGGTGGCCATCGTGCTAATCCTCGGACTGATGTTTATCGTCCGACTTGGGCAGCGGTTGATCATGCGGGTAATGAGCGCGCTGGTTTACCCCTTTATTCTCTCGCTTATTTTTATGGCGCTGTTTCTGATCCCCCACTGGAACGGGGCGATCCTGCACACCCTGAACCTCAGCACGGCGGGTAACGGACACGGCATGATATTGACGCTGTGGATGACGTTTCCGGTGCTGGTGATGTCCTTTAACCACTATCCGATCATCTCCCCGATGGTGGTGCGCCAGAAGCAGCGCTACGGCCTGACGCTGGCCGAGCGTAAATGCGGCCAGATCCAGCGCTACGGCATTCTGTTGATGACCCTGGTTGTGCTCTTTTTCGTGCTCAGCTGCGTATTGAGCCTGTCGCCACAGCAGTTGGCGGAGGCAAAGGTACAGAATCTCTCCATTCTCTCGTATCTGGCCAACCAGTTTGATACCCCGGTCATCGCCTGGCTGTCACCGATTATCGCCTTTGTCGCCATTACCAAATCCTTTCTGGGCCACTATATCGGTGCCTATGAATCGCTGCGCGATCTGATCGTTGAAGCCGCAGCCGCGCGGGGGAAAAAACCGGCCATCCGCTCGGTAGACGCGGCGATCCTGATTTTTATGGTTCTGACCTGCTGGTTCGCCGCCTACAAAAATCCCAGCATCCTCGGGATCATTGAGTACATCAGCGGCCCCACGGGGGCGGTGATTCTGCTGCTGTTACCCATGTACGCCATCCATAAATTACCCGCGCTGGCACCGTATCGCGGCAAAGCCAGCAATGTTTTTGTCACCCTGATTGGGCTGATTACCGTATCCGCCATTTTTTACGGCATGTTCCAGTAACCACGATCAATAGCGAGATTTTTATGCGTCACAATCTACAGATTAACGGCCAGCGGCTTATCGATTCTCTCTTCGCTCTCGGCGAATGCGGCGCGCTGGAGGGTGGGGGCGTTTGTCGCCTCGCTGCCACCGCAGAGGATAAAGCGGGCAGGGATTTTGTTGTCGCCAGAATGAAGGCCCTGGGGCTGGATATCAGTATTGATGCGATCGGCAACGTCACCGGCGTTTATGCCGGCGAAGAGGCGCTGCCCATGGTGATGATGGGTTCGCATATTGATACCGTCGGCACCGGTGGCCTGTACGACGGCAACTACGGCGTCATGGCCGGGCTTGAGGTTATCGCCACGCTACAGGAGGCGGGCATCCGCCCCCGGCGTCCGCTGGCGGTCACCTTCTTTACCAATGAAGAGGGGGTACGCTTCCAGCCCGATATGATGGGCAGCGTTGTTTTTGCCGGAGAGTATCCTCTGGAGACGGCGCTGGCGGCGAAAGATCGCGATGGCATAACCCTTGACGAGGCGCTGCAGGCGATTGGCTACAAAGGTGAACGCAGGCCTGGCGATATGTCGGTGGACAGCTACGTCGAACTGCATATTGAGCAGGGGCCGATCCTCGATAAAGAGGGAACCGATATCGGGGTAGTCACCGGCGTCCAGGGGATATCCTGGCAGGAGTTGACCCTGACCGGCGTCTCTAACCACGCCGGAACCACGCCGATGTCGATGCGTCACGACGCCGGTCTGGCTGCGGCCAGAATCGCTGTTTTTGCCCGTGAACTGGCAATGACTCTCGGTGGCGATCAGGTCGCCACGGTGGGGCACATCAGCGTCAAACCCAATCTGATTAACGTCATTCCCAACCAGGTGGTGATGTCGGTGGATCTGCGCAATACCGATAACGCGATCCTGAAACTGGCTGAACAAAGGCTGGCGGACTTTGTCGCCACCACGGCGCAGGACGAAGGGGTGAAGATTACCCGCCGGTCGCTGGTGCGTTTTAATCCTGTCATTTTTGCCGATGACATCGTCAATGCCGTGGAAGACGAGGCGCAGCGTCAGAACCTGAGCTTCCGGCGACTGCCGAGCGGCGCAGGCCACGATGCGCAGTTTATGGCCTCGCTGTGCCCGGCCGGGATGATCTTCGTACCCTGCGTCGACGGCATCAGCCATAACGTCAACGAACACAGCGACCCTAAAGACCTGATTGCCGGCGCCAACGTGCTGCTGCAGGTGGTTTTACAGCGCGCCCAACGACCGGCGTAACTTCACTGGAGAGAATGATGAATCAGCAACAGCTCAGGCAGCAGCTTATCGCATGGCGTCACCACCTGCATGCCAACCCGGAAAGTGCCTTTGAGGAGGTTAAAACCGCGCAGTTTATTGCCGAAAAACTCCAGAGTATGGGGATTGAGGTGCATCGTGGCATTGGCAAAACCGGGCTGGTTGGCGTGCTGAAATGCGGTGAGGGGAAAGGTGTTATCGCGATCCGCGCCGATATCGATGCCATTCAGCTGACGGAAAAGGGTGAGGTGCCTTATCGCTCAGACACTCCTGAACGCATGCACGGCTGCGGCCATGACGGCCATACCTGCATTGCGCTGGGGGCGGCGCAGCTGTTGTTACAGCGCCAGAACTTCAATGGCACCGTCTGCTTTGTTTTCCAGCCAGCCGAGGAACCGGGTTACGGTGCGAAGGCGATGATGGCGGACGGGGTTATCGGGCGCTTTGGGATTGAAGAGATTTATGGCCTGCACAATATGCCGGGGATGAAGGCCGGGACGATCGCCACCCGGGTCGGCGGCATTATGGCCAGCGAAGATAACTTTATTATCCGTATTACCGGCCAGGGGGCGCACGCCGCAAGACCGCATATGGCCAAAGATCCGCTGGTGATTGCGGCGGAAATTATTCTTGCGCTGCAAACCATTGTCTCGCGCAACGTCGATCCGAACGTCCCGGCGGTGATCTCCTGCACGGAGTTACACACTGACGGCATCCGCAATGCCATTCCAACCCATGTTGAAATCAAAGGCGACACCCGCAGCGACTCTCCGGCGGTGCAGACCCTGCTGGAGGAGCGGATGCGGACTCTCAGCGAAGCGATTTGCGCCATGCACGGGGCCCAGTGCGAGTTCAGCTACACTCATGAATTCGCGCCGACCGTAAACTGGCAGCAGTGCGTGGATGTGGCCGTGAACGCGGCGGTAAACGTGGTGGGCGCAGAGCGGGTGGAGGGCAACGTCGCGCCGATGATGATCTCGGAAGATTTCGGTGCTTTCCTGCAGCAGGTGCCCGGCTGCTTTGTCTTTTTAGGTAATGGAGATGCATCGGATCCGCAGGGCAATACGCCGCTGCACAATGCCTGCTATGACTTTAACGATGAGATTTTACTGACCGGGGCGGAGTATTTCGCGGAGATCGTCAGAACTCGTCTGCCGCTGTAGCGCGAGGGAAAGCAAAAGGGCCTCTGCATCGCTGCAGGGGCCCTTTGTTTTGGAAATCAGCTGGCGATTTTAACCTGCGGCAGGTCGAACGCTTTGCGCAGCGCCCGCACGAAGGCTTTGTCATGACAAATGGTTTTGCCCGGGCTATCGGAGAGTTTCGCCACCGGCTTGCCGTTACATTCCACCAGTTTAATGACGATATTCAGCGGTTTTACCTGGGGGATATCGCAGGTCAGACGGGTGCCGATGCCAAAGCCCAGATTGATACGCGAGGAGAAGTAACGGTACAGGCCTACCGCTTTTGGCAGGTCGAGGTTATCGGAGAAGACCAGCACTTTACTCATCGGGTCGATGCCCAGTTTCTGATAATGAGCGATGGCTTTCTCACCCCACTCCTGCGGATCGCCGGAGTCGTGGCGCAGCCCCTGATAGGCGGTGGCGAACTCCGGGCCGAAATCGCGCAGGAAGGCATCCATCGTAATGCAGTCAGTTAAGGCGATACCGAGCTGGTTCGGGTATTCCTCAAGCCAGGCCGCCAGCGCCGCACGCTGGCTGGTCGCCAGTTCCGGGCTGATCTGCTGGTGCGCCTGGAACCACTCATGCGCCTGAGTGCCCATCGGGGTGAGGTTCAGACGGCGGGCCAGATCGTAATTGCTGGTGCCGACAAACCACGGCTCCTGCTGCAGACGCTCGACGATGGCCTGCTGCACTTCGCGGGAGAAACGGCGGCGGGTGCCAAAGTCCATCAGGCGGAAGCGCGACATATCCAGCGAGTCGGTCAGTTGGGCAAAATCAACCAGCTTGCGTTCCAGCTCAGACAGCGCCTGCTCAACGCCAGCTTCCGGGGTACGGAAGCGGTGGACCAGCTCGCTGATCACCGCCAGCAGCGGCACTTCCCACATGATGACTTCCCGCCACGGGCCCTCAAGGCGGATATGCAGCTTGCCGTTATCATTGCTGATCTGCACCTGGGTCGGGTCGTAGCGGAAATTCCGCAGCCATTGCAGGTAGTCTTCTTTAAAGAAAGGCAGGCCGGAAAGCCACTGGAACTCATCATCCTGCAGACGAAGATGCTGCATAGCGTCGACTTGCTCACGAATGGCATCAGCATAGATCCCAAGCAAATCATCACCACGGCAGCGGAACTCAGCCGCAACCTGTACGTCGTGGTAGTGGTGAAAAACAGCTTGCTGCATATGCAGTTTATACGCGTCGGTATCCAGCAGCGTATGCAGAACAGGTGAAGCGAATCGAGTCATAGGCGCGCAATAGCATCCTCTCACGGGAGCGTTTAGTACAATAAACAACTATTGAAACCGCTGGAGTATACCTTGTTTAGCGATTTATTGAACCCCGATCACACCATAAGCCTGGACCAGGGTCGAGTGCATTTCGTGCCGCATGTTATATAAATGTAGCAAATAGAGTGTTTGTGACTGAAAAGATGAACATTCTGCATAGCGCGATTTACACAACAGGAATAGACTGACTCGTTATTCGACAAACGATGCAAAAGGTTTTCTATGACACAACAGCCTCAAGCCAAATACCGCCACGACTACCGTGCGCCGGATTACCTGATTAGCGATATCGATCTGACTTTTGACCTGGATGCCACAAAAACCGTTGTCACGGCGGTCAGCCAGGTCACGCGCCATAACGCCACGGCGGTGCCGCTGCGTCTTGATGGCGAAGACCTCACCTTAGTGTCGGTGCACGTCAACGACACCGCATGGACCGACTATAAAGAAGAAAACAACCAGCTGGTGCTCGACAACCTGCCGGAGCGTTTTACCTTACGCATCGTCAACGAAATCAGCCCGGCCTCCAATACCGCGCTGGAGGGGTTATACCAGTCGGGTGTCGCTCTCTGTACCCAGTGTGAAGCCGAAGGTTTCCGCCACATTACCTGGTATCTCGACCGCCCGGATGTGCTGGCCCGCTTCACCACTAAAATCATCGCCGATAAAGCCACCTATCCGTTCCTGCTCTCCAACGGCAACCGCGTAGGCGAGGGCGATCTGGAGAACGGTCGTCACTGGGTGCAGTGGCAGGATCCGTTCCCTAAACCGTGTTACCTGTTTGCGCTGGTGGCGGGCGATTTCGACGTCCTGCGCGACACCTTCACCACCCGTTCCGGCCGCGAAGTGGCGCTGGAGCTGTTTGTCGATCGCGGTAACCTCGACCGTGCCCCGTGGGCGATGACCTCGCTCATCAACTCCATGAAGTGGGACGAAGAGCGTTTCGGCCTGGAATATGACCTCGACATCTATATGATCGTCGCCGTCGACTTCTTTAATATGGGCGCGATGGAGAACAAAGGCCTCAACGTCTTTAACTCCAAATACGTGCTGGCGCGTACCGATACCGCCACCGATAAAGACTACCTCGATATCGAGCGCGTCATCGGCCACGAATATTTCCATAACTGGACCGGTAACCGCGTCACCTGCCGCGACTGGTTCCAGCTGAGCCTGAAAGAGGGCTTAACCGTTTTCCGCGATCAGGAGTTCAGCTCCGACCTCGGCTCGCGCGCGGTTAACCGCATCAACAACGTGCGCACCATGCGCGGCCTGCAGTTTGCCGAAGACGCCAGCCCGATGGCGCACCCGATCCGTCCGGACAAAGTGATCGAGATGAACAACTTCTACACCCTGACGGTGTATGAGAAGGGTTCTGAAATCATCCGCATGATCCACACCCTGCTCGGCGAAGTGAATTTCCAGAAAGGGATGCAGCTCTATTTCGAGCGCCATGACGGCAGCGCGGCCACCTGCGACGACTTCGTTCAGGCGATGGAAGATGCCTCCAACATCGATCTGTCCCACTTCCGCCGCTGGTACAGCCAGGCCGGTACGCCGATTGTAACCGTCAAAGACGACTACAACCCGGAAACCGAGCAGTACACCCTGACCATCAGCCAGCGCACGCCGCCGACGGCCGAGCAGGAAGAGAAGCACCCGCTACATATTCCGTTCGCCATTGAGCTGTACGATAACGAAGGCAAGGTGATCCCACTGCAGAAGGGCGGTCATCCGGTGCATAACGTGCTGAACGTGACCCAGGCCGAGCAGACCTTCGTCTTTGATAACGTCTACTTCCAGCCGGTGCCTGCGCTGCTGTGCGAATTCTCCGCGCCGGTCAAGCTGGAGTACAAGTGGAGCGATCAGCAGCTGACCTTCCTGATGCGTCACGCGCGCAACGACTTTTCCCGCTGGGATGCCGCGCAGAGCCTGCTGGCAACCTACATCAAGCTGAACGTCAATCGTCATCAGCAGGGTCAGCCGCTGTCTCTGCCGGTCCATGTGGCCGACGCCTTCCGCGCCATTCTGCTGGATGAGAAGATTGACCCGGCGCTGGCGGCTGAAATTCTGACCCTGCCGTCCGCGACTGAAATCGCCGAACTGTTCGAGATTATCGACCCGATTGCGATCGTGGCGGTGCGTGAAGCGCTGACCCGTACGCTGGCGACCGAGCTGGCGGATGAGTTCCTCGCCATCTACAACTACCACAAGCTGGATGCGTACCGCGTGGAGCATGCCGATATCGGCAAGCGTGCGCTGCGTAATACCTGCCTGCGCTATCTGGCGTTTGGTGAGACGGCGCTCGCTAACGAGCTGGTCAGCCAGCAGTATCACACTGCCGACAACATGACCGACGCCCTGGCCGCGCTGGCCGCAAGCGTTGCCGCAGAACTGCCGTGCCGTGATGCCCTGATGCAGGAGTATGACGACAAATGGCATCAGGACGGTCTGGTGATGGACAAGTGGTTCATTCTGCAGTCCACCAGCCCGGCTGCGGATGTGGTGAACAAGGTGCGCAGCCTGCTTCAGCACCGCTCATTCACCCTGAGCAACCCGAACCGCGTCCGCTCCCTGATTGGCGCTTTCGCCAGCAGCAACCCGGCCGCCTTCCACGCGGAAGATGGCAGCGGCTACCAGTTTATGGTGGAGATGCTGACCGAGCTCAACAGCCGTAACCCGCAGGTGGCGTCGCGTCTGATTGAGCCGCTGATCCGTCTGAAACGCTATGATGCAGAGCGTCAGGCGAAGATGCGTGCGGCGCTGGAGCAGCTGAAAGGGCTGGAAAACCTGTCCGGGGATCTGTACGAGAAGATCAGCAAGGCGCTGGCCTGATAGAAAAAACGCCCGGTGGCGCTACGCTTACCGGGCCTACGTTTACCCTCCCTCTCCCCGTGGGAGAGGGCCAGGGTGAGGGCATCAGGCATTAGCCGTAATCAACTGCCGCTCTGTTACCCCACGCTTCATCACCCGATCCAACACCTCCGCTTCCAGCTCCGCCAGCCGCGCTGAACCCACCCGACGAGGGCGGGGAATATCCACCGTCAGATCCAGCCCAATCTTGCCATCCTCAATCAGCAGCACCCGGTCGGCCATGGCCACGGCTTCACTCACATCGTGAGTCACCAGCAGCACCGTAAAGCCGTGCTCCTGCCATAACGAGACGATCAGATCCTGCATCTCGATCCGCGTCAGCGCATCCAGCGCCCCCAGCGGCTCATCCAGCAGCAGCAGCCCCGGGCGATGGATCAGCGCCCGGGCCAGCGCCACGCGCTGTTTTTGTCCGCCGGACAGCGCGGCAGGCCACTCGCCCGCGCGATTATCCAGCCCGACGGAGGCCAGGGCCTGCAGCGCCTGCGCTTTCCAGTTGCCTTTCAGCCCCAGACCGACATTATCAATCACCGTTTTCCACGGCAGCAGACGCGCGTCCTGGAACATCATCCGGGTATCGTCCTGGATCTCCGCCAGCGGGGTATTCCCGGCCAGCAGTTCACCGCCGTTAGGCTGCTCCAGCCCGGCCAGCAGGCGCAGCAGGGTACTTTTACCACCGCCGCTTCGACCCACCACCGCCACGAATTGCCCGGCCGGGATGTGCAGTTCCAGATCGTTCAGAATAGTGTTTTCACCGTAGCGTTTGGTCACGCCGTTGAGCAGCAGCGGCGTCCCCTGATTTAAGCGAGCCGTATTCATGCGTGTGCCTCCTTTATCGCGTAGGCTGGATTCCAGCGCAGCCAGCGGCGTTCAAGCCACTGGGCGCTGACATCCGCCAGTTTGCCGAGCAGGGCGTAGAGAACGATGGCGACCACCACCACGTCGGTCTGCAGGAATTCGCGGGCGCTCATCGCCAGGTAGCCGATGCCGGAGTTAGCGGAGATAGTTTCCGCCACGATCAGCGTCAGCCACATCAGGCCGAGGGCGAAACGCACGCCGACCATAATCGAGGGCAGCGCGCCAGGCAGGATAACGTGGATAAACAGGGCGAAGCCGGACAAGCCATAGCTGCGCGCCATCTCCACCAGCCCGCGGTCGATATTACGAATGCCGTGCCAGGTGTTGATATAGATCGGGAACAGGGTGCCGAGGGCGACGAGAAAAATCTTCGCCGACTCATCGATACCAAACCACAGGATCACCAGCGGGATCAGCGCCAGGTGCGGCACGTTGCGCAGCATCTGGATGGAGGTGTCCAGCAGACGCTCGCCCCAGCGGGACAGGCCGCTGATCAGGCCCAGCGTCAGGCCAATCGATCCGCCGATGGAAAAACCAATGACCGCGCGCCAGGAGCTGATCGCCAGATGCTGCCACAGCTCACCGCTGGCGCTCAGGGACCAGAACGCCTCCACAACGCCCTCCGGGGAGGGCAGAATGCGGCTCGACAGCCAACCCACGGAGGACGCCAGCTGCCAGATAAGGACGATGCCCACAGGGAGCAGCCAGGGCGCAATGCGCAGCAGCCATTTTTGGGATGGGTTAGCCATGCGGTCTCCTTAGCTCTGGGCGACTTTACGCGGGATAAATTCATTGGCGACCGCTTCGCCCTGCTGCAACAGCGGCTGCGGCTGCGGGATCTGCGGAATGGCGACATCCAGATGCGGGAACAGCAGTTCGCCCACCTTGTACGCCTCTTCCAGATGCGGATAGCCGGAAAGAATAAAACTGTCGATACCGAGGTCGGCGTACTCATTAATCCGCGCCGCCACGGTCGGGCCATCACCCACTAAGGCCGTACCCGCCCCGCCGCGCACCAGCCCCACGCCTGCCCACAGGTTCGGGCTGATCTCCAGATTTTCCCGCTTGCCGTTGTGCAGGGAGGCCATCCGGTGCTGCCCCACGGAGTCGGTACGGGCAAAGGCGGCCTGGGCTTTGGCGATGGTGTCATCGTCCAGATGGGCGATCAGGCGGTCGGCGGCCTGCCACGCCTCTTCAGTGGTTTCGCGCACAATCACGTGCAGACGAATACCGAAGCGAACCTTACGACCGTGGGCCGCGGCCTTGGCACGCACCTGCTCGATCTTCTCTTTGACCAGCTCCGGCGGCTCGCCCCAGGTGAGGTAGAGGTCTACCTGTTCGGCGGCCAGATCCTGAGCGACGTCCGACGAACCGCCAAAATAGAGCGGTGGACGCGGCTGCTGGATCGGCGGGAAGAAGAGTTTGGCATCACGAACGTGAATATGTTTGCCCTCGAAAGTGACGTTCTCGCCTTCCAGCAGACGACGCCAGACGTGGGTGAACTCAGAGGAGGCTTCGTAACGCTCGGTGTGATCCAGGAAGACGCCGTCTCCCGCCAGCTCCTGCGGATCGCTGCCGGTCACCAGGTTAAACAGTGCACGTCCGTTCGACAGGCGGTCGAGGGTCGCGGCCTGGCGGGCGGCCACCGTCGGAGAGGTCACGCTCGGGCGCAGGGCCACCAAGAACTTCAGGCGTTGGGTCACCGGGATCATCGACGCTGCCACCAGCCATGCATCTTCGCAGGAGCGTCCGGTCGGGATCAGCACTCCGGTAAAGCCAATCCGGTCTGCGGCCTGGGCAATCTGCTGGAGATAAGCATGATCCACCGGGCGGGCACCCTCATCGGTGCCCAGATAGTGCCCATCACCGTGGGTAGGTAAAAACCAGAACAGATTCAGACTCATGATTTAGCTCCTTTTGGCGCAGTGGGTTGCCAGATACGGTCACGAATATCGATTTTTTTCGGCACCAGGCGGTTGTCATAGAAAAGGTCAGCGGTTTGCTGCTGTAACACGGCAGTATGGGCATCCACCGGTTTGATGACGGTTGGCGGGCGGTGGTCAAGGTAGCTGGCGATGACCGGCTCCGGGAGACCCATCGTTTTTGCCAGCAGGGCGATACTGGCCTGACGCTGGCTCTGGGTGAGAGCATCCGCTTCGCTAAAGGTATTCAGTACGCCCTGAACAAACTCACCGTTTTTCTCCGCATAAGGGCGAGCGGCCAGATAGAATGAGCCGGTCTGTTTCAGGGTTTCGCCGTCCTTCAGCACCCGGACGCCACCCTGCAGCAGGGCCGCGGAGTAGTAGGGATCCCAGATTGCCCAGGCATCGACGTTGTTTTGCTGGAAGGCGGCGCGGGCATCCGCCGGGGAAAGATAAACCGGCTGAATATCTTTAAAGGTCAGACCCGCCTGCTGCAGGGCACGCAATAACAGATTGTGCGAGCTGGAACCTTTCTGGAAAGCCACCTTATGGCCTTTAAGATCCGCCACGGTTTTAATCGGGCTGTTTTCAGGCACCAGGATCACTTCAGCTTTCGGTTTTGGCGGCTCAACGCCGACGTAAACCAGGTCCGCCCCGGCGGCCTGGGCGAAGATCGGCGGAATATCGCCGGTGCTGCCGAGATCGATACTGCCGACGTTCAGCGCCTCCAGCATCTGCGGCCCTGCCGGGAACTCCACCCAGGAGAATTTGGTGTCCGGGTAGCGTTTTTCCAGCAGCTGATGGCTCTTAGCCAGCACCATGCTGACGCTGCCTTTCTGGTAGCCAATTCGCAGGCTCTCAGGGGCGGGAGCGGCGGCGTGCGCCAGGCCAGAGAGGGCCACCAGACCCGCCAGGCTCAGGCGTAAAAAGGATTTAAACATGGGCGACTCCTTTCTGAAGACCAAAAGCGGGAACCTGAACGTCGCGGCGATGCAGCGCCTGCCAGAAGGTCTCCAGGGCGCTGTCGAGACGGGTCTGCAGGTTCGGGGTAAAGTGGGGTTTGTGCTGGTAGTCGATCACCTGTGAGTCATCGGCAAACACGCCGTGCAGGATCTCCTGAGCCTTCAGGGCGCTGAGCACCGGCTTCAGGGCATAATCCACCGCCAGCAGGTGAGCCACGGTGCCGCCGGTCGCCAGCGGCAGTACGATTTTGTTCTCCAGCGCGCGTTCCGGCAGCAGATCGAGCAGGGTTTTCAGCGCACCGGAAAACGAGGCTTTATAGACCGGCGTAGCGACGATCAGCCCGTCGGCATCCTTAAGTTGCTCATTGAGGGTTTTCAGTGCCGGGCTGTCGAAGCGGGCATAGAGAAGATCTTCCGGGGCGAAGTTATGCAGATTCCAGTGGAACACTTCGACATCCAGGGAAGTCAGTTGCTCCCGGGCGTACTCCAGCAGCGCGCTGGAACGGGAAGGAAATCGCGGACTGCCGGCCAACGTAATGACGCGCATAGATGCTCCTTATAACCAATTATTTGCTTTTATCTAACATTGATAACATTTGTTGGCAGTGTGGCATCGCAGACTTATTCCACTAAATGATTTATCCGCAAGATAAATGCTAAAAAATGAATAAAGGAGGGGTGAAAAGTAAACGATTGCGTCTGGTGAGGTTTTTTTTGCCGCAGGTCAATTCCCTTTCCGGCTGCGATCGCTGATAATTCGGCCCCGGTTTGCACACCGGGAATCCAGGAGAGTTCATGTACTACCCCTTCGTTCGTAAAGCCCTTTTCCAGCTCGATCCTGAGCGCGCTCATGAATTTACATTCCAGCAGTTACGTCGTATTACGGGAACCCCGCTCGAAGCGTTGGTGCGCCAGAGAGTGATGGAGAAGCCGGTCACCTGCATGGGTTTAACCTTTAAGAACCCACTGGGTCTGGCGGCAGGGCTGGATAAAAACGGCGAGTGCATCGATGCCCTGGGTGCGATGGGCTTTGGCTCCATCGAAATTGGCACCGTCACGCCACGCCCGCAGCCGGGTAACGACAAGCCGCGCCTGTTCCGACTGGTAGAGGCCGAAGGGCTGATCAACCGCATGGGCTTTAATAACCTCGGCGTTGATCATCTGGTTGAGAATGTGAAGAAAGCCCATTTCGATGGCGTTCTGGGCATTAATATCGGCAAAAATAAAGACACGCCGGTCGAGCAGGGTAAAGATGACTATCTGATTTGTATGGAAAAAGTCTACGCCTACGCCGGGTATATTGCGGTGAATATCTCTTCGCCTAACACCCCGGGTCTGCGCACGCTGCAATATGGTGAAGCGCTCGACGATTTATTACTCGCCATCAAAAATAAGCAAAATGAACTCCAGGCGACGCACCATAAATATGTGCCGGTGGCTGTTAAAATTGCCCCGGATCTGACTGAAGAAGAGCTGGCGCAGGTCGCTGATAGTTTGGTTCGCCATAATATTGATGGTGTTATTGCCACCAATACCACGCTCGATCGTTCCCTGGTTCAGGGGATGAAACATTGCGACGAAATGGGTGGCCTGAGCGGGCGTCCGGTTCAGTTAAAAAGCACCGAAATTATCCGCCGACTGTCGCAGGAATTAAATGGTCGCCTACCGATTATTGGGGTAGGTGGTATTGATTCGGTGATGGCCGCGCGCGAGAAAATGGCGGCCGGCGCTTCGCTGGTGCAGATATATTCCGGCTTTATTTTTAAAGGCCCGCCGCTGATTAAAGAAATCGTTAATCATATCTAATCTTTTAGCATGACTAACAACCAGGGCTTTATTTCCAGCTCTGGTTGTTTTATATTCCCGGACTGTTGCTTTATTAGACATTGTAGTCTTTGATTATTGAAGTTAAAAAAGCGAAGCGGCAATAAGGACTTTCTTACGACAGGACGTTTCGGGAACGGGAGAGACAGATGCGAATTAAACCTGACGATAACTGGCGCTGGTATTTCTGTGACGAGCACGATCGCATGATGCTCGATCTGGCCAATGGTATGTTGTTTCGCTCTCGTTTTGCCCGCCGGATGTTAACCCCGGACGCCTTTGCCGATACCGGTTTTTGCGTCGACGATGCCGCACTCTATTTCTCCTTTGAAGAGAAGTGCCGCGATCTCGAACTGTCGAAAGAGCAACGCGCTGAACTGGTGCTTAATGCGCTGGTGGCGATCCGCTTCCTTAAACCTCAGATGCCAAAAAGCTGGCACTTTCTTGCTCATGGTGAGCGCTGGACGCCGGTTACTGGCGATGCTGCGTGCGTCAGCCTGAGTGAAAATGCCGAGCAGGTGAATTTGCTGGTGGTGGAGCCGGGTGACAACGCCGCGCTCTGTTTACTGGCGCAGCCGGCGGTGACCATCGCCGGGCGCACCATGCAGCTTGGCGACCCGATTAAAGTGATGAACGACCGACTGAAACCACAGCCGGTCAGCTTCAGTCTCGAGCAGGCCGTTTAAGCTTCCAGCTGTAACGAGGTTTTCGGTACGCAGCTGCAGCATAGAATGGTGCCGTCGCCGCCGATGGCCGATTTCTTCAGCGCACTCACTTCGCCTTCGACCAGCGTGATGCGACAGCATCCGCAGATACCCGCACGACAGGAATAGGGCACGCGAATACCGGCCTGTTCCAGCTGTTCCAGTAATACCTGCTGATTGTTACCGCGTATCGTCTGACCCTGCCACTGGATGGTCACCGCCGTGGCGGGCTGTGTCTCCACCTCGGTAGCCTCTTCCTCAGCGCCTGCGCCGTAGATCCGCCCTGGCCCGGTAGACAGGATCTCCACCTCGTCGCCCACGCGGATCACCCCGCTGGTGCGCGGGATCAGGTTCTGGCCGAAATCCACATCGCCATTATCCTGGGCGGTACGGAAGGATTGCAGGGTTTTCAGCGGCTCCCCGGCAGGGTGCTTCTGGCCCTTTTCCGGGCTGACGGTGGTAAAGATGCAGCGGCTGCAGGGTTTCACCACGTCAAAGATAACGTCGCCAATGCGGATCACTTTCCAGGTGTCTTCTTCCCAGGCCGTGGCGCCTGTGACCACCAGATTCGGACGGAACTGCTCCATCTGTACGCTGGCCGGGCAGCGCTTTTGCAGATCGCGCAGCGAGGCGTCGTTGGTGAGCAGGAACGGGAAGCCGTCGGCAAACGACAGCGGCACCGCAGCATAATTTTTGACGCGGCGCGTCATTTCAGGCCCGACCCAGCGGAGCTGCACCGGGCGGGAAAAGAATTCGCTCAGCCAGCGATTGATCGCCTCCGGGGCGATACGCGCGGTAAAGTGGTTGCCCCATACTTCGGTAGGGGCATCCGCTGGCGCAAAATCGCTGAAGCGAACGAGACTACTGGAACCGTCCGGCGCGGTGAGATGCAGACCATCCTGAACCGGGGCCGGGGTGAAGCGAACCATCTGCGGGAACTGGCGGGCGGTAATGAACGTGCCGTCCGGTTCGGTGACCATAAAAATGCGATCGTAGGCAAAACCGCTGACGTCTGCGAAGGCATGGGTAAGCCCAATACCGCGCATGGATTTGACCGGATGAATGAAAAGCCTGGATAACGTCGCCACGGCACCGTCCCCTCAAATGAAAATAAGCCCTCAACTTTATGACATAGAGCCCAGATTGGCTATAATGCGCAGCAATTTTCTTAGAGTAAAAGTGACGATATGAATTCTCTGTTTGCCAGTACGGCCCGTGGGCTGGAAGAGCTGTTAAAAACTGAACTGGAAAGCCTGGGCGCGCAAGAGTGCCAGGTGGTTCAGGGTGGTGTCCATTTTCAGGGCGACACGCGGCTTATTTACCAGAGCCTGATGTGGAGTCGCCTGGCCTCACGCATCATGTTGCCGATGAGAGAGTGTAAGGTTTACAGCGATCTCGATCTCTATCTGGGCGTGCAGACTATCGACTGGACAGAAATTTTTGCGCCGGGCGCCACTTTTGCCGTGCACTTCAGCGGCCTGAACGACGAGATCCGCAACAGCCAGTACGGCGCGCTGAAGGTGAAAGATGCCATCGTCGACTGCTTCACCCGCAAAAATCTTGAGCGTCCGAACGTCGATCGCGAAAACCCGGACCTGCGTATCAACGTACGCCTGAACAAAGAGATCGCCAGTATTGCGCTGGATCTCTGTGGCGAAGGCCTGCACCAGCGCGGCTACCGCGACCGGGCGGGTATCGCGCCAATCAAAGAGAACCTGGCGGCGGCCATTGTGATGCGTTCCGGCTGGCAGCCGGGCACGCCGCTGCTCGATCCGATGTGCGGTTCCGGTACGCTGCTGATTGAAGCGGCCATGCTGGCAACCGATCGCGCACCGGGCCTGCACCGCGGCCAGTGGGGCTTTAAGGGCTGGGCACATCACGACGAAGCCACCTGGCAGGACGTGAAAGCCGAAGCCCAGACCCGCGCCCGTGCCGGTCTGGCGGCCTATGAATCCCGTTTCTACGGCTCTGACAGCGACAGCCGCGTGATTGAACGCGCGCGCAGTAACGCCCGTCGCGCCGGGATTGGCGATCTGGTCTCCTTTGAGGTGAAAGACGTCTCCCAGCTCACCAACCCGCTGCCGAAAGGCCCGTACGGGACGGTGATCAGCAACCCGCCTTACGGCGAACGTCTGGACAGCGAGCCGGCCCTGATTGCCCTGCACAGCCTGCTGGGTCGCACCATGAAGGATCTGTTTGGCGGCTGGAATCTCTCCCTGCTCAGCGCCTCGCCGGAGCTGCTGAGCTGCCTGCAGCTGCGCGCCGAGCGTCAGTTCAAAGCCAAAAATGGCCCGCTGGACTGCGTGCAGAAAAACTACCATCTCGCCGAGAAAGAAGCCGACAGCAAGCCGGCCAGCATTGCGGAAGATTACGCCAACCGTCTGCGTAAGAACCTGAAGAAATTTGAAAAATGGGCGAAGCAGGAAGGCATTGAGTGCTATCGCCTGTATGACGCCGATCTGCCGGAGTACAACGTGGCGGTCGACCGCTACGGCGAGTGGGTGGTGGTGCAGGAGTATGCCCCGCCAAAAACTATCGATCCGCAGAAAGCGCGTCAGCGTATGCTGGATATCATTGCCGCGACCATCAGCGTGCTGAACATCGCCCCGAACAAGCTGATCCTGAAAACGCGTGAGCGCCAGAAGGGTAAAAATCAGTACGAGAAGATGAACAGTAAGGGCGAGTTTATCGAAGTGGGCGAATATAACGCGCGCCTGTGGGTCAACCTCACCGATTACCTCGATACCGGTCTGTTCCTCGACCACCGTATCGCCCGTCGCATGCTGGGCCAGATGAGCAAAGGTAAGGACTTCCTGAACCTCTTCTCCTATACCGGCAGCGCCAGCGTGCATGCGGGTCTGGGTGGCGCACGGACCACAACCACCGTGGATATGTCCCGCACCTATCTGGAGTGGGCAGAGCGCAACCTGCGTCTCAACGGCCTGACCGGCCGGGCGCATCGTCTGCTGCAGGCCGACGTGCTGGGCTGGCTGCGCGAATCAGAAGAGCAGTTCGATCTGATCTTTATCGATCCGCCAACCTTCTCCAACTCCAAACGCATGGAAGAGTCTTTTGATGTGCAGCGCGACCACCTGGCGCTGATGAAGGATCTTAAACGGATGCTGCGTAAAGGCGGCACCATCATGTTCTCGAACAACAAGCGCGGCTTCCGCATGGATCACGAAGGGCTGGAACAACTGGGGCTGAAAGCACAAGAAATCAGTCAAAAAACCCTGTCTCAGGATTTTGCCCGTAACCGTCAGATCCACAACTGCTGGCTGATCACCGCCGCCTGAAAGGAAAAGTAAATGTCATTAATTAGTATGCATGGCGCGTGGCTGTCATTCAGCGACGCACCGCTTCTCGATAACGCCGAACTGCATATCGAAGATAACGAACGTGTCTGTCTGGTAGGCCGTAATGGCGCCGGTAAATCGACCCTGATGAAGATCCTGAACCGCGAGCAGGGGCTGGACGACGGGCGTATCGTTTACGAGCAGGACCTGGTGGTGGCGCGTCTGCAACAGGATCCGCCGCGTAACGTGCAGGGCAGCGTGTATGATTTTGTGGCCGAAGGGATCGCCGAGCAGGCGGAGTACCTGAAGGCCTACCACGAGATCTCGCACCTGGTAATGACCGACCCGAGCACCAAAAACCTCAACGAGATGGCGCGTCTGCAGGAGCTGCTGGATCACCACGGTCTGTGGCAGCTCGAAAACCGCATCAACGAAGTGCTGGCCCAGTTGGGTCTGGAAGCGGACATGCCGCTGGCTTCCCTCTCCGGCGGCTGGCTGCGTAAAGCCGCGCTGGGCCGGGCGCTGGTCAGCGGGCCGAAAGTGCTGCTGCTCGATGAGCCGACTAACCACCTGGATATTGAAACCATCGACTGGCTGGAAGGGTTCCTGAAAACCTTCGGCGGCACCATTATCTTTATCTCGCACGACCGTTCGTTTATTCGCAACATGGCTACCCGCATCGTCGATCTCGACCGCGGCAAGCTGGTGACCTATCCGGGCGATTACGACACCTATCTGCTGGAAAAAGAGGAAAACCTGCGGGTAGAAGAGCTGCAGAATGCCGAATTCGACCGCAAGCTGGCCCAGGAAGAGGTGTGGATCCGTCAGGGGATTAAAGCCCGTCGTACCCGTAACGAAGGTCGCGTCCGCGCTCTGAAAGCGATGCGCCGTGAGCGCAGCGAACGCCGTGAGGTGATGGGCAGCGCCAGGATGCAGGTTGAAGAGGCGAGCCGTTCCGGCAAAATCGTCTTTGAGATGGAAAACGTCAACTACCAGGTGGACGGCAAAGTGCTGGTGCGGGACTTCTCCGCTCAGGTTCAGCGTGGGGATAAAATCGCCCTGATCGGCCCGAACGGCTGCGGCAAAACCACGCTGCTGAAGCTGATGCTGGATCAACTGAAAGCCGACAGCGGCCGCATCCACTGCGGGACGAAGCTGGAAGTGGCCTACTTCGACCAGCACCGTGCCGAACTGGACCCGGACAGAACGGTGATGGACAACCTCGCAGAAGGTAAGCAGGAAGTGATGGTGAACGGGAAACCGCGCCATGTGCTGGGCTATCTGCAGGACTTCCTGTTCCATCCCAAACGGGCGATGACGCCGGTTCGTGCCCTCTCTGGTGGGGAGCGTAACCGCTTGTTACTGGCGCGTTTATTCCTGAAACCCAGCAACCTGCTGATCCTCGATGAACCAACGAACGATCTTGATGTAGAAACGCTGGAACTTCTTGAAGAACTGATAGATAGTTATCAGGGAACCGTCATGCTCGTTAGCCACGATCGTCAGTTCGTCGACAACACCGTAACCGAATGCTGGATCTTCGAAGGCCAGGGCCGTATCGGACGCTATGTGGGCGGTTACCACGATGCCCGTGGGCAGCAGGCGCAGTCGCTGGCGACAAAACAGTCAAAAGTGAAGAGCGAAGCGGAAGTTGCTGTTAACAAAGCAGAAACAGTCAAACGCAGCAGTAACAAACTAAGTTATAACCTACAGCGCGAACTGGAAGGCTTGCCGCAGCGTCTGGAAGAGCTCGAAGCCAGTCTCGAAAGTTTGCAGGCTCAGGTGGCCGACGCGTCATTCTTTAGCCAGCCGCATGACCATACGCAAAAGGTCCTGGCCGATATGGCCCAGGCTGAGCAGGCGCTGGAAGAGGCATTTGAACGCTGGGAATATCTTGAGGCTCTGAAAAACGGCGCATAAGTTAAACATGGAGCCAGTATGTGTGAACATCACCATGCCGATCGGCATATTTTATGTTCCCAGTGCGATATGCTCGTGGCGCTTCCCGCGCTCGAGCATGGACACAAAGCGGCATGCCCGCGATGCGGGGCGACGCTGACAACAGAGTGGGACGCGCCGCGGCAGCGTCCCACCGCTTACGCTATTGCTGCGCTGTTCATGCTATTGCTCTCCAACTTGTTTCCCTTTATCTATATGAAAGTGGGCGGTATCACCAGTGAAGTCGATTTACTGGAGATACCCGGCGTAATGTTCTCGGAAGATTACGCCAGCCTGGGCACTTTCTTCCTCCTGTTCGTCCAGATCGTACCGGCGTGTTGCCTGGTGATTATTTTACTGCTCGTTAACCGCGTGCAGATGCCAGCGGCATTAAAAATCTGGATGGCACGCATCCTGTTCCAGCTAAAAAGCTGGGGCATGGCGGAGATCTTCCTTGCCGGGATTCTGGTGAGCTTCGTCAAACTGATGGCCTACGGTGACGTAGGGATAGGACTCAGTTTTATTCCCTGGTGCCTGTACTGTGTCCTGCAGCTACGCGCGTTTCAGTGCGTGGACCGCCGCTGGGCATGGGATGATATCGCCCCTGCACCGGCGCTACCGCAAACCCTGAAGGTCGGCGTGCCGGGGATCAACCAGAACCTGCGCCGCTGCTCCTGCTGTACGGCCATTCTCCCGGCCGACCAGGAAATCTGCCCGCGTTGTGAAACGAAAGGGCACGTGCGGCGTAAAAACAGTCTTCAGTGGACGATGGCGCTGCTCGTCACCTCCATCATGCTCTATCTGCCTGCCAATATTCTGCCCATTATGATCACCGACCTGCTGGGTGATGAAATGCCGTCGACCATCATGGCCGGGGTGATCCTGTTGTGGGGGGAGGGGTCTTATCCCGTGGCGCTGGTCATTTTTATTGCCAGTATCATGGTGCCTACGCTCAAAATGATTGCCATTGCCTGGCTCTGCTGGGATGCCAAAGGACACGGCAAGCGTGATAGCGAGCGGATGCATTTGATTTATGAAGTTGTCGAGTTTGTCGGACGCTGGTCCATGATCGACGTTTTCGTGATTGCCGTTCTGTCTGCACTGGTGCGGATAGGCGGGCTAATGAGTATTTACCCTGCAATAGGGGCGCTAATGTTTGCATTGGTCGTGATAATGACAATGTTTGCAGCCATGACCTTCGACCCGCGTTTATCGTGGGATCGTAAGCCAGAGTCGAGCCATGAGGATGAGCAAAAGCATGGAAAATAAGAGTGGAGAGGCGAAAGTGCAGAAGGTCAGGAACTGGTCGCCGGTGTGGATCTTCCCCATCGTGACCGCGCTGATCGGTGCCTGGATCCTGTTTTATCATTACAGCCACCAGGGCCCGGTCGTGACGCTGATCACCACCAACGCCGAGGGGATTGAGGGCGGTAAAACAACCATCAAAAGCCGCAGCGTGGATGTGGGTGTGGTCGAAAGTGCGACCCTGACCGACGACCTGACGCACGTACAGATTACAGCCCGCCTCAATGCCGGGATGGAAAAGCTGCTGCATGGCGACTCGGTGTTCTGGGTGGTGAAACCGCAGGTGGGTCGTGAAGGCATTAGCGGCCTGGGCACTCTGTTATCCGGGGCCTATATCGAACTGCAGCCGGGGAAAAAGGGCTCGCAACCGGGGCAGTATCAGCTGCTTGACTCCCCGCCTCTGGCACCGCCTGATGCGAAAGGGATTCGCGTGATCCTCGACAGTAAAAAAGCCGGTCAGCTAAGCCCGGGCGATCCGGTGCTGTTCCGCGGCTACCGTGTCGGTTCCGTAGAAACCAGCACCTTTGACACGCAAAAACGTACCATCAGCTATCAGCTGTTTATCAATGCGCCGAACGATCGTCTGGTCACCGGTAACGTCCGCTTCTGGAAAGACAGCGGTATCGCCGTGGACTTAACTTCAGCGGGGATGCGCGTCGAGATGGGTTCACTCTCCACGCTGTTTGGCGGCGGGGTGAGCTTTGACGTGCCGGAAGGGATGGATCAGGGGCAGCCGGTGGCGCAGAAGACCGCGTTCAGACTGTATGACGACCAGAAGAGCATTCAGGATTCGCTCTATACCGACCATATCGATTACCTGATGTTCTTCAAGGATTCGGTCCGTGGCCTGCAGCCGGGCGCGCCGGTTGAATTCCGCGGCATCCGTCTCGGCACCGTCGGCAAGGTGCCGTTCTTCGCGCCGGGGATGCGTCAGGTGCTGGATGACGACTACCGTATTCCGGTGCTGATCCGCATCGAGCCGGAGCGTCTGATTAATCAGGTTGGCGATACGCCTGATATCGCTCAGCATATCGACGGGCTGATGAAGCGCGGCCTGCGCGGCTCGCTCAAAACCGGTAACCTGGTGACCGGGGCGCTGTACGTGGATATGGACTTCTTCCCAAAAGAGCCGCCGGTAAAAGAGATCCGTGAGTTCTCGGGCTATAAAATCATCCCGACCGTGAGCGGGGGTCTGGCGCAGATCCAGCAGCGACTGATGGAGACGCTGGATAAGATCAATAATCTGCCGCTTAACCCGATGATTCAACAGGCAACCAACACGCTCAGTGAGAGCCAGGCGACGATGCGCCGTCTGCAGGCCACGCTGGATAACCTCAACAAGCTGACCGCCAGCCAGTCAATGCAGCAGCTGCCTCAGGACATGCAGAAAACCCTGCGTGAGCTGAACCGCAGTATGCAGGGCTTCCAGCCGGGTTCAGCGGCGTACAACAAGATGGTGGCAGATATGCAGCGTCTCGATCAGGTTCTGCGTGAACTCCAGCCGGTGCTGAAGACGCTGAACACGAAGAGCAACGCGCTGGTATTCGAAGCGAAAGACAAAAAGGACCCTGAGCCGAAGGGGGCTAAATAATGAAAAAATGGCTAATGATCACCGCAGTGGCGGCTCTCCTGACCGCCTGCAGCTCAGCAGAGAACAAGAGCTACTACCAGCTGCCAGTGGCAGCGCAGGCGGGCGGGCAGAGCATCGCCAGCCAGGGCAACCGCCTGCTGTGGGTCGAGCAGGTGGCAGTGCCGGATTACCTGGCCGGTAATGGCGTGGTATATCAAACCAGCGATGTGCAGTATGTCATCGCCAACAACAACCTGTGGGCCAGCCCGCTGGATCAGCAGCTGCGCAATACGCTGGTCGCCAATCTCAGCAGCCAGCTGCCGGGATGGGTGGTGGCGTCGCAGCCGCTGGGTAGCGATCAGGATACGCTGAACGTCAACGTGACCAACTTCCATGGTCGCTATGATGGCAGCGTGATCGTCAGCGGGGAGTGGTTGCTGAACCATCAGGGCCAGCTTATTAAGCGGCCTTTCCATCTGGCGCTGAAGCAGCAGAAAGATGGTTACGATGAGATGGTGAAGGTGCTGGCGCAGGGCTGGGCGCAGGAGTCTGCCAGCATTGCCAGAGAGATTTCCCGTCTGCCATAAGTAAAATTCATCGCACCGGCCGCAGTTAGCGTCACGCTAATTGCGGCTTTTTTTTCGTTTTACGCTCAGGCCGTTACTTGTGCCGCATCACACTTTTTGTACAAATGAACTTTTGAGTAGCTCACATTTATGACACTGGCGTGAATTTTGCGCATTGACGCTAAGCGGTAATCAGGGTATTCGTTATCTGTGGTTGCACATTTTGTAATCACTGTTTTCTTTTCCACCAGATCAAATAATGAGGGAAACGAGGCATGAAGAGACAGAAACGAGATCGCCTTGAAAGGGCTCATCAACGTGGTTATCAGGCTGGCATCGCCGGACGTTCTAAAGAAATGTGTCCCTATCAGACCATTAATCAAAGGTCGCAATGGTTAGGGGGCTGGCGAGAAGCCATCGGAGACAGGGCAGTACTTGCTTGATAGCGTCTCTTTAAAAAAAGAAACCTCCGCAGTGCGGAGGTTTCGCCGTTTTATGCTTGTGTAAAAGCAGAAATCAGAATGCGGAAGTGTCCTGGAACAGGCCCACTTTCAGATCATTAGCCGTGTAGATCTGACGACCGTCGACCAGCACTTCGCCATCCGCCAGGCCCATGATCAGGCGACGGTTAACAATGCGTTTGAAGTGAATACGGTAGGTCACTTTTTTCGCGGTCGGCAGTACCTGACCGGTGAATTTCACTTCGCCAACGCCCAGGGCGCGGCCTTTGCCTTCGCCACCCAGCCAGCCGAGGTAGAAACCAACCAGCTGCCACATCGCGTCCAGACCCAGGCAGCCTGGCATCACCGGATCGCCAATAAAGTGGCAACCAAAGAACCACAGGTCCGGATTAATATCGAGCTCTGCTTCTACGTAACCCTTATCGAAGTTGCCGCCGGTTTCCGTCATCTTCACGACACGGTCCATCATCAGCATGTTCGGGGCCGGTAACTGCGGGCCTTTCGCGCCAAACAGTTCACCGCGACCAGAGGCAAGAAGATCTTCTTTTGTATAGGATTCGCGTTTATCTACCATGTTCTCAGTATGCCTTATTTTAGTGAAGGACGCAGGATAGCTAACACGTGTACGCTGAACAAGTCCGATCAGTTTGGCGTGAACCAGTTCAACCAGCGTAACGGCCAGGGATAACGATGGCGTGCTTCCTGCTGTGTTGCCTGCGCAATACGCTCCTGGATGGTATGCATCAGCGTTGTCTGCCCTTCGGCATCCCACTCCAGGTTTGTCAGTAAGGGTAGCGCATCTGCAATATCTTCGATCGCCCAGAGGCTGAATTGTTCCTCTTCTACCGCGGTCAGCAACTCCTGGCTTAGGCTGAGATGACGAACGTTCGGCAGGGGAATAATGACGCCCTGTTTACCGCTCAGCCCGCGCTGCTGGCAGACGGTAAAGAAGCCTTCGATCTTCTCGTTCAGACCGCCGACCGGCTGCGCGCGACCGAACTGATCCACCGAACCGGTAATGGCAATGCTCTGATTCACCGGCACATCGGCCAGGGCGCTGATTAACGCGCAGAGCTCTGCCATCGAGGCGCTGTCGCCATCGACCTCGCTGTAAGACTGTTCAAAGGTCAGGGAGGCGGTGAAGGGGATCTGTTGCTCAAGCTGCAGTTCCGACATCAGATAAGCCTGCATGATCATCATGCCCTTGGCGTGAATGTTCCCGCCCAGCTCGGCTTTACGTTCCACGTCGATAAACTCACCGTCACCGATGTGCACGACGCAGCTGATACGAGACGGCTCGCCAAAGGCGCGCGGATGGCCAGGGAACTCAATCACCGACAGAGCGTTGATCTGTCCGACGCGTTCACCTTCGGTCTCGACCAGGATCTGCTCCAGCAGGATCTCGTCCTGCATGCGATCCGCAAGGTAGCCTTCGCGCCACTCTCGCTGCACCAGCATCTGGGAGAGCTGTTCGCCGGTAATAGTGTCGTCTTCGGTCATGGCCGCAGCTTCACGCAGCTGCTTACCCAGCCAGAGGGGACAAAGCGGCAGGGTCTCCTGATCGCCAGTGTAGCGTACCGCTTCGCGGATCAGCACCGGCCAGGCATCGGCCGCCGGGGTTGGCAGCTGCGCGCGTTCACAGACGGCATGCACCCACTGGAGCCATTGCAGCATATCTTCGGCGTCCGCGATCTGCGTGCTGTCTTCAAACTCGCTGTATACCACCTGGTCGGCCAGCTCGGGTTCCATCTCCTGGAAATCGGCCAGCGCTTCGCGATCGCCAATCAGCACCACTTTCAGGGAGAGCGGCATAGAAGGCACAGCGACCGGAAGAGGGCGTGACTCATCATAGGCTACCCAGTCAAAGCGCTGCTGGCTGACGCTGTTTTTCAGGCGCATCCATAGCAGAGGCTGGGCCAGAAGCGTGCGCAGGGAGATGAGCAACACGCCGCCGTTGGCCTGATGAACCAGGCCGGGATGCAGGGTCAGCTCGCCGTTAAACTGGCGCAGGCAGCCGAACAGCTGTTCTGCTTCTGTCCAGCCCGCCGGGACAATATTGCCTGTGACCGCAAAACGGCCATCGGGTACGGTTGCCGGTTCAAAGGTAACAGTACGGCCGTCAATGCTGTACTCACCCCCAAAGACCGTCCCGGTTTCTGGTTGCAGCTGCCGCATGGCATCCGCCAGAAGACTCAGGTACTCCGCTTCGTCTGGCGCTTTCAACAACATGAATGGTGAGGTTGCCCACGGGCTTAACACCTGCTCCAGTGCGTAATGCAAGCGGGGCTGTGTGTCGCTGAGGATATATTCGTGTTCTTTCGCGAGATCTGGCTGTGCAAACAGTTCCTGATAGCTATCGGTATCCGGAACCAGGTCACGCCATGCAAGTTTCGTAATGGTCAAAGTTGATGTTTTTTAGTCAGAAGTAAAACGATGGAGTATACCGTAAGGCGCAGGCTCTGCCCATGAGGGAATGGGCGTTTCCGGAGATGAATGCATCGCCGCGTATCACAGGATATGATTTCTTTTCAGCAGATTGCCAAAAAACTGATATTCTGAACACAGTTACACGGTCACACTGAGATCGCGATGAAATACCAACAACTGGAAAATCTCGAAAGCGGCTGGAAATGGAAGTATCTGGTCAAAAAACACCGTGAAGGGGAATTGATCACGTGCTACCTCGAAGCCAGTGCTGCAAAAGAAGCTGTAGATTTATTGCTGACCCTCGAAAACGAACCCATTCTGGTCAACGGCTGGATAGATAAACACATCAATCCGGCGCTACTGAACCGCATGAAGCAGACCATCCGCGCGCGGCGAAAACGGCATTTTAATGCTGAGCACCAGCATACCCGGAAGAAGTCGATCGATCTGGAGTTTATGGTCTGGCAACGTCTGGCCGGGCTTGCCCAGCGCCGCGGAAAAACCTTGTCAGAGACCATCGTGCAGCTGATTGAAGATGCGGAACATAAAGAGAAGTACGCCAGTCAGATGTCGACCCTGAAAACCGATTTGCAGGCGCTGCTTTCCGGTAAGAAGTAGTGTTTTACTTTTCTTCAGACAATAAAAAACCCCGCAACATGGCGGGGTTTTTTTATAAGACGATAACTTATGCCGCTGGCTGAGTTACAACGTCTTTGATGCCTTTAACTTCGATCTCTACGCGACGATCTGGTGCCAGGCAGTCGATCAGTGCAGCGCGAGCTTTCACGTTGTCACAGGTAGAACCGGTAACTGGGTTAGATTCGCCCATACCACGTGGGGAGATCTTGTTAGCCGGGATACCTTTAGAGATCAGGTAGTCAACAACGGACTGAGCACGTTTCTCGGACAGACCCTGGTTGTAAGCGTCAGAACCGATACGGTCGGTGTAGCCCAGAACCACTACGGAACCATCTTTAGGATCCAGGTTGCTCAGCTGGGTGTACAGCTGATCCAGTGCCTGCTGACCTTCTGGTTTCAGGGTTGCTTTGTTGAAGTTGAACAGAACGTCAGACTTCAGAGTGAAGTGCTTGGTCTGTACTTCTGGAGCTGGTGCTGGAGCTGGAGCAACGATTGGCGCTGCTTCTTCCTGCTGGCCGAAACGGTAGGAAACACCTACGCTCAGCATGCCGTTGTCTGGACGAACACCAACGGTGTTGCCGTCGCCGATGTTGTTAACCCACTGGTATTCCAGACGGGTAGCAACGTCACGGGTCATTGCCCACTCAACGCCACCTGCGAATACTGGAGATACGCCAGTGTCGTGGTCGTCGCCAGCGATGCTGTTGCTGGAGTCTGCACGCCATACCATGCCGCCCAGACGGGTGTAGATGTCTACAGCGTCATTTACTGGGTAGCCCAGTTTAGCAGTCAGCTGAACGCCCTGTGCTTTGAAAGCACCGTTAACGTTGTCGCCTTTGTAAGGCATGCGGCCCAGCCAGTCGTAGCCCATTTCGAAGCCAACGTACGGGTTAACCTGATAACCACCGAACGCGCCTGCGCCCAGCTGGCTTTCGTGAGTTGGGCCGTCGTTGTTCAGAGCGTCGTTATACCAGCCAGTGTCATGGAACTGAGACCAGCCCAGTTTAGCACCTGCATACCAGGTATTATCTTTCGGAGCGGCCTGCGCTACGGTAGCGAAACCTGCCAGTGCCACTGCAATCGCGATAGCTGTCTTTTTCATTTTTTGCGCCTCGTTATCATCCAAAAATCGCCATGAGAATCTCAATGAGAGTCACGGTTAAATCCTTCACCGGGGGGCGGGGACAAAGAGTAAAGCTACCGATATCTTCGGTTTAGGCCGAGCACCCCTGGCGATGTAAAGTCTACAACGTACCTGAAAACTTACAAGTGTGAACTCCGTCAGGCATATGAAAAAAAAAGTTTTGTATACACAATATTTAACATTTATGGCGAAGATTTAGGCGTGCTAAACTGGAGGAAGCCGCGGCAGACAAGACTTGTCGCGGCTTTTAGAAAGGGAACCAATGGCGTACAGCGCTTGCAAAAAAAATTCCAGGAAAACTCTTATTTTTACTTAATGATACAAATTCGAGTGAATTTTTAGCCCAGAAAGGTGTCCGTTGCCCAGAGCATTCATTCGAACAGGACGCATAATAAAGCCCAGTGCGTTACCTTCTTCGGCCGCTTCGGCCAGGCGATGTTGTTCCGTTTCGGTTAATTCTTCCGTAAACCAGCCAATCACCACGCTGTAATTCCCGGTACGCAGGGCCCTCACCATCGATTCTACAGTATGGCAGGGATCCATCTGGCTCACCTGCATCACTTTAGTCAGCGGTAAACCTGCGGATTGTACCCATTCACGGCTCAATTTCTGCTGCGGCGTCAGCCACAGCTGCCAGCGATCCTGCTGACCAAGCTGCTGTAACAGGGGCAGCAATAACAGCTGCGTCATCATGGGCTGGTCTTCACGGTAAAGCACTTCACTAATCAGCCCGGTGGACATGTATGCAGCAGCGGAACTCCGTGCACTTTTGCCCGCGGAAGAAGAGAAAGTTGTTGAACGGTTTGCATAGCCTGAAGAGTACATAATCAATCCAGCCCTGTAGTTACTGTATGGATATACAGTAACCCCTGTACGTCTAAAGATCAACCTCATTTTCGGAAAGCTCCTCGCAAATTTGGTTTGTTATTCAGACCGATTGAAAAATCATCTTGCCGTTCGATCATAACTTACCTATTTTTTGGCTAACGGATCCGTTAACAAACGCCTTTACTATTACTGCATGATTTAAAAGGGAAATATCATGAAAAAGTTATCCTATGAGCGGATCTATCAGTCTACGAAATATCTTTCATCACTCGGTGATGTTGAGCATCGGGCCCTGTTCGGCGGATACACCCTGGCGGTGGATGACGCGGTCTTTGCGATGGTCTCAGAGGGGGAGCTATACCTGCGCGCCTGTGAAGAGAGCGCACAGTACTGCGTCAAAAATGCCTCCTCTTACTTAACGCTGGTGAAGCGGGGGCGCGCGGTATTGCTGAACTATTACCGTGTCGATGAGGCGCTCTGGCAGGATCGGGATAAGCTCCTGCAGCTCTCCTCATTTGCCCTCGAAGCCGCTCGGCGGGAGCGCCGCGAGCGGTACAAGCGCGACAGGCTGAAAGATTTACCCAATCTCACCTTTCAGCTTGAGATCCTGCTAAACGAGGCGGGCATCAGCAACGAAGAGGCGTTACGCACCCTCGGCGCCGAGAAGTGCTGGCTGAAGATCAGGGAACTTAACAAGCACCTGAGCTACAAGGTGCTGTTTGCGCTGGAAGGGGCGATCGTCGGTCTGCACGAGGCGGCGCTCCCGGAGAACAGACGCCGGGAGCTGGTGGAGTGGTACAAAAGGCTGCCGGTGGATAACAGCACTCACTCTGGCAGTTGATTAACGTGCTGCTGTAGACGACAAATTTCTGGCAGCAACGCGATAAGCAGACCGATTTGCTGCAGCACCAGCGGCGCTTTGCTCTCGGCACCCGGTTCAATATGCGAAATGCGTTGCGCCAGTTCGGTCAGAGCCTGCTGAACCCGAGGTTCATCCGCCGGGCGTTGATGCAGCGCATCATCTACATAGCAAACGGCATCATCAAGCAATGCCAGGATGGCTGGGCTGGTCAGCCGCTCGCGGTGCGCACCCAACGCCGAAATGTAGCTGGTAAAGGTATGGTTCAGGCACAACAGACGGAACGCAACTTCGCGCGTTTCCGCTGTCGCCCGCGGTTCCGTGGACATGTTTGAGACTACCGACGCCAGTTCCGCGTCGCGGTTATAGGCATCACGCCGGGCAATGCGATACGCCAGGCGATTATCGCGGCCCTGATGATACTGCTCAAGGATGGCATCCAGATACCGGCAGTTGGCATTCATCGCCTGATCCAGCACGCGAGGCAGATTACGGAAGCGCCAGTCCGGCCAGATAAAGCTTACCGCGGCCCAGGCAATGGCGCAGCCAATAAGGGTATCGATGACGCGCGGCAGCGCCACTTCAAAGCCTTCCCCGAGCAGGTTGAAACAGAGCAACACCAGCAGGGTAATAAACATGGTGGCATGCGCGTACTGAACATTGCGAAATGCAAAAAACAGCACCCCGGTGATCACAATCAAGATCAGCTGGCCTTCCAGGGAGGGAACGAAGTAGAGGATGGGCAGCCCGATGGCGACCCCGACCAGCGTACCGATAATACGCAGCGCCAGCCGGTGGCGGGTGGCATTGTAGTTCGGCTGACAGACAAACAGGCTGGTCAGCAAAATCCAGTAGCCGTGGTTAAGCCCGGTTATCTGTATAAAGGCATAGCCAATACAAAGTACTACCGACATCCTCACCGCATGGCGGAACAGCGCTGATTCCGGCGAAAAGTTGCGGCTTAAGCGCAGCCACATATCGCTGAAACCGTGCAGGCTATCGTCGGCAAGCTGGTTCTCCACATCATTGCGGGGCATGGCCAGCGCCTGCTCGGATTCGATGGTGGCGAGCTGGGCGTCAATGGCGCGCAGGTTGTTCAGCAGAAAACCCAGCGCTTTCATCTGTTCTGCTGAGGTCCCGCTGGCCTGGACGCGATCGAGCGCCGCATCCAGGTGCGTGAAGGCCCGCTCAAACCGCGGATCGTGCTGATAGGGCGTGCGCAGCAGGATAGATCGCGACAGCTGATGGCAGGCCTGAGACTGCATGGAGAGCAGGCGCTGGAAGCGAAACATCACGTCGCTGTAGCGAAACTTCTCGCGCAGATCGGCGTACTGAATATGCGAGGAGCTGGCGCGCTCGTGAATATCCTGCGCCACAAAGTAGTAGTGCAGGGTGCGGCGGGTGCCGCGCTGACCGCGATCGCCGCGCAACCGGGTAAGCAGCGAGGCTTTAGTCTGGTTCAGCGTGGTCACCAGCTGGCCGTTCGCCAGCGCCAGATCGTACAGCGGCGCCTGGCCATCGCCTTCAATGTCCGGGTCAAAGAGCCGTGACTTGAGCTCCAGATAGTGCGCCAGCTGCTCATAGCTGCGGGCCAGATTGTCCTGCAAGGGGCGAATGGGGAAAATCAGGTGTCCGGCCAGGGTAAGCAGGTTATACCAGACAGCCCCCAGCAACAGCAGAACCGGCTGCTGATACCACTGGTCGTAAAGCGACACCCCCAGCATGGTATAGATAGCAATCAGCAGCGCGCCAAAGGCAATGGTGGCGTAGCGCTGTCCCAGCCCGCCCAGCAGGATGAATACGCTGGTGGAGAGCATCAGGCCGATGGCGAACAGCCACGGCCAGGGGAAAAGCAGCTCTACCGACGCCGAGGCGATAAAAAAGCAGATCAGCGTGATCACCAGATTGCGCAGCCGACCGGCGAGACGGTCATCCAGATCGGCCAGCGCACCGGCCACGACGCCCAGCGTCAGCGGAATGGTGAGCTTCACGTCGCCCAGCCACCAGGGCAGGGCGGTGCTGCCGCACAGGGCAATAAAGATCCTGACGTTATACAGCCAGGCGCTGTTGAGGGTGTAGCGGCGAAGCAGCGGGCTTAGCATGAGCGCTCGGGATCCTTGTTACGGAAAACGACGGCGGGCGTTGGCTTCCCGCGCGGCGCGGGCCACTTCTACCGGAACGACCCGGCGTCCGACAGGCCACAGGGCAATGGCGGCAATTTTGAAATTGGCGATCCCGACCGGGATACCAATAAGCGTAATGCACTGGGCGATCCCCGCCGCAATGTGCATGACACACAGCCACCAGCCGAAGAAGATCAGCCACAGGATGTTGAGCAGTGTTCCGCCGGTGTTCATCAGCGCGTTTTTGCTGCCAGGCTCCAGCTCATCCACGTGGACCGCTTCATTACCGTACGGAACCAGCGACAGTTTGGTGATCTCCCAGCAGGAACGGGTCAGCGGCAGGGTGAAGATCAGCACCACGCTGATCAGCGTTGCCAGCAGCCAGGCGAGCGTGGTGGCAAAACCACCGAGGACAAAATTCAAAATATTCAGAACGGTACGCATAAAACCTCAATTCTTTCCGTAATGTTGAAGCCCTGCTGATTGTAACGTTTTTTTGCGCTGGAGCACCTGAAAACTGGCAGTTAAACTATCAGGCAATTACTCACGTTGTGGATCGGGCTGGACATGGAACTGAAAGCAACTTCGTTAGGCAAGCGCCTGGCACAACATCCGTACGACAAAGTCGTTCTGCTCAACGCCGGGGTGAAAGTCTCAGGTGAACGCCACGAATATCTCATTCCCTTCAATCAGCTGCTGGCGATTCACTGCAAGCGCGGCCTGGTCTGGGGCGAGCTGGAGTTTGTCCTGCCGGAAGAGAAAGTGGTACGACTGCACGGAACGGAGTGGGCGGAAACCCAGCGTTTTCACCACCATCTGAACACGCTCTGGCAGCAATGGAGTGCTGAAATGAGTGAGGTGGCGGCGCAGGTGCTGCAAAACGCGCTGAATGACATCGCCACCAGCAACGCGCAAAACAGCTGGCTGACGCGGGATAAAACGCAGGGCCTGCAGCAAAAGATTAACCAGGCGATCCAGGCGCTGCCGCTGTCGGTTTCACGTCTGGAGGAGTTCGATAACTGCCGGGACGCCTGGCGCCAGTGCCGGGCCTGGCTGGAGGATATTGACCAGAGTCGGCTCGCGCATAACCAGGCGTGGACCACCGCCATGCTCAGCCAGTATGCTGACTTTTTTGCCGGTATTGAGTCTTCCCCTTTGAATCCGGCCCAGGCCCGGGCGGTGGTTAACGGTGAGCAGTCGCTGCTGGTGCTGGCGGGAGCCGGCAGCGGTAAAACCTCGGTGCTGGTGGCGCGGGCTGGCTGGCTGCTGACCCGCAATGAAGCCGTTCCCGAGCAAATCTTACTCCTGGCCTTTGGCCGTAAGGCAGCTCAGGAGATGGATGAGCGGATCGAGGCGCGGCTGCACACCCGCGACATTACCGCCAGAACTTTCCACTCCCTGGCCCTGCACATCATCCAGCAGGGGAGCAAAAAGGTGCCGGTCGTCAGCAAGCTTGAGAATGACACCGTGGCGCGGCAACAGATTTTTATCGAGGCCTGGAAACAGCAGTGCAGTGAGAAAAAAGCGCAGGCCAAGGGCTGGCGTCAGTGGCTGGAAGAGGAGCTTGACTGGAGCGTACCGGAAGGCAGTTTCTGGCAAAATGAGAAGCTGGCGCGTCGGCTGGCTCCGCGGCTCGATCGCTGGGTAAGCCTGATGCGGATGCACGGCGGCGCGCAGGCCGAGATGATTGCCGGTGCGCCCGAAGAGGTCCGGGCCCTGTTCTCAAAACGGGTGAAGTTAATGGCCCCGCTGTTAAAAGCGTGGAAAACCGCCCTCAAGGAAGAAAATGCCGTCGATTTTTCCGGGTTGATCCATCAGGCGATCGTGATCCTCGAGAAAGGCCGCTTTATCAGCCCCTGGAAGCACATCCTGGTGGACGAGTTTCAGGATATCTCCCCCCAGCGCGCGGCGCTGCTGGCAGCGCTGCGGGCGCAGAATAAGCACACCACCCTCTTTGCCGTGGGGGATGACTGGCAGGCGATCTACCGCTTTAGCGGCGCGCAACTTTCACTGACCACGGCGTTCCACCACTACTTTGGCGAGGGCGATCGCTGCGATCTCGACACCACCTACCGCTTCAATAACCGGATCGGTGAGATCGCCAACCGGTTTATCCAGCAGAACCCGCACCAGCTGGCAAAACCGCTAAACAGCCTGTCGGCAGGCGATAAAAAAGCGGTCACGCTGCTGGCTGAAGATCAGCTCGATGCCCTGCTGGATAAACTGAGCGGTTACGCCCGGCCGGAAGAGCGCATTCTGGTGCTGGCGCGCTATCACCATCTTAAGCCCGCCAGCCTGGAGAAAGCCGCGACCCGCTGGCCGAAACTGCAGCTCGATTTTATGACCATTCACGCCAGCAAGGGGCAGCAGGCAGATTACGTGATTGTGGTTGGGTTGCAGGAAGGGAGCGATGGTTTCCCGGCACCTGCGCGTGAATCGGTGATGGAGCAAGCGCTGTTACCTGAGGTGGAAGATTTTCCCGATGCCGAGGAGCGGCGGTTGTTGTACGTGGCGATAACCCGCGCCCGTCACCGTGTCTGGCTGCTGTTTAACAAAGAGCAGCCTTCACGCTTTGTAGAGATTTTGAAAGAGATTGATGTGCCGGTAGCGCGGAAACCGTAGCGATAATTTGCCCGGCGGCGCTTCGCTTGCGCGGGCCTACGGGTTGTGCGGTTTGTGGTTTTTGTAGGCCGGGTAAGGCGAAGCCGCCACCCGGCACGGTGGGCATTTACTTCAGACGTTCAGCCAGATAGCGCTGATAATCCGGGATTAAAATCTCCACCTGGTCGTTGAACTGCGGAGAGGCAATGATAAAGTCCGCCGTCGACAGGTTGGTGGCGACCGGAATGTTCCAGACCGTCGCCAGACGCAGCAGCGCTTTAACATCCGGATCGTGCGGTACGGCATTCAGGGGATCCCAGAAGAAGATCAGCACATCAATCTTGCCTTCCGAAATCAGCGCGCCCACCTGCTGGTCGCCGCCCATCGGGCCGCTCAGCAAGGCATTAACCTGAAGCCCGGTTTCGCGATGAATCAGATTACCGGTGGTCCCGGTGGCTGACAGCTGGTGCTTTTCCAGCAGGGATTTGTGACGCTGAACCCAGTTGAGCAGCATCTGTTTGCAGTGATCGTGCGCCACCAGCGCGATATGTTTGCGGTCCGGCAGTGTGCGGGTTGTGAGTTCCATAATCTCTATCCGTTAGTTAACTGGTTACAGATTACTGGAAGCACCTGACGCTGCAAGGGAAAGGGGAAAAAAATGCGGCTCAGGACGAGGGTTGTTGCTTCGCCCACTGCAGAAAACGGCTGCGGGTTTCGGGATCGGCCTGGGCAAACCAGTATTTGAGCCGCTGCTCCGTCAGATTCTGGGACTGCGGCGGCGGCATATCCAGCTCCGACACGCCGGATAGCAGGGTACTGTCATCGGCCATGGTGGTGGAGAACTGCGGTATCGAGGCACTCTGACCGGCTTTGTTATAACGCTCGGTATCGTACTCGTAGTTCACGCCGGTCGGCGTATCGGTGATCGCCAGAATATCCAGCTTCACCGGGATCGGGGTCGCATCGCCATCCAGCAGTTCAATATGCGGTGAACGATCAAAAAGTTGCGACTCTTTTTCTGTTTCCAGCCGGGGAAGGCTAAAATTAACCTGACTGATGCGCTGGGTGTTGAAGCTGGCGACCAGGGGAGGGGAGATATAGACCCGTTCTTCATGGTTGCCGATGCGAATGGTCTTCTCTACCCGGAACACAATCTGATGCGGGCCGTTATCCAGCTCGATGCTGTCCGCACCGCGCAGCAGGGAACTGGAGACTTTTTTTCCGTCCAGCACCAGCAGGTCGATGTCCGTAGAGAGCCGCAGCGTTGTGGCAAAAACGCAAACCGGCATGAGCAGCGCAAACAGACTCCAGGCAATGCCGGTTTTCATAAAAAGCCCTCTTAAAAGACGCGCATCGCGAAGAATGTATCAAATTTTTTCTTCAAACATATTTACTAACATATAGACATTATCTGGCCATTTGCCCTCATGCAGACGTATGGGATGGCCGGTTGCTCATACTGCCTTGATATTGATGTTGAACACGCCAGGAGGAAGTTCATGAAACAGAACGATATTGCTGAAATCCTTTCCACCACCCGAACGATTGCGCTGGTGGGGGCAAGCGACAAACCCGATCGCCCAAGTTACCGGGTAATGAAATATCTGCTCGATCAGGGCTATCACGTGATCCCGGTATCGCCGAAAGTGGCGGGCAAAACGCTGTTAGGCCAGCAGGGATACGGCACCCTGGCGGAGGTACCGGAAAAAATCGATATGGTGGACGTATTCCGTAATTCGGAAGCCGCCTGGGGAGTGGCTCAGGAAGCCATTGCGGTGGGGGCGAAAACCCTGTGGTTACAGCTTGGGGTGATTAACGAACAGGCCGCGGTGCTGGCACGTGACGCAGGGATGAACGTGGTGATGGACCGTTGTCCGGCAATCGAGATCCCACGCCTGGGCATGGCGAAGTAATAAAAAACCCGGTCAGCCGAGGGCTACCGGGTTTCTCTTTAGTTGCGCAGGCGCGGGGCCTGTAACTGTCTGCGGATCGTTTGCGCCAGTTCATCCATGGAAGGCTGTTCAGGGTGTTCATCCTGCTGCTCGCCACTGAGCTGAGCTTCGGCAAGATAGGTGTGCACGGCCTGGCCTTCGTCGTCTTCCATCACCACGTGGTACCAGGGGGCGGCGCGGAGTTCTGCGTTCACCGCCAGCTCATCCGCTGACGGTTCATCGAGGGAATATTCCGGGTCGATATCCACGACCACGCCCAGGTATCCTAACAGGGAGTGGCGGACCTGCTGGCCGATACCGAATTTGCTGGCAATCATAGTCACCTCCCGGGAAACGTTACTTACTCTATAGGTGAGGGCAACATTCCACTTTTCAAGTTACATGATGCGACAGGCAAATCCTTTCAGATACAGCCCTTCCGGATAGGTAGCGATCACCGGATGATCGGCCGCCTGACGGAACTGCTCTATAAATTGTACATCACGGCCAGCATCTACAGCGGCATCTGCGATAATTTTCTGGAACAATTCGGTGGTCATCAGGCCGGAACAGGAGAAGGTCAGCAGCACGCCGCCCGGGTTAAGCAGCTGGATCGCCAGCATGTTGATGTCTTTATAGCCGCGGCAGGCGCCCATCAGCTGGTTTTTATTTTCGACGAACTTCGGCGGATCCATCACGATCACGTCAAACTTCTCGCCCTGGTCGCGGTATTTACGCAGCAGCTTGAAGACATCATCGCGGACAAATTCGGCTTTGCTCAGATCCAGCTTGTTCAGCTCAACGTTCTGCTTTGCCACGTCCAGCGCTTCCTGCGACGTATCGACGCTGACAACCTGGCTGCAGCCGCCCATCAGGGCTGAAACGGCAAAGCCACCGGTGTAGGAGAAGCAGTTCAGGACGCGTTTATCAGCAACGTACTGGCGGGTCGCCAGACGGCTGTCGCGCTGATCGAGGTAATAACCGGTCTTATGGCCACCCTGAATATCCACCAGCAGTTTCATACCGTGTTCTTCAATAGGCAGCAGGGCCGGCGGCAGTTCACCGGTGACCGGACCCTGGGTCAGCTCCATCCCCTCTTTTTTACGCACCGCAACGTCGCTGCGATCGTAAATGGCGCATTCAGGATACTGCGCCTGCAGGGCGCTGATTAACGCCGCACGCTGATATTCAGCCCCCGCGCTTAACAGCTGCAGCACCAGGAAGTTACCGAAACGGTCGATGGTCACGCCCGGCAGGCCGTCGGATTCACCGGCGATCAGGCGATAGCTGTCCAGCCCGTCGCGTTTTGCCAGCCAGTCGCGCCACTGCTGCGCCTGCTGCAGACGACGCACGAAGAACGCGATATCAATGGTTTCGTCTTTATCGAAGGTCCAGACGCGGGCGCGGATCTGAGACGCCGGCGAGTATGCGCCGCGCGCTAGCCATTTCCCCTGATGATCAACGATATCGATGGTTTCACCGAGGTTGGCTTTGCCTTCCATACGCGCAACCGCGCCGGAGAAGACCCAGGGATGGCGGCGCAACAAGGATTTCTCGCGCCCTTTGGCTAACACTAAACGTACACTCATAATTTACTATTCTGTCGATTCCAGGGAAATGGCGCGTAGAGTAGCACAGATGGTCAGGGGCAATCATCTGCGGACACTATTGAGCGTTTCGGCACAAATTAAAATCGCTCTGGCACATTCCCCCTTTGCTGCAGGATTTACATTGGTGTTTCCAGCTCAGCAAAAGGAAACTCTAATGAAAAAGCACATTGCAATCGCAGCAGCCACTCTGGCGGGGATGAGTTTTACGGTCTCAGCGGCATTACCTTTCAGCATCAGCAGTCGGGATATTTCCGGCGACCAGCGATTAACGCAGAATCAGGTCTTCGACGGGTTTGGCTGTCATGGCGGCAACCAATCGCCGCAGCTGACATGGAAAAATCAGCCCCAGGGCACCAAAAGTTTTGCCATTACGGTGTATGACCCTGCGGCGCCTACCGGCAGCGGCTGGTGGCACTGGACCGTGGTGAACATACCTGCACAAACCCGGGAACTCCCGGCTGGTGCCGGAATCCAGAATAACGAGAAATTACCCGCCGGGGCGGTACAGGGGCGAAATGATTTCGGTTACTCTGGCTTTGGTGGCGCGTGCCCGCCGGAAGGGGACAAGCCTCACCCGTACCAGATCACCGTCTGGGCGCTGGATGTGGATAAGCTGCCCATTGATAAGAGCGCCAGCGGCGCACTGGTCGGCTTCATGCTCAACAGCCACGCGCTGGCGAAGGCGCAATTAACCGCAACATACGCAAGATAGGGGGGGACCGGTGCAGGATTTTCATTTTCAACATAAACATCTGACCGCGGCTGAGATCAGTGCCAGCAAAATGCATCGCCTGCATCAGGTTAAGCTGTTTTATCCTGCCATCTGTCATATTACGCACGGCAGCAAGGTAATTATTCATGAGGATAGCCGTCTGGTTGCCACGCCCGATGAGTTAATCATCATCCCGGCGAATACGCCGATGGAGATCGTTAATCAGCCTGCACAGGGCATTTTTCATTCTGACTTGCTGCTGTTGTCACCGGAGATTATTGCAGAGTTTAAAACCCGCTACCTGCAGGACTGGCCACGGAGCAAAACAGACTCGCTCTGCGCGCCGCTCAGCGAAGGGCTGGCCTTTATGTGGGGCAATCTGCTGCACGCGGTGCGGCATGATTTTTCCGACGAACTGCAAAAGCATCAGGCTTTCGGACTGCTGCTGGCGCTGCTGCATGACGGGGTGGCGGGGCCGCTGCTTATCGAGCGCAACGTCAATCTCACGGAGCAGGTGCGGCAGTTCATCATGATGTCACCCGCCCGGGCATGGACCGCGCAGGATGTTGCCAGTCGCCTGGCCGTCAGCGTGCCGACCCTACGCCGACGCTTACGCGAAGAGTCGCACAGCTTTCGCCAGATTGTGGAGGAGGTGCGCATGGCGGTTGCGCTGTCTCAATTGCAGTCGACCCGGCTGTCTGTCGGGGAGATCGCCATGCAGTGCGGATACCTTTCCAGCTCGCGTTTTACGGCCCGTTTCCGCCAGCATTATGGCTGCTTACCCAAAACGTTACGCTAATCGCCCGGCCATAATTTGCTATTCTTGTGGTTCAGGGCCAGGCACGGATAAGGGGAAATATCATGGCAAAAGTCTGCACCATCGCGTGGGTTCATGGCACGGTTCAGGGGGTTGGCTTTCGTTACAGCACGCAGCGTGAAGCCACAGATCTGGGGTTGACCGGATACGCGCGCAATATGGATGACGGGAGCGTCGAGGTAGTAGCCTGCGGCGAAGCGGAGCAGGTCGATAAACTGCTTGCCTGGCTTAAGGCGGGCGGGCCGCGCATCGCCCGGGTTGAAAAAGTCCTGTCAGAGCCGCATCAACCCGAGCGGGAATACGTTAATTTCGGCATTCGCCATTAAATACATTTCACAGGCTTAGGCAGGCCGGCGATCTTGGTCGCCTGTTTTGCCGGGCCTTTCGGGAACAGTCGATACAGATAGCGGCTGTTGCCTTTCTCCTCGCCATACTTATTGGCCATCGCTTTCACCAGCATGCGGATGGCGGGGGAAGTGTTAAATTCCAGATAGAAATCACGCACGAACCGCACCACTTCCCAGTGCTCCGGCGTCAGGGCGATAGACTCTTTTTCGGCAATGACAGCCGCCAGGCCTTCGCTCCACTGGCTGGTCTCTTTCAGATAGCCTTCGCTATCGGTCTCAATCTCTTTACCTTCAAAGTTCAGCATAATCATCACAGGTTTATCGAAAACCGCCGCAGTTTACCAAAAAAGAAAGCCCCGCATAAGCGGGGCTTTTTATACAGCACTGTCGGTTAATCGCGGCTGGCGAAGCCAAGGATGCTCAGCAGGCTGACAAAGATGTTGTAAAGCGACACATACAGGCTCACGGTGGCGCGGATGTAGTTGGTCTCGCCGCCATGAATGATGTTGCTGGTTTCCATCAGGATCGCCCCAGAGGAGATCAGGATGAACACCGCGCTGATGGCCAGGTGCAGAGCCGGCAGCTGCAGGAAGATGTTTGCCACCATACCAACCAGCACGATCACAATGCCCGCCATCAGCATACCGCCGAGGAAAGACATGTCTTTGCGGGTGGTCAGCACGTAGGCGGAACAGCAGAAGAACACCAGCGCCGTACCGCCCAGCGCCATACCGATCAGATCGCCCATACCGGCAGACAGATAGGTGTTAAGCATTGGCCCCAGGATGTAGCCCAGGAAACCGGTGAAGGCGAACGCGGACAAAATACCGACCGGCTTGTCAGCGGTTTTGTAGGTCAGGAACATCAGACCGTACATGCCGACCAGGGTCAGGATCAGCCCCGGAGACGGCAGCATCAGCACGGTGCTGGCGGTTGCCGTCAGCGCAGAGAAGGCCAGCGTCAGGCTGAGCATAAAGTAAGTATTGCGCAGCACCTTGTGGGTGCTGAGTAGCGATGTGCGGTCGCGTGAAGAACTAATTATACGATCCATGAGTCACTCTCTTATGACAGATGTAATTAACGGCAAGAATAGGAAACGACGCGCCGGTTACAAAGTGGTTTTACCCATCTTTACTCAGCGTCTTAGGGGCAGAGCCAGCATGAAATGTTCCACAGGGCGCTATATACAGAACGAACCGCGGTTTGTCAGGATTAATCAGATCAAGCTCTTATAGGTCACTGAAATATATTGCCTTATTCCAGCCGCAACGCTAAGAGTTATTTTGCATTGTCAAAACTAAACTATAAGGCGAAGGACATGAAACCCTCATCACGCGCTACATTTACACTCTCTTTGCTGACGGCAGGCATCCTTTGCGCAAGCGCAACGGCCTTTGCCGCCAGCGTACCGGCAGGCACTGAGCTGGCAGAGAAGCAGGAACTGGTCAGGAATAATGGCAACGAACCGGCATCGCTCGATCCGCATAAAGTCGAAAGCGACGTCGAATTCAATATTATCAGCGATTTGTTCGACGGACTGGTCAGCGTCTCGCCGGACGGGGAGATCCAGCCGCGGCTGGCCGAAAAATGGGAGAACAAAGACAACACCGTCTGGACGTTCCATCTCCGCCCGGGCATCACCTGGAGCGACGGCACTGCCATCACCGCTCAGGACGTGGTCTGGAGCTGGCAACGGCTGGTGGATACTAAAACTGCTTCGCCCTACGCCAGCTACCCCGGCAGCATGCATCTGCTGAACGCCACCGATATCGCCGAGGGCAAGAAATCTCCCGACACCCTGGGAGTAAAAGCCCTGAATGACACCACCCTTGAAGTGACGCTAACCCAGCCTAACGCCGCCTTCCTTGCCATGCTGGCGCACCCGTCGCTGGTGCCGGTCGATAAGGTGCTGATTGGCCGCTATGGCGATAAGTGGACCAAGCCGGAGCACTTTGTCAGCAGCGGGGCCTATACCCTCAGCCAGTGGGTGGTCAACGAGCGGATCGTTGCCGAGCGTAACCCGCGCTACTGGGACAACGCCCGTACGGTGATCAACAAGGTGACGTACCTGCCGATCGCCTCTGAAGCCGCCGACGTCAACCGCTACAAGGCGGATGAAATTGATATCGTCTATACCGTGCCAATCAACCAGTTTGCCCAGCTGCAAAAAACGCTGGGCAGCGAGCTGGACGTCTCTCCGCAGCTGGCGACCTATTACTACGAATTCAACACCACCCGCCCGCCGTTTAACGACCCGCGCGTGCGTCAGGCGCTGAACCTGGCGTTGGATAAAGACATTATCGCCGGGAAGGTGTTAGGGCAGGGGCAGCGTCCGGCGTGGGTCATCAGCCAGCCGGATATCGGCGGGGTCAAACTGCACAATCCGGACTACGCCAGCTGGCCGCTGGAAAAACGCATTGCCGAAGCGAAGAAGCTGCTGAACGAGGCGGGCTATAACGACAGCCATCCGCTGAGCTTTAATCTGCTGTATAACACCTCGGAGTCGCACCAGCGGATTGCCATCGCTGCCAGCTCGATGTGGAAGAAAAACCTCGGCGTGGAGGCGAAGCTGCAAAACCAGGAATGGAAAACGATGCTGGACACTATGCACACGCACAACTTTGATGCGGTGCGCTATGCCTGGATCGCCGATTACGACGATGCGGCTACCTTCCTGAATAACTTCCGTACCGGCGACAGTCAAAATACCAGCCAGTACAGCAATCCGGCCTATGACGAGGCGCTGGACAACGCCGCAAAAGCGAAGACCACCGCCGAGCGCGGCACCTTCTACCAGCAGGCCGAGGATCTGCTGGCGCGGGACGTACCGGCGATCCCGGTCTATCACTACGTGCGCACCCACCTGGTGAAGCCGTGGGTAGGGGGCTTTACGCCGGATAAGCTGGGGTACTATTACACCAAAGACATGTACATCAAAAAGCACTGAGTATCGGCAGTAAGATGTTGTGCTGATAAAATGGTCAGAGTGTCGTCTATTCAACCGATTAAACGCATTTTGACTATTTTTCAGGCGAACGATTGTGCTCATACTTTACAGCGCATACGGAGGTGTTTATAGTTCGCCTCACTTAGGAAGCGTGGCCGAGCGGTTGAAGGCACCGGTCTTGAAAACCGGCGACCCGAAAGGGTTCTAGAGTTCGAATCTCTACGCTTCCGCCAAATTTGAAAAACCCTGCGATAGCAATATCGCAGGGTTTTTTCTTTTGCTTAATTAAACCGTGATTCGCTGGCGTCCCAGCTCCAGCCATCATTTGCCGTTAACCTATCGCCAAGCTCCTGATAAACGAAGTCATAAAAATCGGCGCTGGTATCGTAACCCGAGTAATCGACGACCGCGAGCCCCACGAATGCGCCGGTAAAGAACCCGCCATAGCTTTGCAGGACATAATCATCGGAAAGAACAGCAGCATCTAATTTGACCGGGATCTCAGTGAAACTGACGCCGTCAAAGCTGTATTCATAGGTATAACTTTGCTTACGAACTTTCGTGCGGAACCAGACGTATTCTGTCCCCTCCGGGATCTTGATGGCGTTATCTTTCAAATAAGACGTATATTTTCCACGGTTATTTTCACCTATTTCGATCACCGAACCATTAATTTCATTCCAGGTAATGAACACGAAGCTCCAGTGACGGTCATTATAATAATTCGTCAGGCCTGCCATCTGCTGATAACTAAATGGATTAAATTTGACTTTCACCTGAGCATCAAAATAAAAGGCCTGCCAGCGTCGGGCAATCAGCGAAAGGTCATGGGTATTCGCTAAAGAACCTTGTCCATTTAACGTCAGCTTTCCATCGCCCGTGCTCCCCATTTTTTCAGTGAACGGGACGCGAAGCGTATTCCAGTTAATATCCAGTGTCGCGGTGGTGAAATTATCGTGCTGGCTATGATCTTTTGCGCTTTCGGTAAAAATGGCATCGGCTGGCCCTTCGACAAAGGTCTTTCCACCATGGCCTCCTGCAATACGTGGCCAGCCATCTTCATCCCAATACACTTTCTGGATGGACGTTTCACGGCCAAGGGTTGACCAGCCACGCGGATCGTAGGCTGATTCACCCGGGCGATTCCACGGACGCGCGCAAAGCGAGGCATAATACCATTCACCGCCGGGGGTCGAAACCAACGCACCATGACCCTGCTTCTGGATATAGCTGTCTGGCGTATCGACGTTCGTTAAGAATACCTCTCCCGGTTGTGTTTCAAAGCTGTTGGCCTCTAAGGTTCTGGATCGCGCAACCACCTCCTGGTGGGTAAATACAGTCCCGCCCTGAGCGGCGAAAAGATAGTAATAGCCGTTCAGTTTATAGAGATGTGGTCCCTCTACCAGTGCAACGGCAGTGCCGCGATAAATAGTCCGCGCGGTTTCCGGTTTTAATTTTAAGGTCCGGGTATCCAGCTCCGTTAAGGTGATACCATCAAAGGGATGATGATATTCACGATGGTCCCAGGTTTGTTGAACGATATATTTACGCCCATCGTCGTCATGGAAGAGTGACGCATCAAAACCGACGCCGTTAAGTTTGACAGAATCTGTCCAGGGACCACGAATATCGGTGGCGGTGGTCAGATAATTGGTCATGTCCTTAAACGCACCTTCCGTGATTTTCACGTCCGTATAAACTAACCAGAATTTGCCGTCGGCGTAAGAGAGCGCCGGAGCCCAAATCCCCCCTGACGAAGGATTGCCTCGCATATCTAACAGCGCTGTGGTTGATAATGGGCTGGGCAGCAGATTCCAGTTTTGCAGGTCTTTGGATTCATGTAAACGAACGCCGGGAAACCACTCAAAGGTTGAGTTTGCAATATAGTAGGTGTCTTCTACACGGATAATGCTTGGGTCTGGGTTAAAACCAGGGAGTACAGGGTTCTGAATAAGCGACATATCATTCTACCTTTTTAATGTTTTTCTGACTGATATTCTTCTGAGACTAAACGCGGATCTCATCAAGCTGACGATTAATGTCTGTGACGTGTTTATCTGAGATAGGATAAATGTGAATAACGATCATCGAGATAAAGGCTAAAACAATGGGGATCCAGACCGCGGTGACAATTATTCCGTCGATAGCGTTCGCGCTTTGCTGCGCGCCTGTTTCGCTAAAGCCATAGGCTGCCAGTAACCAGAGTGGAATCGCTCCGCCGATAGTAAAACCAATCTTGAAAAAGAGCCCCATAATGGCGTTGATGATGGCAGCATTGCGCTTGCCTGATTTTAATTCACCATAAGCAATGACTTCAGCGACAAGCGCCCACATGAACCCGGTCGCCGAGGTTAAACCCCACTGTTTAATAAAGGTGGCGATGTAAGCCAGCCAGAGTGCATCATGCATGCCCTCGCGAGACCAAACGTAAGTCAGCAATTCACCGACAATAAACATGCCCAGGAAGATGTGGAAGAACCCTTTTTTACCAAAGATTTTTTTCAGTTTTGGCCAAAAAATGGGGAACAGGATACCCGGAATGGACGCGACAAGGCCAACGGCACCCATCCATTCAGAATGGCCGACAACGAACTGATTGAAAAAGCCATTCACCGTGTTCATGAAGAACATGAACGTAAAGGCCAGCATGAAAAATAATCCCAGAATAACCAGTGGGCGATTATTTTTGAGTTCAAGGAATAAATCTGTCGTTTTAACGTTAGCCGTTTGCTCGGCAGAGGCAACCACGCGCTCTTTTGTGAATTTGTAGCAGATGAAAAGTGCAACGGCGCCGATGACCATATAGATCGCGTAAACGCCAAACCAGGCGTAGTTCGCTGAGGGATCGGTATAATTCCCCATATTGAGTTCAAGCCCAAAGAAGCCCGTATCCTTGAGGCTGCGATCCTTTGGCGAGGCCATCTGAACAAACATGGGAAAAAGGGTATAGACCAGAAGATTAGCACTATTGGCCAGCATCATGCGCGTACTGGTCAGTTTATCAATGGATTCAGGATCTCGCGTCAATGACGCATTCAGTGAACCGTAAGGAATGTTCACCACGGAATAGACGAGATCCAGGGCCAGATAAACCATAAAGGCAAAGGGAACGGAACCTTTAACGCCAGGAATGGGCGCAAACAGTAAAGCGGAAAGAATAACGAGCGGAACGCCCGCCCTTAAAATCCAGGGGCGATACTTCCCGGCCGCTGAACTTCTTTTGTCGACATAGGTGCCGACCATCGGATCCCAAAAAACATTGATGATGCGGACAAAAAGAAATATGAATCCTGCCGTGGCGGTACCGATGGTATTTACCGTCAACATGTGAAGTGCCAGAAAACCACCAATGGTGCCAAACACCAGGTTTTGCGCAAAGTCCCCCATCCCGTAGCCAATGCGCTCCCCACGAGATAATTTATGATATTCATCATGCCGGCTTTGCATTATCTTTTTACTCATTCTAATCCGATCTCCGATTTGTTTTATGAATGTTAGGCTCTTTCTGACACAGGTGGCCTGGGAGAATCCATTACGTTTTTAAATTAAGTAATTATGTTTTTTTATTTCTGTGATCGTCGAAACATAAGGGTATTTTTGCGACGAGGTTCACGTTTGAGCATTATCTTACTCTGATAGTGAAATAACGTAATTGAGCAAGCGGTCAGGAAAATAGAGGGTATGTCCCAGTCGATTATTTGCCGCATTCCGCGTTTGGCAAAAGAGCATTTTGAATAATAAATCTGAGTGAAGGAGATAGCCTTACGATAATAGTGTGAAACCTCTGGCCCCTAAAAAAATAAAATCAACCTTTTCTGATGATAGCGACATATTCTGTCCATCCGGAACGGGGTGGTTATTGTCTGAATAAAATTTAAATATATTGAGATAACCATGAATATGATTAAAAAACTTCCATTAACA
>Ga0160490_100092_pt1 | contig 86111 bp, 73 predicted proteins | sample DIDnMG_7_FD_108210 | JGI IMG/M metagenome (GOLD analysis project Ga0160490, IMG submission 108210) | Enriched soil microbial communities from UW Madison campus, WI, USA - DID2934_E24_Lignin MG | ecosystem: Environmental > Terrestrial > Soil > Unclassified | place: USA: Madison, Wisconsin...
ACTTTGGTATTCATTTATCGTCTTGCGACGTTAAGAATCCATGTCACTTTGAGTGCCCACACAGATTGTCTGATAAATTGTTAAAGAGCAGTGCAACGCGGCTTTCGCTCACCGTTGCGAGGTCCCGTATAATACGTTTTCCTCTTTCAGAGTCAAGCGATTATTTCACGCTTTTCCCTGCTGACCCGGCGGCTTGTTTGCCGTTGTTCCGTGTCAGTGGAGGCGCATTATAGGGAGTTCTTCGGCGGTGACAAGCATAAATCTCAAAAAGTTTTTCGTTCGCTTACTTTTCAATCTTTACGTTTATTAAAGCCGCGGATTGCCGGTTAATTGCGCGATTTCCCGGGCGAAACTGGAGACCTGGGGCCAGTCGGTGTAGACCACTTCTTTGCGTGTATCCGTTTCGCCACCGGTCATCTTCATAATAAGACGGATCATAAAGCGATCGTACCAGCGATAGCGTGGGTAACGCAGCGCGCCGGCAAAGACGGCACAGGCAGCTGGCTTCCAGGGCGAGCTCAGCAAAAACTTACGCGTATAGCTGTTGGTCTGCGGGGTGCGCTTCTCCGCTTTACGCGCCACCAGGTTCACAGAGAAGAAAGCGCCCGGCAGGCTGTTCAGCGCTGCCGTATGCTTTTTCACAAAGCGATCCACCGCCGGATGGAAATGGCCGTAGCGTATGGAAGCGCCGATCACCACGCGGTCATACTCCTGCCACGCAATCTCTTCGGCGCGGTTCAGGTTAATGACGTCGGCATAGATGCCCTGCTCTTTTAACTCAGAAGCCAGAAAAGCGGCAATCTCGCGCGTTTGCCCGTCGCGCGTTGAAAATAGAATAAGTGTTTTCACAAATGGCTCCCTTTTATTCGCGCCAGAATGTTGGGGTAAAGAGGACCAACAGCGTAAAGACCTCAAGACGCCCGAACAGCATGTTGGCAATCAGGATCCACTTCGCGGTCGGATTCATGCTGGCAAAGTTATCTGCGACCACGCCAAGGCCGGGTCCCAGGTTATTCAGTGTGGCCACAACGGAGGCGAACGCCGAGAAGTCATCCACGCCCGTCGCGATAATCGCCAGCATGCTGACGATAAAGACCAGCGCATAAGCGGAGAAGAAGCCCCACACCGCTTCGAGAATACGTTCCGGCAGCGCGCGGTTACCCAGCTTGATGCTGTAAACCGCATTCGGGTGCACCAGACGTTTAAGCTCGCGGTTGCCCTGCTTGAACAGCAGCAGGATACGGATCACTTTCAAACCACCGCCCGTCGACCCGGCACAGCCGCCGATGAAGGCCGAACAGAGCAGCAGGACCGGCAGGAAAAGCGGCCAGCGCGCAATGCTGTCGGTGGTAAAGCCTGCGGTCGTCGCCATCGACACCACCTGGAAGAAGGCCTGGTTCAGCGTAGTGACCGCCGAAGCATAGACATCGTGTAGCCACAGCACCAGGGTGCAGATCACCACCAGCGTCAGCTGCACGCCGATAAACATGCGGAATTCCGGATCGCGCCAGTAGACCTTCAGGTTACGGCCACTCAGTAAAGAGAAGTGCAGACCATAGTTACAGCCGGAGATGAGCAGGAAGACCGCAATGATGGTGTTGATCGTCGGGCTGTCAAAATAGCCGATGCTGGCATCATGGGTAGAAAACCCGCCAATCGCGATGGTGGCAAAGCTATGGCCGATAGCATCAAAGGCCGGCATCCCGGCAAACCACAGCGCCAGCGCGCAGGCGACGGTCAGCAGCACATAGATGAGCCACAAAGTTTTGGCCGTCTCGGCGATACGCGGGCGCATCTTGTTATCTTTCAGCGGCCCCGGCATCTCGGCCCGATAGAGCTGCATCCCCCCGACGCCCAGTATCGGCAGGATCGCCACGGCTAATACGATGATCCCCATCCCGCCAAACCACTGCAGCATCTGCCGGTAAAAGAGGATGGCATGGGGCAGCGAGTCCAGCCCCACCAGCGTGGTTGCCCCGGTGGTGGTCAGCCCTGAGAAGGATTCAAAGAACGCATCGGTGATGGTCAGGTTGGGCTGTTCAGAAAAGATGAAGGGCAATGCCCCCACGCTGCCCAGCACGGTCCAGAACAGCACCACGATCAGGAAGCCTTCGCGGGATTTGAGCTCCCCTTTCTCACGACGGTTAGGCCACCACAGCAGGGAGCCAATCATCAGCGCGACGAAAAAGGTCTGCGTAAAGGCCCGGCCCGCACCATCCCGATAAATAAGCGCCACCAGTCCGGGTAGGATCATCGTCCCGGAAAAGAGTATGACCAGCAATCCAACGATTCGGGTTATGGCACGAAAATGCATCTCTGCCGCTTCCTTAGGTATTCAATAAGTAAGGGGGGATTATTCTTCAATCGGCCGTAATTGCAACGAACCACGACTAAAATCAGCCAGTTTTGCTGAGAATGCCGGAAGCGACGCCTGGGGTAGCGCCACACGCAATTGCACCGTCGCCTGGTAATCACTGTGCACAATCAGGCCCTGATACTGCTTCAGCAACGCTTCGATGCCGGATAACTGGGCGTAATCGCACAATAAAGTATATTCGGTAAGTGGCGTTTTGCGGATCGTTGTCAGATGATTCAGCGCCTGCTGGACCCCGCCGCCATAGGCCTTAACCAGCCCGCCCGTTCCCAATAAAACGCCGCCGTAGTAACGCACCACGACGGCGGTGATTTCGCCAACGCCGCTGCCCATTAACTGGGAGAGCATGGGTTTGCCCGCCGTGCCCGCCGGTTCACCATCATCCGAGAACCCCAGCTTCTGTGAATCATCAGGCGGCCCGGCCACCCACGCCACGCAGTGGTGGCGGGCGTCAGGATGTTCTGCCCGTACTGACTCAACAAAGGCTTTTGCCGCCTCCACGCCGTCGGTATGGGCCAACAGCGTGATGAAACGGCTTTTTTTGATCTCTTCCGTAAAGGTGACCGGCGCTGCCGGTATGAGCCAGCTCTCCATTACGCCAGCTTCAGATCTCGCGTCATGTTTTCCGTACCGTTTTCGTGGATCACCACGTTATCTTCGATACGGATGCCACCAAACGGCTTCAGCGCTTCAATTTTCTGCCAGTTGAAGTGCTTGCTGAACTGCCCTTCGCGCCACGGCGCCAGCAGAGACTCAATGAAGTAGATGCCCGGCTCGATGGTCAGCACCATGCGCGGCTGCAGGATGCGGGTGCAGCGCAGGTAAGGATATTTGGACGGCGCCGCCAGATGGGTACCGGTGTCATCCTGCATAAAGCCAGCGGTGTCGTGCACCTGCAGACCCAGCGGGTGGCCGATACCGTGCGGCATAAACGGCCCGGTCAGGTCGTTTTCCACCATCGCCTCTTCGCTCATATCGCTGACGATCTGATGTTTACGCAGCAGCTTCGCAATGCGCTGATGGAACTGAACGTGGTAATCCACGTAGCTCACACCGGCCTTCATGGTGGCGATCAGGGCCAGCTGTTCTTCATTCACGTCTTTGATCAGCTGGGCGAACTCGGTATCGCTGTTGCCGGCCCAGGTACGGGTCAGGTCAGCGGCATAGCCGTTGTACTCTGCCCCGGCATCCAGCAGGAAGCTGCGCATTTCGGACGGCGCGCGGTGATCGAGTTTGGTGTAGTGCAGCACCGCCGCGTGCTCATTCAGCGCCACGATGTTGCTGTACGGCACGTCGGTATCACGATGGCCGGTGGCGGTCAGGTAGGCCTGGTTAATATCGAACTCGCTCATGCCGGACAGGAAGGCTTCGTGCGCCGCACGGTGGCCGTTGACCGCCGTTTTTTGCGCTTCACGCATGCACGCCAGCTCATAGTCGGTCTTATAGGAGCGGTAGTAGTGCAGATAGTCGATCACGCCTTTCGGGTTGATGTTATCCGCAGCGATCTCCAGACCGCGCGCGCGCTCCGGTACCGGGCCAATGTAGGCAATGTTGCCCCGGGTAGCAGGTAACTGGCTGCCAATGCCGTCAGCTTTCGGCAGGGCAATCACCTCGATCTCTTCCGTCCAGAAGGAGGTCGGCAGCGGTTCCACGTTGTGCCAGTAATCCACCGGCAGGTAGAACCACAGTTTTGGCTTGTTCACGCCATCCACCAGCAACCAGCAATTGGGAACCTGGGTTACCGGCACCCAGGCTTTAAATTGCGGGTTCACCTTGAAGGGATAAGCGTGATCGTCGAGAAAGACATTAAACAGCTCGCCGGAGTGGATGAGCAAGGCATCCAGCTTAAAGCGAGCCAGTACGTCGCGGGTACGTTCCTGTAACGTAACAATGTGATTTTTATACAGCGCGGCCAGTGAGTCCATCGTTCTTCCTTTTGTTTTGACCTCAAGTCACCGCATCTTAGCACACCTCAGAAAGGCTGCGTGATCTCCGCCGAGCGTGATCAGACCTACAATTATTTAATGAGTAATTTGCATTTCATTAACACAAAACCCACACTCCGAATCATCTGGTATGACCAGATCCAATTGCTGGATTCAGGAGACCGACATGCTCTACAAAGGCGACACCCTGTACGTAGACTGGCTGGAAGGTGGCATTGCCGAACTGGTGTTCGACGCCCCCGGCTCAGTGAATAAACTGGACACCGCAACCGTGGCCAGCCTTGGCCACGCGCTGGACGTGCTTGAAAAACAAGCCGACCTAAAAGGTCTGCTGCTGCGTTCCGAAAAAGCAGCATTTATCGTCGGCGCAGACATCACCGAATTCCTCTCGCTGTTCCTGGTCCCCCAGGAGCAGCTGAGCCAGTGGCTGCATTTTGCTAACAGCGTCTTTAACCGCCTGGAAGATCTGCCGGTCCCGACCATCGCCGCGGTCAACGGCTATGCGCTCGGCGGCGGCTGCGAATGCGTGCTGGCGACCGATTACCGTCTGGCCACGCCGGATCTGCGTATCGGCCTGCCGGAAACCAAGCTGGGCATTATGCCTGGCTTTGGCGGCTCGGTCCGTCTGCCGCGCCTGCTGGGGGCCGACAGCGCCCTGGAGATCATTGCGGCCGGTAAAGACGTGGGTGCCGATCAGGCGTTAAAACTCGGTCTGGTGGATGGCGTGGTTAAGCCTGAAAAACTGCATGAAGGGGCGCTGGCCATTCTGCGTCAGGCGATCAACGGCGACCTCGACTGGAAAGCGAAGCGTCAGCCGAAGCTGGAGCCTCTGCACTTAAGTAAAATTGAAGCCACCATGAGTTTCACCATTGCCAAAGGCATGGTGATGCAGACGGCGGGTAAACACTATCCGGCGCCGATCACCGCGGTGAAAACCATCGAAGCCGCCGCACGTCTGGGCCGTGACGAAGCACTGAAATTAGAAAACCAAAGTTTTGTCCCGCTGGCTCACACCAACGAAGCCCGTGCGCTGGTCGGTATTTTCCTCAACGATCAGTTCGTGAAAGGCAAAGCGAAGCAGCTCACCAAAAATGTTGAGACGCCAAAACAGGCGGCGGTGCTGGGCGCAGGCATTATGGGCGGCGGCATCGCTTACCAGTCAGCCTGGAAAGGCGTGCCGGTGGTGATGAAAGACATCAACGAGAAGTCGCTGACCCTGGGCATGACCGAAGCGGCCAAGCTGCTGAACAAACAGCTTGAACGCGGCAAGATCGACGGCCTGAAGCTCTCCGGAGTGATCTCCACTATTCACCCGACCCTGGAATACAGCGGGTTCGATCGTGTAGATGTGGTTGTCGAAGCGGTGGTCGAAAACCCGAAAGTGAAAAAAGCGGTGCTGGCAGAGACGGAAGACAAGGTCCGCCCGGATACGGTCCTGGCGTCCAACACCTCCACCATTCCCATCAGCGAACTGGCCAGCGTCCTCAAGCGCCCGGAAAACTTCTGCGGCATGCACTTCTTTAACCCGGTGCACCGTATGCCGCTGGTTGAAGTGATCCGCGGGGAGAAAACCTCTGACGAAACCCTCGCCAAAGTGGTGGCCTGGGCCAGCAAGATGGGCAAAACCCCGATTGTGGTTAACGACTGCCCGGGCTTCTTCGTCAACCGCGTGCTGTTCCCGTACTTTGCCGGTTTCAGCCAGCTGCTGCGCGACGGGGCAGATTTCCGCAAGATCGACAAAGTGATGGAAAAACAGTTTGGCTGGCCGATGGGCCCGGCTTATCTGCTGGACGTGGTCGGGATTGATACCGCGCATCACGCTCAGGCGGTGATGGCGGCAGGCTTCCCACAGCGGATGCAGAAAGATTACCGCGATGCCATCGACGCTCTGTACGAATCGAACCGCTACGGTCAGAAAAACGGCCTCGGCTTCTGGCGTTATAAAGAAGACAGCAAAGGCAAACCGAAGAAAGAGGAAGACGCAGCCGTGGATAGCCTGCTGTCAGAGGTTAGCCACGCGAAGCGCGATTTCAGCGACGAAGAGATTATTGCCCGCATGATGATCCCGATGGTCAACGAAGTGGTGCGCTGTCTCGAAGAGGGCATTATTGCCAGCCCTGCGGAAGCGGATATGGCGCTGGTGTACGGCCTGGGCTTCCCTCCGTTCCACGGCGGCGCGTTCCGCTGGCTGGATACGCTGGGCAGCGCCCGCTATCTGGATATGACGCAGCAGTATGAGCATCTCGGCGCGCTGTATCAGGCTCCGGAAGGTCTGCGTACCAAAGCGCGTAATAATGAAGCGTACTATCCCCCGGTTGAGCCTGCCCGTCCGGTTGGCGCACTGAAAACGGCTTAAGGAGTCACAATGGAACAGGTTGTCATTGTCGATGCAATTCGCACCCCGATGGGCCGTTCGAAGGGCGGCGCATTTCGTAACGTGCGCGCGGAAGATCTCTCCGCACATTTAATGCGTAGCCTGCTGGCGCGCAACCCGGCGCTGGAAGCTACCGCGCTGGACGATATCTACTGGGGCTGCGTACAGCAGACCCTGGAGCAGGGTTTTAACATCGCCCGTAACGCAGCGCTGCTGGCGGAAATCCCGCATTCGGTACCGGCTGTCACCGTCAACCGCCTGTGCGGTTCGTCAATGCAGGCCCTGCACGATGCGGCACGCATGATCATGACCGGCGATGCGCAGGTGTGCATGATTGGCGGCGTGGAGCACATGGGCCACGTGCCGATGAACCACGGCGTCGATTTCCACCCCGGCATGAGCCGCACCGTGGCGAAAGCTGCGGGCATGATGGGCCTGACGGCAGAGATGCTCTCCCGCCTGCACGGTATCAGCCGTGAAATGCAGGACAGCTTTGCCGCCCGCTCCCACGCCCGTGCCTGGGCCGCGACGCAGTCCGGCGCATTCAAGAATGAAATTCTGCCCACCGGCGGTCACGACGCTGACGGCGTGCTGAAGCAGTTCTATTTCGATGAAGTGATCCGCCCGGAAACCACCGTTGAGGCCCTCTCGACGCTGAAACCGGCCTTTGATCCGGTCACCGGCACCGTGACGGCAGGCAGCTCTTCTGCCCTGTCCGATGGTGCGGCGGCGATGCTGGTGATGAGCGAAAGCCGTGCCCGCGAGCTGGGGCTGACGCCGCGCGCCCGCATCCGCTCGATGGCGGTAGTGGGTTGCGATCCGTCCATTATGGGTTACGGCCCGGTGCCGGCCTCTAAGCTGGCGCTGAAAAAAGCCGGGCTCTCCGCCAGCGATATCGACCTCTTCGAGATGAACGAAGCCTTCGCCGCGCAGATCCTGCCGTGCATTAAGGATCTGGGCCTGATGGATCAGATCGACGAGAAGATTAACCTCAACGGCGGTGCCATTGCGCTGGGTCACCCGCTGGGTTGTTCCGGGGCGCGTATCAGCACCACGCTGATCAACCTGATGGAACGCAAAGATGCCCAGTTTGGTCTGGCAACCATGTGTATCGGGCTGGGTCAGGGAATCGCGACGGTGTTTGAAAGGGTTTAAGGCTTAAACGTAGGCCCGATAAGCAACGCGCCATCGGGCTTTTGCCGGGGGCGCTACGCTTGCCCGGCCTACGAAAGGTATCTGGCTGCCATTAGAAACAATGGCAAAGAGAAAAGGTTTAGTTGCCGTTTTCCCGCCTGTCAGGGGCGGGTTTTTTCTTATCAGATAAACGCAAATGCGTCGCCAAACAGGCGATCTTCACGGGCGTTACGTTCGTTGCAGAACAGGTCCCGGGCAATTTTCGCCATCTCAAACCGGCCGGCAATATAGATATCGTGGTTCACCAGCGTGCCATGATCCTGCAGCACCGCGGTTAACACGGTACCGCTGCGACCGCGCCAGCCCTCTTCCGGCTGCTCAACCACCGGCTCAACCCGCAGGTTAGGATGAGTGACGCTCAGCGCTTCCAGCTCGGAGAGATCGTAAAGATGCTTCGCTTCGCGGCCACCCCAGTAGATAGTGATGTCACGATCCGGGTTACGCGCCAGCGCCGTCAGCAGAATGGAACGCACGTAGGAGAAACCGGTGCCGCCCGCAATCAGGATCAGGGGACGCTCTTCGTCATCGCGCAGCCAGGCTTCGCCGTGAGGAATATCAATCTCGATCTCATTCTCTTTCAGGATGCGATCCATCACCGCCATCGCATACAGGTTGAGCTCAGACGCCCCAATGTGCAGCTCGATAAACTCTTGCTCGTCCGGCGTTGAGGCCATCGAGAAAGGGCGCTTATCCCGCTCATCCATCACCACCATTAAATACTGGCCAGCGCGGAAGGAGAACGCCGATTCAGGTACTAAACGGACGCGATATACGGTGTCGGTGATAGCGTCTACCGAAGTCACTTTACAGCTTAAGGTTGTCATTCGCTCTCTCTGTCGGGAAGTCAATAGGGCATAACGGCCGCATTCAGGCGTCTTTACCGTTATTCATTATGGCCAGTTCATCCCAGATCGCGTCAATTCGCGCAGTCACCTCAGGATCCTTTTTGATCGGACGACCCCATTCACGTTGGGTTTCGCCGGGCCATTTATTGGTGGCATCCAGTCCCATTTTTGAGCCAAGACCGGAAACCGGTGAGGCAAAATCCAGGTAATCTATCGGCGTGTTTTCAACTAACACGGTATCGCGCGCCGGATCCATACGGGTGGTAATGGCCCAGATCACGTCATTCCAGTCACGGGCGTTGACATCATCATCGCAAACGATCACAAACTTGGTGTACATAAACTGGCGCAGGAAAGACCATACGCCCATCATCACCCGTTTAGCGTGACCCGCATACTGCTTCTTAATGGTTACCACCGCCAGGCGATAGGAGCACCCTTCCGGCGGCAGATAGAAATCAACAATTTCCGGGAACTGCTTCTGCAGGATCGGCACAAACACTTCATTCAGCGCCACACCGAGCACCGCGGGCTCATCCGGCGGACGGCCCGTGTAGGTGGAGTGGTAAATGGCATCTTCACGCTGGGTAATGTGCGTCACGGTAAACACCGGGAAGCTGTCGATTTCGTTGTAATAGCCAGTGTGGTCGCCATACGGACCTTCCGGGGCCATCTCACCCGCCTCGATGTAGCCTTCGAGCACGATTTCGGCGCTGGCAGGCACTTCCAGATCGTTAGAAACGCATTTCACCACTTCGGTTTTGGTGCCGCGCAGCAGCCCGGCAAAGGCGTATTCCGACAGGGTGTCCGGCACCGGCGTGACGGCACCGAGAATGGTGGCCGGATCGGCGCCCAGCGCCACGGCAACCGGGAAGCGTTCACCCGGATGGGCTGCACACCACTCCTGGAAATCAAGCGCGCCGCCGCGATGCGACAGCCAGCGCATAATCAATTTATTCTTACCAATCAGCTGCTGACGATAGATCCCGAGATTCTGGCGCTCTTTGTGCGGACCACGCGTCACGGTCAGACCCCAGGTGATCAGCGGGGCCGCGTCTTCGGGCCAGCACTGCATGATTGGGATACGCGTCAGATCGACCGCATCGCCTTCCAGGATTTTCTGCTGGCAGGGTGCGCCGCGCAGACGTTTGGTCGGCATATTCAGGACTTGCTTAAACTGCGGCAGCTTATCGAAGAGATCGCGAAACCCTTTTGGTGGCTCAGGCTCTTTTAAAAAGGCCAGCAGCTTACCCACTTCACGCAACGCGCTGACATCCTCCTGCCCCATGCCCATCGCCACCCGTTTTGGTGTGCCAAACAGGTTGCAGAGCACCGGCATGGTATAGCCTTTCGGGTTTTCAAACAGGAGCGCTGGCCCACCGGCGCGCAGAGTGCGGTCGGCAATCTCTGTCATCTCCAGATAAGGATCGACAGGAAGGGTGATGCGTTTGAGTTCGCCCTGCTTTTCCAGCAGTTCCAGGAAGTCGCGTAGATCGTTGTATTTCATGCAGTTAGTCAAGCTCTCTCTGTAAGCGTTTCATTATACGGCGTAAGACTGCCTGATGCTGTATTTTTGTTAAATAAGCGTGAAGATTCACGGCTTCTTCTGCGTACGGCCATTATAATCAGCTTAGCGATCCCGCCAGGGTTTTGATATGCTTGCCGGCATAACAAGCGGAAAAGAGTCATTATGCAGGCCTGGTATTTACTGTATTGCAAGCGTGGGCAACTTCAGCGCGCTCAGGAACATCTGGAACGCCAGGCGGTGAACTGTCTGACGCCTGTGATCACGCTGGAGAAAATGGTTCGCGGAAAACGCACCACCGTCAGTGAACCGCTGTTCCCTAACTACCTGTTTGTTGAATTCGACCCCGAAGTGATCCACACCACCACTATTAATGCGACGCGCGGTGTCAGCCACTTCGTGCGCTTTGGCGCGCATCCGGCCACGGTGCCCTCTTCCGTCATCCACCAGCTCTCGGTCTACAAACAGCCTGAAGGCATTACCGATCCCGATACCCCCTTCTCCGGCGACGATGTAGTGATCACCGAAGGGGCCTTTGAAGGGCTGGTTGCGATTTTCGCTGAGCCGGACGGTGAAGCCCGTTCCATGCTGCTGCTGAACTTACTGAATAAAGAAGTGAAGCAGAGCGTGAAAAATACCAGCTTCCGTAAAGTTTAAAAGTCGACGCCAAACAGACGACGCACGTTGTCATCCGTCTGTGCTGCCAGCCACTGCGCCTCTTCGCCGCGCCAGTGGGCGACCCGTTCCATGATATGTCCCAGATAAGCCGGTTCATTGCGTCGCGATGCCGGTTTTGGACGGAGATCGCGCGGCAGCAGATAAGGCGCATCTGTCTCCACTAGCAGACGATCGGCAGGAATGACCGGCAGCAGCTCGCGCAGCTCCAGCCCGCGTCGTTCATCGCAGACCCAGCCGGTAATCCCCAGATACAATCCACGATCCAGACAGTCTATTGCCTCCTGGCGCGTGCCGGTAAAACAGTGCAGCACCGCCCCGGGCAGTTTATCCAGCCAGGGTTCCAGCAGTGCCAGAAAGCGTTCGTGAGCGTCACGGCAGTGCATAAATACCGGCATGCTCAGCTCCGCCGCTAACGCCAGCTGGGCGCTAAAGGCATGCTCCTGTTCAGCGGGGGTCGAGAAGTTACGATTGAAGTCGAGACCACACTCACCGATAGCCACCACCTCAGGCGCTGCGGCTAAGGCCCGGAGCGTGTCGGCACTCTCTGCGGTCCACTGGCTGCTGTCGTGCGGATGGACACCCGCCGTTGACCAGCAGCGGTCGTAGCGCTGCGCCAGCTGCCGCGCCTGTTCGCTTTCGTGCAGGTTGGTACCCGTCAGCAGTAAGCCGTTAACCCCGGCGGCGGCGGCCCTGGCTACCACCTCATCGCGATCCTGGGCAAACTGCGGGCTGGTCAGGTTCAGACCGATATCAAACATACAGGCTCCCATATGACAACCGCCCTGGCGGGCGGTTGGTGTTATTCTTTTGTCTCTTCTGACTCTTCGTCGAGATCTTCACGTCGCTTACCGGTATAGAAGCGCGAGAAGAAAACGCCCACCTCAAACAGGCAATACATCGGGATCGCCAGCAGAGTTTGCGAGAAGACGTCCGGCGGCGTTAACAGCATGCCCACAACAAAGGCGCCTACCAGAATGTAAGGCCGCTTTTTGCGTAATTCATCCGGGGTGGTGATCCCCATCCAACAGAGCAGCACGATGGCAACCGGCACCTCAAACGCCACGCCGAAGGCCATAAACAGCGCCATCACAAAGCTGAGATAACTGGCAATATCAGTGGAGACCTGGACCCCTACCGGCGCGGTATTTGCCAGGAAGCCAAAGGCCAGCGGGAAGACCACGAAGTAGGCAAAGGCCATGCCGATATAAAACAGCAGCGAGCTGGAGACCAGCAGCGGGATCACCAGGCGGCGTTCATGCTTGTACAGCGCGGGGGCAATAAAGGCCCAGACCTGGTAGAGGATCACCGGCGCAGAGGCAATCAGCGACACCCAGAAGGTCAGCTTGATCGGCGTGAAGAAAGGCGACGCCACGTCGGTGGCGATCATGGTTGCCCCGAGCGGCATCTGCTTAATCAGCGGCGCAGAGACCACCTGATAGATGTCGTTGGCAAAATAGACCAGGCATAAAAAAATGAGCAAAACCGCAATAATGCAGTTCAGCAGGCGTTTACGCAGCTCGATTAGGTGCGTAATCAGCGGTTGAGTTTCATCTACTGCCATGTTTACGCTTTATCACTCGACGAGGGGGACGCGGCAGCTGCGGGTGCAGGCTTTTGCTCTGCGGGCGCTGGCGTCGGTTCTTGTTTTGGGGTCAACGGCTCGGCTGGCGCCTGTTCGGGCGCAGTGGCCTGATGCTCAGCAGTGGCAGGCGTCACGCCTTCATGCTGCGCTTCGTTATCTTTGACCAGCGGGTTGCGAATGGTATTGGCTTCATCGCTCGCTTTTTCAGGATCGTTGACGCTGTAAGAGCGCTTCATGGATTCCGCCGCTTCGCGCAGTTCGTCCATCGAGGCTTTCAGTTCCGGCGTCAGGTTTTCCATGCTCGCCTTTTCAACCTTTTTCAGGCTGTCCTGAAACTCCTGCAGCTTAAGCTCCTGGGCCAGCTCATTTTGCACCGTTGTCGCCAGCGATCGCAGCGCACGCACCCAGCCTGCAACCGTTTTTACCGCCACAGGCAGACGTTGTGGCCCCAGGACAATGAGGCCAATCACGAAGACCAGCAGCAGTTCACTAAAACCGATATCGAACACGAATTACACCTGCTCGTTATCGTGGCGTTTAGCGTTTTCCTTTTTGGCATCGTCTTGTTTATCGGCGATAGATTTAGCAGTGAAATCCGCATCCTGGCTGGATTTACCCTGCTTCTCGTCATCATCTTTGATCGCTTTCTTGAAGCCTTTGATGGACGCGCCGAGATCGGAACCGATTGAACCGAGTTTTTTGGTACCGAACAGCAGCACGACGATGACGGCAATGATCAACAATTGCCAGATACTGATACCACCCATACATCTTCCCCAGTTGTAGATGATTAATTAAGCAGGCCGCATTATACGTTACGCGGCCCTGCTAGTGCGACGCAATTCAGCGCGTTTTGCGCCATCCGGCTAACCAGACAACCACGCCACCCGCCATCAACCAGGCAGGCATAAGCTCCCACTCAGGACGGTTAATCAGCAGCAGCGTGCCGCTTAACATCAGTACCGCCCCAATGCCAAACAGATACCGGGACTGCCCCTGACGCACATGGTTGGTCTGCAACTCGCGGGCAATTTTATCCACGCTGTGTTGCAAGTTTTTGCTCTGACGCAAACTGTCGTACACCAGTTCCGGGATTTCGGGCATTTTTTCAATCCAGAACGGTGCTTTCTCTTTCAGGGAGCGCACCAGCGCCGGAAGGCCAACCTGGTCTTTGATCCACGACTCAAGGAAGGGTTTTGCCGTTTTCCATAAGTCTAACTGAGGATAGAGCTGTCGCCCCACCCCTTCAACGTAAAGTAATGTTTTCTGAAGTAAAACTAACTGCGGCTGCACTTCCATATTAAAGCGACGAGCGGTATTGAACAGGTTCAGCAGCACATGGCCGAACGAGATCTCAGCCAGCGGCTTCTCGAAGATAGGCTCACAGACCGTACGAATGGCGAACTCAAACTCTTCAACGTTGGTATCCGGGGGAACCCAACCGGAATCGACGTGCAGCTCGGCCACTTTGCGGTAATCGCGGTTAAAGAAGGCGATAAAGTTCTCGGCCAGATAGCGCTTATCTTCTTTGTTCAGCGAGCCGACGATACCGCAGTCGATACCGATATACTGCGGATCTTCAGGGTGCTCGTAGCTGACGAAGATATTGCCCGGGTGCATGTCCGCGTGGAAGAAGCTGTCGCGGAACACCTGGGTGAAGAAGACCTGTACACCACGCTCGGCCAGCAGCTTCATGTTGGTGCCCTGCTTTTCCAGGGTTGCGACGTCCGAGACCGGGATCCCGTAGATACGCTCCATCACCATCATGTCCTGGCTGCAATAGTCGGAATAGACTTCCGGCACATACAGCATCGGGCTGTTTTCAAAGTTGCGGCGCAGCTGAATGGCGTTCGCCGATTCACGCAGCAGGTTCAGCTCATCAATCAGCGTCTTTTCATATTCGCGCACCACTTCCATCGGGCGCAGACGGCGGCCATCCGGCAGCAGACGCGGTACCCAGCGGGCCAGGCGATAGATGAGCTTCATGTCGGCTCTGATGATCGGCAGAATGTCCGGGCGGATCACCTTGATGACCACCTCTTTGCCATTCTCTTTCAGCCGTGCGGTATGAACCTGCGCTATGGAGGCGGAAGCCAACGGCTGAATGTCGAAATCATCAAACCAGGTTTCAACCGGGATGTCGCCCATCGCTTTTTCGATCTGCTGCTTCGCCAGCTTACCGTCGAATGGGGCAACTTTATCCTGCAGCATCGCCAGCTGATCGGCGATCATAGGCGGGAACAGGTCACGACGGGTGGAGAGCATCTGGCCGAACTTGATCCAGACAGGCCCCAACTCCTGAAGCGCCAGGCGCAGGCGCTCACCAAGCAGTTTGTCCTGATGGCGATTTGGCATCCAGAATAGCGTTCGCCGCCAGATACGCAGCGGCAGTGTGATGCGCATTCGGGGGATAAGCTCGTCGAGCCCGTAACTCAAAAAGGTGCGGATGATAAAGTAGAGGCGCCGAATTTCACCAGGCGTCATTTGCCCTCCAGTTTTTCAAGCCGTTTTGTCAGTGCATCAACCGCACGCTCAACCGCGGCGGTCTCTTCTGCGAACCATGCCGCTTCCAGCGGCCCCGGCGCCATGCGCCACTCCTCGGTCAGCACTTCTGCGGCATAGCGTTGCTGGCGCATAAAACCCTTCTTCAGCAAGGAGGCGCCGCCGCGCAGCACTTTACCGATCCCCTCAGCGGCAATATCGCCTGTCCACGGGGCCAGCAGCTCTGCCGGGTCGAACTCGGCCAGATCGGCCAGCGCGACAAAGTTTTGCACCACCTGGATATCGCCTTGAACCTCCAGCTCGCCGCTGCGGATCAGGGCGGTAAGCTGCTGGCGATCGCGCAGTTTGGGCAGCGTGTTCATATGGGTAATGACGGAGCAGTCGGCCTCGCCTTCCCACTCGCCGAGCACGTCGAGCTGACGCTCGCTGAACACCAGCACCAGCGGGGTCGAAAACTCTTTTAATACTACCCGCAGCACTTTGCCGTTCAGACGCTGACGCGCCGTTTTCAGCGCGGGAGACCGGTACAGAAAGATATTTAGTACGTTTTCCACACCGGCTGTGATCAAGGGTTTAAACGGCATCTGCCACCTCCACTCAGAACTTATAACCGCGATGCAGCGCGACAACGCCTGCCGTCATGTTGAAGTAGTCAACATTGTCAAAGCCCGCATCCTGCATCATGGCTTTTAAGGTGTCCTGATTTGGGTGCATACGGATGGATTCGGCCAGGTAGCGATAGCTGTCTGCGTCATTAGCCACCATTTCGCCAATGCGCGGCAGAATGTGGAACGAATAGGCATCGTAGGCTTTGCTCAGCGGCTCAATAATGGGTTTGGAGAACTCCAGCACCAGCAGACGTCCACCGGGTTTCAGCACGCGGTACATGGAACGCAGCGCTTTCTCTTTATCGGTGACGTTACGCAGACCGAAAGAGATGGTGATGCAGTCAAAGGTGTTATCCGGGAAAGGCAGCGCTTCAGCGTTCGCCTGAACATATTCAACGTTGCCGACCACGCCAATATTGCGCAGTTTTTCACGACCCATTTTCAGCATCGAGTCGTTGATATCAGCCAGCACAACGCGGCCCGTTTCGCCCACCAGACGCGAGAATTTCGCCGTCAGGTCGCCGGTGCCGCCGGCCAGATCCAGCACGGTTTGTCCACGACGCACGCCGCTACAGTCAATAGTGAAGCGCTTCCACAAGCGATGAATGCCGAATGACATCAGGTCATTCATTACATCGTACTTCGCCGCCACGGAATGGAATACGTGGGCCACCATGTCAGCTTTCTGCGCTTTAGCGACAGTCTGAAAGCCAAAGTGCGTTGTGTCTTGTGAATCTTCAACCATCTCAGAGCCTGCTTATCAGTCAAATGTTCGAGAAGTGTAACAGATTGGGCGCATTTGCCCTACGATTCAACCACCCCGGGAATAACGCTCCAGGGGGTCTGCCGACGCCTGCGCGCCTGCTAAGGTATTGTTTGTATTTTGAACTGGCTCGTCACTGCGCAGCCGGTACTCTTCATCCTGCGACGTGGCCTGTTCAACCAATTCCGGATTAATCTCGCGTTTTACTTCCACGCCAAGGCTGCGGAACGATTCGGCCTGAGCCAGCAGGTTACCGCGCCCGGAGGCCAGCTTTTTCATCGCCTGACGGTAGTTATCCTGGGCGCGATCCAGGCTCTGCCCGACCGACGACATGTCATCGACGAACAGGCGCATTTTGTCATACAGGCGGCTGGCGCGATCGGCAATCTGCTGGGCATTGCGGCTCTGGTGTTCATAGCGCCACAGATTGGCAATGGTGCGCAGTGCCACCAGCAGCGTGGTGGGGCTGACCAGCATAATGTTGTTTTTTAGCGCCTCGGAGATCAGCTCCGGCTGGCGGTCCAGCGCCAGTAAGAAAGCCGGTTCAACCGGGATAAACATTAGCACGTAGTCCAGAGAACGCAGGCCGGGTAACTGCTGATAGTCTTTGCGTCCCAGCAGGCGGATATGGTTACGCACCGAGGCGATATGCTCCTGCAGCGCCGATTCGCGGGTGTAGTCGTCTTCGGCGTTGAAGTAGCGCTCATAGGCCACCAGGGTCATTTTGGCGTCGATAACCACGTCCTTCTCCTGCGGCAGACGGACAATGACGTCAGGCTGCATTCGCGCGCGGTTTTCGGTTTCAATGCTGACCTGGGTTTGATATTCGTGGCCCTCGCGCAGGCCAGAGGCCTCCAGCACGCGGGTCAGAACCACTTCGCCCCAGTTGCCCTGAGTTTTATTGTCGCCTTTTAGCGCTTTAGTGAGGTTGATAGCCTCCTGCGCCATCTGGGCATTCAGCTGCTGGAGGTTGCGGATTTCATGGGCAAGCGTGTGCCGCTCCCGCGCCTCCTGACCAAAGCTGTCCTGCACCTGGCGACGAAAGCCGTCCAGCTGTTCGCGCAGAGGCGACAGCAAGCCGTTCAGGCTCTGGCGGTTTTGTTCATCGACGCGGCGGTTACTCTGCTCAAAGATGCGGTTGGCGAGGTTTTCAAACTGCTCGCTCAGGCGCTGTTCGCTGTTGATCATCTGGCGGATTTTATCTTCCGCATGCAGCTGGGTGGACTCCAGCCGGGTGGTGACTTCGCGCAGGTCGGCTTCCAGCGAGGTGTTGATATCCCGCAGATTGCGCAGCTCGTTGTTGAGCAGCTCGCATTCGTCGCGCCAGTGCCCGCTCTGGGCTATGTTCTGTCTTAATGCACTGAGATCGGCCACCATCTCTTCACGTTCGGCAAGCTGATCGGCCTTCTGCTGTGCATGCTGATAGCTGGCGAACAACCAGCCCACGCCGACGCTGACCAGCGCAATAACGGCATAAAAAAGGATGGAAATATCCACGACGCCCCCTGCATCAAGGTATGACCCGCACAAAATAGAATTGTGCTGTATAAACGTCCAGTTTGAAAAGGGTTTTCTGCGAGGCGCTACGCAAAGAAAAAGGCCGAACAGGTCGGCCTTTGGCAAAGAAAAGGGGAAATTACAGCAGGCGGCGGGCCGCTTCCACCACGATTTTCACCGCGTGGCTTTCGGTCTGCTTCATGGTCTCGGCGTTCGGGATCTCTTGCTGGGTACGGTTAACAATCACACCCGCAACCATACCGGCACGCAGACCCTGGCTTGCGCACATGGTCAGCAGCGTGGCGGATTCCATTTCATAGTTCATCACGCCCATAGACTGCCACTCTTCCATCGAGCCTTTGAAGCGGCTGACAACGCGACCGGAGAAGGTGTCGTAGCGCTCCTGGCCAGGATAGAACGTATCAGAGGAGGCGGTTACGCCAACGTGGGTGGTCGCACCAACGGATTTCGCGGCTTCCACCAGCGCGGTGGTGCACTCGAAATCGGCCACTGCCGGGAACTCCATTGGCGCAAAGTGCAGGCTCGCGCCGTCCAGACGAACGGACGCAGTGGTGACCAGCACGTCGCCAACGTTAATGTGCGGCTGGATCGCACCGGTCGTACCGATACGCAGGAAAGTACGGATGCCCAGCTGTGCCAGCTCTTCAACAGCAATCGAGGTAGACGGGCCACCGATACCGGTAGAGCACACGATCACCGCTTTGCCATCCAGCTCTGCCCGCCAGGTCGTGAATTCGCGATGGGCTGCCAGCTTAACCGGCTTATCCATCAGCGCGGCGATCTTTTCCACACGCTCAGGATCGCCAGGGACGATAGCGAGCGTAGCCCCTTGTAAATCGTTTTTAGTGAGGCCGAGATGAAAAACATCAGACTTAGACATAGAAAACTCCTCTGTGGGTCAGTTTGTCAGCAGAAGCAAAGCGGTACTTTACCGAAGGAATCGGCTTAGTTTCGTGACAGACATCACCATGAATAAAATTGATTGCAGTTAATTACCATGAAATAGTGATTAACATCACATTAACGAGTTATATCGTTATCTGTTGCACAAAAGATAGCCTGTTTCGGGCACTGTGGATTGTTAACCTGCGGACTATATTTACTTTTGCGCTAATTGGTACGGAGAATGCCATGACTGGAACATCTGGATTTGCCCCTGCTGCTGATCTGCAAGCCTCAACCGTTGTCACCACCCCCGGCGAGGCGATTACCGCCGGGGAGACCTCTATTCCGACCCAGGGCGATAATATGCCCGCTTACCATGCCCGGCCCAAAAATGCGCAAGGGGCATTGCCGATCGTCATCGTGATTCAGGAAATTTTCGGCGTGCATGAGCATATTCGCGATCTCTGCCGTCGCCTGGCGCTGGAAGGCTATCTGGCCGTCGCGCCTGAACTCTATTTCCGTCAGGGCGATCCGAACGATTACAACGACATTCCCACCCTGTTCAGCAATCTGGTAAGTAAAGTGCCGGATGCTCAGGTGCTGGCGGATCTTGACCACGTCGCCAACTGGGCGGCGCGCAACGGGGGCGATCCCCATCGCCTGCTGGCCACCGGCTTCTGCTGGGGCGGACGCATCAGCTGGCTGTATGCCGCGCACAACCCGCAGCTGAAAGCTGCCGTAGCGTGGTATGGCAAGCTGGTGGGCGAAAAGACGCTGAATTCACCGAAGCATCCGGTGGATATTGCGACCGATTTGAACGCGCCCGTCCTCGGACTCTATGGCGCAGAAGATACCGGGATCCCGCTGGATACGGTAGAGACCATGCGTCATGCGCTGCGCGCGGCAAACGCAACGGCGGAGATTGTGGTTTATCCGGGAGCCGGACACGCCTTCAACGCCGATTATCGTCCGAGCTATCACGCAGAATCGGCTAAAGATGGCTGGCAGCGGATGCTGGCGTGGTTCCAGCAGTACGGCGCAAAAAAAGGTTAAGCGGCTCACATTTCGCTACGCAAAGTGAGGTGACTGTTTGACTTTTAAACACAATCTGGACGATATAAAACCCACAGGCGTGTAACTACGATCCGTAGGCAAGACCTGAACCCCCTCTCCGTTTTCGAGCGGAGAGGGGGTTCAGGTCTTTTTTTTTGCTCTGGAGACAGGGGCCAGAACATGAACCACTTGCAAACAGCGCTGGAGATCATCGCCCAGGTCGGCGGTGCTGAGAATATCGAACATATCGAACACTGCTCCACCCGCTTGCGGCTGAGCCTGTACGACAATGGCAAGGTCAATGAAGCGGCGCTGGCCAAGGTCGACGGCGTGCTGGGCGTGCGCGTTAACGTGCAGTGCCAGGTGATCATTGGTCACGAGGTGGTGCAGGTCTTTGAAGCGGTGCGCTCGCTGGTGGGTTCACCTCAGGCGGGAGGACAACATGCGCCTGCCAGAATCAGCCGTGGCGCGCAGATTGTTGATTTCGTGATCAGCGTTTTTCAGCCGCTGGTGCCTGCCATTGCCGGTGGCGGTGTCCTGAAATCGCTGCTGCTGTTGCTGGACGTCATGGGCTGGCTCAGCCGGGACAGTTCGACCTACAAGGTCCTGGATAATATCGGCTCCGCGCCGCTCTACTTCCTGCCGATCCTGGTGGCGATCACCACGGCGATGAAGCTGAAGGTAAACGTGCTGGTTGCCGTTTCGGCAGTTTCCGTGATGGTGCTGCCGGCGATGACCAAACAGCTGGCCGACGGAACGGCGTTCATGTCGTTTGATCTGCGCAACGTGGCCTACGCTTCGCAGGTCTTCCCGGCGATTCTGTGCGTGCTCTTTTACGCCCGGACGGAAAAGCTGTTCAACCGCTACTCGCCCGGCGCGCTGCGCATTTTTCTCTCGCCGATGCTCTCTCTGCTGGTGACGGTCCCCGTCACGCTGCTGATCCTCGGGCCGCTGGGCTACGAGTTGGGTGCCGGTCTGGCAACGGTGATTTTATGGCTGTACGGCAAACTGGGTTTTGTGGCAACGGGGCTGCTGGCCGCCGCCCTGCCCTTTATGGTCGCCGCCGGGATGCACAAGCCGATGCTGCCTTACGCCGTGGCCTCCATGAGCCAGTTCGGGCGCGAGATGCTCTACCTGCCCGCCTCGCTGGCGCACAATATTGCCGAGTCCGGCGCATGCCTGGCGATTGCCCTCAAGAGCAAAGATAAGGTGCTGAAATCCACCGCCTTCTCCGCCGGGATCTCCGCCCTGTTTGGCATTACCGAACCGGCGCTGTATGGCGTTACCTTGCTGAATAAAAAGGCGCTTTACAGCGTGATCCTCGGCAGCATTGTCGGCGGAGCCTTTATCGGCTGGATGGCGATTCAGGCCTTTGCCCTCGTTGGCCCTGGCCTTGCCAGCATCTCAATGTTTGTCTCTCCGGATAACCCGATGAACATCGTCTGGGCCTTCGCCGGGGCGGGGTTATCCTTTGCCGTGGCCTTTATCAGTGCCTTCGTGCTGTGGCGCGACAAAGCGGCTGAAAACAGCGACGCGCTGAGCTTCACCCGTCCGGTTGAGGGACAGATCATCCCGCTTGAAAACGTCAACGATGACGTCTTCTCCCGCAAAATCATGGGCGACGGGATCGCGATTATCCCTTCCCAGGGCGTGCTGCGGGCCCCGGCAGATGGAACCATTGTGAACGTATTTGACAGTGGCCATGCGCTGAGCCTGCTCACCGACGCGGGCGTCGAGCTGATTTTCCATATCGGCATCGACACCATCCGGCTACAGGGCGAAGGCTTCTCCCCACGGGTGGTGGAGGGCCAGCATGTTAAAAGCGGCGACACGCTGATCGAATTTTCACTCGATACCATTGCTGCCGCCGGGCTCGATCCGGTGGTGATGATGGTGGTCACTAACGGCGAACGCTTTTCGCTGACACCAGGTAATACCGACGATAAGAATCCAAATCCGCATATCATCATGACGCTTAAGGAGTCCGTGTAATGGAGAAATCCCTCCCGTTTCCGCAAGGTTTTTTATGGGGCGGTGCCATAGCCGCCAATCAGGCCGAAGGGGCATGGAATGTGGATGGCAAAGGGCCGTCCGTTGCTGACGCCATCACCTGGAAGCCCAACCTGTCCGTGAAGGATTACAGCGGCCATATGGCGCTGACCGACGAAAACATCCGCGACGCGTTTGAAGGTAAAAATGACGCGCTCTACCCGAAACGTCGCGGCATCGATTTCTATCACCACTATAAGGACGATATCGCCCTGTTTGCCGAGATGGGTTATAGCGTGCTGCGGGTGTCGATCGCCTGGTCACGTATCTTCCCGACCGGTGAAGACGCCGCGCCAAACGAGGCGGGGCTGCAGTTTTATGAAGAGATGTTCCGCGAGCTGCGTCGCTATAACATCGAGCCGCTGGTGACCCTCTCCCACTATGAAATGCCGCTGGCCCTGAGCGAAAAATACAACGGCTGGGTGCACCGCAACGTGGTGGATGCCTTCGTGCGCTTCAGCAACGTCTGTTTCGACCGCTACAAAGATCTGGTCCGCTACTGGCTGACCTTCAATGAGATCGACAGTATCCACCGCCACCCGTTTACCACGGCGGGCATCCGGGAAGAGAAAAGCGCACCGGGCAAAGCGCAGCAGGATATCTACCAGGGGCTGCATCACCAGTTTGTCGCCTCTGCGTTGGTGACGCGCGACTGCCACGCCAAAATCCCGGGCAGCCAGGTCGGGTGTATGCTGACCAAGCTCACCACCTATCCGCACAGCTGCCGTCCGGAAGATGTAGAGGCGACGCTGAAGAAGAATCTGGAGAACTACTTCTACGCCGATGTGCAGGTGTTTGGCGAATATCCGCCACTGATCCTGCGGGATCTGGCACGTCGGGATATTCAGATCGAGATGCTGGCCGACGATCAACGCATCTTAAAGGATCATACCGTCGATTTCGTCTCCTTTAGCTACTACATGTCGATGACCGAATCGACCCAGCCGGACGTAGAGCGCATCCCCGGGAATACCGTTCTGGGAGTGAAAAACCCGTACCTGCCGGCGTCCGAATGGGGCTGGCAGATTGACCCTGTCGGGCTGAAAATCTCCCTGCTGGAGCTGTACGATCGCTACCAGAAGCCGCTGTTTATCGTGGAGAACGGCCTCGGCGCGAAAGATGTGGTAGAAAACGGCGCGATCCACGACAGCTACCGCATCGACTATTTCCGCGCCCACTTCGAACAAACTTTGGCAGCTATAAATGAAGGGGTGGATGTGATGGGATTCACCACCTGGGGATGCATCGACATTATCAGTGCGGGCACCTCGCAGATGTCCAAGCGCTACGGCTTTATCTATGTCGATCAGGATGATGAAGGCAACGGCACGCTGAAACGCCTGAAAAAAGACTCCTTCTGGTGGTACAAAAAAGTGATTGCCAGCAATGGCGCAGACATGCGCTAACCGGCCATGCCGCAGGAATAACCGTGATAACGATAAAAAAGTCGCTTAATAACAGTATGCTGCTGGTCGATAACGACCAGCGGGAGATGATTTTGTTCGGCAAGGGCATCGGCTTTGGCGCGAAACCTGGAACGAATATCGACCTGGCGCAGGTGGAGAAAGTATTCCTGCCGCTGAGCGATCTCAAATCCCGCCATTTTTTATCCCTGACGGATACCATTCCTGCGGCGTTCTTCGACATTAGCCATGAAATTCTTATCCTCGCACGCCGCCTGTGCGGAGATAAGCTCAATTCCGTATTGCTCTTTACCCTTGCGGAACATCTGCACTTTGCGGTGGAGCGCAGCCGCAGCGGGCAGAGGATCCTCAATAAGCTGAGCTGGGAAGTGAAGCGCTACTACCCACAGGAGTACAGCGTGGGGTTGCAGGCGCGCGCGCAGGTCAATGAGAAGTTTGAGGTGGAATTACCCGAAGAAGAGGCGGTGAACATTGCCTTTCATCTGATCAACGCCAGCAGCCAGGACGACGACAGCACCGCCCACCAGCAGGTTGAGCTGGTCAACCGCATCGCCGATATCGTGCGCTATAAGCTGGGTAAGAGCATCGATACGCAGTCGGTTAACTACATGCGCTTTATTACCCATCTGCGTTATTTTGCCGAGCGGGTACTGGCCGGGAAAATCGCCCTCACTGAGACCGACGATTTTTATCAGGAGCTGATGCGCCACCGCCCGGACGCGATGACCGTAGCCTGGGCGATCCGCGACTACGTGCAGGATAAGTATCAGCTCACCCTGCCGAAAGATGAACTGACGTGGTTGAGCATTCATATTAGCCGGTTGATGGACGGGCAGGCGTAAATTGCCCGGTGGCGGCTGCGCCTTACCGGGCCTACAACGCGCAATTATTCGTAGGCCGGGCAAGCGTCAGCGCCGCCCGGCAATTCTGCCGCCGGGGTTAACCCTGACGCAAATTCTGGGCAGCCTTCACCATGTTCGCCAGCGCGGCGCGGGTCTCCGGCCAGCCGCGGGTTTTGAGACCGCAGTCGGGGTTCACCCACAGGCGCTCTGCCGGGATACGCTGGGCCGCTTTCTGCAGCAGGGCTTCGATCCACTCCACGCTCGGCACGTTCGGGGAGTGAATGTCGTATACGCCCGGCCCGATTTCGTTCGGGTAGTCGAACTCTTCGAACGACTCCAGCAGCTCCATGTCGGAACGGGACGTCTCGATGGTGATCACGTCGGCATCCAGCGCGGCAATGGAATCCATGATGTCGTTAAATTCGCAGTAACACATGTGGGTGTGGATCTGGGTATCATCCTTCGCCACGGCGGCGTTAATGCGGAAGGCTTCCACGCCCCAGGCCAGATAGGCCTCCCAGTCGCTGCGACGCAGCGGCAGACCTTCGCGCAGCGCCGGTTCGTCGATCTGGATGATGCCGATGCCCGCCGCTTCCAGATCTGCGACTTCATCCCGTAGCGCCAGGGCAATCTGTTTCGCGATGGTTTCGCGGGTCACGTCTTCACGCGGGAAGGACCAGCAGAGGATGGTCACCGGACCGGTCAGCATCCCTTTTACCGGCTTGTCGGTCAGGGACTGGGCGTACTTCGCCCACTCCACGGTGATTGCTTCCGGACGGCTGACGTCGCCGATCACCACCGGCGGCTTCACGCAGCGGGAGCCGTAGCTCTGCACCCATCCGTTCTGGGTAAACACGAACCCGTCGAGGTGTTCACCGAAGTACTCCACCATGTCGTTACGCTCGGCTTCACCGTGCACCAGCACGTCGAGACCTAAACGCTCCTGCTCCACAATTGCCTGTTTGATGTGTTCGGCGATACCGGTGCGGTAGTTGTTGGCATCCAGATTGCCCTTTTTGAAGTCCAGACGCAGGCCGCGGATCTCGGTGGTCTGCGGGAAAGAACCAATGGTGGTGGTCGGCCAGGCCGGCAGGTTGAAACGGGCACGCTGGGCTTCGGCACGCGCCTCATAGACACTCTGACGCTGGCTGTCCCGGGCAGTGATAGCCGCCAGACGTTTTTCCACGGCCGGGTTATGGACGCGGGTTGAGTGACGACGGGCCTGAATCGGGGCGCTCCATTCGGTAATCGCCGCCGTGTCGCCGGTATTCAGCGCATCGCGCAGCAGGGCCAGCTCTTCACATTTTTGCAGGGCGAAGGCGAACCAGCTCTTCACTTCCGCATCCAGGCGGGTTTCCACATTCAGGTCGATTGGGCTGTGCAGCAGGGAGCAGGACGAGGCCACCCACAGCTCGCGTTTTCCGACAATGTCTTTGATCTGCGCATATTTCTCAGTGAGATCGGCGCGCCAGACGTTACGCCCGTTCACCAGCCCGGCAGAGAGCAGCCAGTCGGACGGCAGGCGTTTGTGCAGCTCAGCAACGTCATCTTTACCGTGAACCAGGTCCACGTGCAGGCCATGCACCGGCAGCGCGGTGATGGTGTCGAGGTTTGGGGTCACCCCTTCGAAATAGGTGGTCAGCAGCAGCTTCACCTGGCCCGCGAGGGCGTCATACGCCGGTTTGAAAGCATCCAGCCACGCCTGCGGCAGCTCCAGCACCAGCGCCGGTTCGTCGATCTGCACCCACTCAACGCCGCGTTTTGCCAGCTCGCCCAGCACCTGCTGGTACACCGGCAGAATATCGTTGAGCAGGCTCAGGCGGTCAAACTGCTCGCCCTTCACTTTGCCCAGCCACAGATATGTCACCGGGCCCAGCAGGACAGGTTTGATCTTGTGGCCCAGCGCCTGCGCTTCGTCCACCTCATCCAGCAGCTGGGTCCAGGTCAGTTTGAACTGCTGGCCCTTCACGAACTCTGGCACCATGTAGTGGTAGTTAGTGTTAAACCATTTGGTCATTTCTGCCGCCGCCGCGGGCTCACCGGTGGGTGCGCGGCCACGGCCAATGCGAAACAGGGTGTCGATATCTACCGATCCATCGCTGTTCTGATGACGAGCCGGCACGTTGCCAAGCAGCAGGCTGGTGGTCAGAACATGGTCGTACCAGGCGAAATCGCCCACCGGGAGCAGATCCACGCCCGCCTGTTTCTGCTGGTCCCAGTGACGGGCACGCAGCTCGCGACCCACCGCCAGCAGTTCGTCACGCGTGGCGTTGCCTGCCCAGTAGCTCTCTTGTGCTTTTTTCAGTTCGCGACGAAGGCCGACGCGCGGGAAACCGAGGGTGTGGTTGCGAATTGTCATGGTATGCCCCTTATGGAATTTTCAGGATTTAGCCGTCCAGATGTTTACACATCTATAATTCGCAAGTACTGTATATTCCTCAAGCGCAATATGTTCATGGCGAAGTGAAGGACTTTCATGATCGAGATAAAACACCTGAAAACGCTACAAGCGTTGCGGAACTGCGGTTCTCTCGCGGCGGCGGCGGCCACGCTGCACCAGACGCAATCCGCCCTTTCTCACCAGTTCAGCGATCTGGAACAACGCCTTGGCTTCCGTCTGTTTGTGCGTAAAAGTCAGCCGCTACGTTTTACGCCGCAGGGGGAAATCCTGCTGCAGCTGGCCAATCAGGTGCTGCCGCAGATCGCCAGCGCGCTGCAGGCCTGCCATGAGCCGCAGCAGAGCAAACTGCGTATCGCTATTGAGTGCCACAGCTGTATTCAGTGGCTGACTCCCGCGCTTGAGAACTTCCGCCAGAAGTGGCCGCAGGTGGAGATGGACTTTAACTCCGGCGTGACCTTTGATCCGCAGCCGTCCCTGGTGCAGGGCGAGCTGGATCTGGTGATGACCTCGGACATTCTGCCGCGTAGCGGGCTGCACTATTCGCCGATGTTTGATTTCGAAGTGCGCCTGGTGCTGGCCCCGGATCATCCGCTGGCCGCGAAAACGCGCATCACACCGGAAGATCTGGCGACGGAAACGCTGCTGATCTACCCGGTCCAGCGCAGTCGTCTGGATATCTGGCGTCACTTCCTGCAGCCGGCAGGCATCAACCCGCAGCTGAAAAGCGTGGATAACACCCTGCTGTTGATTCAGATGGTGGCGGCCAGAATGGGCATTGCGGCGCTGCCGCACTGGGTGGTGGAGAGTTTTGAACGTCAGGGTCTGGTGGTGACCAAGACCCTGGGCGAGGGGTTGTGGAGCCGGCTGTACTCTGCTGTACGCGATGGCGAGCAGCGTCAACCGGTGACCGAGGCCTTTATTCGCTCAGCGCGGAATCACGCTTGCGATCATCTGCCGTTTGTCCGGAGCGCGGAGCGACCCAACGGCGATGTACCCACAGTGAAGCCAGGATCACCGTCCCCCCAATAATGAAGCTCGGCCAGTGCGGTTGTTCCTGCCAGATGGCGAGGTTCACCAGCAGGCCCGCAGGGACGTGGACGTTGTTCATGATCCCCAGCGTCCCGGCGTCCACCTGGGTGGCGCCGTAGTTCCACATGAAGTAACCCAGTCCGGATGCCACCACCCCCAGCCAGATCAGCACGCTCCACTGCAGCGTGGTGGTCGGCAGCCTCTGCGGATTCCCCAGCATAAACCACGCCACCACCGCCACGATCGCCGCCCCCATATAGAACCAGGCAAAGGCGTTGTGCTGCGGCATCGGTCGGGTTTCCATCAGGCGTTTATAGCCCACCATGCCGATCGCAAAGCTGATGTTGGCGAGCTGGACAAACATCAGCCCAGTCCAGAAGTGATCGCTCACTTTGTCGTAGCGAATGATCGCCGCGCCCACCACCGCCAGCGCGGCGCTCAGCAGGTAGCCCCAGCGCAAACGGCGTTTGCTCAGCAGATCGTAAATCAGGGTGATATAGAGCGGCGTCAGCACGGTAAACAGCAGGAACTCCGAGACCGACAAGTAGACGTATGCCCGGAAGCTGAACAGGTACATGATGCCAAGCTGCATCGCGCCTACCAGCATATAGAGCAGAATGGTTTTCAGCGTTTGCCCGCGCGTACGCAGGAACGGCAGGAACACCAGCGCCGCCAGCCCGACGCGCATCAGCACGGAGAAGTAGCTGTCGACATGTCCGGCAAGGTATTCACCGATCAGGCTAAAGGAGAAGGCCCACAGGATAGTGGTGATGATGAGTAGCGCCACAATGCTTGTCTCTTTGAAAGATGGACAGGCATTGTAGCGAACTACCGGGTTGACAACTGAACGTTAAATAACCAAATGAAGATTATTCAAGGAACAGCTTACGCAGGTATTTTGGCACCGCGTTATCACCGTTAGTGCCGATCACCTCCAGCTCCGGGTGCAGGTCTTTCAGGCGCTGGTGGGCGTTTTCCATGATGCAGCCTTTACCCGCCATGGAGAGCATTTCGGCGTCGTTCATGCCGTCGCCAAAGGCGATGCAGTCCTGCAGGTTAAAGCCCAGACGTTTGGCCACCGCTTCCAGGGCATGGCCCTTGGAGACGCCGCCCGCCATCACTTCCAGACAGGTAAGCGTGGAGAAGCTGACGTTAACCCGGTCGCCCCAGCGAGCATTGATCGCCTGCTCCAGCGGCAGCAGCGCTTCGTGGCTGTCGGTGGTGAAGAACACCTTGCTGATGCCTTCCGGCTCCAGCAGACCCGGTTCATACAGGGAGTAGTTAAAGACCGCCTCTTTGAAGAAACGCATCTCGTCCGGGCGGTGACGGTTCATAAACCATTCGTCATCGCGATAGACGTTGGTAATGATATCGGGGTTGTTATGCACGATACCGAACAGATCGGTGGCGATGTCGCGATCGAGATTGTGGGTGAAGATCAGATTCCCGTCCAGATCGTGCACGCGGGCACCGTTGGAGGTGATCATGTAGGATTTGATCTCCAGATTATCGCGGATCTGCCCCACATCAACGTGGTGGCGGCCGGTGGCGAAGACAAAATTCACGCCACGGGCAGTCAGGAGTTTTAAGGTCTCTTTCGCGTAAGGCGATAAAGTGTGGTCGGGAGAGAGCAGCGTGCCATCTAAATCAGACGCGACAACCTGGTACATAGAAAAATTTAACCTCTGGTGAATATCAGTTATGCCTGCCGAAAAAGTCGACGATGGCGTTGAGTGCGACTGAGCGCATGGCGTCCTTTTCGAAAAGGATCTCATGGTACGCGCCGTTTATGACCAGCGGTTTACCCCCTTCACAGGGGTGACCGGCTGCGGCTCGCCGTTCACAGAAGCGGTCGTGCATGCGGTTATCCACTACCCGCTCCTCTTCTGCCTGAAGGATAAGCGTGGGAGTACCGTCCTGACCGGCACCCGCCAGGGCCTCTTCACCTGCCAGGATGCCTTCACGCACCCAATGGTAGGTTGGCCCGCCGACGCGTAAACGCGGTTCATCGGCATAAAAGCGCAAATTACGGCGATAACGCTGCCGGCTGTGGGTTAACACGTTAATGGCAAACGGCAGCGCGCGCCAGCGCCCGGTGCCGATGGCATAGCCTTCACGAATGCGCTGATGGCCCTCAGCCCAGTCGAGAATATGGCGTACCATCCAGTCCGGGAAGCGCATGACGATGCCAAACATCGGGGCGCTCAGGGCAATGGCATCACACTGGTGCTGCGCGTGGCGCTGTAAAAACAGCGTGGCGATTGCGCCGCCCATTGAGTGCGCCAGGATAAAGCGTTTTCGCCACCGGCCGGGCTGTACTTCCTGCTGCCAGAAGGCGGAAAAATCATCGACGTAATCGCTGAACTGACTCACATGGCCGCGGTGCGTGTCGGACAACATGCGTCCGGAACGCCCCTGACCACGATGGTCAATAATCAGCACGTCATAGCCCAGCCGGAAGAGATCGTATGCCAGCTCGGCATACTTAACGTAGCTTTCGATCCGGCCAGGGCAGATCGCTATCACCGAATCATGTGTTTCGGCCTGAAAACGAACAAAGCGCACAGGAACATCATCGACGCCTGTGAACCCGCCTTCCTCGCGCTGGCGCCAGAAATCGGTCAACGGCCCCATAGAGAAAGCAGCAAAAGCCTTTTCTCGCGTTTCCCAGTCCTTATTCTGCTGAAACATCGGGTTTACACCCCTGTAAGCCAAGGAATATCGTTTTTTCGTGACGGGTCGTAAAATGACGCAACATTAGCGTATTGTGGCATAAAAATAGACGATTCGGGAGCTTCAAATGACCTTCGAGTGGTGGTTCGCTTACCTGCTGACATCCATCATCCTCAGCCTTTCGCCGGGTTCCGGGGCTATCAACACCATGACCACCGCCATGAATCACGGCTATCGCGGCGCGGCGGCGTCCATTGCCGGGTTACAGACCGGGCTGGGTATTCACATCGTGCTGGTTGGCGTGGGGCTCGGCACGCTCTTCTCCCGCTCGGTGCTGGCCTTTGAAGTGCTGAAGTGGGCCGGTGCGGCCTACCTTATCTGGCTGGGCATTCAGCAGTGGCGCGCCGCGGGTGCCATCGACCTGAACACCCTGGCCCAGACCCAGAGCCGGGGCCGCCTGTTTAAGCGCGCGGTGTTTGTGAACCTGACCAACCCGAAAAGCATCGTCTTTCTGGCCGCCCTGTTCCCGCAATTTATCGTCCCGCATCAGCCCCAGATCATGCAGTACGTGGTGCTCGGGGTGACCACCATTGTGGTCGATATTATTGTGATGATTGGCTATGCGACGCTGGCCACGCGGATTGCGACATGGATTAAAGGGCCTCGTCAGATGAAGGCCCTGAATAAAGTGTTCGGTTCGCTGTTTATGCTAGTGGGTGCGCTGCTGGCCTCAGCCAGACACGCCTAGCGCGACAGGATCAGATGAATCCCGAAGCCGGCGAATAACGCGCCGGCAACGCCGTCAATCCACTTCGCCAGACGCTGATACCCGCGACGCATCGACGGAAGCGCAAACAGGCTCGCAACGACAGTGAACCAGGCGAAGGTTTCCAGCACGATCAGCAGGAAAATGCCCCAGCGCGCGCCGGCCCCGACGTCTTCACCGACGAACAGTGAAAATACCGAGCCGAAATAGATAATCGCTTTTGGATTGGCGAGGTTGGTCAGCAGCCCTTTCACAAAGCTACGCCCGCTGGCCGCCAGCTCCATTTTTGGCTCAGGCGCAGCGCGGTCCTCTTTCTTAAACGCCCCACGCAGCATCTGATAGCCCATCCAGCACAGATACAGACCGCCGCCGACCATAATGATGTTGTGCAGCCACGCCATTTTTTCGAGGATCAGGTTCAGGCCCAGCAGCGCCACGGCAGCCCAGACCATGACGCCAAGGGTAATACCCAGCACGCCCATCATCGCCTCTTTGCGGGAGCGGCTCACCGCCGTCTGTGAGACGAAGAAAAAGTCAGGGCCAGGGCTCATCAGCGCCACGATGTGCACCAGCGCCACGGTCAGAAACAGGGTTAACATACTTAACTCGCGGGGAAATAGTTCAGGGAGTCATCATCCTGGCACTTTTTTGCCGGGCTGACTACTCCTCATCATCACCATCCGTATGGGAACGGATCAGCGCCATAAACTCCTTACCAAAACGCTCCAGCTTACGCGTGCCGACGCCGTTAACGCTGAGCATTTCGCTGGCGCTGAGCGGCATCTGCTCGGCCATCTCAATCAGCGTCGCGTCGTTAAACACCACGTACGGCGGGATATTCTCTTCATCGGCGATGGCTTTGCGCAGCTTACGCAGCTTGGCAAACAGCTTGCGATCGTAGTTGCCGCCGTAGGATTTCTGCATCACCCGCGGTTTCAGCGCCACCACGCGCGGCACGGCGAGCTGCAGCTCCACGACGCCGCGCAGCACCGGGCGGGCGGCTTCGGTGAGCTGCAGCGCAGAGTGCTGGGCAATGTTCTGGGTCGCAAAGCCGAGGTGAATGAGCTGACGGATAACGCTCACCCAGTGCTCATGGCTCTGATCGCGACCAATGCCGTAGACCGGCAGCTTGTCATGGCCCATCTCGCGGATACGCTGATTGTTGGCCCCGCGCAGCACTTCCACCACATAGCCCATGCCGAAGCGCTGGTTAACGCGGCCAATGGTGGAGAGCGCCTTACGCGCATCCATCAGCCCGTCGTACTGTTTCGGCGGATCGAGGCAGATATCGCAGTTACCGCACGACTCCTGACGCCCCTCGCCAAAATAGTTAAGCAGCACCAGGCGGCGGCAGGTTTGCGCTTCGGCAAAGGCCCCCATCGCGTTGAGCTTGTGGCGCTCGATATCCTGCAACGGCCCCTGCGGTTTCTCCTCGAGGCAGCGGCGCAGCCAGGCCATATCGGCCGGATCGTAGAACAGCATCGCCTCGGCGGGGAGGCCATCACGCCCGGCGCGCCCCGTCTCCTGATAGTAGGATTCGATATTGCGCGGAATGTCGAAGTGCACCACAAAGCGCACGTTCGGCTTGTTGATACCCATGCCAAAGGCGACGGTTGCCACCACGATTTGCAGGTCGTCGCGCTGGAACTTCTCCTGCACCTCGGCGCGAATGTGGTTTTCCAGCCCGGCATGGTAGGCCGCAGCGCTGAATCCCCGGCTCTGCAGACGCGCGGCGGTGTCTTCCACCTTCGCCCGGCTGTTGCAGTAGATAATGCCCGACTTGCCGCGCTGCTCCTGGACATAGCGCAGCAGCTGATCCAGCGGCTTGAATTTCTCCATCAGCATGTAGCGGATATTCGGGCGGTCGAAGCTGCTGACCTGGATCAGCGGATCGTTAAGCCCCAGCAGGCGCACGATATCCTGGCGGGTAGTGTCGTCGGCGGTCGCGGTGAGCGCCATAAACGGCAGCTCGGGGAAGCGCTGGCGCAGCTGACCGAGGGCAGCATACTCCGGACGGAAATCATGGCCCCACTGGGAAATACAGTGCGCTTCATCCACCGCCAGCAGCACCGGGTTCCAGTGCGCCAGATGCTCAAGGAAGTTATCCAGCATCAGGCGTTCCGGGGCGATATACAGCAGACGCACCTGTCCGGTACGGCACCCGGCCATCACCTCCTGCTGCTGCTCGCGGGTTTGGGTGGAGTTGATACAGGCCGCCGCCACGCCGTTCGCCAGCAGCTGGTCGACCTGATCTTTCATCAGCGAGATCAGCGGTGATACCACCACCGTCAGGCCGTTCAATACCAGCGCGGGAACCTGATAGCACAGCGATTTCCCGCCGCCGGTGGGCATGACCACAAGACAGTCACGGCCCGCAAGGGCGGTGTTAATGATGGTTTCCTGGCCCGGGCGGAACTGCTGGTAGCCAAAGGTTTCATGCAAAACCTGTTTAGCCAGCAACTCCTGATTTACGACTTCCGCCTGCACCACATCAACCCCATTTGCCTGAAATAAAAACAGGCGCTATTTTCAGCGCCTGCGAGAGAAACTTCAACGTTTAAGACAAAAACATTCGAGGAGGCTAGAAAAGATCGTTCAGCATCACGCCCACGCCGACGCGGGTCTGGTTGAAGTTGTAGTCGATCAGTGATTCGCCGTAGCCGCTGTAGACCTGGGTATAGAGACGAACATGTTTGGTCAGCGGGTAGCTGACGCCCATCTCCGCGCCGCCGTAGCCGGTGTTCCAGTTGTACTGCCCCTTCACGCTGAGCACCGCTTCGCCCAGCTGATAGCCCACCCGCAGCTGGTAGTAGCCCATGTATTTGGTGATATCCGGGTTATCGTCGGTGTTGCCCACCACGTACCAGGGCTTTACCTCCACCAGCCAGTTGCCGTTCTGCGCCATCAGGCGGGTATAGAGACGATTCCAGCTACGCGATGTTGGGTCGGAGCGGCCGTTCGACATGTGGTTGTAGCCAAACTCCACGTCCCGCAGCGTCCAGCCCGCCAGCGAGTAATCGGTGGCAAAGCCGAGGAACAGCTGCGGCTCATAGTTGGTCTCACGAAACGGCGAGGATTCATCGCTGTTTGACAGCTGCCACCACGACCTCTGCGTGTAGGAGCCACCCAGAATCGAATTCGGCCCCAGAATGCCGCGCCATAACGGGAAGGCGAGGCTCAGCTGGAACTTCACCTCATCCTTTTGCGAATCGTCGGCCCAGTCATAGGTGCGGATCGCCTCTTTATTGAGGTCGCTGGTGGCGGTGTAGATAAGGTAGTTGCTGTCATAGGGATAGAGCGTAAAAGGATTATCGTGCTCTTCCAACAGGTTAGCGATGATGCTGCCGCGCACGGCAGGCACCTCCTGAGTTGCCGCGTCCTGCGCAAATGCCACAGAGGGCAGCGTAACCGCCGCCAGGAACCCGGCCTGATATATCCGCATCGGTGATGCTCTCCTGCGAAATTGTTTTAATGAATAGTTATGGTTTATTCATTCTACAGAATTAATGATTAACTGCTTATATCCGGGTTCTGAAAGTAGAAATTCACACTAATGAGGCATAAAATCAACAGCCTTTTAACAATAAGGATGTGACGCGCTATGTCTGCCACGCTTACTGCCGACGAAGCCCTGAAGCTTGTCGGTGAGATCTTCGTCTACCATATGCCGTTCAACCGTGCGCTGGGGCTCGAGCTGGAGCGTTACGAGAAAGATTTTGCCCAGCTGAGCTTTAATAACCAGCCGATGATGGTCGGTAACTGGGCGCAAAGCATTCTCCACGGCGGGGTGATCGCCTCTGCCCTCGACGTTGCCGCCGGGCTGGTCTGCGTCGGCAGCACCCTGACCCGCCACGACACCATCAACGAAGACGAGCTGCGCCAGCGCCTGTCGCGGATGGGCACCATCGATCTGCGCGTCGATTATCTGCGCCCTGGTCGCGGGAATCGCTTTACCGCCAGCAGCAGCCTGCTGCGGGCAGGCAATAAAGTCGCGGTCGCGCGCGTCGAGCTGCATAACGAGGATCAGGTTTATATCGCCAGCGCAACCGCCACTTATATGGTGGGTTGAGAAGGTAAAATCGGGTAAAATTGCGTTACTTTTTTGTAACGGATTTTCCTGATGGATGCTAAACAGACGCGGCAGGGCGTTTTACTCGCACTTGCCGCTTATTTTATCTGGGGTATCGCGCCCGCGTACTTCAAGCTGATTCACTACGTCCCCGCTGACGAAATTCTTACCCACCGCGTGATCTGGTCGTTTTTCTTTATGGTGGCGCTGATGAGCGTAAGCCGTCAGTGGTCGGGGGTGAAAACGCTCCTGCAAACGCCAAAGAAAATTTTCCTGCTGGCCCTGTCTGCCGTGCTGATTGGCGGCAACTGGCTGCTGTTCATCTGGGCGGTTAACAACCAGCATATGCTGGAGGCGAGCCTCGGCTACTTCATTAACCCGCTGGTGAATATCGTGCTGGGGATGCTGTTTCTCGGCGAGCGCTTCCGCCGGATGCAGTGGCTGGCGGTGTTCCTCGCCCTTTGCGGCGTGCTGGTTCAGCTCTGGACCTTCGGCTCGCTGCCGGTGATCGCCCTGGGGCTGGCGTTCAGCTTCGCCTTCTATGGCCTGGTGCGTAAGAAAATCGCCGTGGAAGCACAAACCGGGATGCTGTTTGAAACTCTGTGGCTGCTGCCGGTGGCCGCGATTTACCTGTTCGGCATTGCCGACAGCAGCACCAGCCATATGGGCAGTAACCCGTGGTCACTGAACCTGATGCTGATAGCGGCCGGTGTAGTCACCACTATCCCGCTGCTGTGCTTTACCGGTGCGGCAACGCGTCTGCGCCTGTCGACGCTGGGCTTCTTCCAGTACATCGGCCCGACGCTGATGTTCCTGCTGGCGGTGCTGTTCTACGGTGAAGTGCCGGGTGCGGATAAGATGGTGACCTTTGCCTTTATCTGGGTGGCGCTGGCGGTGTTTGTGGCGGATGCGATTTATACCCAGCGCAGGACGCGCAAAGGATTGTAGTGTTGCCCTCACCCTCTCCCACAGGGAGAGGGAACCCGATCGTAGGCCCGGTAAGCGTAGCGCCACCGGGCGCAACCATCAAAGCCAGTTGCGGCGCTTAAAGTAGAGATACGGCGCGAGACCGGCGAGTACCATAAAGACAATCGCCCCCGGATAACCAAAGCTCCATTTCAGCTCCGGCATAAACTCAAAGTTCATCCCGTAGCTGGAGGCCACCAGCGTAGGCGGCAGGAACACCACCGAGACCACCGAGAAGATCTTGATGATGCGGTTCTGCTCAATGTTGATAAAGCCCATCGCCGCCTGCATCAGGAAGTTCACCTTCTGGAACAGGGATTCGTTGTGCGGCAGCAGGGATTCGATATCGCGCAGGATCTCACGCGCCTGCTCCAGCTGACCGCCCGGCAGACGCGCCTTGCGCACCAGGAAGTTCAACGCGCGCTGGGTATCCATCAGACACAGACGCACCTTCCAGCCGATATCTTCCAGCTCCGCCAGGGTCGACAGGGCTTCGTCGTACTCATCGCCCTGATGACCTTCCATGATCACCCGGCTCAGCTCTTCCAGATCACTGTAGATGTTCTCAATCTCGTCCGCCAGCTGTTCGATTTTGGTTTCGAACAGGTCAAGCAGCAGCTCATAGGCATTGCCGTCTACCATCGCCTGGCTACGGGCGCGCATGCGATAGAGACGGAACGCGGGCAGTTCACGCTCACGCAGGGTAAACAGGCGGCCATCGCGGATGGTAAATGCGACGGTGGAGTTACCGGCGTGATCTTCCGCATCTTCGAAGAAGAAAAAGGAGTGGATGTGCAGACCGTCTTCGTCTTCGAAGAAACGGGCCGATGCCTCGATGTCTTCCAGTTCCGGGCGGGTGGCCAGGCTTTGTCCGAGCTCAGATTGTACGCGCAGGCGTTCGTCGTCGTCCGGCTCGACCAGATCCACCCAAACGGCATCAATGAGGGGTTGTGACTCTTCAGCTTCAAGCCGAATCAGTCGGTTCTTTTCCAGTTGAAATGCGCTCAGCATGACCGGGACTCCCAATGCAAAAATATCGGACAGTTCGGTGGGCACACAGAAACAAATTGGGTTTCAGACCATTAAACAGCCTGACTCAGCGCGACGGGAATAACTGTCGCTGACAACCACTAAGGGCATCAGCGTGAGGAGATAGCCTTAGGAGTTGTTCCTGGATGACAGGGAATTGAGCCAGCATCTACTGGGTGTGTCCAAGGCGAATGTCCTCTTAGCGTAATCGTGCGCGCATGTTACGCCAGCAGTCACAGCGGCGTCAACACGCAACGAAACGCTGAAGAACTTTAAATGCCCTTCAGCGTTTAAGCCTGGCAGCTTATTAAAAAATAGTGATATTTTTCGGAAAGTTACACTGCTTCCAGCCGGGCATAAGCGGCCACCAGCCATTTGATCCCCTGCCCCTGGAACGCCACCTGCAGGCGGCTGTGTTCCCCGCTGCCCTCGAGGTTCACAATCGTGCCTTCCCCGAATTTGGCGTGGCGCACGCGCTGGCCGAGTTTGAATCCGCTGTCGTTTTCCGAGATAGGGGCACCCAGACGCTGATGGCTGACCGGGCGGCTGATACTGGCCCGCAGACGGACCTCTTCCACGCACTCTTCCGGCAGTTCGCCAACAAAACGCGACGGGCGGTGGTAAACCTCTTTGCCGTACAGACGACGGGTTTCCGCATAGGTCAGGGTCAGCTTTTGCATCGCGCGGGTCACGCCGACGTAGGCCAGACGACGTTCTTCTTCCAGACGCCCGCCCTCATCCAGCGACATCTGGCTCGGGAACATCCCCTCCTCCATGCCGACGATAAACACCTGCGGGAACTCCAGCCCTTTGGCCGAGTGCAGAGTCATCAACTGGACGGCGTCCTGCCAGGTGTCGGCCTGCCCTTCGCCCGCTTCCAGCGCGGCATGGGACAGGAACGCCTGCAGCGGCATCAGGTCCTCATCTTCTTCGTTGTAGCTGAACTGGCGCGTCGCCGTCACCAGTTCCTCTAAGTTCTCGATACGGGTCTGCCCCTTCTCGCCCTTCTCCTGCTCGTACATCATGCGCAGGCCGGAGTCTTTGATCACCCGGTCGGTCTGAACGTGCAGCGGCATGTCGGCAGTTTCCTGCGCCAGCGCTTCAATCAGCTCCAGGAAGCGCTGCAGGGCGCTGGCCGCACGTCCGGCGAGGGCCTTCTCCTGCAGCAGTTCGCGACACGCCTGCCACAGGGTCAGCTGGCGGTCGCGGGAGGTCTGGCGCACCACGTCGAGGGTACGATCGCCGATGCCGCGCGTTGGCGTGTTGACCACGCGCTCAAAGGCCGCGTCGTCGTTACGGTTGGCAATCAGGCGCAGATAGGAGAGCGCGTCTTTGATTTCCTGGCGTTCGAAGAAGCGCATCCCGCCATAGATGCGGTACGGCATGCTCGCCTGCAGCAGCGCCTCTTCCAGCACGCGCGACTGGGCGTTGCTGCGGTAGAGAATGGCGCACTTCTCCAGCGCGCCGCCGTTGTCCTGCCAGGTTTTGATCCGGTTAACCACGAAGCGGGCTTCGTCCAGCTCATTGAAGGCGCAGTAGAGCGAGATCGGCTCGCCGTCGATGCCCTCGGTCCACAGCTTTTTACCCAGACGCCCGTTGTTGTTTTCAATCAGGGCGTTGGCCGCGCTCAGAATGTTGTTGGTGGAGCGGTAGTTCTGCTCCAGGCGGATAGTTTCTGCGCCAGGGAAGTCTTTCAGGAAGCGCTGAATGTTCTCCACCTGGGCGCCACGCCAGCCGTAGATCGACTGATCGTCATCGCCGACGATCATCACCTTGCTGGAGTCGCCCGCCAGCAGGCGGATCCACGCGTACTGAATGTTGTTGGTATCCTGGAATTCGTCCACCAGAATGTTGGTAAAGCGTTCGCGGTAGTGCTGCAGGATATGCGGCTTGTTGAGCCACAGCTCGTGGGCGCGCAGCAGCAGCTCGGCGAAATCTACCAGCCCGGCGCGGTCGCAGGCCTCCTGATAGGCCTGATAAACCTTCTGCCAGGTCTGCTCAATCGGGTTGCCAAAGCTCTGGATATGGTGCGGGCGCAGCCCTTCGTCTTTCTGGCTGTTGATGTACCACATCGCCTGACGCGGCGGCCACTGCTTCTCGTCGAGGTTCATGGCTTTGATCAGGCGCTTCAGCAGACGCAGCTGGTCTTCGCTGTCGAGGATCTGGAAATCCTGCGGCAGCCCGGCATCCAGATGGTGCGCACGCAGCAGACGGTGCGCCAGCCCGTGGAAGGTACCGACCCACATGCCGCCCTGGCTGGTGCCCATCAGCTGGGCGATACGGTGGCGCATCTCCGCCGCCGCTTTGTTGGTGAAGGTCACCGCCATAATCGAGTACGGCGAGCAGTTCTCCACGCTCTGCAGCCAGGCGATACGGTGTACCAGCACGCGTGTCTTACCACTGCCCGCCCCTGCCAGCACCAGCATATTGGTGCGCGTCGCGGCAACCGCGTCACGCTGTTTGTCATTAAGGCTGTCGAGCAGGTAAGAAACGTCCATTGGCACCGTCACGTAGTAATCAGGAACACTGCAAAACGCCCGATGGCGCTTCGCTTACCGGGCCTACGACTGCAAAACCCTGGTAATTTATACAATAGTACTGATGATTATATCAGCGTGGTGAGGGATGCCAACCGTGAAATTTCGATGTGCGGCAGCAGGCGGCTGTCGGCGGTCTGCATCAGATCGGCCTTTTCCGGCTTAATCCAGCAGGCCTGCATCCCGCAGCGGATCGCACCGGCGACGTCGGTCGTCAGGTCATCGCCCACGTGCAGGATCTCCCCCAGCGGCAGGCCGAGCTTCTCCGCCGCCAGATGGTACATATCGTTAAAGGGTTTGGAGCGCCCGTGCGGGCCCGCGCGCAGGACAAACTCGAAGTAGTCACCCAGGCCAAACAGCTCCGGCTGGGCGTTGCCATTGGTGATGGCCACCAGCGGCCACTTCTGGCCCAGCTTCGCCAGGGTGTCGTGGGTCTCCTGCGGCACGTCGATGCGGCTGCGCCATTGGGCAAAGTGCGCCATCGACGCTTCTGCGCCCAGCGCGGCTTCGGCGGCGGTCAGGCCGGCATTGAGCATCGCCTGCTCAACGGCACGGCGACGCCACTCGGTGACGTCGTGATAGATTTCCGGCTCGGTTTGCCGTAACGCCTGACGCAGGCGGTGAAACTCTTTATTTTCCAGCGTCTTTAACGCCGGATGGTAGTTTTGCACAAACGCCAGTGCTTCCTGCTCGGTACGCAGGATCACCTCGCGGTTGTCGTAAAGGGTGTCATCAAGGTCGAACGTCAGTGCTGAGATGTGGCCTAATAGACGATAAAAACGCATTATTTCCCCCGTTTGGCGCGTGGATGCGCCGCGTCGTACACCGAGGCAAGGTGTTGAAAATCAAGATGGGTATAGATCTGGGTGGTGGACAAATTGGCGTGGCCCAGCAGCTCCTGCACGCCGCGTAGATCGCCGCTGGACTCCAGCATGTGCGTGGCGAACGAGTGGCGCAGTTTATGCGGATGAACATGGCTGTTCAGCCCCTGCTTGATCCCCCACTCGGCAAAGCGTTTTTGCACGTTACGCGCCGAGATGCGCTTCCCGAGCTTCGAGAGGAACAGCGCATCCTCTTCGGTGCCGAACAGGCCGCGCAGATCGAGCCAGTGTTCAATCCACGCCACGGCGTTGCGGCCAATAGGCAGGCGGCGCTCTTTGCTGCCTTTGCCCATCACCCACACTTCGCCGGTGTCAAGATCGAGGTGTTTGATATCGAGGTTCACCAGCTCGGAAAGACGCAGTCCCGCGCCGTACATCACCTCCAGCATCGCCCGATCCCGTACCGCCAGCGGATCGTTGAGATCGATATCCAGCAGGCGGTTAACGTCATCGACATCGATATTTTTCGGCAGGTGGCGCGGCGCTTTCGGCGCGGCGATCCCTTTGGCGGGGTTGGCGTTAAGCTCGCCCTGGCTCACCAGCCAGTCGAAGAAGCTGCGCAGGGCCGACAGACGCAGCGCGAGGCTGGCAGGGCCAAGCCCTTTTCGGCGGCTGCGCACGGCAAAGGTTCGCACCGTGGCGGCGTCACATTGCTGCCAGCTCGTCAGGCCGATCTCGTCGGCCAGCTGCATGATGGCATCAAGCTGACGCTGATAGTTTACCAGGGTGATGGGGCTGAGCTGGCGCTCAACGCCCAGATAGCGCAGAAAACGCGTGACGGCAGGGGCCAGCAGAGCATCCTTCATACGCGTTCGATCCAGCGTTCCAGCAGCTCGGGCAGCATCTGCGCGATCTCCTGGAGCAGCTGCGTCCCTTGTCCCTGCAGATAGTGCTGCGGATCGCGGCTGGTGAACAACATCACCCCGAGATCGCCGTCGCGTCCCATCAGCGACATCGCCACCGAACCGATGGCTTTGGCCTCCGGCAGGACCACCAGCAGCTCCGGACCATTCAGCGGCCCAAGATAGTGGTTCTCACGCCCCATGCGCTGAATGCGCAGCGGCTCAAACGCCTGACGCGATAGCGCCAGATGGGTAAAGCTGGAGGGGGGGCTAATACGCCAGCGATCCGGGAACAGGCGCAGGGTTGCCCCGGCCAGCCCCAGCTCGCGCGCCCAGCGATGCAGGCGGAGCAGAAATTCGTCCAGGCTGCTGGCCGAGGCCAGTCGCGACTGCAGATGCAGCAGACGATGGAACAGACCTTCATTACTGGTGGCCTGCTCCATCAGCAGCGAGATGTTCTCTTCCAGATGGTTGATATGGTTGCGCGCACGCGCCATATGCCATTCGACCAGTGAAACCGTACCGCGGATCGGATGCGGCACGCGCATCTCTTCAACCACACGGGCATTGCGAATGAAAAACTCAGGATTGCGCAGCAGATAATCAACAACCGCCCGGTCGTCCATCTCCGTCAGCGTTTCCTGCAGTTCTTCTCCTGGTTGTTTCATAGATGGATAAACCCGTCGTAAACTTGTGTCGCCGGGCCCGTCATATACAGCGGCTGACCCGGGCCTTTCCAGGCGATATCAAGACGGCCGCCTGGTAAATCCACGCGTACCTCTTCCGCCAGTAAACCCTGCGCAATCCCCACCGCGACGGCGGCACAGGCACCGCTGCCGCACGCCTGTGTTTCACCTGCCCCGCGTTCATAGACGCGCAGACGGATGTGATCGCGAGTGATGACCTGCATAAATCCAATATTGGCGCGCTCAGGGAAACGTTCATGGCTTTCCAGCACCGGACCGAGCGTCTCAACGGGCGCGGTCGCGACGTCATCAACCTGAATCACGCAGTGCGGGTTCCCCATAGAGACCACGCCGCACAAGACTGTCTGTTCTGCGGCGCGCATGATATAGGTCTTTTCCGCTTTGTTGGCGCGGAACGGCACCTGCGCCGGCTCGAAGTTCGGCTCGCCCATGTTGACCCGTACCAGTTCGTCGTCGGTGACGCTCAGCACCATCCGCCCATTGGCAGTGCTGACGCGGATATCGCGCTTGTTAGTCAGCCCTTTCAGACGGACAAAGCGGGCAAAACAGCGCGCGCCGTTGCCACACTGGGAGACTTCGCTGCCGTCGGCATTGAAAATGCGGTAGTGAAAATCGAGATCCGGATCGTAAGGCGGCTCAACCACCAGCAGCTGATCAAAGCCTACCCCGAGGTGCCGATCGGCCAGACGGCGGATCAGCTCCGGCGAAAAGAAGACATTCTGCGTTACCGCGTCGACGACCATAAAATCATTGCCAAGGCCATGCATTTTAGAGAACTGCATTATTTACTCCATTGCGCGGTTCGCAACGCGCGTCAGTAATTCACCTGGCTTGGGCCGCCATTATCGCCGCGATCGTTACGATCTGGCATGGTGGTTTGTACAGGGCTTTGCGCTTTTTTGGTCGGTGGCGGCGCGGTTTTATCTGCCGGTGGGAAATAGAGCGGCCCTTTCAGACCACAGCCACTCAGGCTAAACAGTGCGAGGAGAACGGCAAGCGTTCCAAAAACGTTTTTCATTATCAGGTTGCCTGTAAGTTCATGCTTTCTGTTTTCTATCATCGCAGGAGAAGGCACAAAAGCAAGAGTTTGCCGCTAACCTGCAACCGGAATTATTTAGCGTTATACTGCCGCCATCACGAAAAACAGGAACAGAACCATGAATGACAGTGAATTCCATCGCCTTGCCGATAACCTGTGGCAAACCATCGAAGAACGCCTTGACGACTGGGATGGCGACAGCGACATCGATTGTGAAATCAACGGCGGCGTGCTGACCATCAGCTTTGAAAACGGCAGCAAGATCATTATTAACCGTCAGGAACCGCTTCACCAGGTGTGGCTGGCCACCAAGCAGGGCGGCTACCATTTCGACCTGAAGGGCGACGAGTGGATTTGCGATCGCAGCGGTGAAGCGTTCTGGGATCTGCTTGAGCAGGCCGCGACCGCGCAGTCAGGCGAAGAGGTGAGCTTCCGCTAAGGTTTATTGCCCGGTGGCGGCTACGCCTTACCGGGCCTACAACGGCTCGAACCGTAGGCCGGGTAAGCGTGAGCGCCACCCGGCGAAAAGCATCAGGAGAAATACTGCTGCAACAGCGGGGTGTTGGCATCCTGATTGGCCGGCGCGGCGGCAATCACCTGGGTACGGAACGGAATCACCTGCGCACGGCCATCGACCTTCACAATCTGGTAGAACTGCGGCAGGTTGAAGTTGATAAAGCTTGAACCATAGGTGAAGCGGTCGTGTGAGGAGGAGTAGAAGCGGCTGACGTCGCGCACCAGCTCCTCTTTGCTGCCTTCACAGTGGTGATACACTTCGGCGCGGTTGGTTTCATCAAGGATATAGATATTGAAACCGGCATCGTCGCCCGACTCTTCAAAGAAGAACTGAATAATCCCTTCGCTGGCAAAGCCATCCACCACCTGCGGCAGTTTGACGTGGTTGGTTTCAACCTGGACCGACAGACCGTGCAGTTTATTGTGCGAAATGGCGCCATAGAACTCGATGGCGTTTTCCAGCTTCTGCACCGACACGTTGAGACGCTCAAAGAACAGGCCCCAGGTCTGCCCGGAGACGCGCAGCGCTTTGAAGCGCCCGGTTTCCTGACGGGTGCTGGAGAGACGCAGATCGATACACTCGGAGACCAGCTGCTGCACGCGGGTACGGATCAGGCCGCGCAGATGCTGGCTGTAGCAGAAGACCTCAACGCTGTCCGGCGGAGCAGCATCCTGGTGCATCTTGCCGAGAATGGTTTTCAGCGCTTCGATCATCGCCTGCTCGCCGTTGAAGTGCAGAGTACGCACTTCGTTCCACGAGTTGCGGTAGAGCAGATCGACGCTGCCCACCAGGCAGTTTTGCTGCTCGCCAAAGCTGAACACGTCCAGCTTACGGAAATCGAAATGCACCACCTGATTGCGGAACGCCGCCGTCGGGTCATATTCCAGATTGACGATAATCGCCAGATGGCGAATTTCGCACGGGCTGTAGAGCGCTTTCGGCGTCGGGGCAGGCAGACGCAGCGGGAAGTGGTGCGACACATCCGCCACCATCTCCTGCAGCTTGGCGAGATCGACGATCTCATTGCCCTTAATAAACAGGCGGGTACGTGACGTCAGCAGGCCGTTAAACCAGGCCCAGGCCACCAGCTTATTCAGATAGCGGTTATATTCCAGCGGCTGATGGCTGATGATCGAGTCCATGCTCGGCGCACGGTTGTACAGATACCACCCGGTGCGGTTCGCGCGACCCGGCGGCACATAGATAAAGGTCAGGTTTGGTTCAGACAGGTCCGGCGAAATTTGCGGGTTCACCAGCGTCACTTTACCCGGCAGCGCTTCAAACGCGGCGTACAGCTTACGGGTCAGAACACCGATATCCTGCGGGCTGGCGGAAACGCTGAGGTTATTACGACGGGCAAAGCGGATCAGGTTACGGTAGCTCTGCATCATGGCATCGAGCAGCTCGTTGTGCGCTTCACGTACCTGATCGATCTTCCAGTTGGCGCGGTTATCGAGCATCGACAGACGCTCTTCGTCCCATCCCCACTCTTTGACTAACTGACTGACCACTTCACGACGCCAGCCGACGCATGCGCGTTCGCGGCTGAGCTTCTCACAAACTTTGAGATAGAAACATCGACGGACCAGGTCGAGACGGGTCGGATCGTCGATGGCTTTCAGGTATTCGGTGACGCGCTCGAGCATCATGCAGTAGGCATCCAGACCGAAAGAGACGATCTCGCCATCATGCAGACGCTGTTTAATGTCTTTCGCCAGCAGGCGCGGCGTCGGGTATTCCCACGAGTAGGCTTCAAGCAGCAGGGTTTTCAGCACCGCTTTATAGGGGGAATCGATACTTTTATACAGCTGCCACAGGCTCGCACCGAAGTACTCTTCGGCAGACAGCGAGCTCAGGCCGCCCAGATCCAGCCACTCGTTTGGCGTCAGGACCCCCTGAGCGTAGAGCTTCATGACGTAATCGTCGTAATGCTCTTCTTCGTCGCACGGCACCATACTCCAGAGAATACGCTTCCCGGCAAGGCGCACGGCGGTACGGTAAAACTCATCCAGCAACAAGATGTGCTGCGTCGAGCCGCAGTCTTCACCACCCAGACTGCCGCTTTCATTATGGCGGAAACGGTTTTCATCAATCAGGAAGAAGCTTACTTCCACGCCGAGCGAGGCCGCCCAGCTCTCCAGCAGGCTGCATTTACGCTGCAGCAGCTGACGCTCGTCGTTATCGAGCCAGGACTGATGGCAGACCCAGATATCCAGATCCGAAGAACAGCTCTGCCCTACCGAAGAGGTACTGCCCATGGTGTAGAGGCCGGTGATCGGCAGTTCACCTTTCGGGGAATCCTGCGGCGGCATGCCACGGTAGAGCTCAAGCTCTTTCAGGTAGTGTTCTTGGGTTTCATCAGGCGTGAAAAGGCAGATGCCCTTGGGAACGTTACCGTCGAGGTAACCCGGCATCAGTGGGTGGTGATAGTGCAACAATGTCGGCAGAAGACTGTAAACCTGCTGGAAAGCAGGACCCATCGCCGCAAGCGCGCGATCGACACGCAGTTGGTTGATGGCATCCAGTCTCTGTTTCAGAGTCTCAATATAGAGGTACAAGACGTATCGCCTGATGTTCAGAAGGCATTAATCCTCATCAGGACCGAGGATTACGCGTTCACAGTATTTCGAAAGTAACCGTCGCCCTTTTTCGCCCTTATCTTTCTGGTCTCGGAGACGAAAAAATGGTCTAAAACGTGATCAATTTAACACCTTGCCGTTTGACCGTAAAGAAAGATGCGCTACATACAAGTGTAGCACCGTTCTGTACGTGTAAATTCCTGAATACGGCAGCAGGCAACCTCTATCGCTGCCCTGTCCTGAACCCCTCAACGTCCGTAAACCTGACACTCCCAGGACAACAATGTTAGGATGGTCAGTAGATTATTAAGACGGTAACAAGCATGTTAGACAATGTTTTAAGAATTGCCACACGCCAAAGCCCCCTTGCGCTCTGGCAGGCACATTATGTTAAGCAGCGCCTCGAAGCCTGCCATGAAGGCCTGCGCGTTGAGCTGGTGCCGATGGTCACGCGCGGCGATGTCATTCTTGATACACCGCTGGCGAAAGTGGGCGGTAAAGGTCTGTTCGTCAAAGAGCTGGAGCTGGCACTGCTTGAGGATCGCGCCGATATCGCGGTTCACTCCATGAAGGACGTCCCGGTTGATTTCCCCGAGGGGCTGGGGCTGGTCACCATTTGCGAGCGCGAAGATCCGCGTGACGCCTTTGTTTCAAATCGCTACGACTCGCTGGACGCGCTGCCGCAGGGCAGCATCGTTGGCACGTCAAGTTTACGCCGCCAGTGCCAGCTGGCCGAGTCCCGGCCGGACCTGGTTATCCGCTCTCTGCGTGGTAACGTCGGCACCCGTCTCGGCAAGCTCGATAACGGCGAATACGACGCCATCATTCTGGCGGTGGCCGGCCTGAAACGCCTGGGTCTGGAGTCGCGCATTAAGGTGGCGTTACCACCGGAACAGTCGCTGCCGGCCGTCGGTCAGGGCGCGGTAGGCATCGAGTGCCGTCTCGACGATATACGCACCCATGCGCTGCTGGCACCGCTCAATCACGACGAGACGGTAATCCGCGTCAAGGCGGAGCGCGCCATGAACACCCGTCTTGAAGGGGGATGTCAGGTGCCGATTGGCAGCTATGCTGAATTAATTGATGGTGAACTGTGGCTACGTGCGCTGGTTGGCGCGCCGGACGGTTCGCAGATGGTGCGCGGCGAACGCCGTGGCCAGCCTCAGGATGCAGAACAGCTGGGTATTTCGCTGGCTGAAGAGCTGCTGAATAACGGTGCCCGTGAAATTCTCGCGGAAGTCTATAATGGAGAACCCCCGGCATGAGTATTCTCGTCACCCGCCCTTCTCCCGCTGGAGATGAGTTAGTGAGCCGTCTGCGCACACTCGGGCAGGTGGCGTGGAGCTTTCCGCTGATTGAGTTCTCCCCGGGCCGGGAACTGCCCCTGCTCGCTGGCCATCTTGCCGCGCTGCAGGCCGATGACATGCTGTTTGCCCTGTCGCAACACGCCGTGGAGTTTGCCCACGCCCGGCTGCAGCAGGACGGCCAGCGCTGGCCGGATGCGCCGCGCTATTTCGCCATCGGCAGAACCACCGCCCTGGCGCTGCATACCGAAAGTGGCAAAGACATTCGCTATCCTCTGGATCGGGAAACCAGCGAAGTGTTGCTACAATTACCTGAATTACAAACTGTTGTGGGAAAGCGCATTCTGATTTTGCGCGGCAACGGTGGACGAGAACTGCTGGGCGACACGCTGCGTGAGCGCGGAGCAGAAGTGACATTCTGTGAATGTTATCAACGTTGTAATAAACATTATGACGGTGCAGAAGAGGCGATGCGCTGGCAGTCCCGCGGCGTGACCACTCTGGTGGTCACCAGCGGCGAAATGCTGCAACAGCTCTGGTCGCTGATCCCACAATGGTATCGTGATAACTGGTTACTCCGCTGTCGGCTTCTGGTCGTCAGTGAGCGTCTGGCGAACCTCGCCCGGGAACTGGGCTGGCAAGATATTCGGATCGCTGATAACGCCGACAACGATGCGCTGCTGCGCGCATTACAATAACTCTCATAATGGGAAGCCATAATGACGGAACAAGAAAAATCCTCCGCCGTGGTTGAAGAGACCAGGGAGACTGTGGACACCACGCCACAGCCAGAAACGACAGAGAAAAAGCATGGCAGCAATAAAACCAGTCTGGCGTTAAGCGCGATTGCCATCGCCATTGCGCTGGCCGCAGGCATCGGCCTGTACGGCCTGGTGAAGAAACAAGCCACCAATCAGACCGCCACCAGCGACGCGCTGGTGACTCAGGTTACCGCCCTGCAACAGGCACAGCAGACGCAGAAAACCGAGCTGGAGGGGGTGATCAAACAGCAGGCAGCCCAGTTGGCCGACGCGAACCGTCAGCAGGCTGAGCTGACGAAGCAGCTTGATGAGATGCAGCAAAAAGTGGCGGCCATTTCCGGCACCGACGCCAAAACCTGGCTGCTGGCGCAGGCGGATTTCCTCGTCAAACTGGCCGGGCGTAAGCTGTGGAGCGATCAGGACGTCACCACCGCCGCCGCGCTGCTGAAAAGCGCCGACGCCAGCCTGGGCGACATGAACGACCCGAGCCTTATCACCGCCCGTCGCGCCCTCACCGAAGATATCGCCAGCCTGGCGACCGTTTCGCAGGTGGACTACGACGGCATCATTCTGAAAGTGAATCAGCTGTCGAACCAGATCGATAACCTGCGTCTGGCAGACAATAACGACGACGACTCCCCGATGGATTCCGACAGCAGCGAACTCTCCAGCTCGCTGAGCGAGTGGCGCATCAACCTGCAAAAAAGCTGGCAGAACTTTATGGACAGCTTTATCACCGTGCGCCGTCGCGATGAGACCACCGTACCGCTGTTAGCCCCGAATCAGGACGTCTACCTGCGTGAAAACCTGCGCTCACGTCTGCTGGTGGCCGCCCAGGCGGTGCCTCGCCATCAGGAAGAGACCTACAAGCAGGCGCTGGACAACGTCTCGACCTGGGTGCGTGCCTACTACGATACCGACGATGCCACCACCACGGCCTTCCTCGAAGATGTGGACAAGCTGAGCCAGCAGAACATCACCATGAACGTCCCGGATAAGCTGGCGAGCCAGCCGATTCTGGAGAAGCTGATGCAGACGCGCGTGCGCAATCTGCTGGCACAGCCGGGCGTGGCTGCAGAGCAAGCTCCCGCTCCGGCTCCGGCCCCTGACAGCGCGCCGCAAGGAGAGTAATTATGTTGAAAGTCCTGTTACTCTTCGCACTGCTGCTCGCCGGGATCGTGCTTGGTCCTATGCTGGCGGGTCATCAGGGTTACGTGCTGATCCAGACCGATAACTACAATATCGAAACCAGCGTCACCGGGCTGGTGATCATTCTGATCCTGGTGATGGTGGCGTTTCTGGCGATCGAATGGATCCTGCGCCGCATCTTCCGTACCGGAGCGCATACCCGCAGCTGGTTTGTCGGCCGCAAGCGCCGCCGCGCCCGCAAACAGACCGAACAGGCGCTGCTGAAGCTGGCCGAAGGCGACTATCAGCAGGTTGAGAAGCTGATGTCGAAGAACGCCGATCATGCTGAACAACCGGTGGTCAACTATCTGCTGGCAGCCGAAGCCGCCCAGCAGCGTGGCGACGAAGTGCGCGCCAATCAGCACCTGGAGCGCGCCTCAGAACTCGCCGAAAACGACCCGATCCCGGTGGAGATCACCCGGGTGCGTCTGCAGCTGGCGCGGAACGAAAACCATGCCGCCCGTCACGGCGTCGATCGTCTGTTAGAGATTGCCCCGCGTCATCCGGAGGTACTGCGTCTGGCTGAGCAGGCCTATATCCGCACCGGCGCCTGGGGCTCGCTGCTGGACATCATCCCGTCGATGGCAAAAGCCGAGGTGGGTGACGATGAACAGCGCGACGACCTGCAACGTCAGGCCTGGATTGGTCTCATGGACCAGGCGCGTGCCGATCAGGGCAGCGATGGCCTGAAGGCCTGGTGGAAAAATCAGAGCCGCAAAACGCGCCAGCAGGTGCCATTGCAGGTGGCGATGGCGGAACACCTGATTGAGTGTGACGATCACGATACCGCGCAGAGCATCATTCTTGATGGCCTGAAGCGCCAGTATGACGATCGGCTGGTGATGGTGATCCCGCGCCTGAAAACCAATAACCCGGAGCAGATCGAGAAGATGCTTCGCCAGCAGATCAAAACCGTGGGCGATCGGCCGCTGCTGTGGAGCACCCTCGGTCAGTCTCTGGCCAGACATGGCGAATGGAAAGAGGCCAGCCTCGCCTTCCGCGCCGCGTTAAAACAGCGCCCGGATGCGTTTGACTACGCCTGGCTGGCGGATACCCTGGACAAGCTGCATCTGCCAGAGGAGGCCGCCGCGATGCGTCGCGATGGTCTGCTGCTGACGTTGCAGAACAATCCCCCGCAGCAATAATTGCAAAGGAGGCCTGACGGCCTCCTTTTTTATTTGCTACATTCTTTGCATCTTCCTCATGAGACCACCTCCGCCAATGTAACGAACACCTTTCATTAAACATTTTTCCTGCACACGCCTTTCCGGCGTGGACTAAATCGTTTTTGAAAGGATCGTTTCATGAACACGCTTTTGTACGCGCTTTTTTGCGCGCTCCGCAGCCATCGCTGGCTGCGCCTGCTGGCCTGCGCTTTTCTGTTTACCTCTGTGGGGAATGGCTTAACCCAGGTGATGGTCTTTGGCCTGCTGCTGGACTGGCAGGCCCCCGCCTCTTTGCTGACCCTGGCATATTTGTTTGCCACGCTTCCGGGATTTCTGGGCAGCCTCGTCGGGGAGAAGCTCTGTATGCGCTTTTCGCCCATCCGCCTGCTGGTCCTGACCGAGTGGCTGGGTCTGCTCGCCCTGCTGTTTCCCCTGCTGGGCATTCAGTATCACAGCATGGTGGCGCTGCTGGCGGTGCAGTCCACCGAGGCCTTTCTGGCGGGCATGAGCTGGCCCGCGTTGACCCTGCTGTTCCGACGAGGATTATCCGAAGCCGAGCTGCCCGCGGCGACATGCCTGGAGACGATGATTTTTGCGTCGCAGGTGCTGCTGGGTACCGGGCTGGGTATGGTGTTGTTTCATCATCTGCCCGCCCTGGCCCTGCTGGGGGTCGACGCGCTCACCTTTGTGGGCTCCTTGCTGATGCTGATTCTCGCCGGCAGCGCGTTGCCCTCTCTGGCACCTGAGCAGGCAGCGGAAACCGAAAGACCGGTGGCGGTGCGCTGGCAGGCACTGGCTCCACTGCAAAAACGCAGCCTGTTGCTGCTTCCTGCCCTCGCCGCCGTGGGATCGCCCGCTATGGCGCTGCTGCCTGCTCTGGCGCAGCAGATCGAACCGGATGATGCCGCCGGGCTGGCCCTGCCCTTACTCTTTGCCCGCAGTATGGGACAGCTGTGCGGCCCGCTGCTGCTGAAAAGAGAGAGCCTGCCACGCTACGCCGGGCACAACCGACTCCTGCTGACCTGCCTCGGGCTCTTTTTACTCGCCTACGGGACGGTCCCGCTGCTCTCGGGCAGGCAAGCGCTGGGGGTGGTATTTATTGCCCATCTGGCCTCGAACATCGTTTTTGCGGTGGGCACGTTTAGCCTGTTGAGCAGCTTTCAGACCGGCCAGGTCTCGTCTGCCAGCGGCAAGGCGTGGCGATGGCAAACCGCCAGTGCGTCACTCTTTACCTGCCTCACGGCACTGATTGCTGACGTGTTGGGGCCGCTGCAGGCGCTGTATGGCGTGTCGGGCTGTGCCCTGCTGATGGTGGTGGGGATCCTGACGCGCTACTGCAGATAAGGCATAAAAAAACGCCTGCTAAAAAGCAGGCGTTAAACAGGTCTGTTCGACAACTTGTGGTGCTTCACTCAACGTTGTGCCCATGGTGTTTGATGAGGCCGAAGCGACATCTGTCAGTGGACGATAAGCACCGTAAATGGCTCTGCATCATTCCGGGGTTTATGAGGCGCTAAGGCGAACATAAGAGATGGAATGAGCATCTACACGTATATTATTGCACGCAACATGCCAGGTTTGCACAGGGAAGTTGTCCGATCTCCAACTTTTTAAGATAAAAGGAAATTATGTCCGTCGGGCAAGCTACGGGCGGCAAATTCCCACGGGATCGCGAGCAAAGTGTCTCCTGAAAGCGACACCAGGGCACATAAAGAGATATGTTTTTATTTTTCAGTGATTTAAGTGTCACTTATTCACGACAGGCCAGAATATCGCTGTCGGCGATTAGCAACAGAGGCAGGAATAGCAGAAAACAAAAAACCCCGCCGAAGCGGGGTTCAAAATTGGTCGGCGAGAGAGGATTCGAACCTCCGACCCACTGGTCCCAAACCAGTTGCGCTACCAAGCTGCGCTACTCGCCGTTGTACTGCTTTTTGAATTTTTAGTTCAATTCATTAAAAGTCGTGGTGCGAGGGGGGGGACTCGAACCCCCACATCCTAAGGACACTAACACCTGAAGCTAGCGCGTCTACCAATTCCGCCACCTTCGCAATTCACAACTCTTTAAATAATGGGGTGGCTAATGGGACTCGAACCCACGACAACTGGAATCACAATCCAGGGCTCTACCAACTGAGCTATAGCCACCACAACTTTATTCTTTCACGCGGTTCTGCCTACTTCACAGACCACCGCAGCTCCAGCACCGGGTAAATGGTGCGCCCGACAGGATTCGAACCTGAGACCTCTGCCTCCGGAGGGCAGCGCTCTATCCAGCTGAGCTACGGGCGCTTAGCGCCGTTGCGGGGCTGGATATTACGGAGGTCTCGGTCTGCTGTCTAGTGCTTTTTTAAAATAAATGCGCGTTTGATTACAGTTTGCGCACTTTGCCGCATATTAATGCGTTTTTGCCCTTTCGACGTGTCGCCCCAGGCCAAAAAGCTTGTATCCCAGGCTCACGGCAGCGATAAATATCATCCCGACATACAGTGACATGCGGGTATCTTCATTGAAGTACATGCCGATCAGCACGCAGATCAGGAAGGCCATGGTCAGATAGTTCGCCCACGGGAACAAAATGGAGCGGAAAGGATGGCTGGCAATCGCTTTTTTATGCGCCTGACGGAAACGCAGCTGGCTAATCAGGATCACAAACCACGGCACCATTCCCGGCAGAACGCTGGCGCTATACACGTAGACAAAGACACGCTGCGGGTTCGGGATGATGTAGTTCAGGCACGACCCCACCAGCAGGATGACAATCGAGATGGCCACGCCCGCCACCGGTACCCCCGCGCGGGAGACCTTGCCCACCGCTGCCGGAAGCTGGCGGTTTTTCGCCAGGGCATAAAGCATACGCCCACAGCTGTACATGCCGCTGTTACAGCCGGACAGCGCCGCCGTCAGCACCACAAAGTTGATTATGCCTGCCGCCGCGGTAATACCGATTTTGGCGAAGGTCAGCACGAACGGGCTGCCGTTGCTGCCAATCTCATTCCACGGGAAGATGGTGACGATGACGAAAATCGCGCCCACGTAGAAGATCAGGATGCGCCACAGCACTTTGCCTACCGCGCTGCGCAGGGTCACCTGCGGATTTTTAGCTTCACCGGCAGTGATACCGATCAGCTCAACGCCCTGATAGGAGGCCACTACGATACAGAGCGCGGTCAGGAAGCCCTTCCAGCCTCCGGCAAAGAACCCGCCGTGCTCGGTCAGGTTGCCAAAGCCAATCGCCTGCCCGCCGTTGCCAAAGCCGAAAAAGATCACCCCGACTCCAATGACAATCATCACGATGATGGTGGTGACTTTAATCATCGCGAACCAGAACTCAATCTCACCGTACAGACGCACGGCCGCGAGGTTAGCCAGCGCCACCAGCCCCACGGCGATCAGCGCGGGTATCCACTGCGCCATCTCCGGGAACCAGAACTGTACGTAGACCCCGATGGCGGTGATCTCCGATATCCCGACCGCCATCCACATAAACCAGTAGGACCAGGCCGTGAGATAGCCAAAGAACGGACTCATGTAGCGGTGAGCGTAGACGGCGAACGAACCGGCAACCGGCTCAAGGAACAGCATTTCGCCCATCGAGCGCATGATAAAGAAGACGAACAGCCCGGCGATGATATACGCCAGCAGGACCGATGGCCCGGCCCATTTCAGGGTGCTGGCGGAGCCCATAAACAGGCCGACACCAATCGTCCCGCCCAGGGCGATAAGTTCGATATGACGAGCTTCCAGCCCACGCTGTAGCTCCGGTTTTTTCTCTGCCATAAATCCTCGGTTGTGCTTGCGACTCTCCCGGCCTCAGCCGGTTATTGTTATAGGTACAGATGTGCTATCACGGGCTGTGCAGCATGGACCCTTTATGTTAAGGGTTGATGCAAAAACAGCCTGGTACGGTAGTGCGGGGAGGAATGGTTTCTTAAATTTTGTGAAATGGCAAATGATGCGTTAAAAAAATGAATGTATTGCACAGAAAAGCAGCAGGTTTGCAGGCAGGTTGCAGCGCGAACAGCAGATCGCGCTGCAAATCACCGATTAAAGCCGACCGGAGTAGTGCCAGCCGAGATAACGCAGCAGACGCAGCTGTCGGGTGATGCGGCTGGGCTGTGATAAGAGGCGATACAGCCACTCCAGCCCCAGGTTTTGCCATACCTTTGGCGCACGCTTCACATGGCCGGTAAAGACGTCATAGGTGCCGCCCACGCCCATATAGAGCGCGTCCGGGTAGACCTGACGGCAGTCGCGCATCAGGATCTCCTGACGCGGAGATCCCATCGCCACGGTGATAATCTTCGCCCCGCTGTCACGAATGCGGGCAAACAGCGCCTGCTGCTGGTCGGCACTGAAATAACCATCCTGACTCCCGACGATATTCACCTGCCACTGGCTACGCAGCTTCTGCTCGGTTTGCGCCAGGATCTCCGGTTTGCCGCCAACAAGGAACACCGGCGTGCCGTCTGTGCCCGCCCGGGCCATCAGCGCTTCCCAGAGGTCAGCACCCGCCACGCGGGAGATGTTCGCATCCGGGTATTTCTTCCGCACCGAGCGCACTACGCTGATCCCGTCAGCGTATTTAAATTCTGCCGCCTCAATGAGATCGCGTACCTGGGCATTATCCTCAATGGTAAGCATCTTTTCTGCATTGATGGCCACCAGCGTGCCGGTTTTTATCCCATTCCCGGCGCACAGGTAGTCCAGCGCGTGTTGCATATCACGCCAGCCGATCAGCTTCAGGCCCCGCAGGTCATACTGCGGCGCAGAGGTATTGTCAGTCATTATTATCCTTACTCAGACTCGCGAAAGCGTCCTGCCGCTGGCCGGTGCGCGCTTGTGCACTAACCCGGCGCTGTCGAACAACCAGTACAGCAGCTTCGCCATCAGCAGACAGGCGCCAAAAACCACCATGAAAAAGACCACGCGGGAGACGAACGAATCCAGCCCCTCTCGCGCCAGCACGATCATATTGAAAATGGCACCGAAACAGAAACTATGCAAAATCGCTGCCTTATAGCGATTGGTCTCCTGATTGCCCAGCGTATAGAGCCAGTCGAACCATTTGATAATCAGCCCCACGGCGATCGCCCCCGGCAGGATGAACCAGCCGCCGCCCATCACTACCAGCGAGCCGATCAGCGTCGGTGAAATCGCCAGCCCGGAGTGGTTGTTCAGCACTTCCCAGGTAAAGTAGTTGGCGGTATTCAGGACCACGCCCGGCCTGTCCGGCCACAGCCAGGTGGGGATAAAAACATAAAAATCGCGCACGATGGGCGCCAGCCCCTGGAAGTCGATTTTGTCGTAGTTTTGCAGCAGCAGGGCCAGGTTCTCCCACGGCGAGAAGGTATCGCGGGTGAGGTACAGGAAGGTGTAAAACGCCTCATCGCCGCTGACGTCCATGCCATAGCGTTTCAGCGCCAGCCAGAACATGCCGACAATCCCCATTACCCCCGCCGCAGCCAGCATCCACAGCGAGATCCAGCCGCGAATGATGCCGATAAACAGGAAGATGGCGAAGGCGATGATGATGTTGGCGCGCGTGCCGCCAACTATCATGTAGGTCAGCAGGCCAAACGCCACGGTGCTGACGAGGAAAAACAGCCACGCCCGGGCATCCTGGCGCAGGAAATAGACCACCAGCATCGCTGGAATGAAGAAGTAGAAGAAGCGCTTGAGCGCCACCCCGGAGACTTCGCTGGAGAAGATCTGGCTGTAGGAGTGCAGCTTAAACAGCAAAAATCCGTTGTGCATGAAGAAGATACCGACGGTAATCAGCGCGATCCCCATCAGCATCACCCAGGTCAGATGGGTCTCGACCCGGTTCATGGTAAACAGCGGCCGTCGCTCAGCACCAGTACTGGCGGGCATCAGCCGCGTCTTATAGGCAACGTAGTAGACCCCATAGAAGCAGGTGGCTGACAGCAGGGCCTGCATCAGGATCTCCGGCGGCACGACGGCCACGTCGAAGCGGAACACCAGCACGCTGGTCAGCGGGAAGCCGAAGTAAAAGGTCAGCAGAAACAGCAGCGAGAAAAAGACGTTGAAGTTAAAGCGCACCCGCCGGAACTCGAACCAGGTCAGGGTGGCGATAAACAGCGAACTGAGAAGCCAGATGACCAACAGGCCGCTAAATTGCAACTGGCTCATGCTTTCTCCCCTGAGGCGATCCGCAGCGCCTGGTGCCACGGCGTGAGGTAGTTCGGGCTGAAGAAGTCGATGGCGTTTTTATCCACCTGCGTCAGCTGCCGCTGCGCTTCGCGCACTACCTCCTCATTCAGGTCATCCGTGGTAAACAGCACCGGAATGTGCTGCTCCGCCATGTCCTGCCAGAACGGGTTGTCGCGATTGAGTACGCAGGGCACACCCGCCTGAATCAGCAGACACAGCGTGCCAATCCCCTGCTGGCGCGCGAAGATGAAGTAGCCAAGATCGCACTGGCGCAGTAAGGCGAGGTAGTCGTCAAAGGCCAGCTTATCGCTGAGGATCTGCAGATTCTCCGGGCTGAACAGCGACAGGCCGCTCTGACGGACTTCATCGATGTACGCCGCGTTATTAGCAGGATAGCCCATGGGGACGATCACGTTGACCGTATCGCCAAATTGCTGATGCACCGCCTTCAGAGCCGCAATATGTTCGTTACTGCGATCCCCGGAATTGCCCACCAGAATCGTCAGCTTGCCCTCGCGCTTTACATCGCTGGCTAACCCGTTCAGGGACGGATCCATGCGGGTCGGGAAATAGAGCAGCTCGCCGCGGACGTTCGGATGACGCTGAGCGAAATAGTTCAGATCGCCGCGGGTGGCAAAGATGCAGCCCACCCGCCCCTGCGCCATGCGGCGCAAGGGATAGAAGAGACGGAATTTCCAGCCCTGGGAGACTTCATACAGATCTGCCCCCCAGATATGCCAGTTAAACTGCGCGGGCCTGATGCCCCCGCTCAGCAGCGCCAGCCACAGGCCGGTATTGAACTGCCCGTGGAAAAAGAAACGCTGCTGGCGATCCGCTTTGGCTCTGGCGATCACCGCTTTGGCAAGCGTGGCTTTGTCCGGCCAGAAGGTCAGCTGCAGTGCCGGGCAGGCGGCGCTCAGGCCGGTATCCTTCCCCACCACCATAAATTCTCGCGCCAGGGCGCAGCCGGGTGCCAGCTCATCGTTAAAGAACCGCAGTACGGTCTGGTTATGATGTGGGATATCCGATCCCAGGACGTGAATCAGTGCAGTCATGCGCGTTTATGCCAAAGTAAAAAGACGCCGCAACAGGCAGCAAAATAGACAATGTAGGTGGCCATATAGGCCTGGGCCGCACCCAGCGCGCCGTGCGTGGGGATCAGCCAGTGCGAGAAGGCCGTCAGCAAGGTGAACTGGCTGATTTCCGCGAGAATATAGAGCCGCAGCGAGGCTTTGGCGATCACCAGGTAGCCAAAGACGTAAGCGCCTACTTTCAGCACATCGCCCACCAGCTGCCAGGCAAACAGATCGCGCATCGCGGTAAATTTGTCGGAAAACAGCAGCCAGATAGCGACGTCGCGCAGCAGCCAGACGGTAAAGCTGGCGACAGCCACTGCCGGTAAGACGAAGCGCAGGGAACGGAGTATTTCGCGGGTGATCTCCTGACGCCCCGTCAGACGTGACAGGGTGGGCAGCAGGTAGACGCTAAAGGAGGCGGTAATAAACTGCAGGTAGGCGTCGGAGATACTGCTGACCCCCTGCCAGATCCCCACCTCATCCCAGCTGTAGTGCGCCGCCAGCAGGTTTCGCATCATCACATAGGCCACCGGCAGGGTGACGGAGGTGATGAGCGCCATCAGGGTAAATTTGCCCAGCTGTCCCGCGAGGATGTTGTCCCATTTCGGCTTAAGATAGTGCAGCGGAATGGTGCCTCTGCGCATCAGCATAAACGCCGCCGGGATCACCACCAGCGCAGGCACCAGCGCCAGCCCCAGCAGTGCGCCTTCGTAGCCGCCGAGACGATAGCAGGCGTAATAGGCGATTACCCCAATCACGCTGCCGACGATCAGCGCCAGCGCATTGCCGGCGGCATCACGGAAGCCCTTCATCAGCGCCAGCAGCAGGTTCGCCCAGGCGATACCCATCTGCACCAGCGCCACCAGCCGCACCAGGCCCTGATAGCCCGTATGACCAAACAGCCCCTGGCTGATGGGCGCGGCCGCCAGTAAAAAGATCACCGCCAGCAGGGTGGAAAAGCCCAACACCATCGCGGATGAGGTCCCGACCACCGTGCGTAGTTGCGCCTTATCGTCATGATATTGCGCCACGTATTTGGTCACGCCGTTGAAGATACCCGCCCCGGCCAGCACGCCCAGCACGGTGACCAGCTGACGGAAGTTACCCGCCTGCCCGACGCCCGCCGGACCAAATGAGACGGCCAGCAGTTTGACGACCAGCAGTCCCGCGCCGATCTTGACGAGTGTGGACGCGGCGGTCCACACCGATGCTTTCGCCAGAGACATATCAGCCGAAATAACTCAGAAGAGTATTAATCACCGTGCGCTGGTTAACTGCGGCGAGGTTGTAGAACAGTGGCAAGCGGAGTAACCGCTCACTTTCTTTGGTGGTAAAGCGATCTTCACCCACGAACTGACCAAAGGCTTCCCCTGCCGGGCTGGAGTGCAGCGGAATGTAGTGGAACACCGCCAGGATCTCCGCCTCTTTCAGGTACGCGATCAGCTCGCTGCGATCGTCGTTATCCCGCAGCTTGATGTAGAACATATGCGCGTTATGCACGCAGTCTGCCGGGATGGTCGGCAGCTCGATACGGCCTTTGCGCGCCAGCGGGGCCAGCGCATCGTAATAGGTCTGCCACAGCGCCAGTCGCTGCTGGTTGATGCGGTCTGCCGCCTCCAGCTGAGCCCACAGGTACGCCGCCTGCAGATCCGCCATCAGGTAGCTGGAGCCGATATCGCGCCAGGTGTACTTATCCACCTGCCCGCGGAAGAACTGGCTGCGGTTGGTGCCCTTCTCGCGGATGATCTCCGCGCGCTCCACCAGAGCGCGATCGTTAATCAGGGTCGCGCCGCCTTCACCGCCTGCGGTGTAGTTTTTGGTTTCGTGGAAGCTAAAGCAGCCAATATGACCGATGGTGCCCAGGGCGCGGCCTTTGTAGGTGGACATCACCCCCTGCGCGGCGTCTTCCACCACATACAGGTTGTGCTTTTTGGCGATCGCCATGATGGTGTCCATCTCACACGCCACGCCGGCATAGTGTACCGGCACGATGGCGCGGGTCTTGTCGGTGATCGCCGCTTCAATCAGGTTTTCGTCGATGTTCATGGTATCCGGGCGGATATCCACGAAGACGATTTTTGCTCCGCGCAGCACGAAGGCGTTAGCGGTCGAAACGAAGGTGTAGCTTGGCATGATCACTTCATCGCCAGGACCGATGTCCAGCAGCAGGGCTGCCATCTCCAGCGAAGCGGTGCAGGACGGGGTCAGCAGGACCTTCGCGCTCTGAAAGCGCTGCTCCATCCACTGCTGGCAACGGCGCGTATAGCCGCCATCGCCACAGAGTTTGCCGCTGCCCATCGCAGACTGCATGTAATCAAGTTCGGTGCCCACCACGGGAGGCGCATTAAATGGGATCATCTTGTCACCTGTATAGCCAGTAAGCGGTCGTTTCGATGTTACCGCCGCTTGCGATATAACGTTTAAGCGCGGCGGTGTTGCCCATCTGGGTCGCCACCCGCAAAGTAGAAAGCTGCTGCTGCTGAGCCCAGCCCAGCGCCGCCTGCATTAACTGCTCGCCCATGCCGCGCCCGGCCAGCAGGCCAATGCGCGCGTCGGTGTCATTCAGTTTACGCAGGGAGACAAAGCCCTGAATGGTGCCATTCGGCGCACGGAACACCAGGCAGAGATGGTCGAAAGTGCCTTTAACCGCATTCTCAATCCACTGGGCATAGAAGCGGCCGCTGTCGTCCGGGGCGTACCACGGCGTGCGAAAGCGGCTCTGCGCAAAGGCCTGCGCGGCCAGCTGGCGCAGCGCCGGAATATCCTGCTCAGTGGCGATTTCCGCCCCAGGGCAGGCGTGCTGCGTCACCTTAATAGTGAGATCAACTTCGCCTTCAACCAGCCTGAACCCCTGCTGCTGGAGCGCGTCCAGCCAGTCGGCGCGGGTAGCCGGAATTTTGGCCTGCACGCGTTGCCAGGCGGCTAAATCGTCGGCCACCAGCAACGGAGCGTCATCAGACAGGCGCACAATGGCCGTGGGCAGGGAAAAGAACTCACTTTCCCAGTCCAGCGGCTGTAACGCGCCACGCAGCTGACTCAACGCCAGACACCTTTGGTATCAACGATAAATTCCTGACGCACGGCATCGCCCGAAATCGCTTTGAACTCGTTATGGTCCACCAGCAGTACCAGCACATCGGCGGTTGCCAGGGCATTCTCTACGCGTGTCAGAGTGCAGTGGCCGGCCAGTTTTTTCGGCAGCTCGTGGATATTGGGTTCAACCACCTGCGTTTCGCCGCTGTGCCAGTCGGCGATCATCTCAGCAATTTCCATCGCCGGGCTTTCACGCAGATCGTCAATGTTCGGCTTAAAGGCGAGACCGAAACAGGCGATGGTCACCTCGTTCGCCCGCTTGCCGCTCTGCGTCAGGTAATCCGCCACCGTGGCTTTTACCTGATTCAGTACCCAGTGCGGTTTGCTGTCGTTCACTTCGCGGGCCGTACGGATCAGACGCGCCTGCTGCGGGTTCTGCGCCACGATAAACCAAGGGTCGACCGCGATACAGTGGCCGCCTACGCCCGGGCCGGGTTGCAGGATATTGACGCGCGGATGGCGGTTGGCCAGACGAATCAATTCCCAGACGTTAATCCCCTGATCGGCACAAATCAGCGACAGTTCGTTAGCAAAGGCGATATTGACGTCGCGGAAGCTGTTTTCCGTCAGCTTGCACATCTCGGCGGTACGGGAGTTAGTCACCACGCACTCGCCTTCCAGGAAGATGTTATACAGCTCGCTGGCGCGGGCGGAACAGACCGGCGTCATGCCGCCTATCACGCGATCGTTCTTAATCAGTTCGACCATCACCTGCCCTGGCAGCACGCGCTCCGGGCAGTAGGCGACGTTGATATCAGCCTGCTCGCCCGCCTGCTGCGGGAAGGTCAAATCCGGACGCGCCTCGGCCAGCCACTGGGCCATCTGTTCGGTGGCCCCCACCGGAGAGGTCGACTCGAGGATCACCAGGGCGCCTTTTTTCAGCACCGGGGCGATGGATTTCGCGGCCGCTTCGACATACACCATATCCGGCTCATGATCGCCTTTGAACGGCGTCGGGACGGCAATCAGATAGGCATCGGCGGCCACCGGCGTGGTGCTGGCCTTCAGGTATCCACCCTCAACGGCGGTTTTCACCACCTTGTCGAGATCCGGCTCAACAATGTGAATTTCACCTCTGTTGATGGTCGCAACCGCATGCTGGTTGATGTCCACACCCACAACCTGTTTTTGACGGGAGGCAAATGCCGCCGCCGTTGGCAGCCCGATGTAGCCAAGCCCAATGACAGAAATGGTCGTAAAACTCATAGCGATACCCGATTGTGTTTAAGTGCGTGCAAAATACGGTCACAGGCCTGGCCATCACCATACGGATTATGGGCCCGGCTCATGGCCTGATACTCTTTTTCGTCGTGCAGCAGGCGCGTCACTTCTTTCACGATCAGCCGTGAATCGGTGCCCACCAGACGCACGGTCCCGGCTTTAACCGCTTCCGGGCGCTCGGTGGTTTCCCGCATCACCAGCACCGGTTTACCCAGGGAAGGTGCCTCTTCCTGAATGCCGCCAGAGTCGGTCAGGATCAGCCAGGCATGGTTCATCAGCCAGACGAAAGGCAGATAGTCCTGCGGCTCAATAAGGATGACGTTTTTGACGTGCCCCAGGATGCGGTTGACCGGCTCACTGACGTTGGGATTCAGGTGCACCGGATAGACAATCTGCACATCTTCATTAAGTGCTGCGATTTCTGCCAGCGCATGGCAGATTTGCTCGAAGCCCTGGCCGAAACTTTCCCGACGGTGCCCGGTTACCAGGATCATCTTTTTGCCATTGGCAAGGAACGGATACCGCTCGGCCAGCTCCCCGCGCAGGGTGTCGCTCGCCAGCACCCGGTCACGCACCCAGATCAGGGCGTCGATCACCGTGTTGCCGGTGACAAAGATATGCTGGTCGTTGACGTTCTCGCGCAGCAGGTTCTGACGGGAATTCTCCGTCGGCGCGAAGTGATACATCGCCAGATGCCCGGTCAGGGTACGGTTCGCCTCTTCAGGCCAGGGAGAGGAGAGATCGCCGGTACGCAATCCGGCTTCGACATGCCCTACCGGAATACGCTGGTAGAACGCCGCTAGGCTGGTGGCGATAGTGGTAGTCGTATCGCCATGCACCAGCACGACATCAGGCTTAAACGACTCCAGAATGGGTTTTAACCCTTCCAGAATACGGCAGGTAATTTCGGTTAATCCTTGTCCCGGCTTCATAATATTGAGGTCGTAATCGGGAACAATAGAAAAGAGGTTAAGGACCTGATCCAGCATCTCCCGATGCTGCGCGGTAACGCAAACTTTCGCCTCAAAATAAGGGTCGCTTGCAAGCGCATGAACCAGAGGCGCCATCTTGATGGCTTCCGGCCTCGTACCAAAGACAGTGAGTACTTTCACATCGATTCTCTTCGATTAGGCGATGAAGGCCGTGAGCCTTCATCGTAGATGGCGTTCTTAAATTTTGCGACGACGGGTTAATGCCACGCCTGCGCCAATTAAAGCACCCACAATCCCCCACATAATCATCAGGAATGCGCGACGTGGACTATCGCGTTTTACAGGTTCTTCAGGTGTTCGCAAATAACGATAGGTCTGAAAACGTGGGTCCAGTGTCGGACCTACATTGAGGGTTGTGAGCATGGCGCGGTTTTGGTCGTAGTCGAGGTCAACATCCGGGCCTACGGCCTGCAGGTTTTCCAGGCGCGCCTGCAGCATCGGACGGCCCAGCAGGAACATTTCTGAATCTGGCAGTTCGTCTGCCGGCACGTCGGTTTCGCTGCGGGAGATATTGCTCTTCTCCGCAATCTTCAGCGCCTGTTCAATATTATGAACCCGGCGATTGAAGATCGCTTGCGCTACCTCTTCCTGACGTTTGACCTGCGCTTTCATCTGCACGGTACGCGCCGCCCAGGCCCCTTTCAGCTCATCATTAAGATGGCTGGCCGCTCGCTGGCTGGCGAAAGCGACGTACTGACGCAGCAGGTTATTGGCATCCGGCGCAGTTTCCGCGATCAGCTTGACGCTGTCGTTAATGTTGCGCAGCGGGTCGCCCGCCATGAACTGGATATTGTTGATCAGCTCATCCAGCAGGGCGGCATCCGCCTTGCTGTTGCCCACCATACGCTGTTTGAAATAGTCGGTCTGGTTCCAGAAATCACGACGCGTATCCCAGGAGGCGAGCTGCATGATGAACTCTTTGTAGGACTCGTCCATCACCGAGGGTTGCTCAGCGGAGGCCGGGTTCGCTTTCACATCCAGGTTACGCAAAAACTGTTGCTGGGAGTAGAAACCCCCAAGCATGTTCACCGTCGGGCGATCGGTAATCGCCGTCGCGCTCCACTCTTGTCTGGCGAAAAAGGTATAAGCCAGGGCAATAAGTGCAAAGCCCAGCGCAATGCCTGCGATCCAAAACTTGCCCGCCCACAACACGCGGAACAAGCCACGAACATCCAGCTCATTCTCAGTTACCACTGATTTTGCTCCCGCCAACGGTTGAGTCATTACAGTCCCGATTTACTTGGTTAAAGTTGGGTTATTGCCATTTCGACGCATACGGCGTTTCACGCGTTTAATAAAGCGCGCCACTTTCCATGCGCGCTTTATACAGTAGCCGTACAGGAAAAATGCTAGCAAGAATAATACCAACATTACCCATTCAGGGATGAAATGTGCGTATTCTGCGGCGACACCAATGCCAGCCAGCAGCGCAGCGGCCAGGGTAATTAAGACAAATGCCTGACGGGAGGTGAAGCCGGCGCGCATAATGAGATGGTGAATGTGTTGGCGGTCTGGCGAGAACGGGCTCATCCCTTTACGCAGACGACGGTACATGATCGCCACCATATCCATCAGCGGAATGGCAATAATCCACAGGGCCGTTACCGGGCTAATCGGGTGGGTATTACCCTGAGTGGTTTCCAGCAGGATCCAGATAACGGTAAAACCAATCAGCGTACTCCCGGCATCGCCCATAAAGACTTTGTAACGACGCCCCAGCACCCCGAGGTTTAGGAGGATATAAGGCAGAATGGCGGCAATCATCGCAAAGCACCACATCGACAGACTGTACTGCCCGTCGAACCACAGGATGATGCCGATGGCGGCGAACGAAACGCTGGAGAGACCACCCAGCAGGCCGTCGATACCGTCCACCATGTTAAAGGCGTTAATCGCCGCCCATACGGCAAACAGCGTCAGGAAGTAGCCGAACGGCCCCAGCACCATCTCCCAGGTGCCGAAGATGTAGCCCAGGCTGCTGAGATAGAGTTTTCCGACCACCATCATGATGACGCCGATGGCTGCCTGAACCGCAGCACGGAATTTCACGCTGATATCGAACCTGTCGTCCAGCGCCCCCACCAGCACCAGCACACCGGCACACGCCAGATAGAGCGCCGCATGCGGGATATAGTAATCCGCAATGCTGAAGGTGAAGCAGATACCCGCATAAACAGAAATTCCGCCAACCAGCGGAATCAAGCCTTGATGGCGTTTACGATAATTGGGCTTATCCACCAAACCGACTCTCTTTGCCGCCTTACGGGCGAGAAATAAAAAGCAGGTGGTGAAAAGAAAAATACTGATTAGCTCAGTCACCGCGGTGAGTAGATTCACTATGGATACTCTCAACAAATGTTAATCCCGGAAGTATAACCTTGAAGGCTCGGCTCCAGAAGGAAAAAGCAGGCCTCACCCAAGTCCCTTTGTTTATTTTTCAGACAATTACTTTTCTGCTTTGACGAACATTCCGATTTTCGCCATCTGAAGAATAATTCTACAGCGCACTTTAACAGCGTATAAGTCAGAAAAGAAAAACGCCACGTAAAAACGTGGCGTTTCGGCGCTTTATTTACTTTACGAGCGCTTCATCATATCGAAGAAATCGTCGTTAGTTTTGGTCATCGCCAGTTTGTTAATGAGGAACTCCATTGCGTCGATTTCACCCATTGGATGGATAATTTTGCGCAGGATCCACATTTTCTGCAGCTCTTCCTGAGTGGTGAGCAGCTCTTCTTTACGGGTACCGGAACGGTTGTAGTCGATTGCCGGGAAGACGCGTTTTTCAGCGATTTTACGAGAGAGGTGCAGTTCCATGTTGCCTGTACCTTTAAACTCTTCGTAGATAACTTCATCCATCTTCGAACCGGTGTCGATCAGCGCGGTTGCGATGATGGTCAGGCTACCGCCCTCTTCCACGTTACGCGCAGCACCGAAGAAACGCTTCGGACGGTGCAGGGCGTTGGCATCCACACCACCGGTCAACACTTTACCGGAAGCCGGAACCACGGTGTTATAAGCACGCGCCAGACGGGTGATGGAGTCGAGCAGGATGATAACGTCTTTTTTGTGCTCAACCAGACGCTTCGCCTTCTCGATAACCATTTCCGCAACCTGAACGTGACGGGATGCTGGTTCGTCGAAGGTAGAGGCCACAACCTCACCTTTCACCAGACGCTGCATCTCGGTCACTTCTTCCGGACGTTCGTCAATCAGCAGCACCATCAGCACGCAGTCTGGGTGGTTGTAAGCGATGCTCTGAGCGATGTTCTGCAGCAGCATAGTTTTACCCGCTTTTGGCGGTGCCACAATCAGACCACGCTGGCCACGACCAATCGGAGACGCCAGATCCAGAACGCGAGCAGTCAGGTCTTCGGTAGAACCGTTACCACGCTCCATGCGCAGGCGAGAGTTCGCGTGCAGCGGCGTTAAGTTTTCAAACAGGATCTTATTGCGCGAGTTTTCTGGTTTGTCGTAGTTAACTTCGTTAACTTTCAACAGCGCAAAGTAGCGTTCACCCTCTTTAGGAGGACGAATCTTACCTGAAATGGTGTCACCAGTGCGGAGGTTGAAACGGCGGATTTGGCTGGGGGAAACGTAGATATCATCAGGACCGGCGAGGTAGGAGCTGTCTGCAGAGCGGAGGAAACCAAATCCGTCCTGCAATATCTCCAGCACACCGTCGCCAAAGATATCTTCGCCACTCTTTGCGTGCTGCTTCAGGATGGCAAAAATGATGTCCTGCTTGCGCATACGAGCCTGGTTTTCCAGCCCCATATTTTCGCCGAGAGTGATCAGCTCAGAAACCGGCGTATTCTTTAATTCGGTAAGATTCATAATGGTGTGGGTTCTTAAACTCGGGGTGATACTCGAACTTAATTTGTGAATGGTATGGCAGGGTCATCCATGCCTGTTAGCGGCCATCAACTCATGTCTGTTCGCTGTCTGGTCACAGGGAAAGCACAGAACTGAAACGACAAGACGGATTGAGTGACAAGCCCGGAATCTATCCACTTCACGCACTGTTTAAAAGGAAACAACGGGAAGTATCGGGTAAAACAAGATTCAAACAACAAGGTATGTTTAAAACGAAGTCATAGGTAACTTAGCACGACTCAAGCCGGGCGTCCAGAGATCCAAACAATTTAGAAACCCTGGACGCACGGACGAGAACCTTACGCCAGGTTGGCGTCGAGGAACTCTTTCAGTTGACCTTTGGACAGTGCGCCCACTTTGGTCGCTGCAACTTCACCGTTTTTGAACAGCAGCAGGGTTGGGATACCACGGATACCATACTTAGGCGCGGTGCCCGGGTTCTGGTCGATGTTCAGTTTCGCTACGGTCAGTTTGCCCTGATATTCGTCAGCGATCTCATCCAGAATCGGGGCGATCATTTTGCAAGGACCACACCATTCAGCCCAGAAATCGACGAGGGTCAGCCCGTCAGCTTTAAGTACGTCCGTGTCAAAACTGTCGTCAGTCAGGTGAATAATTTTATCGCTCATATATAACTCCACAGGAATAAGCCTGGTGCGTTGATCTCGCTTCCATCAACGACCTGTTGATGTAGCATTAACCAACTAAAGGTTGACTTTATTTCACCGGATACGCTTTCGTAAAGCAATAGATAGCTGATATTCTACCACACTATGAGCAAAACACATTTAACAGAACAGAAGTTTTCCGACTTCGCCCTGCACCCAAAAGTGATCGAAGCCCTTGAAAATAAAGGCTTTCATAACTGCACGCCCATTCAGGCTCTCGCCCTCCCGCTAACGCTGGCAGGTCGCGATGTTGCAGGGCAGGCGCAAACCGGTACCGGCAAAACGATGGCGTTTTTAACGTCAACGTTTCATTATTTACTTTCTCATCCGGCAATTGCTGACCGCAAAGTTAACCAGCCGCGCGCGCTGATCATGGCCCCGACGCGAGAACTGGCGGTACAGATCCACGCTGACGCAGAACCGCTGGCGCAAACCACCGGCCTGAAGCTCGGCCTGGCCTACGGCGGTGACGGTTACGACAAACAGCTGAAAGTGCTGGAAAGCGGCGTCGATATTCTGATCGGCACCACCGGCCGTCTGATCGATTACGCCAAACAGAACCACATTAACCTCGCTGCTATCCAGGTTGTGGTGCTGGATGAAGCCGATCGCATGTACGATCTGGGCTTTATTAAAGATATCCGCTGGCTGTTCCGTCGTATGCCTGCAGCCAACCAGCGTCTGAACATGCTGTTCTCGGCTACGCTGTCCTATCGCGTCCGTGAGCTGGCGTTCGAACAGATGAACAACGCCGAATACGTCGAAGTGGAACCGGAACAGAAAACCGGCCACCGTATTAAAGAAGAGCTCTTCTACCCGTCGAACGAAGAAAAAATGCGTTTACTGCAAACGCTGATCGAAGAAGAGTGGCCAGATCGCGCCATCGTCTTCGCCAACACCAAACACCGCTGTGAAGATATCTGGGGCCACCTGGCTGCGGATGGACACCGTGTGGGTCTGTTGACCGGCGACGTCGCGCAGAAAAAACGCCTGCGTATCCTCGAAGAGTTCACCCGTGGCGACCTGGATATTCTGGTAGCGACGGACGTAGCCGCGCGCGGTCTGCATATCCCGGCGGTGACGCATGTCTTTAACTACGACCTGCCGGATGATTGCGAAGATTACGTTCACCGTATCGGCCGTACCGGTCGTGCGGGCGCCAGCGGTCACTCTATCAGCCTCGCCTGTGAAGAGTACGCGCTGAACCTGCCGGCGATTGAGACCTACATCGGGCACTCGATACCGCAGAGTAAATACAACCCGGAAGCCCTGTTAAGCGAACTGCCGCCGGCGAAGCGCCTGACCCGCGCCCGTTCCGGCAATGGCCCGCGCCGTAACAGCGCACCGCGTAATCGTCGTCGTTCAGGCTAAAAACTATGCTCCGGTCCACCTCGCTCTATGCAGCTATTGATTTAGGTTCGAATAGTTTTCATATGCTGGTTGTACGCGAGGTGGCGGGAAGTATACAGACGCTGACGCGTATTAAGCGCAAGGTCCGTCTCGCGGCGGGCCTGAGTGCGGATAATCATCTCTCTCCTGAAGCCATGGAGCGCGGCTGGCAATGCCTGCGTCTCTTTGCTGAACGTCTGCAGGATATTCCCCCCCAGCAAATCCGTGTTGTCGCCACCGCAACCCTGCGTCTGGCGGTGAATGCCGGTGAGTTTATTGCTACCGCGCAGGAGATCCTCGGCTGCCCGGTGCAGGTGATCAGTGGTGAAGAAGAAGCCCGCCTGATTTACCAGGGCGTGGCGCACACCACGGGCGGCGATGAACGTCGACTGGTGGTGGATATCGGCGGCGCAAGCACCGAACTGGTCACCGGTATCGGTGCGCAGGCAACCTCCCTGAACAGCCTGTCGATGGGCTGTGTCACCTGGCTTGAACGCTACTTTACCGATCGCAATCTGGCGCAAGAGAACTTCGATGATGCGGAAAAAGCCGCACGTGAGGTGCTGCGTCCGGTGGCGGATGAGCTGCGTTATCACGGCTGGAAGGTCTGCGTTGGCGCATCCGGTACCGTCCAGGCGCTGCAGGAAATCATGATGGCGCAGGGGATGGATGAGCGCATCACGCTGGCGAAACTGCAGCAGTTAAAGCAGCGCGCAATCCTCTGTGGTCGTCTGGAAGAGCTGGAAATTGAAGGGCTGACCCTTGAGCGCGCCCTGGTGTTCCCCAGCGGCCTGGCGATCCTGATTGCCATTTTCACCGAACTGAATATTCAGTGCATGACCCTTGCGGGCGGTGCGCTGCGGGAAGGTCTGGTCTACGGCATGCTGCATCTGGCCGTCGATCAGGACATTCGTAACCATACGCTGCGTAATATTCAGCGCCGCTTTATGGTAGATATCGAACAGGCGCATCGGGTCGCGAACCTGGCGGTCAGTTTCCTCGATCAGGTCGAAAGCGAGTGGCACCTTGAGCCTGTCAGCCGCGAACTGCTGGTTAGCGCCTGTCAGCTGCATGAGATCGGCCTGAGCGTCGATTTCAAACAGGCACCGCTGCATGCCGCCTACCTGGTACGCAATCTCGATCTGCCCGGTTATACCCCGGCGCAGAAGAAGCTGTTGGCCACGCTGCTGTTAAACCAGACCAACCCCGTCGATCTCTCTTCGCTCCACCAGCAAAATGCGGTGCCGCCGCGCGTGGCGGAACATCTCTGCCGCCTGCTGCGTCTGGCGATCCTCTTTGCCAGCCGTCGGCGCGACGATTTGCTGCCGGCTATGACCCTGACGGCGGAAGGTGAGAAGCTGACGCTGAACCTGCCGGAAAACTGGCTGGGTAGCCATCCGCTGGGTGCAGAAATGCTGGTGCAGGAGTGTCAGTGGCAGAGCTATGTGCACTGGAGCCTTGAAGCTCACTAATCCCGATTAAACGCCCGGCGCATTACACTTGCCGGGCCTTCAGGCTAGCGGTTTTTTGCTTTCTCCATCATCGCGCGAATATTGGCGATACTGGCCTGGCCTTTATGCATCCGCTCTTCGGCGGTAATCACTTTGCGCTCCTGCTCCCAGAGCACATCATCCTGGGGTAATTCCAGCAGGAAGCGGCTCGGCTCCGGACGCACCAGCTCTCCGTACTGACGACGCTCTTTACAGAGCGTGAAGGTCAGCTCTTTCTGCGCCCGCGTAATGCCTACGTAGGCCAGACGGCGCTCTTCATCGACGTTATCTTCATCGATGCTGCTCTGGTGCGGCAGGATGCCCTCTTCCATCCCTACCAGATAGACATAGGGGAACTCCAGCCCTTTGGAGGCGTGGAGGGTCATCAGCTGCACCTGATCCGCCTCTTCTTCGCTTTCGCCGCGCTCCATCATGTCACGCAGGGTAAAGCGCGTGACGACCTGGGTCAGGGTCATCGGCTCGTCGATGTCGGAACCTTCCAGCATCTCGGTCATCCAGGTGAAAAGCGTATTAACGTTCTTCATCCGCATCTCTGCCGCTTTCGGGCTGGCGGAGGTTTCATACAGCCAGGATTCATAGTCGATGCCGCGGATCAGATCGCGCACCGCCGCGATCGGCTCGCGCTCGCTCAGCTGCTGGATCTCGCGCAGCCAGTGGGTAAAGCGGGTCAGCGATTCATAACCACGCCCGGTTAAGGTCTGGCTCAGGCCCATATCGAAGCTGGCGTTCAGCAGGCTCTTATTACGGGTCATCGCCCACTCGCCCAGTTTTTGCAGCGTTGCCGGGCCAATCTCACGCTTCGGCGTATTCACGATCCGCAGGAACGCGCTGTCATCATCCGGATTGGTGAGCACGCGCAGGTAGGCGAGCAGATCCTTGATTTCCGGACGCGAGAAGAACGAGGTGCCGCCGGAAATTTTGTACGGAATGCGGTTCTGCATCAGCATCTTTTCAAAGACGCGCGACTGGTGATTCCCGCGATAGAGAATGGCGTAGTCTTTGTAGTCGGTCTTATTCACGAAGTGATGGGCAATCAGCTCTCCCGCCACGCGTTCGGCTTCATGATCTTCGTTATTGGCGCTCAGCACCTTAAGCTCAGTGCCATAGCCCAGCTCGGAGAAGAGGCGCTTTTCGAAGACGTGCGGGTTATTGGCGATCAGGATGTTGGCCGCCTTCAGAATACGGCCGGATGAGCGGTAGTTCTGCTCCAGCTTGATCACCTGCAGCGCCGGGAAGTCTTTGCTCAGCAGGACCAGGTTTTGTGGACGGGCACCGCGCCAGGAGTAGATCGACTGGTCGTCATCACCCACCACGGTAAAACGCGCCCGCAGCCCCACCAGCAGTTTGACCAGCTCGTACTGGCTGGTGTTGGTGTCCTGATATTCATCCACCAGCAGGTAGCGGATCTTGTTCTGCCAGCGCTCGCGCACCTCTTCATTACGCTGCAGCAGCAGCGTTGGCAGCAGGATCAGGTCATCGAAATCGAGCACGTTACAGGCTTTGAGATGATCGTTGTACAGGCTGTAGCAGTGGGCGAAGATCCGATCCCGCTCCCCTTTGGCGCTCGCAGCGGCCTGGGCAGGGTCCATCAGATCGTTTTTCCAGTTAGAGATCGTGGAGATCAACTGCTGCAGCACCGTTTTGTCGTCTTCGATCAGCCCTTCGGTCAGCTCTTTCAGCAGTGCCACCTGATCGGTATCGTCGAACAGGGAGAAGTTCGACTTCATGCCCAACGCCGCATATTCGCGCTTAATGATATCCAGCCCCAGGGTATGGAAGGTGGAGATCATCAGGCCGCGGGCCTCTTTACGCCCTAACGTCTGCCCGACACGCTCTTTCATCTCGCGTGCCGCTTTGTTGGTAAAGGTTACCGCCGCGATATGACGTGCCTGATAGCCGCAGCCGCGGATCAGGTGGGCGATCTTGTTGGTGATCACGCGGGTTTTACCGGAACCGGCCCCTGCCAGCACCAGGCATGGTCCAGTAACGAATTCGACCGCTTGTTGTTGTCCAGGGTTTAAACGCATGGGAATATTGCTCAATCTTCGAACGGGGTGGGGATTGTAGCAGAAAGCCGGGCGCAGATTTACCGGCTAATGATAAAGTGAAGAAAACGCGATAAACCCGAGAGCAGAACCATGAAAAAGACCGCAGCGGCCCTGCACATTCTGGTCAAAGAAGAGAAACTGGCGCAGGAGATCCTCGCCAAACTGGAACGCGGCATCAGCTTCGATCATCTGGCGAAGCGCTACTCGAAATGCCCGTCCGGGCGTAACGGCGGCGATTTAGGTGAATTTAAGCAGGGTGCCATGGTGGGGCCCTTCGATCAGGCGGTCTTCAGTTGCCCGCTGCTGAAGCCTTACGGCCCGGTGAAAACCAAATTTGGCTACCATATCATTAAGGTGCTGTACCGCAGCTAACGCGTGGTATATTGCGCCCCGATTTTACTTAACCCTTCAAGGCACGATCATGGCGAAAACAGCGGCAGCAATGCACATCCTGGTAAAAGAAGAGAAACTGGCTCTGGAGCTTCTGGAGCAGATCAAGAACGGCGGCGACTTCGAGAAGCTGGCGAAAAAGCACTCCACCTGCCCATCAGGTAAAAAAGGCGGCCACTTAGGTGAATTCCGTCAGGGCCAGATGGTTCCGGCGTTCGATAAAGTGGTGTTCTCCTGCCCGGTGCTGGAGCCAACCGGCCCGCTGCACACCCAGTTCGGTTACCACATCATTAAGGTGCTGTACCGCAACTAATAAAAAGCCCGGTGTGTGAACACCGGGCTTTTTTTGCCAGGTGGCGGCTCGCGCCTTACCCGGCCTACTCTGATTTTGTAGGTCGGGTAAGCGAAGCGCCACCCGACATGAGGTTTTAGCCTGCCACCGCAATACGTTTCATATCAGTCATGTAGCCACGCAGCTTCTGGCCTACTTTCTCGATCTCGTGGCTGCGAATCGCTTCGTTCACGTCACGCAGCTGGGCATTATCTACCGCGCCTTCGGTAATCGCTTTACCCAGGTCGCCGGTCTGCAGGGTGGTCATGAACTCTTTCAGCAGCGGTACGCAGGCGTAAGAGAACAGGTAGTTACCGTATTCTGCGGTATCAGAGATTACCACGTTCATTTCGTACAGACGCTTACGGGCGATGGTGTTGGCGATCAGCGGCAGCTCGTGCAGTGATTCATAGTATGCAGACTCTTCGATGATGCCGGAATCCACCATGGTTTCGAAGGCCAGCTCAACGCCCGCTTTCACCATCGCAATCATCAGAACGCCTTTATCGAAGTACTCCTGCTCGCTGATTTTGCCATCGAACTGCGCGGCGGTTTCGAATGCGGTTTTACCGGTCTCTTCACGCCAGGTCAGCAGGTTTTTGTCGTCGTTTGCCCAGTCAGCCATCATGCCGGAAGAGAACTCACCGGAGATGATGTCGTCCATGTGTTTCTGGAACAGCGGCGCCATGATGGTTTTCAGCTGCTCGGACAGTGCGAATGCACGCAGTTTTGCCGGGTTAGACAGACGGTCCATCATCAGGGTGATACCGCCCTGCTTCAGCGCTTCGGTGATGGTTTCCCAGCCGAACTGAATCAGTTTCTCAGCGTATGCCGGGTCGGTGCCTTCTTCTACCAGCTTGTCGAAGCACAGCAGGGAACCGGCCTGCAGCATGCCGCACAGGATAGTCTGCTCACCCATCAGGTCAGATTTCACTTCCGCAACGAAGGAAGATTCCAGAACGCCCGCACGGTGGCCGCCGGTGGCCGCTGCCCATGCTTTGGCAATCGCCATGCCTTCGCCTTTCGGATCGTTTTCCGGGTGAACCGCGATCAGCGTCGGCACGCCGAAACCACGTTTGTACTCTTCACGCACTTCGGTACCCGGGCACTTCGGTGCCACCATCACGACGGTGATGTCTTTACGGATCTGCTCACCCACTTCAACGATGTTGAAGCCGTGGGAGTAACCCAGCGCCGCGCCGTCTTTCATCAGCGGCTGTACGGAACGCACAACGTCAGAGTGCTGTTTGTCCGGCGTCAGGTTAACCACCAGATCCGCCTGCGGGATCAGCTCTTCGTAAGTACCCACTTTGAAGCCGTTTTCGGTCGCTTTACGCCAGGAAGCACGCTTCTCAGCAATGGCTTCTTTACGCAGGGCATAGGAGATATCCAGACCGGAGTCACGCATGTTCAGGCCCTGGTTCAGACCCTGAGCGCCACAGCCGACGATGACCACTTTTTTACCCTGAAGATAGCTTGCGCCATCGGCAAATTCATCGCGCGCCATAAAGCGGCATTTGCCCAGCTGAGCCAGCTGCTGGCGCAGATTCAGTGTGTTGAAGTAGTTAGCCATGGTGATACCTCGTGATGTTGTGTTGTCGTGCTTATTGTTCGGTTCGCTTATGCGAGAATGAACTTACTATATGACAGGAAATTTATTGCGGAAATTGATATATTCACAACGTCACGTTGCAATTTCTGCAATGTAAAATCCTGGAGTGGAATCGGTGGATTTACGCGATCTGAAATTGTTCCTGCATCTGGCGGAAAGCCGCCATTTTGGCCGCAGCGCGCGGGCGATGCACGTCAGCCCCTCCACGCTCTCACGTCAGATCCAGCGCCTTGAGGAGGACCTCGGCCAGCCACTCTTTGTGCGCGATAATCGCACGGTGACGCTCACCGAAGCCGGAGAAGAGTTGCGCACCTTTGCCCAGCAAACCTTGCTGCAGTATCAGCAGCTGCGCCACACCATCGACCAGCAGGGCCCCTCGCTTTCCGGTGAACTCCATATCTTCTGTTCGGTGACCGCTGCCTATAGCCATCTGCCGCCCATCCTCGATCGCTTCCGCGCTGAGCATCCGTCGGTTGAGATCAAACTCACCACCGGCGATGCCGCCGATGCAATGGAAAAGGTGGTAACGGGCGAAGCGGATCTGGCGATTGCCGGGAAGCCGGAAACCCTGCCGGGGGCGGTGGCGTTTTCGATGCTGGAAAATCTGGCGGTGGTACTGATCGCCCCGGCGCTGCCCTGCCCGGTGCGTAACCAGGTGTCGGTGGAAAAACCAGACTGGTCAACGGTGCCCTTTATCATGGCCGATCAGGGGCCGGTGCGCCGCCGCATCGAGCTGTGGTTCCGTCGCCAGAAGATCAGCAATCCGTCAATTTACGCAACGGTCGGCGGCCACGAGGCGATGGTCTCGATGGTGGCGCTCGGCTGCGGCGTGGCGCTGCTGCCGGAAGTGGTGCTGGAGAACAGCCCGGAACCGGTGCGCAATCGCGTGATGATTCTGGAGCGCAGCGATGAGAAAACGCCGTTTGAGCTTGGCGTCTGCGCACAAAAAAAGCGGCTGCATGAGCCGCTTATTGATGCGTTCTGGAAGATATTGCCGAACCACTAAAGCCGGGTGGCGCTGCGCTTACCCGGCCTACGATTCACTTAACCTGCCAGGAAGAAACGGAACGCCGGGTTATGGGTCTCGTCATGACAGTCATAACCCAGCTCGTTCAGCCGCGTTTCGAAATCCGGCTCGTGCTCGCCCAGTTCGAATGCCGCCAGCACGCGGCCGTAGTCGGTGCCATGGCTGCGGTAGTGGAACAGGGAGATGTTCCAGTGCGTACCCAGGGTATGCAGGAACTTAAGCAATGCGCCAGGTGACTCCGGGAACTCGAAGCTGAACAGGCGTTCCTGTAACGGCTTCGACGGACGCCCGCCCACCATGTAGCGCACGTGCAGTTTCGCCATCTCGTCGTCGGAGAGATCCACCACGCTGTAGCCACCCTGGTGCAACAGGTTGAGGATCTCTTTACGCTCTTCCACCCCGCGGCTCAGACGCACGCCGACAAAAATGCAGGCATCTTTGGCATCGGCAAAACGGTAGTTAAACTCCGTCACCGAACGACCGCCCAGCAGCTGGCAGAACTTGAGGAAGCTGCCCTTCTCTTCCGGGATGGTCACCGCCAGCAGGGCTTCGCGTTGTTCCCCCAGCTCGCAACGCTCGGACACGTAGCGCAGGCCGTGGAAGTTGACGTTAGCACCGGAGAGCACATGCGCCAGACGTTCGCCGCGGATGTTGTGTTGGGCGATATATTTTTTCATCCCCGCCAGCGCCAGCGCGCCGGACGGCTCTGCCACCGCACGCACATCCTCGAACAGATCTTTCATTGCTGCGCAGATGGCATCGCTGTCGACGGTGATGATGTCGTCAAGATACTCCTGGCAGAGACGGAAGGTTTCATCCCCGATGCGTTTCACCGCCACGCCTTCGGCAAACAGCCCGACGCGCGGGAGATCCACCGGATGACCGGCATCCAGCGCCGCCTTCAGGCAGGCAGAGTCTTCCGCTTCCACGGCAATGACTTTGATCTGGGGCATCAGCTGCTTGATCAGCACCGCCACGCCTGCCGCCAGGCCACCGCCGCCAACCGGCACGAACACGCGGTCAAGATGCGCGTCCTGCTGCAGCAGTTCCAGCGCCAGCGTACCCTGACCGGCAATCACCATCGGGTGATCGAACGGCGGCACCCAGGTGAAGCCCTGCTGCTGCGCCAGCTCGATGGCTTTGGCTTTCGCTTCGTCAAAATTGGCACCGTGGAGCAGCACTTCGCCACCAAATCCCCGCACCGCATCGACTTTAATATCTGCGGTTGCCACAGGCATGACGATCAGGGCTTTCAGCCCCAGACGCGCAGACGAGAACGCCACGCCCTGGGCATGGTTGCCCGCAGACGCCGTGATCACACCACGCGCTTTTTGCTCGTCGGTCAGCCCGGCCATCATCGCGTAGGCGCCGCGCAGCTTGAAGCTGTGCACCGGCTGGCGGTCTTCGCGCTTCACCAGAATGACGTTATCCAGCCGCGACGATAGCTTGTCCATTTTTTGCAGCGGCGTTACCTGCACCGCTTCATAGACCGGCGCACGCAGCACCGCCCGGAGATATTCTGCCCCCTCAGGGGCAGACGATAAGGGTTGGGATTCGGCCATCATTAGCCCCCAAGCTTGGATTTATCGCGCACCGCGCCTTTATCCGCACTGGTGGCAAGGGTGGCGTAGGCGCGCAGGGCGAAGGAGACTTCGCGCTGACGATCTTTCGGCGTCCAGGCTTTATCGCCACGCGCATCCTGTGCTTCACGGCGGGCAGCGATCTCCTGCGGGCTCAGCTGCAGTTGAATACCGCGATTCGGAATATCGATTTCGATCAGATCGCCATCTTCGATGATCGCGATGTTGCCGCCGCTGGCTGCTTCCGGCGAAACGTGGCCGATAGAGAGGCCGGATGTACCGCCGGAGAAACGACCGTCGGTGATCAGCGCGCAGGCTTTACCGAGCCCCATGGATTTCAGGAAAGTGGTTGGATAGAGCATCTCCTGCATCCCCGGGCCGCCTTTTGGTCCTTCGTAGCGGATCACGACCACATCACCGGCAACCACTTTGCCGCCGAGAATAGCTTCAACCGCGTCATCCTGGCTTTCGTACACTTTTGCCGGGCCGGTAAATTTCAGGATGCTGTCGTCCACGCCCGCGGTTTTGACGATACAGCCGTTTTCCGCGAAGTTGCCGTACAGAACCGCCAGGCCGCCATCTTTGCTGTAGGCATTTTCCAGCGAGCGAATGCAGCCTTCGGCGCGATCGTCATCCAGAGTGTCCCAGCGGCAATCCTGCGAGAACGCCTGGGTAGTGCGAATGCCGGCCGGGCCAGCGCGGAACATTTTTTTCACCGACTCATCTTTGGTCAGCATCACGTCGTACTGATCCAGCGACTGCGGCAGCGTCAGGCCCAGCACGTTTTTCACTTCACGGTTCATCAACCCGGCGCGGTCCAGCTCGCCGAGGATCCCCAGCACGCCACCGGCGCGGTGAACGTCTTCCATGTGGTATTTCTGCGTGCTCGGCGCAACCTTACACAGCTGAGGCACTTTGCGGGACAGCTTGTCGATATCACTCATGGTGAAGTCGATCTCCGCTTCCTGGGCGGCGGCCAGCAGGTGCAGAACGGTGTTCGTGGAACCGCCCATGGCGATATCCAGGGTCATGGCATTTTCAAACGCCGCTTTGCTGGCGATATTACGCGGCAGCGCGCTGGCATCGTCCTGCTCGTAGTAGCGTTTAGTCAGTTCAACGATGCGTTTACCGGCGTTGATAAACAGCTCTTTACGATCGGCGTGGGTCGCCAGCAGCGAGCCGTTGCCCGGCTGAGACAGACCCAGCGCTTCGGTCAGGCAGTTCATTGAGTTGGCGGTGAACATACCGGAACAGGATCCGCAGGTCGGACAGGCGGAACGTTCAACCTGATCGCTCTGCTCGTCGGAGACTTTCGGGTCGGCGCCCTGAATCATCGCATCGACCAGGTCGAGCTTGATGATTTTATCTGAGAGCTTGGTTTTACCCGCTTCCATTGGGCCGCCGGAGACGAAGATCACCGGAATGTTCAGGCGCAGGGAGGCCATCAGCATCCCCGGGGTGATTTTGTCGCAGTTGGAGATGCAGACCATTGCATCGGCACAGTGGGCGTTGACCATATACTCCACCGAGTCGGCAATCAGCTCGCGCGACGGCAGTGAATAAAGCATGCCCCCGTGCCCCATTGCGATCCCGTCATCCACGGCAATGGTGTTGAACTCTTTCGCCACGCCGCCGGAGGCTTCAATTTGCTCAGCAACCAGCTTCCCGAGATCGCGCAGATGCACGTGGCCCGGTACAAACTGGGTAAAAGAGTTGACCACGGCGATGATCGGTTTCCCGAAGTCGGCGTCGGTCATTCCAGTGGCGCGCCACAGCGCGCGGGCACCCGCCATGTTGCGGCCGTGAGTGGTGGTGGCGGAACGGTACTTAGGCATGCGTTATTTACTCCCGTCTATCTGGTAAATGGGACGGTGCGTGCCGTCCCATATTTATGCTTATTGATTAACCTGATCCAACCAACCCCATTTATCTTCGGTTTCACCGGTAAAGAGGCCAAAGAATGCTTCCTGGATACGTTTGGTTACCGGACCGCGGCGGCCTTCACCCACCTGGATGCCGTCAACGCTGCGTACCGGCGTAATTTCTGCTGCGGTACCGGACATAAAGACTTCATCGGCCAGATACAGAGATTCGCGGGACAACACCTGCTCGCGCACTTCGATACCCAGATCCTGCGCCAGCTTGATGATGGCGTCACGGGTGATGCCCGGCAGAGCGGAAGAGGTGAATGGCGGGGTGAACAGAATGCCATCCTTCACTTCAAACAGGTTCTCACCGGCGCCTTCGGAAATGTAGCCGTTCACATCCAGGGCGATACCTTCCTGATAGCCGTGGCGACGTGCTTCGCTGCCAACCAGCAGGGAGGAGAGGTAGTTACCGCCCGCTTTAGCGGCGGTCGGAATAGTATTTGGTGCCACACGGTTCCAGGAGGAAACCATCGCGTCGATCCCCTGCTCCAGCGCTTCTGCGCCAAGGTAGGCTCCCCACGGGAACGCGGCGATGATCACATCAGTGGTGTAACCGGCTGGCGGGTTAACGCCCATACCCACATCGCCCACAAATACCAGAGGACGGATATAGGCGCTGGTCAGGTTGTTTTTGCGCAGAACGGCGCGGCAAGCTTCCATCAGCTCGTCAACGCTCTGGGAAACCGGGAAACGATAAATTTTGGCTGAATCACGCAGACGTTGCATGTGTTCGCGATGGCGGAACACAACCGGGCCTTTATGTGAGTCGTAGCAACGGATGCCTTCAAAAACAGACGTACCGTAGTGAAGCGCGTGGGACATCACGTGGACTTTAGCGTCCTCCCAGCGAATCATCTCACCATTGGACCAAATGAAATCAGCTTTTTTCGTCGTCATTTTTCTTCCTATTGCGCTCAGGCGCGAATTTGTTGTGTTTGCGATGTAGCGGCACGCTGCTGGATATCGACCCGGGCGACGTCGACCAGTTTGCTTAACTGGCTAAACAGTAATTCCACGGGGCGCTGACTGGCAACGGTCAATTCAATATTTATGTTCTGCGCGTCGGTGGCGGTTTCCATGTTCATCGAACAGATCTGGAACCCACGATGGCGCACCACGCGCAATACACGTTCTAACGTTTCCGGGTTGAAGCGAGCCTGCACGGCGACCTGATGTTGCATCATGATAATTTCTCCAGCATTTGTGAGTTACTGGCGCCGGGCGGCACCAACGGCCAGACATTCTCAAGCTCGTCGATTGAGACATGAAGCAGGTAAGGCCCCTTGCTTGACAGCATTTCATCAAGTGCCGCTTCAACCTGGTCTTTACGGGTGATGTGCTGGCCAGGGATGCCGAAGGCGCTGGCCAGAACGAGGAAATCGGGGTTATCGGTCAGGGTGGTTTCGCTGTAACGCTCCTGGAAGAAGAGCTGCTGCCACTGGCGCACCATGCCTAAACGTTGGTTATCCAGCAGCACGATTTTCACCGGCAGCTGCTTACGCTTGATGGTGCCCAGCTCCTGGACGTTCATCATGAAGGAGCCATCACCGGAGACACAGATCACCGTATCCTCCGGGCGTGCCACCTGGGCACCTACGGCAGCTGGCAAGCCAAAGCCCATGGTGCCTAAGCCGCTGGAGGTGATGAAGTTTTCCGGGCGCGTGTAGGTCATGTGCTGGGCTGACCACATCTGATGTTGACCCACGTCGGTGGTCACTACGCTGTCCGCCGGTTTGCGATCCGACAGCTGTTTCAGCAGCAACGGGGCATAGATGGCGTCACCCGGATGGTCGTAGCGCCAGGCATGTTCCCGGCGCATCTCTGCCGCGTGCTGACGCCACGCGTCGATCGCTAAAGGCTGCTGTAAAGCAGGCAGCAGCGCATTGAGATCGCCCTGCAAGGCCACGTGCGCCTGACGGAGCTTATTCATCTCTGCCGGGTCGATATCCATATGAATGACTTTGGCATTCGGTGCGAAAGTATTCAGCTTGCCGGTTACGCGGTCATCAAAACGCGCGCCCACTGCGATCAGCAAATCACACTCCTGCACGGCGAGGTTGGCGGCTTTGGTGCCGTGCATCCCCAGCATGCCGAGATAGTACGGATAGTGGGCATCCACCGCACCCAGACCTTTCAACGTGCAGGCGGCTGGCATTTGGGTAGTGGCGATAAATTCACGCAGGGCCGGAACCGCCTGCGCCATCCCCACCCCGCCGCCTACATACAGGATCGGCTTTTGCGCGTGGGCCAGCATCTGGCTGGCTTCGCTGACTTCGGCGAACGGGAACGCATCGTCATTTTCAACGGTGGAGAAGTGTGGTTCGAGATCGCCCAACGCAACCTGAATATCTTTCGGGATATCAACCAGAACCGGGCCAGGACGGCCTGAGTTTGCCACCTCAAAGGCTTCCGCCATGACGCGCGGCAGCTCTTCCAGGGATTGCACGAGGAAGCTGTGTTTGGTGCAAGCCAGTGACAAACCGAGAACGTCCACTTCCTGGAAAGCATCGGTCCCGATGAAGGGAGAAGCAACCTGGCCAGTGATAGCGACAACGGGAACGGAATCAAGCAGCGCGTCAGCCAGGCCGGTGATCAGATTGGTTGCGCCCGGGCCGGAGGTCGCCATGCAGACGCCTGTTTTTCCGGTTGCACGTGCATAACCAATGGCCGCCATCGCCGCACCCTGCTCGTGCCGGCACAACAGATGTTCCACGCCGCCGTCATACAATGCATCGTAAATCGGCATTATCGCGCCGCCCGGGTAACCGAAGATGGTATCGACTCCCTGCGCTCGCAACGCATGTACAACCCACTGTGCGCCATTCATAGTTACTTCCCCGTCGTAAATCGAGAGAAACAGAATTTTGTGCTACTACTCATCGTCTGCTCCTCGCTTATGTTTTAAAGTCATAAAAAAACCCCCGGACCTTTCGGTGCGGGGGTCTTAGTTCGTTAAGGCTTGATTATTAAGCCTTTCCTCGTCCAAGTGCAGCCCCGCACGGTGGGATAATAATCACCACCACGCTAATCACGACCAGGCTAATCACTCGTAGAAGGGCTGTCATTTTCTGTTCTTTTTGCATCTTGTTCGAAGGAATACCTAAAGAGTTATCACAGATATCGAACCGAACACAACATTTTTTTATAATTCACTTTCTTTTTACGCTAATAGTTTAGATAAAAATCATTGTTTTTTATGACAAAAATAGAAAATGAATTATTTTCATTTTTTTGCTGCTCAGCCAAAGCCGAGAAGTAAAGCTTATTACTATTTGCGAGCCGTCTTCCATGACGATGAAAAGATTACAATTTCGGGGAAATAATAAGGAACAGACCGCGTAAAAACGCGATTTGCCGATAAAAATGGGCACTTCATAGTGACATAGTAGCGCTTCAAGGAGGCTCTTTATGTCACTGTCGGTTGTTTATACCCGCGCTGCGTTAGGCGTTAAAGCGCCGCTGATTTCCGTAGAAGTTCACCTCAGTAATGGCCTGCCGGGCTTAACCCTGGTCGGCCTGCCGGAAACTACCGTCAAGGAAGCCAGAGACCGGGTACGTAGCGCAATCATCAATAGCGGTTATACCTTTCCAGCCAAAAAGATCACCATTAATCTGGCCCCTGCCGATTTACCCAAGGAAGGTGGGCGATATGATTTACCTATCGCCATTGCGCTTCTCGCCGCCTCTGAGCAGCTCTCCTCTTTCCGACTGAGCGCATACGAGTTTGTAGGTGAGCTGGCGCTTACAGGCGCATTAAGAGGGGTTCCTGGCGCGATATCTGGCGCTCTGGCGGCCATACAGGCTGGCAGAGAGATTATCGTCGCCAACGATAACGCTGCCGAAGTCAGCCTTATTGAACAAAAAGGCTGCCTGGTGGCAGAACACCTGCAGGAAGTATGCGCTTTTCTTGAAGGTCGCCACGAGCTGGCTGCGCCCGTTCAGGAGCCGTTTATGGTAGAAGACAGCGATCAGGACCTCAGCGATATTATCGGCCAGGAGCAGGGCAAACGGGCGCTGGAGATCACCGCGGCCGGCGCGCACAATCTGCTACTCATCGGCCCACCCGGCACTGGCAAAACCATGCTCGCGAGTCGGCTCAATGGCCTGTTGCCGCCACTCAGCAACCATGAGGCGCTGGAGAGTGCGGCAATCGTCAGTCTGGTCAACGCCACATCGATGTATAAGCAGTGGCGCCGGCGTCCCTTTCGGGCACCACACCACAGCGCCTCGCTCGTGGCCATGGTGGGCGGGGGTGCTATCCCTGCGCCGGGAGAGATCTCGCTGGCGCATAACGGCATTCTCTTTCTGGATGAGTTACCCGAGTTTGAACGGCGCGTGCTGGATGCCTTACGCGAGCCTATCGAATCAGGCCAGATTAATATCTCCCGTACCCGCGCCAAGATCAGTTATCCGGCTCGCTTTCAGCTTATCGCCGCCATGAATCCCAGCCCAACGGGACACTATCAGGGTAACCATAATCGCTGTTCGCCCGAACAGACGCTCCGCTACCTGGGACGCCTGTCGGGCCCGTTCCTCGATCGCTTCGATTTATCGCTTGAGATCCCGCTCCCACCGCCAGGGTTGCTAAGCCAGGCGCACAAAGCAGGAGAAACCAGTCTCACCGTACGAAACAGAGTGCTCGCCGCGCAGGAACGTCAGCGGGTGCGGCAGAATAAACTCAATGCTCATCTGGATAATGCGGAGATCCGCAGGTATTGCCCCCTCATGGCAGAGGATGCCCTGTGGCTGGAAGAGACCCTTACCCGGTTCGGCCTGTCGGTGCGTGCCTGGCAGCGGCTGCTAAAGGTGGCCCGCACGATTGCTGACCTGGAAGAGAGTGAAAAGATTGAACGCAGGCATTTGCAGGAAGCCCTGAGCTATCGTGCTATTGACCGTCTGCTGTTGCACCTGCAAAAGATGCTGGAATGAAAAAAGGGGCCGTAGCCCCTTCTTCTTAATCGTCTGATTCGGTGTAGTCTTCCGCACCTTCCATCTGTGGTTTACCACCAGACAGGGTATGGAAACGCTTTGGACGTTTGATACGTGCCATATACTTGATCCATACGCGCTCCGCTTCCGTTACCGGCTCACGCTCGCCACGGCAGACGGCAACAAACGATTTTTCGTCTTCAGTGGAGGGTTCGCGTTTTCCCAAATCCAGTTCATTGAAAGCATAACCGTGGCGCTCAAGCAGTTGTGCTTCTTTGATGGTGAAATCACCATGGCGAGAAAATCCGCGTGGATAATTTTTATTGTCGAAAAAACGATTAGTCGTCGTAAAGCTTTCCGCCATCCTACACGCTCCTATATCTTTGGCCGAGCTATTTATGGCGCGGAGTATTAGTTACGCTTGACAGAGCGTCCAACAAAACATTTAAATCATAACGACAAATTATTTTGCGGAGAAAACCGTGGATACGGAATTGCTAAAAACTTTCCTCGAAGTGAGCAGAACTCGCCACTTTGGGCGCGCCGCAGAAGCGCTTTATCTGACGCAGTCGGCGGTGAGCTTTCGTATTCGGCAGCTTGAAAATCAGCTTGGGGTGAACCTTTTCACCCGCCACCGCAACAACATTCGCTTAACGCCCGCAGGTGAAAAGCTTCTGCCGTATGCAGAAACTTTGATGAACACCTGGCAGGCCGCGCGTAAAGAGGTTGCCCATACCTCAAAGCATAATGAGTTTTCTATCGGTGCCAGCGCCTCTTTATGGGAGTGCATGCTAAGCCCCTGGCTGAGCCGGCTGTATCGCTCTCACGGACAGCTGCAGTTTGAGGCTCGCATTGCGCAGCGGCAGTCGCTGGTGAAGCAGTTACATGAACGTCAGCTGGATCTGCTGATCACCACCGAAGCCCCGAAAATGGATGAATTTAGCAGCCAGATCCTCGGGCAGTTTACCCTGGCGCTTTATGCTGCTGAACCGTCAGCCGTGAAAAGCGACCTGAACTATCTGCGACTCGAATGGGGCCCCGATTTTCAGCCGCATGAAGCGGGTTTGATTGCCATTGACGATGTGCCGATCCTTACCACCAGTTCGGCCGAGATAGCCTGCCAGCAACTCGCCTCGCTAAAGGGTTGCACCTGGTTGCCACAGCGCTGGGCCAGCCAAAAAGCCGGCCTGTATACGGTGGCGGATTCAGCCCTGCTCCAGAGGCCTCTGTATGCCATCTGGCTGCAGAACAGCGACAAGCAAGGACAAATTAAAGATCTGCTCAAAATCAACGTGATGGATTAAGGGATATATTGCAGGGACGCAACGCAAAGACACTACAGAGGGAGGGTTTTGCTTTCTGAAAGGCAAAAAAAAAATCCTTTGCCGAAGCAAAGGATCCTTTATATGGCAGGGGCGGAGAGACTCGAACTCGCGACACCCGGTTTTGGAGACCGGTGCTCTACCAACTGAGCTACGCCCCTAAATTTCTTACTACTAAGCCTGCTAATAAAGCAGGCTTAGTTTAAATAGGTGGCGGAACGGACGGGACTCGAACCCGCGACCCCCTGCGTGACAGGCAGGTATTCTAACCGACTGAACTACCGCTCCACCGAATACTTCTGTAACCACCGGTTTAATGCCCCGGTTC
>Ga0160490_100095_pt1 | contig 82899 bp, 99 predicted proteins | sample DIDnMG_7_FD_108210 | JGI IMG/M metagenome (GOLD analysis project Ga0160490, IMG submission 108210) | Enriched soil microbial communities from UW Madison campus, WI, USA - DID2934_E24_Lignin MG | ecosystem: Environmental > Terrestrial > Soil > Unclassified | place: USA: Madison, Wisconsin...
AGCTAGAACGAGATTGTGAGGGATGCGCATGCGAGAGATGTGTCCCGACTTGCGCCCCATTTAACAATCAATAAAATCATGCAAATAATTATATAAATCAATTACTTGCGATTATTTGGCGGAGAGAGTGGGATGGGATCACCTAGACCCTAACCCCTTCAAACCGTTGCAGAAGACCTGTCTGGACTGTTTCCTTTCAGTGTTTCCTCGATCATAGCCAGCTAGAGGGCATGCATCTAGCCCGCAACTGTCCCTACGATGCAGCCGACCGCCGCCACGCTGACGAGCATCGGCAGGAGAGCTTCGGTTGAACGTCCGCCCTATCGGGTCGCTTGGCCGGTCAGGGTCACGGCAGGTCATCGCACTGGACGACCTCCGAGCCCACGGCTGGTAAAACTCGCTTTTCGGAATGCTTGTATCCGACAGGGGAACACTCCACCCGGCGGCCCTGGTCAGCATCCGTCCTCGTCAGGTGGTTTTCCGCTTCGACCGGGCCGAAGCGAGCTCAAGTTGGCACGAGTTGCTGAAACCGAAGGGGACGACCATCCTAGCCGCCCGCGCTGCTAACGGCATGCGCGGACGGCAAAGCCGATATTAGAACCGACCCAAGTCGGGCGCAGCCGGCGCGCTGGAAGAAGCTGGCTTCAAGACCTTGGTCAGCCGGTCTTGCTGAAGCAACGCATCGACAAAATCTTCAAAGGCAGTCGCACTGGGCTGCTCTGCCACTCCCCTGGCGAGCTCTGCAGCGAGCACCTTTGGCTCAGGAGGTTCGACATCAGGGTGCTGTTCAATGTGAGACACCAGTTTCCAGCGAATCAAGGCAATGCGACACGAAATGCTTCTAGCCCGCTCCACGGCACGCTGATGGGGCTTGAGCTCAGTCAGTTCAGGCACCCCGTGAACGTTTGCGAAGAACATCATCGGCATGTCCCTCACAACCGCCAAAACACCGCTCGCAACCTCGACCACATAGGGTCCATAGGTCTCAACTGCGTTGGTCAACCGATCAGCAACGGCGTCCGCCGCAGCTAGGCTGTAGATGAACTCCTTGAAAAGATCTTCCTTTGACTTTTCCTGCGTCTGTTCTGTCATCGCCTCATCCTTGCTATGTGGAACCTGATGCTACTCCATGCGAGCCCTCTGTTGCAGCGACAGTTCTTGACGTCAGGCGCTTTTGTGCTACCGATAACAATGGAGCAGGGTTTCTTACTCCTTTTCCCTGCCCCACTAAGCCCCCGAGCTGCAGGTCTCCTCCCCCGGTCGTTCGGGGGCTTTTTGTTTTAGCCCGCTTGCGCTTTCCCGAAAATCCACTACCCCTGAAAGCATCCATTGTTCTTTCTGGGAGGAAAGCATGCAGCCCCGCTTTACCATCGCCGCCGTTCTGGCCTGCCTGGCCTTGGCCGGGTGTTCGACCGTTCAACCCAAATCCAAACCCAAGCCCAGCAGCCCCTGGGTTTACCAAACCCCGAAGCCGCACGGCGCCATTTACCGGTTCTTCCACCCTAAAAGCGAAAAGACGTGGAAAGGGGTTTCCCCAGCGCTACGGGAAAAGGTGGAGGCCGTCCAAGCCCAACTGGCCGCGGAAGGGTTTGATGTGCGGCCCGTGGAAGGGTATCGAAGCCCCGAGCGCCAGGCGGCCCTGCTTGCCTCCGGGTCTGGCGTGACCAGCGTTGGGGCATTCTCCAGCTGCCACAACTTCGGACTGGCCTTGGATGCCGCCGTGTTCGTCAATGGGGAGCCCAGCTGGAACTTGGACGATGCCCATGTGATGGCCGGCTATCAACGCTTTGGGGAGCTGGCGGAGATCGTGGGGCTGAACTGGGGCGGCCGATGGACCAGCCCGAAAGACTATCCGCACGTCGAGCTGAAAGCAGAGTGCGGCCAAGCCAAGTGGGCCTACCGGCAGGGGCGCAAGCCGGGCGCGTTTCCTTCGGTGACCGGGGAGCCCTCTTCGGAAGTGCTGGCCCGTGCGCTGGCGCCGGCTTGGTGCCCTGCGGGGATGGAAACGGCGTGCTTGGCCTGGGGCAATGAAAACCGGATGGCGTGGAACTGGTTCGGGCCGGCTCGGGTTTGCTCTGCGACCTTTCCTAACACCTTGAAAAAGATCGGATGATCACCTTGCGGAAATGAAATCGCCTGCTATGGATGAAGTATCAATCCATACTCGGGAGGGTTTTCATGTCTTCACTTCGCGCATCCATCTTAACGGCACTGGTCGGTCTCGCTGTCGTTGCAATCCCCAGCACCCCAGCGGCTGCTCAAACGGCTCAGAACACTTATATCGCCGGTGACGGAAACGAGTCCATCACCAACAAGCATTTATTGAATGGTGTTCTGGTGGGAACGAACAACGCCACGCATTCGGCCGCAGAGCTCCTTTCGGCTTTCACTGTGATGGGCAGCAACAATGCGATTGATACGGCAGGTATCGTTTTCGGAAACAACAACTCTCAGTCCTCCCCCACCCCCGGCCTTGCCTCAGGATCACTGCAAGTCGGACGCGGCAATACGGTTGAGGGCGAGAGCAACACCCAGCTTGGCCAGAACAACACGACGACGGGCTCCACAAACGCGACCATCGGGACGGGCAACGAAATCGAGGGCAACCAGAACCTGCTCACGGGGATCCTGGTCACCACGAAAGGGAGCGGAAACGCCATCACGGGGTGGGGAGGACAGGTTATTGGTGACAACAACGCACACATGGGCACCGGTGGCAGTATCAGTGGCAACAACAACGTGACCATGGGCAACAGCGTTGAAGTCACGGGAAACAACCAGGTCGTTGGCGGCACCTCGGCACGTGGCTTTGCGGACGGGTGCGTTGCACTCGGCGCTGGTTCCCAGTGCTTCGAATCAGACGAGTTCAGCGTCGGAATAACGAACAACGAGCGCCGTGTGACCAATGTTGGCGACGGGCGCAACTACACCGATGCAGCGAACGTGAGGCAGGTCGCCGCCGCCGTGAGGACGCTGGGCGCGGGTGCTGACATCGTCAGCGGTCAGATCGTGGAACCCCTCTTCCAGTTCCTCAGCGGCGCAACCTACACCAACGTCGCTGAGGCCATGTATGACCTGGATGGCAGGATCGCCAATCTCTCGCAAAATCCGGGTGGCACCGCTGGTCCGCAGGGCCCTCAGGGGCCTCAAGGCCCCGCAGGAAAGGATGGTGTGGGCGGCTCTGATGTAAAGGCAGGTGCCAACGTCGTAGTCACTACCGACGAAGACGGCACCCAAGCCGTGGCGGTCAGCGACAACGTGCAGTTGTCCGACCAAGGCTCTGTCCAGGTCGGCAAGACCACGGTCAACGCCCAGGGCGTGACCGTCCAAGGCGGCCCTTCGGTGACCACCGCGGGCGTCAACGCGGGCAATCAGCGCGTGACCAGCGTGGCTCCGGGGCGCATCGAACAGGGCTCCACGGACGCCGTGAACGGTGGGCAGGTCTATGAAATGCAGCAGGTCTGGGATGACCGCTGGACCGACACCGACCGCCGTTTGCGGCACCAGGATCGCCGGATCAACGGTTTGAGCGCCCAACTGGGAGCGATGAGCCAGATGGCCACTGCTGCGGCCCAGAACGGGGGCACGGCCGTTGGCCAGGTGAACCTGAACGTGGGCGTGGGGTTCTCGGGGGGCAGTGCTGCAATGGCCGTGGGCTGGGGTGCTCGGGTGTCTGAAAAGGTCAGCGTCTCGGCGGGCCTGTCCTTCGGCTCTGGCAACAAGCCGGTGGCCGGCTTCGGGTTGAGCATCAACTTGGGGCGCTAAACGATTGCGTGGTGGGAAAGGAGGTGATCGTATCTCGGCAAGGGCCCTTCGGGGCCCTTGTTCGTGCCATGGCTTGACGAATCGGTTCTTTCTTTTATGGGTATGTAGGTATACCCATAAATGCTCGCTGCGGCCTCTTCACTTGCAGGGTGATGTCCCGACGTCACTCTTCGCGCAGCGCCTCATCAGCCATCCTCTCATCAAGCGCATTGAAGCGTTGATACAGATCTTCCACCTCATCGGGAAGGCCAACACACAGATGGTTTGCGAGCCGCTGTAGACCCACGAAGACATAGCGACAAGACGTCATCAAAAGGTGATCAAAATCCGTGTCTTCCGGCCCGATCCGTATCGACTCCAGAACGTCCCCGTCCGTCACTAGTAGGCCTTCCAATGACTTCGGAGAAAAATGGAGCGCCTCGGAGGCCATGACGAACCTGCCATACATCAGATGATCCACGCCACCTGTCTGAGCCCAGTCAAACGTTTTGATGTCACGCGCCACCCGTCCCTGATGAGCCTTGAAGTCGGTCAAGCGTTGCATATCCTCTGCTATTTGCTGCTGCAACACCTCATCCGAGGGATCGCGAATCATCTCAGCCGGCCAGTCCTGGCGGAAGCTGAGGATGTCGCCCAACATCTTCTTCCGGTTCAAGACGTCTTGGATCAAATAGTCCTGAAGCCACTCAGGGCGAGCTATTAAAGCCGACAGACGCGCTAACGCCTCCATTAAGCTCCGCTGGTGTCCTAATGCCTCAGTGTAGAACCCATTCACTGCCAAGAGGGCCAACGCACGAAGCCCCGACACCTGCCTGATGAGAAGGCAGGTAGGGATAAGCTGATGCGGATCGTCGGCCGAAATCTCAAGCTTGGCGACAAAGAGTTCACCAGCAGCTGCTAGAGAGCGGGTGACTTCCAGCGATTCAGCATGGCGGCCAAGCATCTTTTCGACATGCGGCCCGCGGCCATTGATGGGATCAATACACTGACGGGCCATTGAACCGACTCCTTTATATCTGGATCCGCTCGATCAAAACTACACGAAAGCGAATTCAAGTGACGGCCATTGCAAAAGCACCAGCCGTTCGTAGCCCCCCCCCTACTGTCGACGAGCGTTTGCCAAGACCTCTTCGGCCTGCTGTGGCGGGATGTATATAACCATGGAAATGCTTTTGGCGTCAGATGTCATGGTATTGATCAGTCCATACCTACGGACGTCCTGCTCACTAATCGACGAACCGTAGGGAATGAAGATACCAGCGCGGACTGCGGGACTCTGCGGAGCGGGCACGCGGAACGCCTTGAAGGATTTGATGACATCCGCCTCCAAGGCTGCTGATGCCTGACCACTGACCTGAATACCGCACACTCCCAAGTTGTTGATCACGAGATTCAACGACGAAGCCTCATTGTCTACCGAGGGGAGCACATACATCTTACGCTGCCCTCGCTGAGGCGATTTGGAGTAGCCGCTCGCGGCCTCGTCAGCAGGTTGTAGAGCGTCGGCCTCTATCAACTGCGCCACCTTCGACGTATCGCTCTGGGTGTCAAAGCAATACTTACGAAAACTAGCGATTGCGGAGCTCTCCTCGACGCCCGAAGCAGAGGGGGCCTCCGAAGGAACATCTGCCGGGCTATCGGCCTGCGGGCTATGCTCGACCGCATCGGGGGCAGTTCGGCTCGGTGCCGGTGTGCCACCGGGCTGGCAAGCCACCAGCAACGTCCCCATCACTCCGGCAAAGACCGATCCGAAAAATCCACTTGCTTTCAAACTGGCTCTCCTTGAGCACCATACGGCTCTATGCGAACTATAGCGCACCTGCACATCGTTAGCGCCCCAGTCCCTGCTGTAGCCGTGGGGCAGGAATCCCGGTGCCTTCCAGAGATCCGGGGGGTGTGATGCCTCGTTGACGGCCATGATCGAAAACATCCAAGAGGCGACGCGCCTTGCGCTCGCCGTCACTCATTTCCCGTCGTGTTCCTTGCTCTTCATTGTGCTCATGGAATAGCGCATCGAGCCTGCTTTGAAGCACCCCGGCCTGTGCCTTGGGGCGCAGGGCGAACGGTATAGCTGCCGACCGCTTCTTGACCCCCGCATCGAGCACGGTGGCTTTCAATCGCTCCAACCCCAATCGGGTATTGAGCTGCTCCACATCGTCGTAGGTCCCGTAAAGCTTGTAGCGCCCCTTGGTGAGCCGGGTAAAAGCCACCAGAGACGACGCGTTGTCCATCATCCCCAAGTTCATGAGGTGGAACACTTCGCGCTTGCCCTGCCCCTGGCTCTTGTGGACGGTTACCGCGTAATCGTGGACCACCGACTTGTGCTGATGGGTGTTCCACACCACCTTGCGCCCATGCTCCTTTTGGTTTTCCGAACGCAAGGTGCCGACGATGTCGTAGCCGCCCGAGCGGGACGGCTTGATGGATTGGATGGTGGCTTGGGTGCCATTGACCACACCCAAGTCCTTGCTCTTGGCCGTGAACATCACCCGATCCCCTTTCACCAAGGCCAAGTCAAACTTGCGTCCATTGACGCGTCCTTCCACCACCACCTCATCCGTGCCGATCTCGCCGCGTTCTTTGAGGCCTTTGCGAATCCCTGTATTGAGAGCGCCGACCTCTGCCCGACTGTGGGCCAGCACCAGCTTGTCATCCAACGATGCCGGGTTCTTGAAGTAGTCGTTCACCAAGCGTTCGATGCACGTCTCCTGCGAGTGGGATTCCACGATGGAGTCCATCAGGCGCTCCTTCTGCTCGTCGCCCAGTTCCAAGGTTTCGCGCCGGCTGCGGGTGCCCTTTTTCAGATCGACCACTTCACCGTTCTCGTTTTTGGCGTAGAACCCCATCGCCGTCTCGCGGTCCTCCTGCCGCGCCTGTCGGCGAATCTCGGTCAACTTCACATCGCCCACCGCTTGCTTGGTGAGCTGAAAACCGGACCCGGCCCCGATGGGCTGCAGTTGCTCGGCGTCGCCTTGAAGAATGACCTTGGATTTCGCTTTCTCTGCGTAGGCCAACAAGGCTCGGGTGTCGCGGGTGTCCACCATGCCGGCTTCGTCAATGACCAGCACGTCGTTGGGCTGGAGTTCGCGCTTGCCTTCGGCCAGGTCGTGAAGCATCTGTGCCATGGAGGTTGAGGGCATCCCTGACTCGGCTTCCAGCTTCTGGGCGGCCTTGTTCGACACGCACACCCCAAGTAGCACCATGCCCTCGGATTCCAAGGCTTCTTTGTAGAGCTCTGAAATCGTGGTCTTGCCCGTGCCGGCCAATCCGCTCAAGTTTGCCACCCCGCCACTGCCGCGACAGATGTGGTTCACGGCCACCAACTGCTCTTGCGAGAGCTGGAAGCCCTTGGCTTTCTGGTAGTCGTCAATGACGCGATCCACCGTGGCCTGCGAAGCATGGTGCTGGGTCTCGTTGGCCCGGCGGTTGGCGATGTCCACCACCGCTTGCTCCGCTTGCAACATCCATGGCGCGCAGAACCGGTCTTCCGTGTTCTTGCGGGCCAGTGTCTGCCCCCGGTCTTCGTCTGCCAAGCGCTCGGCGTTGACCAGCACCAGCCCATTGTCTTGCTTGAACTGCTCAATGCGGGCATGGAGTCCGGCCGCGTCCAACTTGCCGGCGTATTCCATTCCCAGCACCCGCACCAAATCAATGTCGTTGAACACGGCTTCGTTCTCGTGGAGCAGTTCCAGCAGCTCGGCGTCGCTCTTGTGTTCCACCTTGTCCAGGTTCCCCTGCGCTGCTTTCAACGTCTCCGGCGTCAGCTCGAAGTCCTTCAAAGCCTCCTGCCAGTGCTCGACCAACTCCGTGTAAGTGGGCTCGTTCTTGTGCTTCCGCGTGGCCTTGTTCGCCTGTTGGGTGCTGACCCCATGCTGCTCCGCGTATTCGAGCAAGGCCTTCCGGCGCTTGCTGAAGTGGTCGATGACGTCCTGGTCGATGCCCGCAAGGCGTGCGTAGGATCGGTTGGTCTCCTTGCCGTCGTCGTCCAGTTCTCGGACGTGCTCGACCTGATAGCCCAACCCTTGAAGGTTCTTGTAGAGCTCCAGCTTGTAGATTTCATCCATGGCTCGGGCATGGCGATAGATTTCGACGGCATCGAAGGTCGATTCCTTGCCATCGGCACCCAGCGCCACCCCATAAACCAAATGATGGGTGTGCAGATCCATATCAAGGTCACGCCCGGCGAAGTGCTGGTGGCTTGACCACACCAGGCCCTGCACGCCGATCACGTTCTTCCCACCCTGCCCACGCCTTGTCTCAACCATCTGTTCAAGTCGGTTCATCGCTTCTGCAGAGGCGGCTTGGTGCGCCTTGAGCACGGCATCGCGCCGTTCTGGCGACTCCATTGCAAAGAGAATCCCAACGTCCTTTGGCGCCGACACCGTGACGTCGTAGCCAACCCGGTGGCCACCGACCATTACAACCTCGGGCTTGCCCTGGCCATCCAAGACCGGATCCCCGTTCTTGTCCACCTTTGGCCGCACCTTGCCTTTCTGGCCTGCGTTCTGGCAAAGCGCCCTCCCTGTCTGGGGATCGAATCCTTCGGCCAGCTTGCTCATGCTCTCCCGTGTTACCGCCGTGGACAAGAGGTTGAGGTGCGCGGCCATCTTGCCGCCCCAGGCCATGGTGTCCTGCGCGTTCCCGTCTTTGTCGAGGTAATACTCGGTGAGCATCAGATACTCGACCACGGCCGCGCCGGACTTGCTGTCCGTGCCTTGAGCGGTCAATGCGGTGACGTTGAACATGGAGTCCTCCAGGAATGGGTATCCCTTCAGATCTACCAAAACCCAGCGACTCCGCAACCCCACTATTTGCGGAAGATGGCTTCCAGCTCGTCGTCTGAAACGGCGCGGAGCTTCGGCGGCGTGGCACCGCGTTTTTGCAGCTCCGCGGCGGCCTGGTCGGCGGTCATCTTCAGCACACGCTGGACCTCTGCAGCGCTCTGCGCGTCGCTCTCAGGCATGGGTTTCTGCTCCACCGGGCGAGCGCCCTGCTTCGTCCACCGTGCCCGCTTCTGCCCCTCTCGAACCTTCGGATAGCTCACACCCGGCCAGTCCAGCAACAACAAATCGCCCGTGGTCTGCACGATGGCCCGGATGCCCCAACGTTCTTTGCCGTAAGCCTTCCCTTTGCGGAAGCCCAGATCGTCCGTGAGGCGCCCTGGCGGAACAACGGATTTCGACTCCTCGTGGACGGTCGCCTTGTCGTCATGCGTGCGCCAAGCCACGGTGCGCTTGCCCAAGTTCCGGGAGATTTTTTCCCGGGTCTCGCCCACCTGGAGCTGACACACGATGTGTGTGCCGACCAACCCAGAAAACGCCTGAGCCGTCGTGTCACCGTAGACCTTCTCGACTTGGCTCCAGTCCTGCACGGCCATGCAGGCCACCACGCCTTTCGACCTGCCCAGGGCCAGCAACGGCTCGATGTTGAGCTTGCCGGCGGAAGTGAGTTCGTCGAAGAAGAAGCCCAGGAAGCGCCCTGCTTCGTCATCTGGCAGCGAGGGGCCGATGATTTCCGGCACCGCGCAGTTGATCATGGCCGAGATGTAACTGCGCGCCAGCACCTCGTCCGGGCCCGATTGAACGATGACCTGCTTCCGGCCCTCATAGGAATCTTTGATCCAGTCGAGCATCGAGAACATGCGGTCCGGCTTGCGCTCCGGCCACGCCAAGGCCAGGCGCTCGATGACCGCTGTTCCGTTGGCGAGCACGGCCATGCAGCTCGATGTGGTGTTGCTGTCGGGATTGGAGATGAGCGCGGCGGCGCGGGGATAGTGGATTGAAAGCGCTTGGGACATGGGTCCGGCTGGGCGGGCAACCAACGCGGCCAACTCTGCCCACCCCCAGCTCTTGCCCTTCGTGGCCTGGAGTTCGCGCACGCACCCTTCCAGCAAGGCTTGCGCCGCAGACGCCCAGAATGCGCCGCTGCCCTCCTCCGGGGGGATGATGCTTTGGGAGAACGCGGCGGCTTGGGTTTGCGTCGCTACGTCCCGGCCAACGTCCCAGATCCAACTGCGTTTGTCGAAGGGGCAGACGATGACCGGGTGCTTAAAAATGGACGTAAAGTCCCCTTTGATGTCGTAGATGAAACTTTTCTTTTTGAGACGGACCGTTTGCTCCAGCAGGTGCTTGAGGATGAGGCTCTTACCGCTGCCCACGCTGCCGTAGATGAACATGTGCCGGGCCAGCAGCTTCTTGCTGACCACCCAAGCCGGATGTAGCGACAACGCATGCAGCTCGTCCTCTTGCTCTTTCTTCGTCAGCGAACGGCGACGGGCTTCAGTCAGGGCTTCTTTCCCCTGCAGCAGTTGAGCGCCGGACACATGCCAAGTATTTGAGCGCGGGATGAGTCCCCGTCGTGTCACCCAAGCCGACGCCCACCCTGCCAAGCCCGCCGCAACTCCGACCCGTGCCAACGTGCCAAACGTGGCCTGCTCCTTGGCCACCTCCCAGAATGCAGCGGCAGGCTCTCGGAATGAGATGGTGCCGGTGGCAAGGTTCCCCAGCGCTGCCAGGCTGCCAGTCAGTGCCTGACCGAAGTTCATCAGTGAGTGTGAGGATGGGATTTGCCAGCCCAGCCAGAGCGCGGCCGGATACGTCAGGGCAGCGATGACCGAACCGAAGAGCAACGCTTGGGGCCAGTGGCGAACCTCCCGCGAAGGCTCGATGCTCGACGGGACCGTCCAGCTCCAGCAGTCATAGACCGAGGGCTTGCCCATGCTCCCTCACCCGATGCACGTCCCCCGGCTTGCGGCCGGCGTTGTCGAGCCGCCCGGGGTCCGCGCCTGCGGCCATGAGCTCCAAGCAGCATTGCGCGCGTTTGTGCTTGGCCGCCAAATGTAGGGGAGTCTCCCCACGGGGGTTCCCCAACGCTGGATCCGCGCCGGCCTCAATCAACCGACGAACGATGCTGGGGTGGCCGTGGCGCGCGGCGAGGTGTAGCGGCGTCTCGCCGTTGGCGTCGGGCACATTGGGCTCGGCCTGCATGCGCAAACAGGCCTCCACCCCGTCGAGGTTCCCGGTCGTTGCGTTCTCGCAAAGCCACGTCTGCCAAGGGGCTCCGTATAGCCCCAAGTGCGGGGCGTGCGCATGGGCTGCTGCCAGCACCTGGCTACCATGCATCGTGGTCAGCGCTCCTCCATAGGTTGCCTTGACGTGGTCCGCCGCCAACCGGGCTTGGGCATCGGGGACCTCAAACCGCCGGAGCAGTTGGGCGATGTCCAGAGGCGGCTGAGACAGCACCGGCAGTTCAGGCAGGGCTCGGAGGGCCTGAAGCTGCTTCGCTGCGGCACGGTTCGACTGAACCTGGCCGATGGATTCCCTCAGTTCTCTTAACAGCCCATCCCGCTGCTCGGCCGGGAGCAAGGCGTAGGCGGAGGCTAGGGGCTTGTGGCCCAGCACGCCGGCATGGATGGCTGCGTCGAGCGGGTGAGCGGACAGGTCCGGATCGACCTGAAGCAACGCGGTGTGGCCACCCTGCCCCAGCTCCAGGGAAATGCGGTTGGAGAAACGGCTGGGGGTCAGCACCCAGTCAAAACCAGCGTCGGTGTAAGTGTCCAACCCGCAAACCTGGGCCTCTCGGCAAAACCGCGTGGCCAGATCCAACGCCTCCCGCGCGTCGGCGACAGCGGCGGCCTCGTGATGCTTCCCGTAGAACTGGGCCAGCGTCAGGGGGTTGAGGATGGGATGAAGCAACGGCTCGTGGGGGCGATTCAAGAAATCGCCCCCACCTGGGTTGCCTGCTGGGTTGTCGTGTTGGGGTTCCATCCCCTTTGCATACCGTCTTTTTCGGTTTTGGCAATCAGCAAGCGATCTTGATGATGAAAGCCGCGCCGACCAAAACCCCGGTTTGTAGGAAAAGTGAGACGGCGTGCAGATCCATCTGCTCCAAATCCTCCCTCAACCAGGCTATCAAGCCAGCAACCCTGCCACGTTGGCGGCCACGTAGCTCACCACCGAAAACGAAAGCAAGGTGATCAGCAGGTTCCCCACGTTGTCCACGGCGAACTCGTAAGCATCGGCAATAATATACATAGGGGCCTCCCCCGGTTGTGTTTGACTGATTACAGTCAACCACATCCCATAAAACTGGCAACCCTAAAAATCTCGATTGATCGACACTTTTGATGTTTAGTCAAACCTTTTTCCTCTCTTCCCCAGATGATCAACCCCCACCCCGCTTCTTGCTTTGATCCGCTTTTGCCGTTTGCTTTTATGGGTAGATCGATCCACTCACAAACAAGGGAACGTGCCCAACAAAAAGGGCCCCGAAGGGCCCTGGATGCGACACGGGGAATGGACCGTCATTGACGGTAGATGTTCTTCTGGACTTGGGCCTCGTGCTTGTCCCAGTCGAAGTTCGCCTCATAGCGCTTCATGAAGTCCGCTTCCTTCTTCGCGCTGGCGGCGTAGTGCGCGTAGCCCAACTTACCAGGCCCCATGGTTTGCTGCCGCTGGGCCGCAGTCAGCATGGGGATGTTTTCCCCCAAGGATTGCCCTCCGTCCTTCTGCTGGCGCTTCTGTCGCCATTCGTCCACGGTGCTGAACACCACTTGGGCGTGCTTGTCTTTGGGCGCGTCTTCAGCGCGCTGCTGCACCTGTGCGTGCAACCGCTCACGCGCGTCGGTGATCTCGTCGGGCTTGGCTTGCTTGGCCCAGTCCAACACGGCTTGTTGCTTCTCCTGGATATCGGCCTGGTCCTTCGCCAGCGACTGGTCGAAGGCTGCTTTCTTCTGCGGTTGGTGGTCGTTTGGACGCTCTCCGGCCAGCTTGGCTCGCCGTTTATCGCGAGCGCCCAGCAGGTCGTTGAAGACGTAGAAGTGGGCATTGCTCATAAAGTCCTCCTTCAAGGAAATGGATGGTTAGGTCAGCATTGATCGATTTTGGAAAAGGGCAAGGGTTGCCTTGCCCTTTTGGGGCTCAGTCGTTGGGCATCATCTCGGCCAAGTCCGTGCGGCTCACGCCTGCCCGGCAGAGCGAGACAATCGCATTGCCACGTGCAGCGGTCAGGGCCGGGTATTCCTCTTCCAGGAAGAGCGGCAGGACCTCCCGCTTGCCCCCTGTGGGCATGTCGATGTCCCGTGCCAGCTCCTCTTGGCCCACCGTGTCTTCAGCCCCGACGCGCCATTTGCGCCCCGTCGCCGGATCCACGCGAAGCGCGCTCAAGCGGCCTGCGCCCTGCATCAGCATTTGCTCGTAGGCCGCTGCGTAGGGGTGGTTCGGATCGTTGAGAACGCTGTGGCGGAAGTTGGTCAAGCCACCCGAGAAATCGATGCCACGCGTCGGCTCCTTGAAGGTGGTCAACTGAGCCTTGCCCAGCCGCTTCATCAAGTAGTTGCGTGTGACAAACGAGTGGTTGAGCGCGACGACCGATTGCATGGTGTTGGCCAGCAAATCGGCTTCGTTCTCCGACCCGTAGGCGTTGATAAGGCTGTCGTGGCCCTGCACCGCGATCACCGGCATCAACCCCAGGCTTCGGGAGGTGCTGAAGAGCAGCACATCGTCCGAAGTCAGCAGCAAATGCGCCTCGTCCATCATCAGCAGCACGTCGGTTTGGCCCGGCAGCATTTCGCGCCACTTGTCGCCGTGCGCCCCACGTGCCCGAATGCCGTTCATGACACGCTGCTTGAGCAACCGCTGCATCATGTCGCCCGCTTCGCCGAACTGGGTGGGGGGCAGGAACAAGCCCACGAACTTCCCGTAAAGCGCCTGAGAGACGTCCACTTCCCCACGTTCGACGGAATGCCACGGGATGTCATCCGCCGTCCGGAGCTTTTCACCCCGAAGCAGTTTTTCGATGAGCCCCCGCGAGTTCAACGTGAAGGACTGGCGCTGCTCCTTATGCATTGCGGGAACGCCCAGCAATGCCCATTCCAGCGAGCTTTGCAGCTGGGACATGGGACGCAGCAAGTCGGGATGGACGGTCTCGGACCGGGTGGCCAAGCGGTTGTGGTAGTCCCGGGAGTAGGCGGCATAGGCCTCACGCACTTCGTCCGTGCTAGACGTATCCGGGCGCTCCAACCCCAACCAGTTCACCAACTCCAGCACGCGAGCGCTGGCAATCTCCCCGCCACGCGGCGTCGGCACCACCTGCTCAACCATCGCCAACAGCTTGGCATGGTGGAATGGGGTGTAGAACCAGTTCCGGGAAGCCTCCGCCACAATCGCGTAAGTGCCCATTTGCTCTTCCACGCGAGCCAGCGCCGCTTCCAGGTCTTCCAACCCCAAGCCACGCTTCTCCAGCTCCTCCCGCTCCAGCAGCATCATCAACCGGGCGTGCTCCAACCCTTCCAGCTTGGCGATGCAGAAGTCTCGGTAGGCCTGCTCGTGCTCGCATGCGGCCTTCAGGACGATGCCGGTGTGGAAGAGGAAAGCGTCGCCGCCATCGCTCCAGAGCTTGGACTTCTCATCGACCTTGCCACCGGTCGCGCCGCGAAGGGCCTTGGTGATTTGATCCGGCTCCAGGCCCTCGTAGGGGGCCACCGACATGCCTGCGCGCACGACGATATCAAACGCGTCCTTGCCCAAATCGGAGATGATCGCGCCGTCCTTCGCGTCGAGGATGAGTGCTCCACCCCCGCTGCGCTTCGCATCAAGAACGGTCTCGCCCGCGGCGCTCCCCTTCAGTTCATTCCGCAGTCCTACGGCCAATGCGGACTCGCGATAGCGACGGGCCAACGGCCGCAGCACGCTGAAGGACTTGCCCGAACCGATACGCCCGTAGACGATCAGGCCTTGGGTCAGGTCGCGCCAGGACAGCATCATCACCGTGCCCTTGTCCGGTGCAAAGCCATGGCCGCGGTCGTTCAGGTGACCAGACGCTCGACCCACCTTCAAAAGCGGGGTCTTGTCGCGCAACGCTTCGGCAGCCTGCTGCTCGCGGGCCTTCACGTGGGACTTGGACAGGGCACCCTGGGTCGCCAGGTTGTTATCCATGTTCTGCAGGTAGAGGCGAGCGGCCGTTTGAACGAAGTTGCCTTCCGTGAACTGCAAGGCATACATGGCCGCAATCACAAACGCCACGGCCACGCCCATTCCGTCCGGGAGAAGGGAGCCAACCCCAACAAGGGCCAAGATCACCACCATCCACTTCATCATCTGAATGAAGCGCTCGGCGGTCCCCCCCAGCACGCCCCGGTGGGGATGCGAGGCCGCACTCAGGAAGGCCGCAAACAACAGCAGGCCAGGAATGGTCAAGATCAGAAGAACGATGCCCGCCATTTTGGCAAAGCCCGCAGCGACCGCCATCATCCCCGCTCCCGTGTTCATCGGGTCAACCGCTGCTTGCCCCATGCTGGCCGCGTCCACGTGGAGCGCGGACGACAACGCCGCCGAAGCGGTTGCAATCAGCACGGGCAGCACCATCAGGGCCAGGCCCTTGAAGGCTTCCTTCATCCCTTCCGCTTGCTTCAACGCAACAAAGTAAGGAATGGCAGCCAGCAGCACCACGTAACTAAAAGCGCCAATGAGCGAGCCCAAGAAGTATTGAACCGCACCAATCAGCGGGAAGGCCAGATACATCAGCGAGGTTGCAGTGCTGTCGCCGCCCAGCGCCATGTCGTCCCCCAGCACGAAGCCTTCGGCACGACGTCCTTCTTTGGTGATGATCATGCGGGCCTGGGTGTTGCGCAGATCCTCCGGAACCTTCGGCCACCACGGATGGAACTGGTCCAGATCCAGTTCTTCGGGCACAACCAGTGTCATCTCTTTCTCGTCGAAAACCGCGCCCGCTTGGACCGCCATATCTACATCCTCTGGGGGAACGTCCAGCACGCGGCTCTTCACGCGGTCGCTCACGTCAAAGCGCCCGACCAAGTTTTCGTAGCGGTCATTGCCGTCCAGAATGATTTGCTCCAGCGTGCTCGACGCTTGATCGTCCTTCTTGAACAGCTTGCGGCCAATACCGACCGTCCAATCCATCAGCGATAGCAACATGCTCAGTGCCTCCCGTTGTTGTTGTTGGTTTGAGATAGCGCCTCACACGCCACGATTTCCTGAGGCGTGATGGTGCCGCTCGTCCATTTCTTTTTGCACTCGTTCAACGACAACGAGGGCGCAAGTTGGATCGCCGCCGGCGAAGGGCGTGTCCCTTTCGCTTTGTTGACGACCAATGCCCCAAAGCAAAGGGCCACGCACGCGGCGGAGGTGACAAGGAAGCCGGCTTTGGACACATGTTTTTCGCTGGCGTGCCGAACCTGGCTGGCGCGCAGGGCGTCCATCCTCCAGGCATCAAAGTCCTCATCGTTTGCCACCGGCATCTTCCGGTCCGCCCGCAGGTAGTAATACGAGGTCAGGACGTTTTCCCTGCAATCGGAGAGCCCAAAGCTTTCTGGGTTACCAATGAAGAAGCGCCCATGCAGGTTGAGCCACTTCGATCCGAAGTGAAGCTTTCCGGGCTTTCGATACTGCGTAAACAACCACCCAAACATTTTTCCTCCCATCTTTCATGGATACACATTCTTTCTAGCAAGGCTTTCGATAAGCGCAAGCTCTTCACCTGATCTTTTCTGCCCACGCGTCGATATCGCTGTTGGCTTGGTCCTGCCAATCGTTTTTCGGTTCGGGTTTGGCAACCGGCTTGGGGGCCGGTTTGGGCTTTGCAGCCGGTTTCGAAACTGGCACCGGCTTTGACGCCGGGGCAGTTGCCGGGGTCTGGGCCTTAGGTGGCTCTGCCAGCACCGGGGCTTCCACAACCGGGGCAGTCACGGGCTTGGGCTCCTCGACCTGGGGCGGCGCGGATACAACCGGAGCAACTGGCACGGTGACGGGGGCCAAGGCAGTCACTGCTGCAGCCGGTTTGTCTTGGAGCGGAACGGTTTCGCTGGAGCGGTGAGTGGTCCACCACGCCAACGCCCCACCCAGCACAAGGACGGCCACGCCCGACCCAGCCAGAAGTTGCCAACCCTTCTTGTTGCTGTCCTTCGCAGCCGCCTCACCGGACGGCTTGGCGGGCCTGGCCTTGGGGGCTTCCGGTTTCACCGGGGCCCGGGTCGCCGTCGCCTTGGGGGCCGCTACCGGGGCTTGAGCCGGCTTGCTCGGAGCAGAGGCCGGAACAGACGGGACCACCAGCTCGACAGGTGCTGGAGCGGCAGGCGTTGCGTCCACGGCTTCACTGACGGCAGGCGCAGGAGCGCTGACCGGCTCTTTGATGACAGGCGCGGGGCCTGCTTCTGGTTCTGCTGTCGGCTCGGGAACCACCTCCTCAACAACCGGCTCGGGCGCTTCGGGAGCGGAATCGGTTTGAACGGGCTCGGGCTCAACCACCCGCGGCTCGGGCTGGGCAGTCGCTTCTTGCTCGGCCAACGCCTGGGCGCGCTCGACTTCCAGGCGCGCGTTCTCTGCGGCTTCGGCTTCCTTGCGCGCCTTGGCCTCTTCCGCACGCCGGGCCAACGCTTCTTGCGCCTCTCGCCCCTTCTCAGCGGCGACCGAGGCCGCTTGCTTGGTTTTGTCTGCCAAGGCTTTGCCAAAACTTGCAGCCAGCCGGCCTGCGGTTTTCAAGTTTTCTTTTGTCGCATCGCTGACGAGCTTCTCCGCGTCCGTGGGCGCGGTGGTCTTGGCTTGTGCTGCTTTGGCGAGCAGCTCGCGCTGCTTGCGTTGTTTGATGAGTTCTTCGGGTGTCATGGTTCCTCCCAGGCGCTTGAAAAAGATTTGAGCCAGGGGGCTTTCGCCCCCCAGCTCTCGGTTGGCTTAGCGAACGTCGGGGATCGGCGAAACCGTGATGGCGTAATCGCCCCGGCCGCACTGGTCATCCAAGCAAGCGGCCCCGCGCCGGTTGCCCACGGCGTAATCGTCCAGGCCGCACTGGTCATCGACCGTGGCGTTCTGAAGCGCGCCGCGCTTTGCCAGCTCAACGACCGGCACCTGGCACACGGCGGTGTCCGCACCGCTGAAGCTGACCGTCAGCTTTTCCTTGCTCGCCTTCAGGAGCGCGGCCAGCTTGTCCAGCGTGGCAGCGGTCTTGGCACTCACCGGCTGCATGTCAGCGGCCGGGTAACGAATGACCAGCTTGTCCAGGGCTTCTGCAGGACCGTCCTTTGCCTCAACAGTCGTGGTGTGCAGTTGGGTGTCGAATCCCGCAGCGCGGGCAGCGTCGGCCACCGCCTGGGCTTCCTGGACCTGCGCGCGATACGACGCAACCCCGCCAACGACTGCGCCTGCAGCGCACGCCGTCAGGGCCTTGTCTTTCTTGCCGGTCAGCAGAGCGATGCCTGCACCGGCAGCGCAGCCAATCCCGCCGGCCTTGAACAGGCGCAGCTTGTTGGTCTTTTGGGGTTCGGGCAGGGTGCTGTCCTGGGCAAACGAAAGCCCCGGAGCCAGCAACGCGGCGATGGTGAGAGTGAGGATGAAACGCTTCATGGGTATGCCTCCTTATGAGGTAGTTGGGAAAGGGGTTAGTAGGGCTTGGGAGGCAGGAACGCCGGATTGGCTACCGGCCCACGGCTTGCTGCTTTGGTGGCCGGTTGCTTGGTGGGTGCGAGCGCGACGGGTTCTTGTTGCGCCAGGAACTGGGAAAACGCTTGAAGGGTTTTCACCACCAGTTCTTCATTGGCTTGGAGTGCAGCGCTCTGCTCGGCTCGCAGGTCCGCCATCAGGATTTCTAGGGCCATGGCATTCCGGGTTTCGGATTCGCGCACCGTGGCCCGGATGTCGTCCAGGGCGTCGCGGGTCTCCAACCCCTGCACTACGCCCCGGTTCTTTTCCAAGACCGCTAGGCGCAAATACTTATTGAGCGAAACCCCCTGCTCTTTCGCGCAATACCGCGCGCTCTCCAGCTCGTCGCTGGCAATGTTGAAAGACTTGGTTGGAAGCGACGGACGACCCACTTAACCCCCTGCAATGAAAATCCATACCCATGGATTAGCAAAGGATTTAAGAAGCGCAAGTGGGCTGAGCCGTTTTTCTTCTGTTTTGCTGGGATGCAGGCCTTTTTTCAGCCGAACGGTTGGCCAAGTTGTTAGCCAAGACTGAAAACAAGGCGCAGCAAGGCCTGGGCGGGTGGAAACGCGCAGCGTTTCTAGCCAAGCCGGAACCCATCGGAGGTGCGACTTGTGTATGGCCTACTCCCCATAAAGTTGGGAAACCCCTTATCAGTGAATGGGGAGACAAATCGGTTCCTCGCAATCGCCCCCAAGTTTTCGCTCCACCGATCTTGCGTTTCCGCTTTTCCCCGGTAGAAGTTTAGGAAAGCCCCAATCCTCAACGAACCCGGAGACCTCAATGCCCCCCGCCCTCACCACGCTGAGCCGCTCGAAAAAGTTTTCGCCATCCCCCGCCGCCTCCCTCCCCACCCAGCCAGCTCCCCACCTCCTCACCGACTCCGCCCCCCCTGTCTCAGAAATCGGGGACCGCCGTTTCCCCCACGCCCCAGCCCTGTCCCAGTTCGTTTTAGTCAAGCGGACGCCAGCATGGGATCGCGTGAGTGGTTGGGTTCAGTCACGCTGCTCGGGTGTTCTGAAAGCCCTGCCTCCATCCGTTTTAGTTAAATCTTCTTGGGGGTTCGGGTGGTGGAGTGCTGGGGTTCTTGCGTCCGTTTCGGGTGCCTGGAAAGCCTTGAGTCAATCCGTTTTAGTCAAGCGCGATGCCCAGCTTGAAGTTCGCTGCGCCCCGGCCTTCGATCAGCGGTTGGCGGTCCAGTGCTGGGCTGGGAATGGATTAGGCAAGCAGGTTCTGGGTTTTGGATCGGCGGTTGCTGGGGAGGTTCGACAGGCTCGGCAAAGCGTTTTATTCAAATCTTTTTCAGGCTCCTGCAACGCCCCACTGCCCCCGTTCCGCGATCCGTGTGCTGGGGGTGGATTGAACGGCTGGGGGGTGTTCCGTGCTTGAGCTGACCCCCTTCTTGGATGCCATTGCCCGAGCCGATGCCCCGCTGGAAGGCAAGGCCAACGCGTGGCAACGCAAGGCTGTTTTGGCCGAGTTCGGCAACGCCTGCGCCTTCTGCTCCGCTCCGCTCGACCTGGCCTCTCCCAAGTCTTGGACGGCTACGCCACTGGTCCCCGCGCAACTGGGAGGCCCCGTCGGTGTCGTGGAGAACTGGGTGCCCGCCTGCCGCCCCTGCGCTGCTGCCAAGGGCCTGCGAGATATCGTGTGCTGGAAAGAGTGGCAAGCGTCGGCGACCCCTGACCGGGTGGCCCTGCTGCTGGAGCGTCGGCGCTCTGCGTTGCTCTACGCTGAAAACCACTTCACGCCCCTATCGCGTCACTCCAAGCGTGAGCGGCTGCTCTCCCACCTGTTGGCGCGTTTCGCCAGGCCCCGCTTCCAGGTCTATGCGTGGTCGGGTGAGGTGGATGGGGAGAGGGTGTGCATGGTGGGCTGGAACTCCCGGTCAGGCGATGCCTTGGCACTGAGCGAGACCCTGCTGGCGTTACGAATGAGGGACGGGGGCGAGGTGCTAGCAGAGGGCCAGGTCACCCTTCTACGGCTTCCGGTGGACGCGTTCCTGCGGGCCGTGTGGGCGCTCATCGAGGCCCATGGGATCGTCGTGCCGTTGGATGTGCCAGGCGATGGCCCGCTGGACGCAGACGACTGGAGAGAGTGCTGGCGCCACCGCGTCATGGACCCGGCCAGCAACCACAAGCGCGTCCCGATGACCGAAGGCCAGGCGCTGCCTCATGCTCCTCGCGTGCTGTCCACCAACCCGGATTCCGTTCGCCGGCTGGCGCAGCTGCAGGCTGCGAAACGGGCAGACAGGCTGGAAGAAGCGGAGTTGCGGTATCGAGAAGCGCTGGCCCGGAAGGCCAAATACCTGGAGAGGGTGAAGCGCGGCCAGGAGGCCCCGATGCCGCTGGACGATTACCGGGCGTGGGCCGATGAGGTTAGATCCCTACAGCTTGCCTGGGCGCGTTTGGTGAACGAGAGACTGGGCTGACGCTCGGCGCGCGGAATGCGGCCTATGCACCAATGACGTATTCGTTGCCCTTGATCTTCTGCAAGTAGGCCCGTGTGCCAGCCAGCGCCAGGTTTGAAGGCGTTGTTTGCAAGCGGAAGGCGCGGTCACGGAAGGCATCGCCCGAGTCGCAGTAGGCGGTGATGAAGTCGTAGCCCTCCTTCCCATGGAAGCGGAACCGATCCCCTTCTACACACTTCAGCAAGGCCTCGGGGAAGCATTCCAGCACCTTGCGCCTCCCGAACTTGACGGTCAGCGTAGGCGGCCCGTCCTCGTCAAACACCACCTCGTATGAGCTTGCCTCGATTTTGAGGAGCTCGGACAGGTGATGGATGGTTCCATAGCCGTCGTTCTCCACCTCACCACACATGATCGCCATGCGAGCCACGGCCGGGAAATGCTCCCAGCGCCAGTTCTGAATCCTGTGGGGATAGGGGAACCAACGCTTCTCCAAGCACTCGGGCACTAGCGCGTGAAGTTTTTTAGCGTTGAACCGTGGGCTCCTCGAAACAATGGAGCCGGCTTGGGCGATCAGACCGCGGATCTGCTCCAAGTCGAGGCTCTCCCCTTTCAGCCGCTCGTTTGAGATACCGTGTGCCCTGAAGGCCTCTTCCGAAGATGGCGTGGCCACCTCCTGGTAGCCGGTATAAGTGGCAGCAGGATGCGCGTTGCCGTCCTGCCCCTTATCGACCAGCACGCACATGATGTGAATGATCGGGTCGTCTCGCGTTACGCCAGTTGTGTCGCACTCGACCAGGAGCACGGGGAAATCGATAGGCTTGTTCCTTGCCATGGCTACAGCATCCCTGACGCATGAGGCGGAAGTCGGTGCAAGCCCACATCCTACATCTCGCCGGTCTCCGCCTCACCATTGGCTTGTTGGTAGAACCACCCCGCATAGGGGGAGTTCTTCACCAAGTGCCGGTTCCAATCCGGCTCCCCGTCCGTCCACCACACCGGGCCACGTTCGCCCAAGCCCGTTTTCGCGCTGTCCACGGCGCGCCGTGCGGCGGCGAGTGCTTCCCCATCCTGGTTGGCTTTTGCTGACTTCACGGCACGCCGGGCGTCCATCAGCTCGTGGACCAGTCGCTCCCTCTGCGGCTCGCTTAGGCCCGGGTTGGTGGTTCGCCAGAGGCGCCCGCGGACGATGAGGTAACGGCCGTCTGGTGTGATGAGGGGATCCATGCTGGGGAGCGTATGGGGTGAGCGGTGACGGGGGAGCAGACAAAAGAAAGGCGGCACCCTGGCCGCCTTTTGTCTCCCCCATGCCTCACCTCACCCAGCTCGTTGCTGCTCCTCACGCCAAGCGTTGAGCAAGGTTTTGAACGTCGGGTTGGCCTTTGTGACAACAAACTCTCGGCCGTCTGCCATCAGTCTATTATCGTTGTGACAGTGCGCCTCGTGGACGGCGATCCAGCGAGAGCCCCAAGAGAAGCCCTCTTCCTTTTCGAAGCTGACGGGCTCCAGGGAGACTTCGGAATAGTTTTCCACTAAACCCGGGTTCAGCCCCAAGTCGATCATGACGGATTCTTCGGCAGTGAAAGTATTGTTTTTCATGTTGGTCACCTTTTTTGCCTTTTCGGTCAGCAGTATTGCCTTCCTATGAATCCAGGTTACGACAGGACATAAAAATGTAAACCCTAAAACAACACATTTATTTGACTAAAGTGCAGAACTGACGGGCAGCCGCAGAAAACCCGAAAACCCGAAACGCCTCACATTTCCCGCCCAGCACTGGGCCCGGCGGAAGCCGAGGCCCCACCTGCCTTTTCTCCACCACGCTTTTGCTTTGAGCCGCTTTTGCCGTTGCCTTCTCTCTCCTAGAGCTCAAAAGAACGCGGCCCGGGGCCGCGCCTGAAAAGCCCCCTCCGGGGAGGTTAGGACATGGGCCGGGGCTTCCGCCCCAGCCACCGCTCTACTATCCCCCAACCATCTACCCCTGCCCCCATCAAAGGGGCACCTGCCCCTTCCGAACCAGTGTCCGCCAGACTGCAGACATAAAAAAGGCGACCCTCAGGCCGCCGCTTCCCCTCCCCCGTTTGTTCCCCGCCTCACCTGCTCTGCTCCAGGCACCGGTCAACCAACTGCCGCATCGCCTCGCCCAGCGAGATCCTAGCAGCTCGTGCGTCTTGGATCAGGCTCTTGGCCACCTCTTCAGAAACTTTGGGATCAGGCAGCACCGCGCCGTAGCGCATCCCATCAGGCCCATGCTGGGCACGGACCCGGGGCCCGAACGGCTGGCGGATGTCGGCATGGGCGGCCACCAGGGCAGCCAATGCACTGCTGGCCGTGAGCCCCTGCTGGCGAGCGAGAGCCCGGAATGCGGCCGCCTTGGCCGGGGCAATGCGAACCGTGGGCAGCCGGCGCGGGGCCGGCTGCTTGGGTCGGATGGCGTAGGGGTTACGAACCACGAGCGATCTCCTGCAAAACGCTATTGCTCCTCTTTTTTAAATCTTCTTTGTGGAGCTTGAGAAGCTCTCGCATATCTAGGACATGCGCATCGCTTTCAATCAGAACGTTGGATGCATCGACGTAGATCAGCTCTTTCTTCGGTCCAGACAACCGGCGCGGGGCCGGTTGCTTGGATTGGATGGCATAGAGCTTAGGCATCTTCATCCTCGCCCTCCTGTCCGTAGGCCCAAACAAAACGCGTTTCATCCACGATGCGCATGTTGCGCCAGCCCAGTTTCTGCTCCAGATCTTCCATGCCGGCTTCGGCTTCGGCGAGTGTCGAGTATTCCGCGTTGTCGATGGGCTCCCAGTTGCTGCTCCAGCTGTTGGTGGAGTAGTCAGCTTCGATGGTGAAAGTGTTTTTTTGCATGACGGTTACCTTTTTGGCCTTTTCGGTCAGCGGTATTGCTTTCCTGTAAATCCAGGTTACGACAGGCCCTGAAAATGTAAACTCAAAAACAACACATTTATTTGACTAAAGTGTAGAACTGACGGGCAACCGCAGAAAACACACAAACCCTGAAACGCCTCACGTTTCCAGCCAAGCACCGGGCCCGGCGGAAGCCGAGGCCCCACCCGCCTTTCCTCCACAACGCTTTTGCTCTAGCCGCTTTTGCCGTTGCTCTTTCCACCCGCCGCCAGCCATAAAAAAGGCGACCCATGGCCGCCTGTCTTTCACTGCCACCCGAGGGATGGCGTAGGACCTGCTCATAGCTCTGCAGCGATTTCCTCGTGATCCAACGCTTCGGAAACCTCGGCCAGGGTGGCATACCCGCGGAGACTGGATTGGTGTTTCCCGTCCGAGAGTTCCCAGCGCGGCATGGCTTCGCAGTTGTTGGCGGCTTCCATTTTGACGTGGAGCCCAGCTTCGGAGAGTCGCAGTCCCAAACGGGCGGCGCGGTTTTCGAGGGTTTGGCGGCGAGGGGTTTTCATGATGAATCCTTGTTTGGTTTTCAGGTCAGCGGTATTGCCTCCCTACAAATCCAGGTTACGACAGGGCATAAAAATGTAAACTCAAAAACAACACATTTGTTTGACTAAAGTGCAGAACTGACGGGCAACCGCAAAAGACACCAAAACCCTGAAACACCTCACACTTCCAGCCAAGCACGGGCCCGGCGGAAGCCGAGGCCCCTCCCGCCTTTTCTCCACAACGCTTTTGCTCTAGCCGCTTTTGCCGTTGCTCTTTCCACCCGCCGCCAGCCATAAAAAAGGCGGCCCATGGCCGCCTGTCGTTCACTACCAACCCAGGGCTACCGTTGTTTCCTCGCCCGCCCCACGATGGCTTTCCGAACCTGTCTCCGCATTGGATCCAGGTCATCGGTTGCCGTGGTCACGACGAGGCGACGCTTGCTCTTTTTGAGCTCCTGGCAAGCCCAGGAAGCCAGCGCAATGAGCGCGGTGGTGAGAATCGGCTGTTCTTCCCCGGTGACGTCCTGAATCTGCTCCCGGAGCTTGGGCGGCACGGTGACCATCGTTCGCTCCACACGCGCCCCGTTCTCGTCGCGGTAGTCGAACATGGTGGAGTCGCGTCCCACGTCCAGATGAACCCTCTGGCCGTCCCGCAGGTAGGGCCGCTCCTCGGAGTAGTCGAAATAGGTTCTCCGCCCAGGCGCGTCCCCTGCAGCCACCATCAGCTCTGCCAGTTGCCCTTCGGAAAACTGGCCCAGATCAATGAGCGGCGCATACGTGCGTTCCGGCTTGGCGTGGACCACTTTCGCGGCCTTGGACAGGTCTTTGCGGGCTTTGGCAACGGCGTTCTTGGCGGGGGTCTTCTTGGCAGCCATGAGGTCCGGCAGGGGCAGCATTGGGAGCTCCATCATGCATGCCCCCGCGCCGGGTTGGCCAATCTTTTTTGGATAGCCTGACCTACCCGCAGAATGTCCTCTCGCGCCTTGTCCACGCCAGCGCCGCGCATGGAGAACACGGTCTCGCCAAGCTCGTAGTAGCTCGCCAACGCCGCCCGCTCGGGAATGACGATGGCGCCTGCCAGGCTGGGATCTTCCAGCCGGCGGCGGTGCTCCGCCCGCTTGAGGTTGACTCGGTTGGCGACCGGCAGGAAGGGCTTGCCCTGACGTCGCAGCGTGTCGATGGTCCGCAGGTAGACGACGTAACTGCCCCCGTCGAGCAGCGTTGGGACGATGTAGAGGTCCGCGTCCGGCAGCTGGTCTTTCACTGGGGCGCTGGGCGGCAGGTCTTGAATCTCCAGGTCGAAGCCTGGGGATGAGGCACGGCTCACGGTGAACGGCGTTTCCCCGTCGCTCATCGCTGACCACGCCACGGAACCGCATTGCGGGTCGCGGTCGTTGACGAGCACGCGGGATTGGCCGGCAAACGCGGCGGCGAGGTTGAGCGAGAGCGTGGTGCGCCCCACACCCCCTTTGAAGCAACAGACAACGAGACGCATGAGATGGGCTCCTTTTATGGGTAGGTCGTGCAACACACTACGATGCAAACCTATTCCCGCAAGAGCCATGCAGCGAGGGGGTTTCAGCGGTGCAGAGGTCTTACGTTCAGCGACCCTGGGGCCCGGCGGAAGCCGTGGCCCACCCTGCCGTTGTCTCCACCCCGCCTTTCGGCGGCGAGTAGCCGCCGGCACGCGCTTCAAACCTCTTCAGCGACCGGTTGCTGAGTCTTGATGAACGCTGGGTGGTAGCGGTGAAGGTGGGTATTCATCAAATCTGCGGTATGGCGTGCGAACCATGCCTGCATGGCCGGGCAAAGAACGCCCCCGCAGACCTCCGCCAGCGTTCGGCCTTCGTCCACCCGGCGCTGCTCCAGCTTCCCCGTGTGCCCCCGTCGCACCACGAACCGCTCCCCGATCCGAACCAACGGGTTGGCCCCGGCGTCCTTAAGCGCCTCAATCATCCCAGCCAAGCGCGCAGCCAAGAGCCGGTCCGACTGGATGGCCTTGGCATACATGACGGAGGCGACGGCCAACGCAGTGATGCCAGGATCGCCCGCCACGCCAGCGTCGAGGTCGGGCGTTCCTTTGAGTGTGTGCAGCCACCCATAAAACGCCAGCGGGTCGTTTGTTTGTATAGCCCGTATCAGGTTTTCGGTCCCCGTGCTCATTGCCCGCCTCCCAGAACCCCGACGAGCACCAGGGCCACCAGCACGTAGAACGGCACCAGCACGATGCTCCACCATGCCTTGGAAACCTCTTGCAGCACGCTTCCTTGGCGATGCTCCGCCGGCAGTTGATAGAAGCGCACGAGGGCGCGCCCAGCGGTGATGGGGTTGGCGACCAGGTCCTGGTAGAACACCGTGGTGCCCAGGAGACCGACAAACAGCAGGGCCATGTTCAAGAGGCTCATGCGAACCGCTCCTCTTCCTTCTTCCAACGCCGCTCGTGGCGAGCGCGGGTGGCGAGGCGCTGGAGACGCCGGTGCTTGTCGGCCAGTTGGTTCAGACCGTTGGTGCGGTCCAGGAACCGCGCGGCGGTGTGGAGCTGGAAATGCGCCAGGTCGGTGCTGGCGGGCTCTCGGGGATGAATCTTCATGGCTTCGCTCTCTTTTTGTGAGTAGGTCGGCTTACCCATTAAACCGCTCCTACACCACGATCCAACCACTCCCCCAATCTTTGTCAACCCATTGATTTGAAAGATTTTTGACTAAAATCAAGAACTGCTTTTAGGGCTTGTCAAAACGCGTTCATGTCGCATGCTGAAGTGCATGACAACGCAAGCTCGCCCTCACCGTCGTTCTCCTGCCCCAGGCTTTGGCCTGGTCGAGTTGCTGCTCGCATTGGGGGTTGCCACCGCAATGGGCGCCGCCGCGTTTTGGGTCTACCCCCGCGTCACCACTCGGGTCAACGTGGCGTCGGACGTCGAGAACGTTCGGGACCTGGCCAGTCGCATTGATCGGTCCCATGGCGTCATTGGCTCGTTCCGCGGCGTCAGCACGTTGAACGTTCTTGAGGATGGGCTGGCCCCCACCGACTTCCGCCAGGACAGCGCAGCGACCATGAGCAACGCGTGGGGCGGCGCGGTGACCGTGGCCCCGGCCACGGTGCGCTTGGCAGGGGATGCCTTCACCGTCGGGCTGTCCGGCCTTCCTGCCCGCGCCTGCGTGCCGTTCGTGTCGGCCGTGGCGGGCGACGTGAACGTGCGGGACGTGATCGTGGGCAACACCAGTGTTTTGCTGAGCAACCGAGGGAGCTTGGACGTTCCAAGCTTGGGATTGGCATGCGGTGTCGATGGAGCCTTGGTCGAGGTCGTCTATTACTCCGGCCTCGTGGCAGGTGCGTCGGTGGCCGTGGTGCCCACGCTTCCCCTGCCCTCCACGCCCGCCGTCCCTGGCCCTTCAACGCCGACACCGGCTGGCCCCGTATCCACCGCTCCCAGCGTGCCCGATGCAGTGCCGGGCGTTCCTGGGAGCGTGTCGCCAAGCCCTGGGGTTGCTCCTTCCCCGGCGGTTCCGCCGCTTCCTGTTGCGCCCAGCGTTCCGGTGCCTCAGCCGCTCCCAACGCCGGTCCCCACCCCGGCTCCGCCGGCCTTGGTGCCGTGCCGGCAATCGGAAAGCTCGGCGGCCCGGGCGAGCTGTCCGGCGGGCACGTGGGGCACAGAGACGGTGCGCACGCGCCAGGTCTGCGCTCCCGGCGACGTGGATCCAAACTCAGACGCCGCGTGGGAGCATCCCGAGGCGTGGGTTCAAGCCCAGACGGTGGCGGCCGTGACGACGAGGGATTGCCAGGCCTGCCCGGGGACCACCCGTGAGGAACGCGATCAATGGCTCCCCACGTCGCAAGCCTGCCCGTCGGGTCAAACCGGCACGCACACCTGGGAACGGCAGCAGGTGCGGTCGAGGGACGTGTTTACCCATTGCCCGTTTGGCACCACCGCTCTGCCCGGCCCCACTTATGGCGGCTGGTCCAACTGGGTGGATACAGGGGCGCGTCGCAACGAGGTCAACACATGCAAGCCCACGGCTCCTCGCTGCAGCGATGGCAGCTTGCAAGTGGTGGCGTGGCACTCCGCCGATGGGCAGGACGTGCCGCCGCCCTCGGGTTTGAGTGGCATTTCTTACTGGTATCCCGACGCCGTGGTGCGCCTGACGCCAGCGGAGAAAGCAAAGCTGGACTGGGCCATCGCCAACGTGCCCATCCACCGGGTGGAGACGCCCGCACCGATGCCCGGCAACTGGCCCGCCAACGTGAGCGAGTCGGCTTTTTACGAAGAGCAATGCAACACGCTTTCGGACGCGGGGAACATCCGTTATGCCTACTCCTACGATTTTGAATGTGTCTCCAACATGGGCATGCATTACTGCGACTACAACTGGACCAGCGGCGGCACCTCTTTGGCCGTGTGCCGGCAAGCGTGCGCGTCCGATTTGGTGGGCAAGACCAACAATCCGTATCGTTGGGAGTGGCCTGCATCCTCGGTTGTGGCTTCGACGCCCTACACCACCTGCACGGGCCAGGCTGGATGCACGCCCAACGGTGGGTTTGGCACCCAGCAAGGCCTGCCGGCGTGCAACGAGCACAACGTGGGCGAGACCTTCGCGTTCAACTGGTATCGCCAGTTCTACAACCCCGTGCGGGTGGACTACCAGACGCTGACGCTGACGTGCAGAGGACCCACCGCGTGACGGTGCATCGAAGCGAACACGGACGCATGGGTGACTTCACGCGGCCGCCCGCGAATGAAGCGCCTAGAAGTTCCGTTGCTTGCAATGACCTAGACTGAAGGCCGTAGAGCCACCAGAGCACATGCATGGAAGATATCGTCTCGGATCAGAACCACCCCAACCAGTGGTTTGCAAGAGCAGCAGGCCTGAGAGCCGGTGCCGCCTGCATTTGGCTGTCCATCATGGGAAGCGCAGAAGAGACAAGAGAGCTGCTGGGAGAGCCCGTCGGATTCTCTATGGCTCTGGCGGCTCGCCCCTCCTACCACTTGCTCTGCGGCTTGGCGATAGAAGTCCTCTTGAAGGCCATTCTGGTCAGCCGCGGCAAGAAGCCCGCTAACACGCACGACAGCGTGCTCCTTGCCAACGAGGCGGGCCTAGCCACCTCCCAAACCGACGTTGAGCTTCTGAAGTTCTACGCCTCTACGGTTGTTTGGGCGGCCAAGTATCCGACGAGTCGGAAGGGCGAGACTGAGATGATCTCCTATTGGGAGAACGCGGGTGATGTCCTCACAACCAGCGAGCCCGTGCCCTCCAGTCATTGGATAAGAAAGATCGGGTCCAGTGGAAGAACGGATTGGCCTTCTTTTGCCGCGATGTATTCACGGATCGCGGCCTTGCGACAGGCATGACAAGGCCGTCGAACCTAGTAGCGCCATGGACCAGCCATAGACTAGGCGAACTGCCAACCTACGCGGGCGATGGCGCGTTGATGGCGATCACTTCAGAGATGTCGACGGAGCCTCGATTGACCAACACCAGCTTCCTGTCGGTTGCCGAGTCAGGCTCTTCGGAGCCGTGCTGGATTGGATACCAGTTGTTCAGGCGCTCAACGTAAGCGACAACGTTGGTGTGTATGCGGTTATGAGTGAAGGACATTTCAGGATGCCGAATGTCCTTCCCTTCCTCCCTGATGAGATGAAGGACAAGGAACATGCACAGAACCTGCGAAACGCTGCTTCGGTAGCCCTCAAAGCTCTGAGCATCGGAAAGGGACTGCCTGCCCCCAGCACTCGCCATGCTGAAGTAGTATTGCTCGTTCTCGTAATAGATGAAGTAGGGCTCTTGGCTGGGATGATGAACCATCACCTCAATAGCCTGCCCTCCCATCCAGTCCTTCGGACGGCTTTTTAGTGCCTCCGAGGTCATCACAATCTTTCCTGCTTGAGTGATGAGGAGCACAGAGGCGCCCAGCCGAGCAAGGGCTTCATCGACTTGCTTCTGAGCCTGATCCATTTGAGATTCGCGCTTCTTGAATATTCCGAACACAACACATTCCTTGTGAGTTACGCAGACACCGGCGACTCGCGTTCCGCATCAGCCGGGTGCCTGCATTGTCGCACCTAAGACGTCGTTTAGCCTGCATCGGAACCTAGACGCCCGCAGGCCCCTTGAACGAATCGAACGCTACTTCCCCTTGGGACCCAAGAGCGAGGCAGTGCAATAGGCGGCAGCGTTGGCAACGACGTAGTCCCTGCCCGACGGCTTTTTGAGATCCCAGCCTTCTTCAACCAGCCCCCGGACATGCGCAGCAGCCACAAAAATCTCGGCAGTCGTGGGGGTGAGCTGCGCTCGGTGCTCCGGCGAACGGCTCTGGTCTTCGGCCATCGTCCTGCTGATGTCAGTCGCGAACGCCATCCAACGGGAAGAGTCATTGGGCAAAACGGCTGCCGCCGCCATGACGTAGCTTGCTGCGGCCGAGCACCGGGCAACGTCGTTCACAACGCTCTGCGATGGCAAGAAGTCCATCCTGCTGTCTTCCGCCGAAGCACAGAAGGCAAGCGCAAGTGGGAATACGGCCAACAATGGGAGAGGCATCTTCACTCTGATCGACCTTGCCCTGGCGAGCCAGTGCATTGATAGACAACCGATACACGGCGGCTACCGCAGTTGCCAAACCCCCGGCGCGACAGGCACTGAGTCTCCTGAGAGCCGAAGGACTCAGCACCGCTGTAGCCCCATGCTTTGCAGCGTTGCGCCGCCATGCTCTCAGCCTTTTCTCCGTCTACGGAGACTCGCTGAAACTCATTGCTCTCGTAAGAGAGAGTGATGGTTCCGTCCGCTCGGCTAGCACCGGTGACGAGCATTTCCTTGTGCGTCGCGCAGCCAGCAAGCATGAGAGTAGCGACGCAAAGCAGCGCTGGTGTTTTCCCTAACATTCACTCCCCCTGTCATCCAACGTGAAAAAAGACGCCTACCCCTGCTGATCAGCGGCAGCCATGTTAAGTTTAAGCCATGCCCCGACGGTCAGGGAATCTCGCTGGCGAACGAGCCTCTCTTGGTCGAGTTGTCGATTCACATGGGGAGGGGGATATGAAGGGCACGGTTCGGAGCAGACCTCTCATCCGACTAAGGATGAGAGGTCCATGCGCTGGTTCATCAGGCGTCCGGCAGGGCCGTCCTATCCCACGCCCGCTTGAACCACCCGAACACCACGGCCAGCACGCCGATCAAAAGCACGCCCCAGAGCCAAGCCAAGTAAAACGCTGCGGTAGCGATCTCCCCAAACTGGGGATGATCGGCATATTTGAAGCCCAGAACGGCAGCCGCCACCACCGCCACCACGCCCAACCCGCCCCCGAGCAGTGCCCCTTTCAGGAAGCCGTGCTTCCGGAAATACGGGATCCGCCCCGTGCGGACGTGCCAGTCCCAGAGCCGCTGAGCCCGGATGTGGAGCGCCAGGCAAAATGCCAAAAACGCGAAGACGAGCGCACCGGGCACACAACAGACCACGCCGATGAAGAAGTCGCGCTTCATCACCTCCAGGCCGGCCGCCAGCCCAACCAAGCCCAACGGAGCCAAGATGACGCCAGGGAGGATCAGCGCGGACGGGCCCGGCGGCGCATACACAACTTGCTGCGACGGATAGCGGTTCATATGGTCCTCCCCTGTTGGATGGCTGCACGCTTGATCGGGACCGGCGTGCAGTCAAGCGGCGGACTGCGGCCCGTTTAGCCCGCAGACGTCCCTTCGTCGGTCACTTCGACCACTTGCCAACCTTCGCCTTGCGGGCGGAACAGGGCCCGCAGCTTCGGCTTGAGGGTGCTCGGCTCATCCTTGGTGGGCTGGCCGCCGATGTAACCCAGGGCCTTTACCGACCCGCCCACCATGCATTCTTGATCCCCATTGGGCTTCTTCTCGCAGTCGAGATCCAAGCCGCCCGCGTCGGTCACTTCAAACCGCCAAGAGCGCTGGAGGGTTGCCTGCCTCCCCTGCTCGGTGAAAAAGCCTTCCACGACCTTCACCCCGTCCTCCTTCGTGGGGCCCTTGTCGCCAGAGCAGGCCGTCAGGGTCAAAAGTGCCGCTGCTGCGGCCACGATCAGTGCGTGCTTCATGTCATGCGTCCTTGTCTTTGGAAGGGGTGATGCCGATGATCTGGTTCTTGTAGCCGATCTCGAGGCGGTCGATTTGGAGAACGATGTCGGGCAGGCCGTTGGGCTTCAACCTGCCCTCCACGACCTTGAAAAAGATTCGGTCTCCCGTGGCGTCGCGCCCCACCCGTCGCAGCTCGGCCGCGTCTTCCGGCTTCAATCGCAACGCGGCGTGGTAGCGCCCGCCGTGCTCGACCCCGACCACCGCACTGCCCTTGCCTAACGGCGAAGGGCCGATAACGGCCGTCGGAAGAAAGTCAGGCGAGCGGGGATACCAGTCGTGGTTCATGACCAGCACGTAGGCGTGGAGAATGTTGGTGCTGGGGTCGATCTCCACGTCGATGTAGGGCCGCAGGTAGAACGCGTCGGTGGAGGCGATCTGCCGCGCCTTGGCCTCAAACGCAGAGGCCGGGTGGCCCTGCAGGCCGACGCGTTTGAACTGGTGCCCCCATGATCCGATGCAATGGGTTCGCATGGCGGGCGTCATGGCCTTGCCTGCCTTGGCCTCGGCGAAGAGGCCTTCTTCGCACATCTTGTGACCACCCGACGCGGTGGCCGCCAAGCCCCACCGGATCCGGGTGTAGCCGTCGAGCACCGGAGGGTCGCCGTCGTCCCAGTAAGTGCCTGCCGGCTCCAGGTAACGCTTGGTCGCCGGGGCCGAGGCGGCGTCCTTGCCCGCCTGCATCAACCCCTTGCCAATCCTTCCCAAAATGCCGTCCTGGGCGGTGGCCGTCCCGCTGGCCAACGCCAGGCACACGGCCACGGCTGCAATCGCTTGCTTCATGCATCCCCCTGATCCCGGCCACCATGGCCTTATTTGCCATTTTGGCAAATGCGGTGCAGCATGGGAAGCGGCAGACTTGGGGATTGTTCCCGGTTCGTGATCGCCCATGCCTGCCCCTCTCGCCCCAGCTCACACGTTTGGCCGCCGCTTGCGCGAGGCCCGGCTGGCCAAGGGCCTGACGCAAGCACAGTTGGGGGCCGTGCTTGGGTTGGACGAGGAAAACTCCGCCGCTCCCAGGGTTTCTCGTTACGAGAGAGGAGATCGCGTGCCGGATCCTGCAACGATGGAAAAGCTGGCCCAAGCACTTGGCATGCCGGTCGCCTATTTCCATGCCACAAATGATCTAGTGGCAGAGACGTTGCTGGTGATGTCGCGGCTTGAACCCGAACAGCAGCGAGAGCTGCTGACGAAGGTGAGGGATTACGCCCAGAGCCGTGGCGTGGCCATCCTCCCGAGTAGCGACAACGATCTCAGGGAAGAGAAGACATGCTGAAACGACTTCGACGCTGGTGGCTGCAGCGGGATGCGCCAAGCCCGATGGCACCGGAGCAGTTGCAGGCGCTGATGGACATCAACCTTCTGGAAATCCAGTTGGCCGCGTTGGACGCCCTCAAGTCCTCGACGCCAGCCGCGGAAGCGGCCAGGCTGCGATCCCATGCTTGGCTCGCGTCGATGCGTGGGCAAGGCCCGGTCGGGACGCCGAACTGGAGCGAACTGCGGGCTGAAGCGCGAGCACTGAACCGTGATCTGGCAGCCGCCCTGGCTGCCGCCCAGATCGATGCCCCCTCAGAGGCCTGATCCCTACCGTTCGGGAGAACCATTTCCCCATCCCCTACGACCATCACCGACTTGCCTCCAAATGTGACCCGCGTCACTATTGCGGAAGGGGAACGGAGCCTTCCTGGCTCTGGCCATTCACAGGGGAAGTGACCGATGGCGAACAAGAATGGGGCCGCTGCGCCTACGACTCTGGAAGAGTGGTTGAATGGCCGCCCAAGCTGGCTGCGCATGGCCGCTTCCACGGTGATCCAGCACCGCCGCATGCCGAACGAAGAGGAGATGGAGGCGCTGGCGGATCACTGCCTGGCCGAGGCAGCCAAGAAGCTGGATGCTCCCCACCCGGCGTTGGCACCGGGAACCATCTTGGGGACACCCACCGCCGCTGAGCTTCGCATCGACTCGGTCTCCTCCATCTGCGGCGTCAATGCCCTTGGCGAGGACGCGGCATTGGACCTCAGCCAAGGCCAGATGACCGTGGTCTACGGACCCAACGGGGCCGGGAAATCGGGCTACGCCCGTTTGATGAAGCACGTTTGTGGCGCGCGGGCCAAGGGATCTATCCACGGCAACGTGTTCAAGCAGAATCCCGATGCTGCCTCTGCCCTGATCAAAGTCACGGCGACCCGATCCGACGGCACGACATCGTCTGCTGATCTCACTTGGCAAGCATCCGACGGCCCCCACGCGACATTGAAAGCGGTGCCGGTCTTCGACTCAGCCACAGCGCTGGAGTTCGGAGACAGCGCCACCACCGCCACCCATCTTCCCCGAGCTATGCGGTTCGTCGGGATGCTCATCCACATCTCAGACGATCTCGCCACCCAGTTGAAGGCCCGCGCGGCCAAGCTCACCAGCAAACTGCCCATCATCCCGGAAGACCATGCGCAGAGCAGCGCTGCAACGGTCCTCCGGAAGTTGACGGCGAAACTGACCGAAGAGGAGATCAACCAGCGTTGCGCGTTCCCCGCTGCACTGAACGATGAGCGTTTGGCACTGGAGACCGCGCTGGCCCAGGCGAACCCTGAAGTGGCCCACGCCAAGGCCGTCGGAGAGCTGGAACGCTTGTCGCAGATGGCCACAAGCGTCTCGGCGTTGAGGGAGAGCTTGAGCGACGAGAAGGCCCAAGCCCTCTTGGATGCCCGCAGCAATGCAGAGGTCAAGCGCCAGGCCGCCACCGCCTATGCCACGGCATTCCTCAACGGGTTGCCGCTCAAGGGCATCGGAGACGCCGTGTGGCGAACCCTTTGGGACGCTGCAAAGGCGTATTCGACAGGTCTTGCCTACCGTGACCACCCTTTCCCCCACGTTGGGGACGAATCCCGTTGTGTCCTCTGCCAGCAACCGTTGGGAGACGACGGCAAGGCCCGCTTGGCCAGCTTCGAGAGCTATCTCAACGACACCCTGCAGACAGAAGCCAAGAGCGCGGAAGACGCGCTGACGGCGCTGAAGAAAGCGTTGCCCAGTCCTCTCACCGATGTCGCCTGGCAGGCCCAGTGCGCTGCTATTGGCTTGGAAGCCCCCCAAGCCACTGAGCTGCTTGAGGCCATCCATGCGAGGTTGAAAGCCATGGCCGAGGCCACGGCGGCTCCGGCAGTGCAGTGGTCTACATGGACCAACGCCTACGATCAGAAGGTCAAGACAACCACCGCTGATCGCGACGCGCTGGCGGGCTTGCTGGACCCGACGGGGCGGAAAGAGAAAGAAGCCCGCCTAGCAGAGCTGAAAGCACAACAGTGGCTATCGGAGCAGCGCGATGCGGTATGGGCCGACGTGATCCGCCTCAAACGCGTGGGAACGGTGGAGGCTGCTGTTCGGTCTACCTCAACCAGCCAGTTGACGACGAAAAGCAATGACATTGGCGAGTCGGAGTTGGCCAAGGGCTACTGCGACCGCTTCAATGCCGAGTTGCAGGCGCTAGGGGGCCATTCGCTTCCTGTCCGCATGTCGTATCGATCCCAAGGCAAAGGGGCGTTCACCTTCTACGTTGAGCTGAAGGACGCGCAAGGTGCCCAGAAGAATCGTGAAATCCTGAGCGAGGGGGAGCAACGCATTGTGGCGTTGGCGGCCTTCCTGGCCGACGCGACGGGCCTTGAACGGGGCATGCCCGTGATCTTCGACGACCCCATTTCCTCCCTGGACCAGCGCTTTGAGGAGGCGGTCGCCAAACGACTGGTGGATCTGGCCGAGCATCGCCAGGTGATCGTTTTCACGCATCGGCTGTCTCTAATGGTTCTCCTGCAGAACGCCTCGAAGCAGCGGGCCAACCTCGATCAGTCTACGGTCAAGGTCGCGGTTGAATCGATCGCCCGCGATGGAAGCAGGACCGGCATGCCGGCGCAGATCAATACGTTCTCTCTGAAGCCACAATCCGGCTTGGGACAAATGGTCAGCAGCATCGGACAGCTCAAGAAGCTCGATCCGCCGCTGAAAGAGCTTGCCCTGAAGGCCGCCTGCAGCAACTTCCGAATCTTGGTTGAGCGCTCTGTAGAGGACGAACTTTGCTCTGGCGTCATCAACCGCTACCGGCGCGAGATCAACACGCTCAACAAGCTACAGCGGCTCAGTGCAATCACCCCAGCAGACTGCGCACTGATCGACGGGATGATGACGAAGTATTCGGCATTCGAGCACTCCCAACCCACCGACACCCCCAGTTGGCTTCCGGGTCCGGACGAACTGCTAAAGGACGTTCAAGACATGCTCGAATGGTGCAAGGAGTTCGGTAAGCGAGCGGAAACCGCGGCGAAACCCAAGGCGTAGCCCTGGCCACCCGTTACTGCGTGCTCACGTTCATCAGAAGCGCCGCTTGCCAGCGCTTCCCACAGCAGGTGGCAGCGCTTGATGCAACTCGTGCGCGCGAAGAAACGCGTGCAGCCACTCTTCGGCGTCCTTGACGCCCGTCAGTTCCCGAATCACCACCCCGGCCAAGCAATCCCCAGGGACGGCAAACAGGTCGTCGTTCAGATCGCTGCTGGACAGAGGGGTATGGAAATCGGCCCCCTCTTGGAACGCCTGAAGCAGGTGCTGCCGGGCAAGAGGATCCCGGCGTGCCGCCCATGCGAGGCGAACGAGCTCCGACGATGGCCAGGGTGCGGGGGTCATCAGAACTCGTAACCGTCTGGCACGCCCGAGGGGATGCCCTGCATGGGGCCCGAGTAGCCCACCTGCTGAACCAGGTTCTGGGCGGTTTGCGACATGCGATCCAGGCGTTCTGGGACTTGGTCCAGGGCGAACAGAACCATGCCAAAAAGGGCGATGTTGAGCAGTTTGTTGAAAAGTTTTCGCACGAGCGGGGTCCTCCGTGGTTGTCAGGGGTTCGGGTTTCAAAAAAGCTGGTGGTGTTGGGCGATGCCGAACAAGCAAAGCGCCCAGGTGGCCGCAATCGCTGCAGGGGCCAGGCAGAGCGACACGCCGAGGGCAATGTCCGACAGCTTGGCCTTGGGGTCGGTCACCATCTCCCATCCCAGCTTGGCCGCCCCCATCCCCGACATGGCGTCGAACAGGAATCGCAGGAGGGCTGCGGTGGTGGCGACGGTGGACCGGGCGGGCGCTTGGGTTTGGCTGCGGGTATTCATCAGAGCGCATCCAATCGATCAGCAATGGCCAATCCGGCGACCAATCCAGCCAAGAGGCAAAAAGCAAAGAACGTCAACATGGGGTTTCCTTTGGTTAAAGAGCATCAGCGCTCTTCTCTGATCTAAAAGTAAAAGAAAACCAACTTTTCGCAATAGATTGACCCTACATTTTTATGACTAAAACACAAAACTGACGGGGAAAAGCAGAAAACACAAAAACCCTGAAACACCTCACATTTCCAGCCCAGCGTCGGGCCCGGCGGAAGCCGAGGCCCCACCTGCCCTTCCCCCAATGCGCTTTTGCTTTGAGCCACTTTTGCCGTTGCCTTCTCTCTCCTAGATCTCAAAAGAACGCGGCCCGGGGCCGCGCCTGAAAAGCCCCCTCCGGGGAGGTTAGGACATGGGCCGGGGCTTCCGCCCCAGCGTCCGCGTGGCTGTCCTTGGCCCCATGCCCGCAAAAGGCAGTCCGATTCGTCAGGCGCTGGCTTGGATGCATCGCCAGACCAACTGGCGAACGGCTTCTGGCTGACGAATGCCGATTCGGTTGGCGTCGATGAGCAGGGCCATGGCGACCTGGGGAGCCACCTGCACACTGGGGAGCGCGGTTTTGTAGCGCTCTCGCCCCTTCGCCGCCTCTCCGGTCCAAGGCGTGGGGCGTCGAGGGGAAAACGGTTCTCGAATCTGGGCGTGTTGCTCGATGAGCTGGGCCAGTGCAGCGCGCATGCTCAGGCCTTGCGCGGCGGCCAGGGCTTGAAACGCGGCTTTGCTGGGCGCGTCAATCCACGTTTCGTGGATGGTCTCCACAAGTGGCATGTTGTTCCGCTTGGGTTGTAGCGTGTAGCGGCTCATCCGCTCCTCCTCTTCTCCTTCAGGTCTGCTCTTACATACAACCCCGAATCCATAAAAACGAGGGCCATCTCGCGAAACGAAACGCCCGCCGGAAACTCTTGACTCCAGACCACAATCCCATCTTTGAGGTAGCTGTATTCCTGGCGAGTCACTACGCCAAAGCCATCTTCTGAGTCGCACATGTATTTGACCCGGTGGCGGTAACCGGCGTTCTCGATTTCAATCAACTCTTTCATTCGAACCCTGCTTGTGAGGGCCAGAGGACGTAGCGCCTTCTCATGCGGTCCTCCGGCTGGGCTTGGCCATCCATCCTTGGGCGGCCGCTTCTTCAGCGGTCAGCAACGCGGAAGTGCCCAGGAAACGCGTGAGCTGGTAATGGCCGATGGTGTGGGGATACCGCTGGAGGTGGGCGTGCATGTCCTTGTCGAAGTAGCACGTGGACCCAGAGCGGCGTTGATAGGCGAAATAGCGGCGGCGACGCGTTGCTGGGGGTTTCATGCAGCCCCCCCGCAATCGTCGCAACGCTGCATTTCTGCCGGATACGTTGAGAAGGGGTAGGCCCCTTTCTGCCCCACTTCCCCGCAGCACCCGCACTGCATGAGCCCCCGGGCGGTTTGGCAAATCGCGACCTCCGGGCCTTGCCAAACCACGCCGACCACCACGGCTTCCCAGGAGCTGCCGCTCCGGGCAACCACAGTGAGCCTGTCGCCGTTCCGAACATTCGGGGCGGGCACCCGGGCGCCCCATTCGCCCGACTTGAGTTGGAGGGGCCTGGCGTGGTGGTGGGCCATTAGAAGACCCCCCGATAACCAAGGGCAACAAAGCCTGACCGGCCAATAGCGCAAGCAATCATTAGAAAACCTTTGAAGAGGGGGCATTCCCTCACTACCCACTCAAACTAAGCCCCCTCAAAAAAATCGCAATACTTTCACCCTACGTTTTATCGACTAAATATCAAAACCGCCATAAGGGCCGCAGATCGCCGGAAAACTTGAACCGCAGCACATTTCCCGCCCAGCACCGGGCCCGGTGGAAGCCGAGGCCCCACCCGCCCTTTTTCCAACGCACTTTAAAAGAACGCGGCCCGGGGCCGCGCCTGAAAAGCCCCCTCCGGGGAGGAACGGCCCAGGGCCGGGGCTCCCGCCCCAGCCCCCGCTTCGCCCTGGTTCAACGCCCACAAAAAAAGCCCCGGTTTCCCGGGGCTCTGTCTGCAACGCTCAATGGCAATCAGGCCTTGAACGGGTGCGCCGGCCATTCCTGGTCCGGGTGTTTCTTTTTCCACGCCTTACCTTCAGCAGTTTCGGCCCATGCAAGGAATGCCTTCGGCTGACGTCCAGTGCCAGCCCACGTGGTCCCATCCGGGATCTGGAACTTCGGGGCGCGACTGATGGCGCTTGCGGAAGCTGACTTGCGTGGCTCAAGCAGCGCCTTCAGATCGTTCTTCTGCTTCGTGGTGTAATGGTGCCCGAACTGCTGCAAAGTCTCGTAGACCCCTGCAAAGCTGGCCCCTGCTTCGGCCGCCAGCGCGTCGCCTTCGGCCTTTTCCATTTCGGCCACCAAGGCCTCCGCTTCGGCCTTTTTCTTGCGGATTTCTTCGAGCGTCAGTGCCACGGTTTTTCCTTGGGGTTGATCAAACCCCGATCCTGCCGTTTTGCGAGACCACTGTAAACCCTCAACGGCCCAACCCACGCTCTCCCTTGGAGACTGTTACGGGCTTCACCCTCAAGAGTCAGTGAGGGCATGCCTTCCGCCGGCCACTGAAGCAAGCCTCGGCGGTTGAGGGGACCGGCCGTGCCCACCTCCACGCTCCACCATGCAATGCCGCAATGTCCAGGGGCTATCGGGGCCCCGGCAAAGCCCTGGGCAGCAGTTCCGCGATCCGGGCGTTCAGCCGGTCAACCGAGTGCAAGGCGTGCTTGTGGAAGATGACGTGGATATTGCCGTTCTTAAACCGCTCGCCCAGGAACGGCTTCAGCAGTTCCCCACCTCGTGCGTCACCAAAAACCCTTCGGAGCCCCGTGTCTCAGCGGATGCAGACTGCTGGATGGCGCGATTGGCCTTCATGGCCATCGTCTCGGCCCAGACACGCAATCCGATGTCCTGCAGAAGGATATCTTCCCTCTTTCTCGCGGTCGATTCGATGATCCAGTGGCGGCCATACGCGCCATGCATCAATGGCGCCCCTGGCCATCCTTTCCGGGCGACGGTCATGGCCAGTCCGGCGATCAACCGAACGTCAAAGCATCGCTTCGTTTCTTCCTCGGATAGTTCCAAGCGCGGAGCAAGCAATGCTTCTCGGGCCTTCGTATCGGCCTGTATGACCCACTCAAGCTCTGCTGGGGTTGGAGCCTCCATGCGCGTCCACACGTGCGCTGGCAGGCACGCCTTGACCCAGTTCCAAGCGCTTGCGGTGTCGTCAGACGGATCAGCCGGGTGCAGGATGAGCCGACTTTCAAACAATGCCTGGAGAGTTTCCGGGTGCCTCCACTGGCGACCGTGGATGTAGTGTCCCCAAGCCAGGATTTTGTCGCACACGGGCACCACCACGGGTGCTGGCACGGTCAGAAATCGTTCAACGCCCGCCGCACTATTTCGGCCACGCTGACCTGTTCCATCCATGCCCTAGACTTCAACCTCGCCACCAACTCTGCTGGGGCCGACACCGGAGCCAACGCGATGCGAGGCTCAAGCACCTGGCCTTGCGACGGGGATAAAGGCTTGGTGATCGCAACGGTCAGCACTTGGCGCACGGCTTCGGCGATGGTCACGCCAGCGATGCTGGCTTGCACTTGGAGCGCTTGGTGCATGGCCTTCGGAAGCAAGACCTTGGGAAGGCGCTGCGGGGCTTGAGGCTTGGTAAGACGCTGCATTAGAACAGCCCCCTCACCGACGCTGTGTGAGGCCGATTGCATGTATGGTCATTCATGGCCTCTCTCCAGCCTTCGTTACAATCAATGGCTCAGCAACGGCCCGGGAAAACTCAACCGTGGTCCGGCGCATCGAGAACAGGCCCGTTACCGTGACCGAGCAGACATCCCAGCCTGAGCGTTCAGCAACGCGCAAACAGGCTTCACCGATTCGTTGGACATCATACCCACCCCTGCGACTCTCAAGGAGCTCCTCAAGCACCGGCAGCAGTCGGTCATAGCAGGCGTTCGTTCGAAAGAGGTTGCCACCTGCGGTGCTTCTGCAGAACTGCGAGAGTCCTTCGCCGTCGTCCGGCGGTGGCCGTAGTGACCAACCCGCCAGACCCAACAACATGGCTGCCGCCCCTCCCACCACCAGGCCTCTCGCCCTTCGTGACTCGGCCAGTGCCCGCAGTGCGTCGGCTGAAAGCTGATCCACTGTAGCCACACGTTGACGCCATTTGCTGGCCCACTCATTCGACAACCTCATAAGACCCTCCCGCCTGAATGTTCGATACATTCATCCTTGATCGAAACCTCACGTTCGCAAGAGGCGACCACCCGTGGGTGTTTGACTAAATGTCGAATCCGCAAGGCTGTTCACAGAAACCCGTAGCATTGCGAAATAGGCCGCATGTTGGACCGTCTTGGATCCGCGCCTGCTCACCTAAGTGAGCCAAGCGGCGTGACGCTTCTCTCAGCGTCCATGGGGTTGTCCGAGCGACTCAAGAGCCACGGGGCGGCTATCGCCAAGCGGTCTAAGTCGTCGTCGTTGCCGGCTTGTCAGGAGCGGTCCGGAGGCACGGCGTCCCAATCGGCCACTCCGCCTGGCGTTCACCGGCTCCAGACGCAGGATCTGACTAATCTATCGCGGTAACCCTACATGATGAAGGTGACCGATGGCCGAGGCCGCCCGTCAGTTTGCTCTGGAGTCGTTGCGGATCCTGGATTCCGATCCCGAGCCCTTTTTCGATGCCCTGACCCGGGCCGCGAGGAACATGACGGGCATGCCGATCGCCTTGATCTCCTTGGTGGACGGGGATCGCCAATGGTTCAAGGCCCAAGTAGGCCTTCCCGGCGTGGACGAGACGCCGCGCGACATCTCCTTCTGCACTTGGGCCATCCAATCCGATAAGCTGTTTGAGGTGGCAGACGCCGCCCAGGATGCCCGCTTTTCGACCAACCCATTGGTCTTGGGTCCTCCTTTCGTCCGCCACTACGTCGGCGCGCCCATCAGCGCCAATGGCCAGAACGTGGGAACGCTTTGCCTGCTCAGCCCAAACCCGGGAACGATCTCAGCGGAGCAGGGAGCAGCCTTGTCCTGCTTGGCCCAGGCCGCCGCAGTCGGCATGCAGCAGCGCGCTCGCCTTCTTGAGCGGGTCACCGAGTCCCAGGCTTTGCAACGGCGTTTTCAGAGAAGCCAGGTCTTTCTGGAGCGCACCAATGCACTGGCCAAGGTCGGCGGGTGGGAGCTCGTGCTTGGAACTGGAGAAGTCAAATGGACCAAGGAGACCCGGAGGATCCATGGCGTCTCTGACGACGCGGTGCCCGGCCTGGACACGGCGATTGCCCTGTATCCGGAAGGCGCACGGCAGCGGCTGGAGGCCGCCCTGGAAGACTGTATCTCATCGGGTGTGCCCATCGATTTGACCCTTCCGTCCAGCAAGCTTTCGGGGGAGCGCACGTGGGTCCACGTGGTGGGCCAGCGGGAAGAGACCGAAACCGGTGCCCGATTGATCGGCGCGATCCAAGACGTGACGGAGCAACGGGCGGCGGTCGAGGCCTTGGCGCACAGCGAGGCACGCTACCGCAGGCTGTTCGAACACAGCCTCGGCCTCATCTGCACGCATTCCTTGGACGGGACGGTCACGTCGGTCAACCCTGCGGCCTCGCACTCACTGGGTCTCTCGGAGGGTGACGTCGTCGGCCGATCGCTGGCCGAGCTCATTCCACAGAGCAAGCAGGACGCGTTCAAGGCTTACTTGGATCGCATCCGGGAAAACGAGAGCGACTCGGGCATGATGGAGCTGGTGGCCCGCGACGGGTCGCGCCGCTTCTGGGCGTATCACAACGTGCTGGACACAGAAGCCCAACCACCCTGCGTGCTGGGCCACGCGCAAGACATCACCACTCAACACATCCAAGAGCAGCAGCTGCACGACTTGGCGACGCGCGATCCGCTCACCCGAGCGTTCAATCGCCGCTACCTGGCCGATCTGGCCCACCAGCAGTTCGATGGGTGGGGCTGTCTGGTGTTTGACTTGGACCACTTCAAAGAAGTCAACGACACCCAAGGCCACGCCCAAGGGGACAAGGTGCTAGTGGACTTCGTGGCTTTCCTGTCCGCCCCGCTCCAAGGCGAGGAAGCGGTAGTTCGGCTCGGGGGCGACGAGTTCCTCGTGTTCGTCCCCGGTGCGACGTTGGAACGGCTGAGCGTGCTGGAGGACACCTACCACGAGCGTGCCGGCGAGGCACCGATCCGCTTTTCCGGCGGTTGCGCCATTGGTCGGCCCTCGGAATCGGTGGCCGATACCATCAATCGCGCGGACATGAAACTCTACGACCGCCGAAAGCGGGAACGGCAGTGAGCCTGCCCTCAGATCCGGGCATGGGGCCAGTTGTGGGCTGCCCTCCTTACGCCGATTATCGCCTTTTAAGCGCAGCAAGCGGCCCTTCAGTGCCGCCCAATCTCACCGATGGAGAGGGCAACATGGATAAGCGGGTGTGCTTTGATTTCGAGATTGATTTCAGCAACGGGGGCGGGATTCAGGGCCAAGGCTTCCGGCTGGACATCGCCGGTGATGACATCACCAATGAGGCGTTGGCCGACTACATCGTGCGCGACATGCGCCTGCTGATGGTGGGTGAGGTTCGCATCCTCAACAAGGAAATCATTGAGGAGCCTCATAAGCGCCCGGCGCACGACCAAGACGGTTCAGCTGTCCACGACCCAAAGGACGGATGAGCGGCCATGCATCCTGATGTTCTTGGCTGGGCTGCAACCGTAGTGCTGATTGCCACGCTGGTCCGGCAAATGATCAAACAGTGGCAGTCTCCCCACCCCGAAACGGTCTCCAAGTGGTTGTTCGTCGGTCAGATGACCGCGTCCACCCTTTTCACCGTCTACAGTGCACTTTTGGGGTCAACGGTGTTTGTGGTGACCAATGCCCTTCTGCTGCTCACGGCAGTGGTGGGGCAGGTCCTGGCTTGGCGTCGACGTCGACGAACCGACGCACCACCTCCCTGCTGACCCAGTATTGGCTGCACAAAGGAAGGCCGTGGTAGGCGTTTAGCAGCCAGTCTTCGTCAGATCCGAAACGGACGTCGCCTGACATGCTCGACCCGGCCTCCAACGGTGACCAGCGTCGAGATGGCCCAGTCGCTGGAAGCGGACACGGGCGGAAGCAACAAGATCTCAACGCCGGCCCCCATCGCCGCGCCTTTCCATACCTCCACTGTGCCATCCTCGCTAGGGCTGCGGTGCAGGCACCAATCCGAAGCGAACTCCGTCAGCTCCTGCCTTCCATGGATCCCATCGAGCGCGCTGCAAAGCGAATCATACTGAGCACTCCTCACTCCCCCTTGCATCGTTTTCTAACCTGCGCTTCACCATCCATCCCAGACTACTTCATGGCAGACATGAAGATCGAAAGCCAGTCTGAATCCCTCAGGAGAACGCCAACTTTCTGACGGGGCAGCCTCCGATCCATTACCTGAAGCTGGGACCAGGGACGACACGCAGCGGATTCAGGCAGGTTTCCGCCTGTGCCTCGCAGAAACCCTATCTGCCGCGGACGGGGCAGGATTACAGCCACCCGCGCCTTCGCCCGACGAAAATGGAGGCCGCGCCCAACCCCGCCATCATGCCCACCGCAATCCAAAAACCTTCGGTCTTCATGCCGAAGAAGTTCGCGTCGAAGTTCATTCCCAACGCGCCCGCGATGACGGCCAGCAAGCCGGTCACCACCGTCACGAAGGTCAGCAGCTTCATGCGTTCGTTGGTTTGGAGCTCGGTCTGGGTGCTGAAGAGCTGGAAGCTGCCAACAACGAGCTCTCGGGCGTTCTCGACCACGTCCAACGCTCGCTCGAACCTATCGTCCAGATCGCGCAAGTGCCGCGCCACCTCTTCGGCCCCATCGGGCACAAAGTCGGGCCGAGACAGTCCGTCAAAGACGGCGCGGTGGGGTGCCAACATCCGTCGGAGCCGGGAGGCGGCGGCTCGAAGCGCGCAGAGCTCGGGCAAGGCCGAGCGCCCTGGGGGCTGGTCGGACAGAATCCGGCTCTCCAACCGTTCGATCTCCACCTCAAACAGCGCGACGGCGGAGAAATACGTGGAAAGATGCCAATCCAACAATGCCGCGACGAAACTCGCCTCGCCCAAGCACCCGATGTCGCGGGCGCTCTCGGGCTCCCGCTCCCGCAGGTCGGCCAAGAAGGCAATGTCTTCGTCGTGGTGGGTCACCACAAAGTTCGCCCCAGCCACGACGGTCAACACCGCGCCCTGGAACTTCAGCCCCTTCCCACGCAACACTGCCACTACACGCGCCATGAAATGGTCGGCGAACTTTTCAAGCCGGGGATTGGTGGCGATGGGACTGCTCGGCAGGGATGCGGGATTCAACTTCAGCGCGCGCCACACCTGTTCGGCTTGCTGATTGGGAGCCCCGCATAGATCCACCCAAAGAAGTTCGTCGTCGCTCGGAGGATTGCCAGGAAGGTCCTCCAATCGAAGCGTGCAACTGCCCTTCTCGCGATAAAGCTTGATGGTCAAGCCACTTTCAGGAACGTCGGGGGTATCCATGCGGGAATCGTGCCGAGCGCCAGTTGAGCCACACGTGAAGATCCAACGCTGCGCTTGCCCCGCAGCAAGAATGGCCTTGAAACTGCGCTACGCCGCCCCGACGATCGTTGCGGTCCTCGGGGCGAAAGCGAAGACCCTTAGGGTTCGACAGTCCAAGGTCTGACTGCGCTCACTCGCTTCGCAAGGCTATTCATCCTTCGGCATCGGCGATCCGCACATACGCTTCTGTCATCGCCGCAGAGAAGTGAGCGCCGCAGCGAAACGCATTCAGCAACGCGCCCAAGAGGTAGCGATGCTCGTCGACGGGGAACAGATCCACGTGATGCTCGCCCTCTCGAGTCGCGTGTTTCACTGCATTCCGCAGCCCCACCATGTCCTCTTTGATGTCACGGTAGACCAGATCTTGGCGAGCGCTCATCTGCCTGGCCACTTGGAGCATGTGCTCGCCAACGGTGGGGGTGTCGTTGGCCGGGGGCAGCGCGCGGAGCATGTCCTCTGCCGTCCCGGCCAGAAGCACGACGGTGGCGGGGTGAAGTCGCGCCAGATAAAGCACGCACGCGGCTTCCAAGTGGCCGATGGAGATGTCCAGTTTGCTCAAGCGCATGGGACCACGCCGTGGGAGGGACGTTCATCATAACTCCCATGTCGGCGACCGGCCCGGGGAGTCCCTCATTGACAGGGCGCAGGGCTCCGGCCCTGACCGCTTCCCTTTTTGGGCACGTCTGATGGTGCAGATTTCTCCGTTTCCTCCGCTACGCGCGTGGCATAACCTTGGTTGCACCGGTCCTTCACGCATCGTCGCCGACCAGCGGGGCATGGTAATGGCTTTTCCTAACTCGGATGCCCACATGGCTATCAAGACCGCTGAAGAACTGTTTGTGCACGAGCTCTCTGACATTTACAGCGCTGAAAAGCAGCTGACCAAGGCCCTGCCCCGCCTGGCCCGCGCTGCGGAGAATCCGGACCTGGCCGCCGCCTTCGAGACCCACTTGGAAGAGACCCAAGGGCAGATCGAACGCATCGATCAGGTCGTGGAGGTGCTGGGGATCCGCCTGAAGCGCATCAAATGCGCAGCGATGGAAGGCTTGGTGGAGGAAGGCAAGGAAGTGATCGATTCCATTGAGAAGGGCCCGGTGCGCGACGCCGCCCTGATTGGCGGTGCCCAAAAGGTAGAGCACTACGAGATCGCCTCCTACGGCACCATCGCGGCGTTGGCCAAACAGCTGGGGTATAAAGACGCCCTGCCCTACCTTCTGGAGACGTTGGAGGAGGAAAAGGCGACGGATGAAAAGCTCACCCTGCTGGCTGAGCAGGGCGGAAACCAGAAAGCCGCGAGCAAGTAAGCAACCACGGTGGGCCTTCGGGCCCGCCTTTCATTTGGGAGCAGGAAATGTGGCGTCGCAATGGTCTGTCGATCGTGCTCTTCGGCCTGATGGTGCTCTTTCTGGTGGGACAGGCTCTGACCGGTTGGCAGGTCCACAATGAAGAGCTGAACCAGCACGGCGTGGCGGCCATTGGCTTCTGGGACTACTTGGCCAGCGGGCACTTCAGCAGTGCCACGTTTGAGAACTGGGAAAGCGAGTTCCTCCAGATGGGCATGTATGTGCTGCTCACCGTCCGGCTGCGCCAAGCCGGCTCGGCGGAGTCGAGGCCCCTCGACCCAGCAGAAGAAAAGCCCCGTGTGGAATCTGGGCCGGTTCCTTGGCCCGTGCGCAAGGGGGGCGTCTGGAAGAGCCTCTACGGCCACTCTTTGGCCATTGTTTTCTTTCTCCTGTTCTTCCTCTCCTTCTCGCTCCATGCAGTGGGAAGTTGGAGGGCCAAGTCTCAGGAAAATCGACTGGACGGGTTGCTGCCCCCATCGTTTACCGATCACCTCTTCAGCAGCGACTTTTGGTTTGAGTCCATGCAGAACTGGCAAAGCGAGTTTCTAGCGGTCTTGGCGCTGGTTGTGCTGACCATCTTCCTGCGACAGAAGGATTCGCCACAATCCAAGGCGGTGGAAGCGCCGCATTCACAGACGGGGGACTGAGGTGAGCACCCCCGCCCTCCTGATCATCGACCTGTTCAGCAAGTTCGACTTTCCCGATGGGCAGCAACTTGCACCGCTGGCCCTCCGGGCCGCGAAAAAAGCCGGTCAGATTCGAGCGGCGTTTGACGAAAGGGGCTGGCCTGTCATCTATGCCAACGACAACTTTGGCGACTGGAAGTGCGGCTTTCACCAGCTAGCGGAAGTGTGTCGCCATGAGGACGGTCCGGCCGGTGACATTGCCCGACTCCTTTTCCCTGGCCCGGATCATTACACGGTGCTCAAGCCGAAACACTCGGCGTTCCTGGCGACCCCACTGGCCGTGCTTCTCGCAAAGCTGGACGTTCGCACCCTGGTGCTTGTAGGCATGGCCTTGGATTCTTGCATTCACGCCACCGCTATCGACGCACACTCGCGGGAGTTCTCTACCGTTGTCATCTCCGACGCCACGGCGTGCCTGCCAAAGCGCCGGTCCGCCGCGCTGACGCTGCTGCGATCCACGGGTAGCGTCCAAGTGCGCACGACCGGAGCGCTGCTTCAGTCACTCGAGAGCGTCCCTCGCCGTTCAGCGAATGATCATATTGGACGGAAATAGAAACGTTCTTGAGCCCTTCGGGGCCTGCGTTAGGGGAGCAAGCCAAGCAAGGATCGGTGTGCGGCCACGCCCGCCAAGGCTCCCTCCCCGACCGCCAGGGCGATGTTCCCTGCAAACCGGGCTGCATCGCCGCACGCGAACACCCCTGGAATGGTGGATTGCTTGGCCGAATCGGTGGTGATGCATCCCGCGTCCTCGGTCGCGCAACCCAAGCATTTGGCCAAGCCGGAGGCCAACGTGATTTCCGGGTGGACGAACAAGGCTTCGACCTCGCGGGAGCTGCCGTCTGCGAGAGTCAAGGACGCTTTGCCGGTCATGCCAACCAGGGCCTGCTTCTCCAGGGTCGCACCGATGCCCCTCAGCTGCAGAGAAAGCTCTTCCGCCTCCGACGAAGAAAGCGCGCCGTCGTGGAACGCCGTGATCTGTCCCCACTGAGAAAGCGCCCTGACTTGGTCCATCGCTTCGGATCTGGACGCAATAAGCAGGCCGATGGCTGTTCCGCAGATTTCATAGCCGTGGCAGTAGGGACAATGGAGAACGGTTTCTCCCCATCGCTCCGCGAGCCCCGGGACGTCGGGCAACCGATCCTCCACGCCGTGCGCGAGTATCAGTCGCTGGGCGTGGTAGTAATCGCCGGATGCACAATCAACACGGAACCCGGCCTCCAGTGAACCGGCGGCGTCGGTGGCCTCATCGGTCACCCATTGCACTCCCTCGTAGGCCAGCAACTGCCGGCGGCCGGTCTCAAGTATGGCTGCGGGGCTCGCCCCATCCCACCCCAAACATCCGTGCGCCTTCCCAGCGCGTTGGTTGCGTGGCTGCCCGCTGTCTATCACCAACACCGTGCGGCAAGCGCGCGCCAACTGCAAGGCAGCCGACATGCCCGCATAGCTTCCACCGATCACTATGGCGTCGAAGGCAGGCAGGTCCTGCGAGGTTGGTGGACTTGGACTGGTCATCTTCGCTTGCTCAATGAGGGGAAGGTGCGCCGGGGCGGTCGCGACACTCGTTCGCCCGAACTGGTTGGTTCAGAACAGCTCGGTCTGGGCCGGTGGGTAGACAAGCGCTGGCCCGACGGCCTGCGCCATCGGGTTCAGCGGATGCGGTTTGGGTTCGGCGTGGGACACGATGTGCAGCACCTCATGGCCCCGGTGCGTCAGCAGGTCGGAGATGAGACGTCGGTGGCAACGCCACCACGGTGCCTCCGCGCACATCAGCGCGGTCCGATGTTCGCCCCCCAGTGCAAGCACCTTCGATAGCCCGCCGGCGAACTCGGCGGTCGCCATGTGGTCTGCGTAGCCCTGAAACGCGGCGTTGTCCCACGCACCATTGGGCGAATCCGGCTGCACCTTGCGCCGCCCGCCCAGTTCAGGAATCCAGAGATACTCCACGCCGTGCGCTGGCAACGTTTTAGCCATCTGCTCGGATGCGAACCAAGGGTGACGACGCGATCCTGGGAAACGACGCACGTCCGCGATCGCCGAGATGCCTTGTGCGGACAGCAGGTGTAGGAACTCGTCCCAAGGTCGAGTGGAATGCCCGATGGTCCAGACGGTCACCGGGGTCGGAGCGGGAGCATCGCACTGCATGAGGCTCATTGGACAGGAGCCGGCATCAAGCCCGCGTGCTCATCACGTGATCGGCAGCTGCCAGCGAGGTTCACGTCTGCCTCTCTGCGCTGGGACACGACTGCGGGGATAGGGGCTAGTCGTTTCGTGCCCATTTCGACAAGTTCTGCTTCAACGCATCGATGCCCTCCCAGGGATCCTTGCGGCGACGTTTCAGCTTGCCCGGCACGTCCTTGATCGTGAACGCGTCAGCCCGCTTGAGCTTGGGCAGCTCGCTCCACGCCAGAGGCATCGCGACAGGCGCGCCCGGTCTACCCCGCAGGGAATACGACGCGACGGCGGTGGCGCCTCGACCGTTACGCAGGTAGTCGACAAAGATCCGCTTGTTTCGAAGGGCTTTGGTGGCGGTGGCCAGGAACCGTTGAGGTTCCGACTGGGCCAGCGCGTCGGCGAAGCCTTTGGCGAAGCGCTTGGTCAGGTCCCAGTCGCACCCCGGGTTGAGGGGCACCACGACATGAAGGCCCTTGCCTCCGGATACCCGCAGGAAGGACTCCAGCTCCAGTCGGCCCAGAAGCTTCCGGATGTCACTGGCGGCCTTTTTTACCTCCGCGAAAGGCACATCTGGGCCGGGGTCTAGATCGAATACCACCCGGTCGGCACGGTCAGGCTCCTCCGCGTGGCTTCCCCACGGATGGAACTCCCGGGCATTGAACTGGACCAGCTCCAGCAAGCTGGCCGCGTCGCGCACTACGAGGTAGTGGGCGTTGATGCCGCTGTCCTCCTTCAGCTTGACCGAGTCCACCAGCTCCAGCCCGGCGGTGTGGTGCTTTTGGAAGAAGCAAGGCTTGCCAGTGCCGGCGGGACAGCGAATGATCGACAAGGGCCGGTTGATCACCTCGGGCAGCAGGTGATCCATCACTGCCGAGTAGTAATCCCAAACGTCTTGCTTCGTATAGCCGTCGCCAGGGAAAAGGACCTTGCTCGGGGAGGACAGTTTGGGGGGCACGCGTTCGACTTGAGGCGTTGCGGCGGTCTTGCGGGCAGAAGACGCCGCCGATGCCCGTTTGCCACGGGCCGGTTTCGCCGGGGCGGCGCGATCCGAATCCGCCAAATCATTCACTTCCTTGTCGGCCCGCACGGCTTTCAAGGAGGCTTGGCGCAGCAGTTGCTGCCCCCCGATGCCGCGATAGAACACCTCCACCACGAAGCGCGGCTCGAACCACGTGGCAGAGCGAAGATCGGTGTCCTCGGTGGGCACGTAGGCCGTCGGCTTCTTGCCTCCCCCTTGGATCCTCTTGCTCACGTCCTTGATCAAGGCGTCGGAGAACCCGGTGCCCACCCGGCCCACGTAGAGCCAACCGTGTTTGGCGTCGGGCTTGGCCAGTAAAAGCGAGCCAAAGCCGCTGCGGCTGCCCTTGGGGGCCGTGTAACCGACCACGGCGAACTCGTCGCTGGCCAGCTGCTTGGTCTTGCGCCAGTCGTCGCTGCGGCCGAGGTGGTAGCCGCGATCGGCGCGCTTGGAAATGATGCCTTCAAAGTGCTGTTCGCCAGCCAGGCGGTAGGCTTCGTTGCCGTCGCCTTGGACGTGAGAGCTGAAGGCCAAGTGGCCGGCCTGGCCCGCCAGCAGCTCCTGCAGGAGCGCCTTGCGCTCCAACAGAGGTGCTGCGGCCACGTCCACGCCATCGATGTAGAGCAGGTCGAAGAGCGCGTAGGCCAGCGCGCCTTGCCGCTCCCCGGACAATGTCGCCTGGAGCAGGTTGAAGTCCTCCTTGGTGCCCGATCCGGCGATGAGTTCGCCATCCAAGGCAGCAGAGGTAAGGCCCAACTCCGCCACGGCGTCGCGTATCTCGGGGATCTTGTCGGTCCACTCCAACGCGTTGCGGGACCAGAGCCGGACGGCCCCATCGGCGACCGTTGCGAGGATCCGATACCCGTCCCACTTGATCTCATGGACCCATTGGTCGCCCTGCGGCGGGGCCTCCCCCAGCTTGGCCAACTGGGGCTCGAAGGGGCCGGAAGGCGGAGCCGCCTCTTTCGCTTTGGACAGGGCCAAGGCCTTCTTGGCCCAGTTCTTCCGTCGCGCACGCTTTGCAGGGAGGGCTTTGAGCTTCTTCTTGTCGGCTTTACCGCCGCCGGCCCTCCTGATGTCTGCCGTTGGGGCCGCCGACACATCGGCGAGCAGATCGTCCGCTTCCAGATCGCTCGCATACGCATCGTCGTCCTTGAACAACAGCCACTGCGGCTGACGGGCAGGCTTGCCGGAGCGGACCAGGTGCCACCCGCCTTTGAGCTTGGTGCCAAACAGCTCGAAGCGCAGGTGACCCTTGGCAAGTTGTGCCTCTGGGTCTCCTTGGGTGGCCCAGACGCCGTGATCAAACTGGGCCACGTGCCCACCACCGTATTGCCCTTTGGGGATCTCGCCTTCGAAGCTGGCGTAGTCGACGGGATGGTCTTCTACTTCCACGGCCATGCGCTTGACCTTGGGGTCGTAACTGGGGCCTTTGGGGACGGCCCAACTCTTCAGGGCGTCGCCGATTTGCAGCCGGAAGTCGTAGTGCCGGCGGCTGGCGTGGTGGAGTTGGACCACGAAAATGGCGCGCTGCCCTTGGGGCAGCGCTTTGCCAGGCTCCGGCTCCTTGGTCTGGTCAAAGCGGCGCTTGCGGCGGTATTCGACCAAGGACATGACGGCTCCTCGTTACTTGCCCAGGTGCTTGCGAACGGCCGCAGCGGTGGGGCCCACGGCTTTGACGGCGGCCCGGAGCTCGTCGGCGGACACGCCCAGCGCCTTGGTCCAATACTGGAGCTCGTAGTCTTCGTTGACGTTGATGCGGTCGCGGTCCGGGCTGCCGGTGTTCTTCTTGTCGTCGCTCATGGGATTCTCCTTGGGTGATCAGGCGCTCTTTCGAGCCTTCTTGGCGGGGGACTTCTTTGCGGCTTTCTTTGCTGGGGCCTTCTTAACGGCGGCCTTCTTGGCAGGCTTGCGGTCTTTGGTGGAGGGCTTTGAGGCGGTCTTCACCGGCGTTGCCTTCGCCGGGGTGCGCTTGTTGGTTTCCAAGCTCTTCTGGAGCAGCGCCATGAAGTCCACCACGTTGGTCGCCGAGTCCTCGCGATGTTCCGGTTCCTCGAAGGTGGTCGTGGCTCCGGCCTGCTTGACCCGCTTCTTGATGATGTCGGACAGGCGCTCGCGGAACTCGTCCTGGTAGCTGTCCGGCTCCCAGTCAGAGGTCATGCTCTCAATCAGCTGCTTGGCCATTTCGAGCTCTTTGGGCGCAACCCGGTAGTCCGACGCCCCACCCTGCGGCAGTTTGTATTCGTCCGGAGCCACCAACTCCTGCGGGTAGCGAAGCAGGATCATGATCAACGCATCGCCTTCGGGCATCACCGCGCAAATGTATTCGCGCGTGCGGATGACCACCCTGGCGATGCCCACCTTGCCGGTTTCCTTCAGGGTCTCTCGGAGCAGGACATAGCCCTTTTCGGCCTTCTTGCCGGGCACCAAGATGTAGGGCTTTTCGAAGAACCTCAGCCCGATGCTCTCGGCGTCGACAAAGGCCTCCACGTCGATGGACTCGTGCGTCTCGGGGGCGGCGGCGGCGATGTCTTCTTTCTCTATGACGACGTAACTGCCCTTGTCGTATTCGAAGGCTTTGACGATGTCCTTCCAAGGCACTTCTTCGCCGGTTTCGGCGTTGACCCGCTCGTAGCGAATGGGCTTTTTGTTTCGTGCGTCCAACATGCGAAAGCTCAGATCCATGCGACGCTCGCCGGACATGAGGGACACCGGAACGTTGAGCAGCCCGAAGGACAACGAACCACTCCAGATGGGCCTGGGCATGCCAGCCGCCTCCAATCCTAGGGCCTTTCGTTGTAGGCCCGCCCGCGTCGGCCGGGCGTGAACCCGGCCGGCGCGGCGCAGCGGTTACTTTTTGGCTTCGACGCCCGGCGTGGCGTCGCGCACCATGAACTCTTCGGTCACCTCGGGCAGGTGGGCCGCCAGCCAGTCGGCCATCGCCTCTTCCTGCACGAGGATTTCTTCGCAGATCCGGGCCGTTTCTGCATCGCCCACCGTCTTCGCTGCGGCGATCAGGGCCGTGTAGGAGGCGATCTCGAAATGCTCGAAGACGTAACCGGCCATCGCGCCTTTGACGATCTCGTCGGAGGCCGTCATGCCGCCGACGGCCTGACCGAAGGCTGCCATCTTGCCCATCACGTCCTTGAGGGTCGACGGCGAGCCGCCCAAGCGCTTGATGCACCCTTCCAGCCGTTCGCGCTGGCCAATGGTTTCCTGAATGTGCTCTTCAATGCGCGCCTTCAGCACTGGGTAGTGCTCGATCCGCGAAGCCTGCCCCTTCAGCATGGTTTCGGCTTGCTGTTCCATCGCGTGGGCGTCGCGCAGCCAGTCCAACAGGTTCTCTTTGAGCTCTGCCATGGATGTCCTCCTCTCGTGTCGGGCGAAGCCTTACCGTATCGAGGCTGGGATGCGGATCAAGCGATCCCCGAGTGAAGGCTTGGCGAACGGCGGAGCATCTCAGACCGGCGGTGCGTGGGCCTGGAGATCGATGGCCCTCGTGGTGAACGGCGCGCATGCAACGCATTCGCAGGCCATTGACCGCTCCCGCCACATGCTGAACGCTCCTCAGCGCCAGGCCATCCTCATGACCCGTTCCGCGCTTTTGCTCGTCTTCTTGGCCCCCTCCCTCGCCTTCGCTCAGCAGGGGGACGGAACCGACGTCCAAGCCAACGTCCATACGTTCAAACCCGCCAAGGTAGATGCGACGCCCGAGCGCGTTCAGGCCCTGACGGTGCCCAGTGGCTTCCAAGTGCGTCCCCTGGCGCAAGGCCTTCAAAATCCCCGGATCATCGCCGTGGGACCAGATGGGCGGATTTATGTCTCACGTCGAGATCAAGGCGACGTGCTGTTGCTGGAGGATGCCAATGAAGACGGAGCCTTGGACGCCGAACCGAAGGTGGTCTTCTCACGTCCAGGGGCGCACGGCCTGGCCTTCGCCAACGGGCAGCTGTATGTCGCCACGGCCAACGACGTGTATCGCGCCCCCATACGCCCGGACGGCACGTTGGGTCCCGAGGAACGGATCATCAACGACCTGCCCGATGGCGGTCAGCACCCCAACCGCACGCTGGCCTTTGGCCCTGATGAGATGCTCTACATCAGCGTGGGCTCGTCCTGTAACGCGTGCAACGAGACCAATCCCGAGCATGCGGCGCTGCTGAGGTCCTCGCCGGATGGCAAGAGCCGGTCCATCTTTGCCAGCGGCCTGCGGAACACCATCGGCTTTGCTTGGGACTCCAAAACGGGGGAGCTGTGGGGGATGGATCACGGCATCGACTACTTGGGCAACGATGAGCAGCCCGAGGAGCTCAACCGCATTCAGAAAGGAAAGAAGTATGGTTGGCCCCACATCTGGGGCAAGGGCGGGGTGAATCCCCAGAGCACGCCGCCAGGGCAGATCAGCAAACAGCAATGGGCGGCGACGAGCGAACCCATGGTGCTCGGCTACACCGCCCACGCGGCCCCCATGCAGATGCTGTTCTACACCGGCCAGCAGTTCCCGGCAGCTTACCGGGGGGACGCCTTCGTGACGATGCGCGGTTCCTGGAACCGCAAGCCTGCGTCGGGCTACGAGGTGGTGCGGGTTCGTTTCAACGCCGGCAAGCCGGTCGGGTTTGAGCCCTTCTTGACCGGCTTCCTGGTCGACAACGGCCAGGCGCATATCGCAAGGCCCGTCGGTCTGGCGATGACGAAGGGCGGTGCACTTTTGGTCGGCGACGATGCCAACGGCGTCATCTACAGAGTGACTTACGGCCCAGGCCAAGCGTCCGCCTCCCCCGCGACCGCAATGCCTAGCGGGCCCTTGATGGCCCAAGTCAATCAAGGCTCGGGCGTGCCGTTGGCCAAGGATCGGATCGGCAAAGCCGCCACGTTCGAGTTCCGCTCCCCGGCGTTTTCCTCGGGCCAAGCATTGCCTCCCCGCTTCAGCGCGTATCACGACGATGCATCGCCCGCTCTTTCTTGGAGCCCGATGCCTGGTGCCAAGTCCTATGCGCTGATCATGGAGGATCCGGATGCAGCCAACGTCAAACCCTTCGTTCACTGGGTCGCCTACAACATCCCAGCCACCGAGCAATCGCTGCCGGAGGGCCTGCCGGTCGATCCGCGACTCCTGAAGCCGGAGGGAATGCTGCAGGGGGCGAACAGCCGAGGATCGGTGGGGTATTTCGGCCCCAAACCGCCAGTGGGCGATCGACCCCACCATTACCACTTCCAGCTGTTGGCCTTGGACACCGTGCTTGATATGAAGGCCGGGGCAACGCGGGACGAGGTGCTGAGGGCCGCGAAGGGCCACGTCTTGGGCGTGAGCGAGATCGTGGGCACCTACCAGCAGACCGCCGCCCCGCTGAAATAAAAAAAGGGACCCGAAGGTCCCGACCGGTGCTAGGTCCGGAAACTCAGTGAACCTCCAGTTCCTGGCGAAGGGACTGGAGGGCGGCGGCGATCTCTTTCAGGCGAAAAGGCTTTTCAAGGAAGGGCGTGCCTTTGAAGCGGTCGGGCAGCCAGTTGGCCCCAAGGCCGGTCGTAAACAGGAACGGCACCCCCAACTCGACCAAGCGATCGGCCACGGGGTAAGACTCGACCCCGTTCAAGTTGACGTCCAGCACCGCCACATCGAAAGCGGCTTCCTCGGCGCATGCCAAGGCTGTGGGCAAGTCTTCCGCCGTCTTGGAGACGTCGTAGCCGACTTGGGCAATGGCCTGCTCCAAGACCATCATGAGGGTGGGTTCGTCCTCTACAAGAAGAACCCTTACTGCTTTGCCGTCCAATCCCATGACTTTCTCCCTACAAGCGCTCTGAGTGGATGTGCCACGATTGAACAGTGTGGCCCGAGGGCTCGCCCGATTTGTGAAAAGGGCGTAAAAGGATGACGGCCGTCGCTCTTCTACACTGCGCACTCTGTCGCCCTTCGGTGGCCCTGCCGAGAGGATGACCTATGAACCAACCAGCGAAAGCGAAAATCGATTTGAGGGACGAGAGCCGGCAGTTTGCCCTGCTGGTGAACTCCGTCACCGACTACGCCCTTTACATGCTCGACCCCAGCGGGGTGATCCAGACCTGGAACCCGGGTGGGCAACGAATCAAGGGCTACCAGGCTGCCGACGTGGTCGGCACCAACTTTTCCCGCTTCTACCTGCCCGAGGAGGCCCAAGCCGGCCTACCAGAGCGAAACCTGCGGACCGCGGCCTTAGAAGGGCGCTACGTCGCCGAGGGCTGGCGATTGCGGCAGGACGGGACCCGCTTTCGTGCCAGCGTCGTGATCGATCCCATCTGGGAAGACGGGGAACTGGTGGGGTTTGCCAAAATCACCCGCGACATCACCCAGCGCCACGAAGCGCAGGAGCAGCTGCTCCAAGCCCAGCGCGATCTCCTGCAGGCGCAGAAGATGGAGGCCATCGGGAAGTTCACGCTCGGCTTGGCCCATGATTTCAACAACCTGTTGACGATCGTGGCCAACTGTCTGGATCTCATCAGCCTGCGGGTGAAAGACGGAGGCGTGGCCAAGCTCATCGATACCGCGCAGCGGGCCGCCGAGCGCGGGGCCCTTCTGACTCGGCAGTTGCTGACCTTCGGCAAGGGACAAACCTTGGTGCCAGAGGCAGTCGACTTGGCCGCCTTGATGGCCGAATGCGAAGCGATGCTGCGCCGCTCCGCCGGCGACGCGATCGCATTGACCGTCGAAGTTTCCCGGGGCCTTCCGACCCTGTCGCTGGACAAGGCACAGCTGGAGGCCGCAATCCTTAACCTTGTGTGCAACAGCCGCGACGCCATGCCGAAGGGCGGAACGATCCTCATCACGGCCTCTGCGCGGCAAACCCGTGATCCTACGTTGCCCAACACCAGTGAAAGACCTTACATCTGCCTGAGCATCCGAGACGACGGTTCAGGGATTGAGGCGGACCAGCAGGCCAGGGTATTTGAACCGTTTTTCACCACCAAACCCATTGGAAGGGGCAGCGGGCTGGGCTTGAGCCAAGTGTTTGGCTTCACGGCCCAGTCCGGCGGGTTCACCGAGCTCCAGAGCGAGCTTGGGAAGGGAACCCGCGTTAGCCTTTGCTTCCCCGCACCAGAGCATTGAGATGCCGATCCACGTGTTGTTTGTTGAAGACGAAGACGATCTCCGCAGCGTCGTCGTAGAGGCTCTGACCTCTCAGGGCTTCCAAGTCACTCCCGCCAGCAACGGGGATGAGGCCCTCGTCCTCCTGCGCGGCGACGCCAGGTTCGCGGTGGTAGTGACCGACTTCAACATGCCAGACAGCGCCGACGGGCTGGAGGTCGCGGCGGAAGCCGCGGTTGCTCAACCCCAGGCCCGCGTCATGCTCGCGTCTGGCCTTCAACGCTCGCAGCTGCCCCCGCTGCCCGAGACGGTTCGATTTCTCCCGAAGCCTTACCGCTTCCGACAGCTTGTTACGGCGATCCACGAAGACTTGGGCTGCACGTAGGGGGCGGATTCCTTGCGCGGCCAGGCGGTCGCCACTGGTTCATCTTCCTACCAGTGCGCGTCTGCTCACTAGGAACAGCAGCCGGTCGATCGCCGTTGCGTTCAACGCTTCTCCATCCCCCCGCACCTTGAAACCGGCCCAGTCGCCCACTGCGACCTCGCTCAGCTCTTTGACTTCCACAGGCAACCAGCGCATAGGCCAATAAGGCAAGCGGCGATCCATGATCGTCCCGCTTTGCAGCTCGATCAGGTCGTGATGGCTCGAAGCACCGAGCACCCTTGAGAACACCACGTCCAACCCGTCCGGGGGGCCCTCCAAGTATTGGAGGAAGCGCGTCCCGTCGAACAAGAGCACCCCACTGACACCTGCGTCCCGGTTAAATCGAGTTGCGTCGTCGACCAGCTCCTGGAGCTTGCCGCTCCGGAGGCCAAGCAGATCGCCGCGCAACGCGTCGGATGCCTCGCTGACATACACCACGGCCCTGATGGGCATTGGGCGCTCCTTCTCAACTTGTCTGGCCATCCCCCCTTCCACAAACTTTAGTCCCGCCCACGCATTTAGGCAATCGCGTTGGGAGATAGCGCCTACCGGCGGCTGTTAACTTGATCCCGAGTTCCAATCGAGTAATCTTTGATTATGGCCCTTTACAACATCGCGGAACGTTTAAGCACGGCTAAAGAACTAATCAGCAGGGGCGATGACGCGTCATTGATCTACGCCGCGCTGGAACTACGATTCTGCCTGGAATCCGTGGCGTATCAGAACTTGGCTGCATATGGTGAAGACGTTTCCACCGAGCTTGCTCGCGAGTGGCGACCGGACCAGATCATCAAAATGCTGGCCGCCTTCGATCCGAACTCTGATCAAACGGCCAGCTTCTCCATCTCGGTAACGCCACCGCCCAAAGACCTCGATTTTGCCTCAAGTGACTTGAAGGCCGCTTTCAAGGACAAGGATTTCTTGCCGATCGGCGAGGCCAAGCGCATTCCTTGGGGCAAGTTTCGCAGTTACTACAACTCGTTGGGGAGCTTTCTCCATCTGCGCAAAGATCTGACGAACGCACGGCCGAAGATCGAAAGGCTCCGTGTTCTCATCGCTGAGCTGGAAGAGGTTGCGAGCTCGACGCTGATCGCTGCCAGCAAGGATCTCGCGACGGGCAAATGCGTCGACTGCGGCCATGTGCTCATTCTCGGCCCGGCCGAGCAAGCGGGGGACAAGCCCGTTTTCTGCCCGAATACCAAGTGCAACTCGAGCTATTTGGCCATCAAGGGGGACCCGGAGCGGCGGGTGCAGAAGGTCGAAGCCCTGGGGCTGCGCTGCGAATGCGAGGCCATCGTTCCTATCTTGCCAGAGAGGCTTCTCAAGCCTGCGGTTTGCCCGGCTTGTGGGTCGACCGTTTGCGCAGTCATTGCTGCAAAGGCAAGGGTGCTAGGGGCGCCGCCGACTCGCGAGGGAGATCTGAGCGGCTAGTTGCACCTTAACTTCGCCACTTCATCCACGCCCGGCAGGGGCGACGGCAGCACCGCTTTGCACACGCCAGAGACCTCGACGGCCATCCCCGGCTCGGGGTGCTCCAAGTAGAGCGCTCCGTCGTAGCCCACCATGGCTTGTTCGTTCGGCGTAGATGCCAGGGTGCCCGCCGCGATGCTGGCCCCGGTCAGGGTGAAGGCCCGGGCGTTCTGCGTCAGCACGGGGAAGGTCACCCGCACACCGCCTTGCCGGGGGGCCACGGCTTGTTTCTCCGTCTCCCCGATCTCCACGCCCACGGGCAGGTCTTTGTCTTTGAGGCTCACCGTGGTGGGCAGCAAGGAGGGAACGTCGGTCACCAAGACGCGGCCTTGCTTGTTGGTCTGGCCGACCGGCGCTCCGTTGACCCGCACCGGCAAGCCCGCTTGCCCGGGCACATCCACCACGGCGAAGCTGGCGTAGGCGGGACGCCCGAAGGCCACGCTGCGGTGATCCAGGAATACGGAGCCGGAGAAGTTGGCGGCCACGGAGGTTTGCCCGTCGTAGCGGTCCAGCATGATCCGGGCGTCGCCGTAACGGGTCATCGCGTCGGCCGTGGCCCGGGTGCTGCCCAGTTCGCCCTCGGTGTGCTCTGCAGCCAAGCGAAGGCCGCCCTCGGTGCGGTAGGTCGCTCGGGTGGTCAGGGCATCCTGGCCTGGGGCCTGGCGGGCCCGCACGCCCACGCTGGCCTTGCTGCCGAAGCGGTAGGTGTAGCTGGCGGACACTTGAAGATCGTCGCCTTGAAGGTCTCGGAGCACGTTGGCGGACACCTGGCCTGCAGTGCCCAGGTTCGCGCTCATGCCCAAGGAAGCGAAGGCCAGGCTGGAGCGCCCCGTGTCGATGGCGCTGTAAGTGCCGCGCACGGTGAAGCGGCGATCCGGGCGGTAGGAAATGCTGGCTTGGGTGCGCGAGGCGATGGGCAGCGCCGTCTCGCTCTGCAGTCGCCAGAACCCGTCGTTTTTCTCGTGTTCCAACCTCACGCCAAACGTGCGCCCTCTGTAGTCGTAGGCAGCAGCCCAGCGCGTTCCACCGTCGCTTGAGCGCCCGACCTCGCCGTCGAGCACGCCCCAGGTGCCCGGGGCCCAAGTGGAACCCACGGTGACGTTGCCCTTGCCCTTCTCGTCCACTTGGCCACCGGCTCGGATGGTCCAGCGGTCGTTGACGCCCTTGGCCCAGGAAGCGCTGACGCCGGCCGTGCCGTAGCGGCTTTCGTCTTCGCGCACCTGGCCGGCGGCGATTTCCCACGCGGAGAGCCCGGGACGCAACAGGGTTGGGGCGACGTAGAGCCGTGCAGTGGAAACGGCGGTTTCCCGGCCGTAGGCGTCACGCACCACTACAGCCGTTTGGCTGGCTCCCAATGCCACGTTTCGACCGTCCACGGTGAAGGGGCCGGCGTTGACGTCCTGGCGCGTGATTTCGGCTTGGTTGGACAGGACCTTGACCTGCCCCGGATCCAACGCGATGCCCCCCAAGGTCGGGACGGGCCACGTCGGCGTGAGCGGATCCAGCGCTGCCGGGTCCTTCGCGAGGCGAATGCCCCCCAGCGCCACGGGGCCGATGCGGGGCGTGGCGTAGACATCGCCGGCTTGCCAGGTCCGTTGGCGCTGCAGGTCGTCTTTCTGCCAGGCCGTCATGCCGCGGCGCATGCCAAACCCGTTGGGGGATTGGTTGAGCTGCCCGGTGGTGGAGACCACGCCCCAACGCCCTCCGGTGCGCGCGTCCAGTGCTAACGACGTGGCTTGTCGGCCGCCTGCAATCTGGGTGGCGATGTTGTAGTTGACCAGCACGCCCCCGATGGCCGGCGAGACCTGGGAAACCGGGGTGCCTCGTCGGGTGAGCTGCTGGGCTGGCTTGCGGTCGGCGGGGATGGTGAGTTGGACCGTGGCGTTCTCGGGGTTGTAAGCCACCGTGACGCCCAAGGCTTGGTCAGTCAGGTCCTGCCCCTCTTCGCCCGGGTGAAGGGTCACGCCGAGCTGCTGCCACGTCGTGGATTCGGCCACCCAAGCCCCGTTCTGCTGCCAGAGCACCACGGGGTCCTTGGCGGGCTGGCCGTTGGCCAGGATCGCCGCTGCAAGCACGGGTTCCACCCCGTCTGGAATGGCCGCGTGCGCGCTGCCGATGGACAGGGCCAGCGCAAGGCCCAAGACGCTTCCCCGCCGCACGTGTCGCCCTCAGTTCACGGGGACGGTAGCGGGGGACCCGTTGGCCGTGATTGAGAGCGTGGACGCTTTCAAGCCGGGCTTGAGCTCAACCAGCTTGCTCTGACCAGGGAGCACCCACCCCAGCGCCCCTTCGCGCCACGCCGGCATGCCTTGAGGACCGACGGCGGTCACGCGTGCGGCGGTGGGCCCGAAGTTGGTCAGCAGGAGACCTTTGGCGGTGAAGCGCGCCCTGAGCACGGGAGGACCGGCCTTGGCGTCTTCAAACCCCACCGGCAGGTTCTGGTGGATCAACAACTGCACCTGGCCCGCCGTGGACGGCTGGGGCAACTGGCGCAGCAGCACGCGGTAGTAGCCCGGCGTGCCGATGCCTTGGGTGCGCACCAACCGCACGGCCCGGCGGGACCCAGGCGGGATTTCGACAATGGACGGTGCCGCGAGCACCGCCTTGGCGGGGCTGGTCACGTCCTGCCCGCTGGCGTCTTGGGACCAGTCCAGCACCGTTACTTGGAAACGCTCGGGGGTTTTCCCATGGTTTTCCAAGGTCAACGCGCCCGATTTTTCCCCAGCCGGCGCCACGATGCTCGTGGGAAACAACGACACATTTCCCGCCCACGCAGGCACGGCGAACAATGAGCACAACGCAACGGCCAACAAACGCTTCAACATCACTCCTCCAAACCGATCACCTCCTTTGATCCAACCAAAACATTTAAAGTTGTCAACCCACCCCCAAAAGAAAACCCCCGGGGATTTCCGGGGGCTTTAAGGGAAACGGTTGAGGATCAATAAGTCAGGGTTACGGCGATGGTGTCGGAGAAGGTTCCGCCGGGCACCTTGTTCAGATCATAGAAGGCATAACCGATGCCGATCATCTGCTGCTCACCGGTTCCCACGCCCTCCCAAGCATCGGCCCCACTGCCCCATATCTGGCTGGCACCAGGATCCTTAAAGAGGCCGTAAGCGACGAAGTTTCCAGCACCATCCGACACGGCACGGTGATTGGGACGGCCAATCGCGGCCCCGTAGTTCAATCCATCGCCGGGCACGATGCTAAAGGCCGTGCCCTGGTTACAACGCACCAGCAACGCGCCGTTGGAATAACCCTGCGTGCCGGACGCCAAACCGTTGTATTCACCGCCGCCCAGCTGGGTCACGAGCAGGCTGCACTCGTTGTTCACGGTCGCAGAAATCATCAGGTCTTCGGTGACGTCAGCGGCGGACGCCGAAGTGGCAGAAAACGCGGCCATCAAGGCCAGAGAAAAAGAAAGGGTCTTGCGCATGAAAAATCCTCCTCGGATTTAGGGAAAGGGAAAGTGGCCCGGATTGAGCTTGCTTCACCAATACTCGATAAATCCATTTCCGCAAGAGGATCGGGCAACAAGATTTGGAGGCGCCAACCCAAGCGCTTGCACCGAAGGCACGAGTAAGCTAAAAAGCAACCGCCGGTCGCAGAAGCGTCGGTGTTGTGCCCGCATGCCAGTAGGCTCCGGGTGCCCGAGGTCCACCCAATGGGGGCGCGGGAATCTTTTTTCGATTCCGGAGCCACCCATGACCGCCAAACGCCGCAAATCGCTTCGTATCTCCGCCTTCCACGCCCAGCACGGCCGCTGCTTCTACTGCGGTCTGCCGATGTGGCTCGCTGCTCCTTCAGAGCTGGGACTGAAGAAACGCAAGGCTCGAGCCTTTCAGTGCACCGCCGAGCACCTGCTGGCCCAGCAAGACGGGGGCCGAGACGTGTCCGGGAACGTGGTGGCCGCGCATGCCCGGTGCAACCAGTGCAGGCACAAGCGAACGGGACCAGCTCCTTCCGCTGAAGCGTTCCGGGCGCTGGTTCAAAAGCGCCTGGCAGTGGGAAGATGGTGGTCCAGACTGCCGCCAGGGATTGCACGTGCTTCTGTATGACCTCATCAAGCTCTACGAACCTTCGTTTGATCCGGCCCGCACCAAGGTTCACTTGGCCCGAAACAATAAGATCGAAGATCCGATCGATGTTTGGCTGGACGGCCGGTTTGACGACTGGCAGTGCTGGCAGCGGCAGCGGAACTTTGACCGGGACATGGTCTTGTCCCTCATCCAAATCCCCAACACCTACCGTTGGATGTTCGCCGGCCTCTTCCGATCCGTGGGAAGCAGGCCCGATGTGGATGCCAACGGAACGCCCCACGTTGACTACACCTTGGAACGCATCGACAGCACACTTGCGTTAGAAGGGCGCCTCTTCGTGACGGGGAAATACGTCAGCCGCACCTCCTATCTGAGAGGCGAGACCCTCTCTGGGGACATGGTGGTGCACGAACTTCTGGCAGAAAAGCTGGGAGACGGAGAGTTCCCTGGGTTCGGACAAGTGGACATCGACAAAGATACCTTGGACCGTATCGTTGCCAGCGGCAACAACTCTTGGCGTGCGGCTCTTTCCAGTGTCAAAGGCATCTATCTCTTAACGGACAGCAAGACCGGCATGCTCTACGTCGGAAAAGCAGACGGCGACGCCGGCATCTGGGGACGCTGGTGCCAGTATTCGACCACCGGGCACGGCTGGAACAAGGCCTTGGTCCAAGAGTTCGGCATCAAAGCCACAGAGCGCCAGCGCGATCTCCGCTTCTCGATCCTCGAAGTCATGGACCGGCGCTCCCAAGAGAGCCAAATCGACAAGAGGGAGTCGCACTGGAAGCGGATCTTGATGTCCCGCAACGGCTACAACCGCAACTAGCAATGTTCAGCTGAGCCGCAGCGAACCGTCATGTTGTGATCGTAAGCGGCATGCCCGAGGCACGCCGTTTTGGGCACAGGACGCTCTTTCAGACAGGCAGGCGCTCGGCGATCCAATCCATCCATCCGGATTGTGCAGCCGTCGCATTGGCACTCAAGGCTCCACGCCCGGGGGCTGCCCCACGGCCGCGGCTCGCACCTCTTGAAGGCGCAGGGACAGCTTGCTGGCAGAGACCTTCCCTCCGCGACTGCCGCGCGCCTCGCGGACAATCGCCAGGGCCATGACCACGGCTTGGAGGAGATCCGATTTCGTCCGCCCCTGCTCGCTCCACTCGCCCGGAAGGGCGGCCAATGCAGCGACCGCGTCCTTCCCTGACAAGTATTGGACGCACGTCAAGGCGGACCAGTGAAGCCCAAACTCAGTGCGCAATCGCGTTCCCGCCTCCTCTTGCAAGAGCGTTCCGTCGGCCATGTCGAGCAACACGTGTGCAGCGGCCGACGCCTTGGCACGGGCATTCGCAGGGCCTTTGTCCACGGGATTAAGCAGCCGGCTTCGGCTTGGCCTTCTTGGCAGGTTTCCGAATCGGCTTTGCCTTCCCTGCCTTCTTGGCGACTTTCCCCACCCTCGCAGCTCCCTTAGACGCGGCCTTCTTCACCTTCCCAGCGGCGGGCGGGAACTTGGCCCCAGGGTTGGCTTGCGCCCACGCCTTGCCGTCGGCCGACTTGGCCCATGCCGTGAAAGCCTTGGGTGCCAGCCCTCGGCCTGCCCAAGTCTCTCCCGTCGGGAGTCGATACTTGGGGGCGACTTTGCCGAGCTTTCGGCCTTTCAGGGGCCCAGTAGAGGCTTTGGGGGCTCGCGGCGGCTTGACGTCGATGGCCTCGCCAATGAGCTTAGCAATCCGGCGACGCTGGGCAGCACTGAGAAGCTTCGCATACTTCTGAAGCACCGCGATGGCCTTAGGAACCTCACCGTCGCGTTTCTCCACCAACCGTTTTTGGGCTTCGAGTTGTTTGATTTCCGCGTTGATCGACTGAAGGGTGGTCAAGGCCAAGGCAAATACTCCGTTGAGGGCAAGCAAGGGTTATAGCCGATCGGCGGACCGAGGACCAAACTGCCTCGACGCGAATGATCGGCGCTTCCGAGGGTAGCATTGGGCCCTTTTCCCGAAGTGGGACAATACGCACCGCCCCACCCCGCTCGATCGGCACCCTACCCGGACAGGCGGACGGTCCACATTGACCAGCCAACCGATCTGGTAGCCGATATCTCGCCTAGTGAGACAGGTGGGCCTGACCATGCGCCAAAACATTGGCACAGTTCCGAAGAATCCATCCAAGCCACGATCTGTGTAGCATATTGCATAGGCCCTTCTAGTCGGCCGCACTTCTATCTCAAGGAATGAACAGGGGGGAACGATGGAAATCCTGAATGCGGTAGCACACAAGGTGAACAAGGACAGAGGCGTTAAGGGAGCGAGCCTTGGTGAGGCCAAGGGGGAGCTCGCAAGGACGGACGAGCTTAACTCGTTGATGCTCACCCTCCTCGACAGCTACAACAATCGCAGCTCCAGATTTGCCGGATCATTTGAGGAGGATGAGGACAACTACCGTTTCAGCGTCCATCTCAGAGACCACTTGGATGGAAAGACAACCTTCATCGAGTTCTCGATTCATGCAGGCCGTCGATTGGTTGTCTCGATGAACGACGTCATCTTTGCTGGCGGCGGCTACATGCTGATGCTTCGATATACACATCAGCAGAGAGACATGCTGATGGTTGCGAAGTTAAACCCTCAGTCCGGAGCCATCTTTTCTGACGACCTCGACAAGGTCGTGCGGGCGCCATATCTGAACTTGGATCGCCTCCAAGTCGCCGCCCGAATCGATTTGGCAGCTTGGCTTGCTGGCGGAGAACGCTACCTCAGCTTTGTGTTAAAGAAGAACAAAGACGAGGGCCCGTCCGACTACTTCCAAGATTTCGTGGGCTGCAAAGTCGATCAAGACTCAAAAGTAGAATCAAAGAAGCTTGTGCTGGTTGTGAAAGATTTCGCAAGCAGCTTGGTGGATGCCGGGGCAATGCCAGCCGGCGACGTGCCCGACCTCCAGCGTCGAGCATTTGATTACGTTGAGGGCCTGAGGAAAAGCGAATCGCCTCGGCTAGATGACTTCGAGGGGTTGGCCAATGCAATCTGGCCCGATGAGCCTGCTGCCTTCGTTCACTTCCTCAACGGCCATGAAAGCGCCCCATCGGCAGGATTTCTTCCCGATGCCACGTCCATCAAGGCACTGTCCGATATCAACTACAAGAGCAAGGAGCTTTCACTCAAGATGACCTACTCCTTCAAGCAGGAGCACGTCCATCTTGACGGAACGACTGTTGTTATCAAGCACGCCCCTGAAAAACTGATCCAGGAACTCAACGAGTCCTGACATGCCAGCATTCGATTCAATCGTCGGCCTATGCCGTTTGAGCCGCACCTGCCAGATCGCAGGTGCCAACTTGATCGTGCGAACCGAGTCATCTGCTGAAGTGTCGGCCCTTATCGACGCCATCGAGGCAGGCGGGCGGCGCGTCGCCACGGTCTTTGAAGGGAAGGAGCGCCCGTCAGGGGTTGCGGGCATTGAACATGGATCTGAGATTGAACTTGTAGTGCACGGTGTTTCGAAGGCTGGCGAGGTCGTCGCGCAGAATACTGGTGCTCTGCTTTCATACAACATGGGGCGGTTCCAGGTCGAAGCACCGGAAACCTTCTATTTGCTCCAAGAGGACTATGCGCTCGGCGAGGCCCAAGTCCCCAGCCTTGTTGCCGCCTACTTGCGTTGTATTGAGTTCGCGGAAATCCTCAAGCGGGTGGCCGATGACTTCCGCGCGGGCATCGGCGGCCCAGGCACAGCCATCATTCTCACTGGCCGCAAGTTGAGCATCCCGCTCACCTACAGCCAGTGGCTCCTCGATGATGTTCCTTCGGCAGAGGACTTATCGCAATCACGTCACGCGATTTTTGATGACCACCTCAAGATTGGTCGGCTCGACGCGATCAAGCGTGTTCTCGTCAGGTTTTTATTCAATGTCCCCACCGAGCAGCGCTTCGAAGTTCTACTGCGATCGTGGGGCGAGATCATGCAGGCATTCCTGTCAGACTTCGACATCTATGCCTCTGGGTTCAACTTCGACAAGGCAAGAGAGGAGTTTGAGCGCCGGAAGCTCGATTTCGTCGTCAAGATGAATGCTGCAAGCTCCGACGCCATGACCAAGCTCATAGCCATTCCGGTGGGGCAAGGCTTGCTTGCGAGCCAGATGAAGACGGATGCGGCTTACACCGTAGTTAACCACGCCCTTCTCACTGCGTCCTTTGTATTTCTTCTAGTTGCTGCAATGCTGGTTGCCGCTCACGTTCTGACACTTCGCCAGGTGGGCTTTGAACTGAAAGCCGAATCGGAGATGCTGCGGCAACGCGCACTGCCCACCTACAACCAGCTGCGCCCAATGATCGAGCAACTGCAAACGCGGCTTCGTTTCCATCAATGGGGAGTTCCCATCGTCATGTCGATCCTTTTGCTCGTCACCACCGGCATGACGCTTATTGCCTACTCGGAACTGACGGCGACCACCTGAGCCTACTGGACGCAGTAAAGGTCACTGGCCGACTCGAAAATACTGGCTCCAGCCTTGTCATGTTCACTGTTCACATCTAGGCGAAGCGATCCCGGCCAAGTTGCAGTAGCGGTAGACAGCTGAACTGCTTATCCCAAGCTCCCGCGCTAACTGAGCCCGGCTGACCTCCTTTAAGCGAGCCCGAACCTGGTCCAGGCCCAGCCCCTGCAAGCTGCGCTGCTCCGGCCCTTTCAGGACACGCCCCAAGCGAAGGGCTCGGCGGTCCAGGCCGATGGTGGCCGGCGACAAGCCCAAGCGCTGGGCCACCTCGGCCGAGGTCAGCCCGGCTCGGACCAGCCGCTGCACCTGCTGGCGACGCTCAGCGAGCTCGCGGGCTTGGCGGTCCCGGAACGCCTGCCGTCCGGAGCCCGCCAGGCGGTGCCGCCGGACAAAGCGGTTCACGGCTTGGTGGGTGACGCCCAGGCGTTGGGCCAAGGCGCGCTGAGTCACCCCTTCGTCCAGCAAGGATTGGATTTCAGTCGGGGAGCGGCCGCCGAGAAAGCCTTTGCGTGGACTCATCGAACCATCGCCGCCCAGTCGCCACGAATCACCGAGGGCGACACGCCCAGCGCTTGCGCGATGGCCTCGGGCGTCAGGCCTGCAGTCATGCCGGCCCGAATCGCATACCTCCTCTGGCGTGCATAGGCTTGGCGACGCACCTCCGGGTCGATGGGCATGGCATCGGACGGGTCTACGCGTTGGGCGTGCTCGATTTGCTCCGCTTCGCCGTGTGCGTTGCGGTGCGCGGCCAGGGCGTCGTCCACGTCCTTGCTGAAAGGCGTGTTGCACTGGGCAGCGTCGTAGATGGCTTGGATCTCCGCAGGCATGGGGAGCAGCTCGATGCCGTCAGGCCCGGGAAGAACGTCTGGGGCAAACAAGGTGGACGGCTCGCGTGTCATCGGCCCACCCAGTAGCCCAGCCCCGCGCTAAGCAAGGTGGCCGCGTATAGAGCGGCGTCCTCAGCGCTGGAAATGTTGAGGGCCATGATTACCGCCCCGAATGCGAGCGTGAGGACGCAACCCGCGAAGATCCCACCAAAAATCGCTAACTCCAGGTAGAGCCAAGCGCCGCGCCTCCCAGCCCAGAAAAGGGCCAGCGATTGCTTTACAGTCGGGTAAGTCAACGCGGCCATAGAAGAGAGAAACGCCGCCGAGCAAAGAAACACGGCAAGAACCAGCACGGAAATAACTAGCATCGTCAACGCACTCATTCGCGCGACCTTCCCTTGCGGCAAACAAGCGCCAGCAGGCAGAGCACCACGACCGTGCCGAGGACAAACAGGCCTCCCCCGGTGGCGACCTGGTGCCAGATGCTGAAGGTGGCTTGGGCCAAGAACGCGCTGATAACCACCATCCCAACCCCAAACAGTCCGCCATGGATCACGAAGCGGCCGTGCGTGCGAGCGTCTCGCTCACCGCCCCTCACCCGTTGCCATGCTGCCTTGGCGTCGCCAAAGCGCTTGAACGTCCAGAGCGGGACCAGGACCATGAGGCCAAGCAGGGTAAGCAGAAGAAATGCGCTCACCATGGGCGGCCTCCCGCGTGACTCCTGAGAGGGCGCGCCTGGAAAGTGAGAGGTTGGCCCCACTGGCTGGGCTTGAGATTCCACACCATTGGCAGGCGGTGCAGCTCGTGAGGTTGCGCAGGGGAGCAATCCATGCCATTTAGAATGAGGTGACCGTAATGGTGGGCAATGCTTTTGAATGTGGCTCCCATTAGCGCCGCCCTTTGCCGGTCGTTGCCGCGTTGGCAGAGCGCACGCCCCAGCCCTTGGCTTGGCGCAACCGTTCGATCTGGGCTGCTGCTTCGTGAGAAAGGCCCAGGTATCCGCTCTCGTCCATCAAAACGTGGCCTGGAGATTGCTTGAAATCCTCGATGCTCAGCGCGGCATCGGGGCGCTTGCGGAAAAATGCGAGCCATTTCATCAGCGCTGCCCCTCAATCGGCACAACGCGGGTCTTGGAACCCTTGCCGGTCAGGAACACCTTGTCCCCGGCGCGGATCGGCAGGTCATCGGCCTGCACAATGGCGATGACTTTTCCGGCGTCCAGGTCCCGGACATACACTTCCACTTCCACCCCGCGGCGCTTGCTCACCCCGTTTTGGATGGCCGTGCCGGCGACGCCCCCGATCACCCCACCCGCCACCCTGGCGGCGCTGCGGTAGTCGCCCTTAACCTCGCGAGCGGCCCCATAACCCACGGCGGCGCCGATGGCGGAACCGGCGTTGAGGCGCTTGTCGGATTTGATGTCCACGCTGCGAACCATGAGCACCTCGCCCAGGCGGGCGTTCTGAACCGACAGGGTTTCACTGGTGCCGTATCGACGGGCGGAACTGTTGTCAGCAGCGGAGGCCGTCAAGGGGAGCAGGCCGACAAGGGCCAGAGAAAGAACCAAAACGCGCATGAGGCCTCCTTTTTTGAATGGGTTGCACCATCCATAACAAAAGGTTTGGTTTGCGCAAGGGGATCTGGAAAAGAAAGAGGCGGCTTTCGCCGCCTTTCTCGTTACTTACAGGGATGCGCTTCCGAAATATCCGACGCGACGGCATCCCTCCCAACACCGCGAACACAAACGGCCGGCGGTGAAAGCCGTGGCTGGTCGCCAGCCCGCACGATCAACCGGGTGGTTCGGCCGAGAACGTCAACGGCCACTGCCAACGAACGGCCGTCGCTCCAGGGACGGTCGAAGGAGCCTTCGAGCTGAACCTTTCTTTCTTGAACCTTCTCCCAAGGGATGCCCCCGGCATTGAGAAGGCTGGGGAAATCGTCCAGGGTCGCGCCCTTGGGCAGGTCTACCTCGCCCAACAGAATCACCGCAGTGGGCGCGGCTTCTCTTTCAAGCGCAGCGGCGCTGGGTTGACTGGAACACCCCGCAGAGAGCAGCAACGCACCGGCGATGGCCGACAGACAAAGATTGCGCATAGATCCTCCTTTTTTGTGTAGGTAGAAATACCCATAACAAAGAAAAGGAGATGCGCAAGGGGATATGGAAAAGAAAAAGACGGCTTTCGCCGCCCTTTCCCTTGGCCTTAGAAGCGCGCTCGCAAGCGAGGGGCTTCCTGGGCTTGGCCGTCCTGCCCGTGGGCCTTCATGGCCGCACCGACCTGGCGTTGGGCGTCGGCCGCAAACCCGCCTTCCGGCGGCTTCCAAGCATTGGCAGCGGGAAGAAGGTCGTCCAAGAGCTTGGATCGGTTGTGGGCTCGCAGCTCGTTCTCAGCGTTGTTCAAGAACGACTTGGTCTCTCGGTTGCTCGCAAAATCGATGGGCTTCATGCCAGGCTCGTTTCGAAAGCCGTTGACATGGTTGTCAAAGCCTTGCTCGCCGACGAGCTTACACCCCTTGTCCCAGTCCGCCCCTGCGAAAACCAGTTCTCGGCAGAGTTCCGTCTTTCCCTGCTTCGCCGCTTCATGGAGGACGCTGTAGCCGGCATAGTTGTTGTAGGCCCAGCCCTCGTCTCCGTCGATGTTGAACGTTCGGTTCCGACTGACCAGTTCTTCGTTGGGATCCACCTGCTCCAGCAGACGTTTGGCGTCGCCGGCCTCAACGAGGGCCACAATGTTGAGCACGCGGTCTTGCTCCTCCTTCGTCTGCTCCGCCTTTTCCGCGGCCTGCTCTTCCGCTTCGGCATCCCAATACCGAGCCTCGTGGTAGTAATCCCGGGTCGCATAAGGGGTTTCCCCCCTGTCGTTCTCTACGTGGTGCTGGGGAACACCTCGCCCCACCCCATCGACCAACTCTTCCATCGCGCGCTCGTCCGCGGTATGGGCAGGAATGTTTCCCTCCATGTCTTTTGCGTCAACCTGGGCGCCGGCCAACACCAACGCCTGCACCATCTCCCCCGTTTTGACGTAATGGAGCGGGGTTCGGCCCAGCGCATCGGTGTCCCTCACACTGCCGCCCTGCCCCAACGCAGCGACAAGCTCGCTGGGCGTTTCGGCCAGGAAAACCGGGTCGGTCGCCGCATCGACGCGCTCACGCGGCGAAAAATCATCTCGGTGGTTCCGAGCGTTTTCTCGATAAAGCACCGGATCATGCTCTAACGCTGGCTCGCCATTGGAGTTCAGCAGGGAGGGATCGGCCTTGGCATCCAGCAAGCGCAGCACAACGCCTGGATCGCTGGCCAGGTGGAGCGGGGTGTCTCCCCCGTCCGTCCGCAGATTCACGTCGGCGCCGGCATCGATAAGCATGTGGCAATCGCCTTCAAGCCCTCGCTTCGCAGCAACATGCAGAGCGGATTGCCCTTGGCTTAGGGCATTGACATCCGCTCCGGCCTTCGCCAACAGCGCCAAACCTTCCGCAGTAGGTTTTTCGGACCAAGCGGGTTCCCTTTGGTATGTGCTCAACAGGCGATCAAAAGGCGAACGCCCTTGTTTGTCCAACGCGTGAACATCCGCCCCAGCCGAGATAAGCAGTTCCATCTGCCACGGCTCCTGACATTTATGCAAGGCGGAATCGCCGCGCGCGTCGCGATACCCTTTCACATCGGCGCCGTCTTCGATGGCCTGCCTTACCTCGTCCTCGAAGCGACCCTTCGTCTTCAGACCAGCGAAGGCCAAAGTGTTCCCCAACCGATCCGTTGCCTCATCGTTGAACGATGGGGGCACACTTTGAGGGCCCTCAACGGGCGCAAGGGTTGCCGGCTCCGCTGAAGCCACTGGCCGCTGGCTTGAATCATCCAAGCGCTCCCGGACCGGGGGTTCAGGCGGCTCACAAGAAGCCACGCCTGGTAGTTCCGTGTCCTTTTGACGGATGAAGGGTCGAAGTAGATTTGAAAAGACGTTGCCAGCCATGGTTCCTCCGCTTGGTGAGTGATACTCATGTCTTAACAAAGAAAGGGGGATGCGCAAGGGGCCGCAAAGAGAAAAGGGGCGGCGTTCGCCACCCCTCTCAATCCAGCGCAAGAAGCTCAAGAAACAACATGGCGCTTAGTTAACCGACCTCAGAAATCACTAACCAAGCATTCTTTCAACCCCGGCGACAGCAACCACCGGAAACCACCAAAACAGCAAGGATAACCACCCAACCACCCCCTAACTGCTCACCCGTCAAAAGTTATTAGTTAGAAAGAGAGGAATCGGACCACAGCCGGGACTTCTCCCGACACATTCATTTCTAACTCGAAACCTCTAAAGGTCAATCCCCCACCTGCGTTAAGCAACCTGGCGTTCCTTGCGTCGCGATGGAGACCTTCGGCCGGCTTCCGCCTTTCGCCCCTGCTCCATGCCCTGCTCCTTCTTGACCTGGGGCAGCGGCTCGCGTTCAAACGCCGGGATGTCCAAAAAGGTCATGACCTTCTCTGCAGAGCTTGCCGCGCGGAACAAGGTCCTGGGGTCGTCGGCGAGGGCCTTCATCCAGGACTGCAGGTAGGCGGCGTGCTGCTCTTCGTGCCCCTTGCCCGGGGCAATCCCCAGGCGCTCGGAAATGAAAAGGCTGGACAGCTCTGCCACCAGTTCCTCTTTTGCGTAGTCCTGGCTGCCGAACCGACCGGCCTGGTCGCGGTCGAGCCGGTGCTTGGCGCCGGTCCAGTGGGCCAGCTCGTGGAGCAACGTGGCCTGGTAGCTGACGTCATCTTGGAAAGTGTGGTGCTTCGGCAGGTGAATCGAATCCGCGGCGACGGAGTAGAACGCTCGGTTGCCACCGTCGTGATGAAGTTTTGGCTGGTGCTTGTCCAACAACTCCCGCACACGCAAGTTGCGGATCGACTCGGGCATGACGAAGGGCGGCGGGGGCTCGGGCATGCCATCCATTTGGCTGGCATTGAACACCGTGGCGACGAACACCGATGGCCCTTGGTATCCGCTCTTCTCTTCGCCTTCGGTCAACGGCTCGGCACCGTCTTTGGCTTTGCCGGTCTTGCTGAAATCCCAGTAAGCGATCTGCTGGCCCTTTTCGCCGCGCTTGACTTGGGCCCCAATGCTTTCTGCCTGCCGGTAGGTCAGCCAGCGATTGTCGTTGTAGCCATGGGCCATCTGCGCCCCGAGAAGGATCAGTGTGTTCGAGCCCCTATAGGACTTGCCCGAGGTTGGATTCCACGGCCCGTTGATCGAGCCGTTCTGCGGGGCGTCGGGGTCGTTCCAGGGTCGGCGCCAGGGGATGGTGCCCTGCTGCATGAGTTGGAGCATTCGCTCGGCGGTGGTTTGGATGAGATCCGAATACTTGGACATGGGTGGTTGCCTCAAATCTTTTTCAACCTCCTGCGCCTCTCAACAGGTGGTTGTGGGTGGATGGGGTCAGAACTCGATATGAAGGGTCAGACTCTTGCGGTGATACAACGCTCGCCGCACCAGCTCGGCGATTTCGTCCTCGCTGCGCAATCCCTGGTCGCCGTCTTTGCCAAGACGGACATGGAGACCAAACCCGCTCTGCACGAGCAAGTATTGCGGGTCCGCTTCCGGCGTCTCTGGACTCTCCAGATCGGCCGGGCCGATGGCCGATTCGGGGAACGCGTCGTCGGGGATGTGGTTGGGCGATGGCATGGGGGCTCCGTTTTGGTTTGGATACCCCTTTGCAATAGCGCAACGTCGCCGGTTGTAAAGGCCTACGCGGCTTCAGCCATCGGTGCGCCCGACAGGAGGTCGATGGCTTCCATGGCCTCTTTGCTCAGAGGGTCACCCAACGGAACCTCCTCGTCCGGGATGGCCTGGGGAGCCCCGCCCTCCAAGCGCGGCTTCACCCCCCCCACGCGCAGGTTGACCCAGCGCTCGGCCTTCGTGCCCTTCGTCGCCTTCTTTTGCTTCTGCTGGAGCCCCGGCATCCGTTCGCGCACGCGCTTCCAAAGCTCTTCTGCGCCCACCGGCTTGCGCCCCAGCTCTTCCAGCACGTAATCGCGGTAGTCAGCATAGATGTCGTTCTTGTCGGTCCACGTGCCTTCTTCTTCGATGACCATGCGCTCAGCGAAGTAGGACGCCGTGGTGTCCGTCTCTTGCCGGGTCTGCTCGGCCAGCGCTTTGACGGCTTCGGGCATTTCCTCGGGCAGGCCGCCACGCTCAATGAGGCGCATGGCCCCCTCCAGCAGCCAGTCGATGATCACGGCCATTTCCGCCGAGTCCTCGGTCAGCTTCTTGTGGAAGTCCGGATCGCGGTCCTTGTCGTTCTCGGCCAGGCGCACATTGAACGGGATCATGCAAATCTTTCGCCAGAAGCCGTGTTCGTGACTCGTCACCGAGAACATGGCGTTCAGTGCCAGGAAGAGCGTGCCGCGCGGCACCGTGGTGTAGGCATCTTTGCCCTTGTTCTCCGCTGACATGGGATCGCGCGAGATAAGCGCCTTCAAGACCTGCTGGATGGGATCGGAGAGGACCTTGGGCGCCTCTGTCGCCAGATAAAGAGTCTTGGAAGCGAGAGGTGCCATGGCGAACTGCCCATCCAGCTTGTCGATGCGGACCGCAGTGTTCTTGGGGTGGATGGCTCGCAGGACGTGAAGCAAGGTGCTCTTGCCGTTGCTGCCGCTTCCCAGCAACAGGAAGGCTTTTTCCAGGCACATCGGCATGACCGACGACGCCATGGCTTCTTGAAGCAACCCTCGCACGGCCATGTCAGGCATGAAGCGATCCAGATATTTGGCCCACCGCGACTTGGGGTCCAACGGCTTGGGGGTGTAGCGGCCGGACCTCACCTGGTCGAGGTTGAGCTTCGCTGGGACCAAGGAAGTGATCCCGTGTTTGGGGTCGGCCGGCAGGTATTCGATGTAGGCCTTCTTGTTGGCGTCCTTGAGGATCTCCAGGTAACCGCCCTTCAGCGGCACGATGGCCCGATGCTGGCTTTCAGGCAACTTCATGCCTGGCAAGCGGATCATTTCGAGAATGGCCGTCTTGACGCAGCTGGCCGCGCTTCTCTGCTTGGCGTCCTCCGGGGCGTGCTTGCGCATCCAGTCCAAGGCGTGGGCTTCCACTTCCCGAGTGGCTTGCAGGGCCCAGATGCCTGCGGACTCATCCCACTGATACAGCGAAATATCGATCTCGCCGTTGTCCATCTTGCCGCCAATGCGGAAACAGTTGGCGCGGCGCATATCGTCGGCATAAGCCAGCTCAAACGAGAGGTCTTCCCCGATCACACCCAAGTCATCCGTGGCGTCGTTAGGATTGGCTTCGGCCCCAAAAGCCTTGCCCTTTTTCTTCGGAGCCTGATCAACGGCGTCGCCATTGGCCTCCCCGCCCTTGACAGGGCCAGTCTTCGACTTACTCTTCATGTTGTAATCCCTAGTAGTAAACGCCCCGGTTCGCACCCGGGGTTTTTTTATGCCGCTTGACTGGGGCGATGCACCCACTCTTGAAGCGCCTGACGCATGGCTTCGGAAGGGGTTTGCCCACGGGCCACCGCAGTCTCCTCCACCAACGCCTTAAAACTTCTGCTGACCCGAGCCTTCAACAACTCATCCCGTGCGGTCTTTTCGCGTTTCGTCTTCACTGCCTGCTCCGTTCCTTGATTTGTGGTCCCGTTGTGGCCACAAATCCATCTAAGCAGGCTTTACGGAACTGGCAAGGGCTCGCGACAACGGATGTTCGTTTCTGCTTTCGATGCTCCAGAAACACTTGGAAGTGTGAAATACCTCAAGCATCAGCCTGGGTGGTAACAAGTGCTTGTTACCCACTTGTTACCCTTCAAACCCTTATGTTTACTGGGGGTAACAGGTGGTAACAAGGTAACAAGTGGTTTAAGAGATCCACGCAAGAAAAATCCATTCACCGCTCACAACATCCATGCATACATCCATCAGGAGCTCTCGATCCACCCGTCACCCTGTTACCTCTTGTTACCTCCTTATGGGACAAGGCTTTCACGGGTAACAAGGGGGTAACAGGTGCTTGTTACTTGTTAGGAAAAAGCAAGAGCAAAAGCGGCTTGAAGCAAGTTCCGGCGGCTGCTCGCCGCCAAGCCCTGGCAATGCAGAATGCCGGGCCTACGGCCTGAGCCCACATCGTTGGTTGGCGGCCCCCACGTCAGCGCCCGACACGTGACTCATACGGGCAAAAGCCAGCTCAAGGAAGCAGCCGCGGATCAGCCCTTCCTCTACTTCGAGCGTCAACCGACGAGCACCTGCCTCGCCATAGGCAATCTACGCAGGGCCGGCAGGGGGGGCGTATTCCCCACCTCACTGTTGGCGCGGTGGAACTTCAAGAGACTTTGCTCCTCAGGGGTCGCACCGGGAATCCAATCCGGATGCCCATACCCGTAGATCTCCTCGGCAAGTTCGATTCGGCGCTTGATGCGCTTAGCGAACGCGGCGGAGTCATCGCTGAACGGCTTTGCGAGCACCTCAACCACGGCGGTGCTTGGTCGCTGCCTCAAGCACGGCCTATCCCAGTGGCTGAGCGGCCTCTTTCTAGACTTTTCGCGCAACAAGAACCATGGAGACTGAAGAAAATCCCCTTAAGAATCCGACGGGTGGCTTAACGCATGTCATTCTTCAGGAAAGCCGTAGTCCACCACCGACAGGCCCGGGCTGTGAGGCCCCATGCCGGACAGCTTCTCGCGGACGCTGAAAGGCCGGCTATAGGTCGCATGGTGCTCGTCATCGATCTCGTGACCCACAATCTGGGCACGAAGCTCGGACACCACGCCAGCACCTTGCAGCTCCTGAATAAACGTCTTGCGCAGCGAGTGAAACCCTCTCTTCGCTGGTGGCCACCCATGGGCGATCTGCCCGAGGTGTCGACTGAACGCTTTTGTGATCCAGTTGCCTTGGCCGTTGACCGCTTCTGCTTTGGCGGCCGGGAAAAGCCGCTCATGCCCCGCAGCCCGTTTTGCGGCCACCCACTGCAGGAACCCCAGTCGAAGCAGTTCAGCGTGGACGGGAACGGTTCGGAGGCTCACCTCCGTCTTGACCTTCTGGTGTTCCCCCTCGTCAGAAATGCGGATACAGGGGATTCCTTCATCCTCGAACACGTCTTTGGTCAGCAACTGGCCAACTTCCGATGCGCGAGCCCCAGTGTAAAGACCAATAAAGGATGCCCATCGCGCGTCCTCGGACATTTTGGCCAAGGCCTCAGACGCAAAGAGTGCATGGATTTGGGCCCGATCATAAGCCTTAAAGCCGTGCTTCTTGCGGGCACGCTTCTCGCGGGCCGAGTAGCTCACATGTCCGGAAGCAGGGTTGTCGCCCTTCGGATAGTGGCCCGAAGCCATGGCCCAATCGAAGAAGCCTCCTTTGCCACCAATGTAAGACTGCTTGTTGGTCAACGTAGGAGTGGAAGAACCCTTCTCTCGCATGTCCTGATACCAACGCGCTAGATCCGAACGCGTGATGGCGTGGAGCGTCATCTTTGGCCCCAGAAACGCCACCAGTGCTTCGACCGCCGTCTTCTTGATGGTGTAGGTCTTGGGAAGTGTCGAGGACTTGATCGTCGCCAAGAATGCCTCGCGAGCCTTGCCAAGCGTCATCGTCTCAATCGCAGGGGCAGCGGGCCTCCGCCTCGCTGCTCCGGTGGCCGGCGAACCGAACATGGCAAAAGATGCCTGGGGCAGCGGCGAGGAGGGCGGCGTCAGGCCGGCGGCCTCAAGCTCCATCAGTTCCCGATAGAGTTTCAAATCCTTTGGACTGTCGATCTGCCACTGCTCCGTGATCGTCCCGTCCGGTTTGCGGGTGCGATTGAGAGTGAGCTCTTGAAGCCCCTCAGCACTCGTCAGTCGAGCGATGAGGAGTTCGGCGTCGGATCTGCTGAGTTTAGCCACGCGTTGATCCTTCAACTGTGCAAAGAGACGAGCATAGCCCGCCCCAAGCACGACCGCACGCACATGCGCCTGCGCTAAATCTTTAGTCCGAAGTGTCCGCTTGATGAGCCGGCAATCGAGCACGGCGTGGAGATCAACCGGAACACGCTGGACAAAGGACCAACGACCGGTCGAAGAACGACTAAGACGATGAGGGATGCGCATGCGAGTGTTTCCTCAACATGTTTCCTGCATCCCACTCAACAAGAATCAATGATTTTACTTGAAAATCAATGACTTAAATGCTTGTGGCGGAGAGAGTGGGACTTCCTTGAGAAGTGCCCTTCCCCCTTGGGCGGCTTGGGTTTCACCCATCTGGGAGGTGCCCTGGAATGTGCCCGCCACGAGCATACCCCTTGCGGTGCAACGGATCCAGCCGTTTTTGCCGCCCTTGGGAGCGTCAATCTCGATCCCCTCCGAACCTGCGCGATCAGGGCAGATGACCCGCTCGCCCTCACTCTCCGCCGAAAAGGGAAGCAATCCGGTGGACCGCTTCCTCATGTGTGCCTCAGGGCAATTGGGGCCATGGGACAGGACGCCTCAGCAAACGGTTCTGGACGGAGTCCTTTCAACGGCGGCCTTACGCCATAGCTCCAGGCCCGGCTCACAGTCGCCCAAGACACACTGCAAAGAACTGACTCGCAGGCCCAGTCCGGCGCCAGCTCAGAATCAACACTCCAAGCCCATCGAGGTGCCTTCGGTGCGTCAGAGACTGACTCCGCCTTGGCAATCACTGTTTGCATTGATCGGCGGGGGGCAGATCCGCCACGAATGGCCACCAGGCACTCGCTGCGCATCTCGACGTGGGGCATGTCCTTGAAGTCTTTCCAAGCGCCGCCCCACCTCAACCCCGCCTGCTGGGCCAACTCCCCGTAGCGCTGGTAGCCCTGCCGCACTTGTTCGTCCTTTAGGTCCCAGGATGGACGGCCGCGCCTGTAGATAACCATATCCGCCGCCCAGCCGTGGTTGTGGCAGCTGCTGCCTGGCCCCACCTGGGTCACGCCCTTTTGGCTAGCGAGCAGCGCGGCCTGGCGCTTTTCAGACCGGTAGCCCTCCATCAGCCGCAGGTCGTAGCCCTCGCCCTTCATCTGCAAGGCGATCCGTTCCAGCGTTGAGCGAAGCTCGGGCTGGACACCGTCCCACTGCGGGGCGTCTTTGTGGCGGTGGAACAGGCGTTTGAAAAACCCTGGCTTCTTCCCGTGGACCTCAACGGAATCGGTGGCTGGCGCGTGGGCGTGAACCATGATGGGAGCGCTGGCCAGTGCCAGCGCAAGCAACAAGCGTTGAATCATGAGTAGGCCTCCTTACTCACATGAGCGATACATCCATGCAAGCGGAGAATCGAAAACGCGCAAGGGGGCTTGTGGAATTTTTTCCCTGTCGTAGAAGAACAGGGGTGGGGAAAAGTCGGCCCCACCGCTTCCCGGCGCAACGGCCCCTCCTGCCGTTGCGCCGGGAAGTTTCGTTGGGGGGCTTGCGCATTCCAGGATCTGATCTATTCGTGAGTGCACACGCTCACTCATTTCAGACCCAGGAGGCCACCCCATGAAACGCTCCCTCATCCACTGCGCTTTGCTGGCAGGCCTTGTTGCTGGCACGGCGCAAGCCCAGGTTCAAGTGGGCAACGGTGCAGATGCGAGTGAGTTAGGTGCCACGGCAGTGGGCGATCTGGCCGGTGCAAAAGGAGGCGGCAACACCGCGCTTGGCTACTCCGCAGATGCGGATGGTGGGCCCACCCCTACTGGCCACTGCATTGGTGCGACCGCAGCGGGTGCTTACGCCTCTGCACAAGGGTGCAATACCTCTTCTTTTGGGGCTTTTAGTCGTGCGACGGTGGGGAACTCCACGGCCGCGGGAGCGTATGCCGAAGCAACCGCGAGCGACGCTGCGGCTTTTGGTCAGTATGCGAAAGCAACGGCACTCAGCACCTTGGCGGTTGGTGGACACGCCCTTGCTGCTGAAATTGGAGGCACCGCCGTAGGCCCCGGCAGTCAAGCCAACGCAGAAAATGCCGCAGCCTTTGGGCTCAGCGCGAAAGCCAACGCCAAAGGCTGCGTCGCCTTGGGCACGGGCACGACCTGCGAACAAGAGAACACGGTTGCTGTAGGTAACCGACGCTTGACGCAAGTTGCCCTGGGGCAGGCGAACAACGACGCCGTGGTCGTCAGCCAACTGCGGACCGCCGTGGAAACCTTGGGCGCTGGCGCTACCGTAGTAACCGGTGTGATCGTGGCTCCGAATTACCAGCTGATCAGCGGGAAACATTACAGCACCGTTGCCGGCGCCATCTACGATCTCGATGGGCGCGTTCACCAACTGGAGCAGAACCCTGGCAGCGGTGGTGGCGGCACCGGTCCACAGGGACCCGCCGGTCCGCAAGGCCCAGCAGGCCAGGACGGTAAGGACGGAGGAAGCAGCACCACGGTGGCCGGGGCAAACATCGAGGTCACGGACAACGGGGACGGCACCCAAACCGTTGCCTTGAAAGACACCATTGAGCTTTCCGAGCAGGGCTCGGTCCAAGTGGCCAAGGCCATCCACAACAGCGACGGCTTCACCGTCCAGGGCGGCCCATCGGTCACCCGATCCGGGATCAACGCCGGCAACCAGCGGGTAACCGGGGTGGCTGCAGGAGCGATCGCTCCAGGGTCCACGGACGCGATCAACGGTGGCCAATTGTGGGATTACCAGCGGGAGCAAGACGACCGCTGGAACCTGACGGACCGCCGTTTTCGCCAGCTCGGCAAGCGGGTGAGCGGTGTGTGCGCCATGGCCCAAGCCAACGCCCAGATGGCCACCTCGACGTCGGCTATCCACGGAGAAAACCGAAACCGCCTGGCCGTGGGCGTCGGTGGCTGCAGCGGCCAAGCCGCCATTTCCATCGGCTACACCCGCGACGTGACCACCCCACGCGGATCCCCATCGGCTTTCTCGATCGGGGTTTCCCGCAGCGGGCAGGACACGGCCGTGGGCGCAGCCTGGGCCATTGGCTGGTAACGAATCAAAGAATGTCAGCGGCGAAAGGAGGTGATCGTATCTCGGCAAGGGCCCTTCGGGGCCCTTGTTCGCGAACTCCAAACACAAAAACAATTCAAATACAATTGTTTTCGTTGAAAAGCTTCCTCTTTCGCCGTATAATCGCCTCATCCGAATTTGTGGACAGTTCCGGGTGCGAGTCCTGGGTTGTCGCAATGGTCGTAACGTCGTTTGCCATCGCTCTGAAAGCCCTCAGACGATGGGTGGTTAACCTAAAGGCAAAGGAAGAAGTCAAATGTGTTGATAAAAACAATTACAAGGAACCAAAAATGAAAAAGAAGAATGTTGTAAGAAAGACAATTGAACGCTTCAAGAGCACGATTTATCGCTTAAAGAAGCATCCGCTTGGTGTCGCTATCGGCGTGGCACACGAAGTGGTGTATCAGACGACCATTGCGGTAGCGGCTAGCCAGCTGCCCACCGCACACCCGGTGAACGCGCGTTGAGCCACGCTCCCCGTTGACCGATATGAAAAGCCCGGGCCCAGCCCGGGCTTTTTCTTTGGAACGCTGCTGCTATCCGCAGCGCCTCCGCTCCGGAAGAGCCAAAACCGCCCAAACCTAGCCCCGTCTTTTCTCCGTTGCCACGAACGCACCATCGGAATGAAGGACCGCGAACGTATTCCCCTG